>Ga0302262_10000178_pt1 | contig 26239 bp, 18 predicted proteins | sample II_Fen_E3_4_FD_194557 | JGI IMG/M metagenome (GOLD analysis project Ga0302262, IMG submission 194557) | Peat permafrost microbial communities from Stordalen Mire near Abisko, Sweden - II_Fen_E3_4 | ecosystem: Environmental > Terrestrial > Soil > Wetlands > Permafrost | place: Sweden: Abisko...
GATCTCGGCGACCGAGCGGTTGTGGCCGAGGTGGATGACCTCGGCGCCGGCAGCCTGCATCAGCCGGCGCATGACGTTGATCGCGGCGTCGTGACCATCGAACAGCGACGCCGCGGTGACGATCCGGACGTGATGCTTCGGCCGGTAAGGCGCAGTCACTGCGGGGAGGTTCACCACCCCGGCAGCCTAGCATCGTCCACCGGCGCCGCGCATCGCAGGGAGCCGCCGCCGGTAAGCCGCGCCGCGTCGGCGCCACGTCCTCGCGTGGCTCGAGCGGCCTCGGCACGCCGCGACTACCGGGCCGCGCGGCGCCTCCGGTGCTTGGGCGGGAACTTGATCGTCAGAAATGCGACCGCGAGATCGACGACGTCGTCGCTGATCTCGAGCAGGCTGTCCGGTCCGTGCGCGTGGAGGTGGGCGTAGATCAGCTGGTGGATCGCGCCGACCACGCCGAGCGCGTGGAGCTCGGTGAGCTCGTGGCCCTTGCCCTCGACCGACCGGCTCATCGCCACGATGTGGCGGGCGAACTTGAGCTGCACGTCGTTGCGGCGGGTCACCGCCTCGGGGCCGGCGGCGATCGCCTCGAGATAGAACACCTTGGCGGTGTCCGGCATCGAGACCAGCAGCGCCAGGTAGCCGCGCAGCGAGTACTCGCAGCGCTCGCGCACGCCACCGGAGACCGAGAACGTCATCCGGCCCGAGGCGACCAGCGTGTCGGTGATGACGTCGAGCGCCGCGAGGAAGCACTGCAGCTTGTCGGTGAAGTGGTCGTAGAAGGTGCGCTTGGCGGTCCCGGCGCGCCGGACGATGTCGCCGATCGTGACCGCGCCGTACCCCTTCTCGGCGACCAGGCCCGTCATCGCCTCGAGCAAGCGCTGGCGCTGCGACGCGGCGACGAGATCCGGATCCAGGTTGTGGCGACCGCGCGGGAGGATCCGCGGCACGATCGTCGCCTTGCTGGCCAGCTTCTTCACGGGCGCCCTCACGCGGATCCAGGATAGCCCGATCGCGCACTTGGTGTCTGGCCGCAGCTCGACCTGCGTGGTGTCATCGCGGCGTGACTGCCTCCGAGACGCACCGCGCGATCGACGCCGTCTGGCGGATCGAATCTCCCCGCCTGATCGCCGGTCTTGCACGGATCGTGCGAGATCTCGGGCTCGCCGAGGAGCTCGCGCAGGACGCGCTGGTCGTCGCGCTCGAGCGCTGGCCCGACGCCGGGGTCCCTGACAATCCCGGCGCCTGGCTCATGGCCACGGCCAAGAACCGCGCGATCGACCGGCTGCGCAGAGCGCGTGTGGTCGAACGCAAGCACGCGGAGATCGGCAGCCGCGACGAGGTCGACCACGACCTCGTGCCGCGAATCGAGGCCGCGATCGACGGCGAACCCGGTGATGACCTGCTGCGCCTCGTGTTCACGGCGTGCCACCCGGTGCTGCCGCCGGAGAGCCGGGTCGCCTTGACGCTGCGCCTGCTCGGCGGCCTGACCACCGCCGAGATCGCGCGCGCGTTCCTGGTCGCCGAGCCGACGATCGCCCAGCGCATCGTCCGCGCCAAGCGCGCGCTGGCCGACGCGCAGGTCGGCTTCGAGGTGCCGCGCGGCCCCGAGCTCTACGGCCGGCTGGCCTCGGTCCTCGAGGTGATCTACCTGATCTTCAACGAGGGCTATGCGGCGACCACGGGCGGCGACTGGATGCGCCCGGCGCTCTGCGAGGACGCGCTGCGGCTCGGGCGCATCCTGGCCCAGCTGGTGCCCGCGGCGCCGGAGGCCCACGGACTGATCGCGCTGATGGAGCTCCAGGCCTCGCGGACGCGCGCGCGCACCGGCCCCGCGGGTGAGCCTGTGCTGCTGCTCGACCAGAACCGCGCGCGCTGGGACCACGTGCTGATCCGGCGCGGCCTGGCGGCGCTCGCGCGCGCCGAGTCGCTCGGCGGCGCCGGTGGACCGTACGCCCTGCAGGCCGCGATCGCCGCCTGCCACGCCCGCGCGGCCACCCCCGGCGAGACCGACTGGGTCCGGATCGCCGCCCTGTACGCCGCGCTCGCCGCGCTCGCGCCATCGCCGGTCGTCGAGCTCAACCGCGCGGTCGCGGTCGCGATGGCGCTGGGGCCCGCCGCAGGACTTGCGATCGTCGATGCGCTGGCCGGCGAGCCCGCGCTCTCCGGATATCACCTGCTCCCGAGCGTGCGCGGCGACCTGCTCACCAAGCTCGGCCGGTGGACCGAGGCCCGCGCCGAGTTCGAGCGCGCCGCTGCGCTGACCCGCAATGGCCGCGAGCGCGACCTGCTGCTCGAGCGCGCCGCACGGTGCGCCCGCCAGGCCGCCGGCTCGCCGTAGGGTCACCGCGGACGCCCGGCCGGAGAGTAGACCGATAGCAGACCGATCGCTAAACCGATCGCGGACCGATCGCAGACCGCGACCTCGACAGACCGCCAGGGCGGCCGATGGTCTAGGGGTGCGGAAACTCAGTCGCGATTTCACCCTGCTGATCGGAGCCTTGCTGGTGGGGAGCGTCGTGACCTGCGGCGCGGGCGTGTTCGGCCTCGACCGCCTCGACGGCTCGCTGGAGGACGTCGTGTCCGTGGACATGCCGCGGCTCATGACGATCACCGACCTGCGGCGCCGGATCCGGACCCTCGTGGTCGCCGAGAACGACCACATTCTCGAGGCCGATCCGGCCAAGGCCGCGGCGATCGCCAAGGATCTCCAGACCGGCGCGAAGACCACCTACGAGCTGTTCGCCAAGTACCAGCCGTTGCTCCTGCCTGAGGACGCCGGCACGTGGAACCAGCTGCGCGGCGACGTCGATGCCTGGTACGCGCTCGACGCGCGGGTGCTCAAGCTATCGCAGGCGCGCCAGGTCGCCGAGGCGACCGCGCTGTCGCGGACCCACAGCAAGAAGTGGGAGGCGCTGATCAAGGCGCTGATCGCCAGCGCCGATAAGCACCTGCAGGCGGCCACCGGCGAGAGCCGCCGGGTCTCGCAGACCTCGCGGGTCACCGTCGTCGTGGTGTTCGCGGTGTCCGCGCTGCTCGGCCTGATCGCGGGCCTGTTCATCTACCGCGCGATCCGCCGGATGCTCGGCAAGGTCGTCGAGCTGAAGGATCGGCTGGTCGCCGCCAACGAGGGCCTCGAGCGCACCGTCGACGAGCGCACCCAGACGATCCGGGCGATCCTCGACCACGTCCACTTCGGGTTCTTCCTGGTCGGCCCCGAGCTGCGGATCACCGACGGGTACACCCGGTCGCTGTCGGCGCTGCTCGGCAAGGACCAGCTCGCCGGCGAGCTCGCCAGCGCGTGCCTCGGGTTCGAGGGCGACCGCGGCGCCGACTTCGATATGCGGGTCACCCAGATCTTCGACGACCTGCTGCCCGAGGAGCTCAACTGCGATCAGATCCCGGCGCGCGTGGTCCGCGGCAGCCAGATCCTGCGGATCCAGGCGAGCGCGGTGCGCGGCGCCGCCGGCCAGGTCGTCCAGGTGCTGTTCGGGATCTCCGACGTCACCGACCTCGAGTCCGCCGAGCGCGAGAACCGCGACAACCGGACCCTCTTGCGCGCGCTCAAGGCGCCCGAGCCGTTCCGCCGGTTCGTCGCCGACCTCAGCAGCCGGTTCGGCTCGGTGCGCGACGCCGTGCAATCGGCCGACGAGCCCCGCGCGCGCCGCGAGCTCCACACGATCAAGGGCAACGCCAGCCTCCACGGCCTCGCCGACATCGCGAGCAAGACCCACCTGATCGAGGAGCACGACAAGATCGAGCTCTTGCCGGTGCTCGACCTCGAGCAGGCGTTCCAGAGCTTCCTCGAGTCCAACCTCGACGTCCTGGGCATCGAACGCAACGGCGCCGAGCGCGAGGTGTTCCGGATCGACAGCGCGGCGCTGGTCGAGCTCGAGCAGGCGGTGCGCGACGCCACCGACCTGGACACCCTGCGCCGCACGATGAGCCACCGGCTCGATCTGCTGCGCTGGCAGCCGGTGTCGCGCCTGCTCGGGCCGATCGACGAGCAGGTCGAGTCCCTGGCCGCCCGGCTCGGCAAGGACGTCACGCTCCGGGTCAGCGGCGGCGACGTCACCGTGGTGCCGTCGCAGATCGCGCCGGTGCTGGCGATGCTGCCGCATATGCTGCGCAACGCGCTCGATCACGGCGTCGAGCCGCGCGGCGCCCGCGGCGACAAGCCGGCGCAGGCGACGCTCGGGCTCGCGTTCCACGACACCGGCGACGCGTGGCAGATCGAGGTCAGCGACGACGGCCGCGGCATCGACGTCGCCCGGCTGCAGGAGCGCGCGGTCGCGCTGGGCATCCTCCAGCCCGGCGCCCAGCTCAGCCACGAACAGCTGTGCACGCTGATCCTCGCCCCCAAGCTGAGCACCGCCGAGCAGGTCTCGGAGGTCTCGGGCCGCGGCGAAGGCATGGCCGCGGTCGCCGACGCGGTGAAGCGCACCGGCGGCACGCTCAGCATCCGGTCGGACCGCGGCGCGGGCACCACGGTCTCGATCAGTCTGCCGAAGCGGACCGCGGCGCGCGCCGCCGCCTGAGAGGGTCGATCAGCACAAGCGCCCGGGGCCGGTGCCAGCCTCGCGAGCATCCGGAATGGGACCGTCGCCCGCGCGGCCGAACGTATTCTGGTCGACCCTGTGAGCCTCACCTGAATTGAGAGGGTCGATCAGAACAAGCGCCCGGGGCCGGTGCCAGCCTGGCAAGCATCCGGAATGGGACCGTCACCCGCGCGGCCGAACGTATTCTGGTCGACCCTGTGAGTTCGGAGCGCGCCGGAGCGCGTCAGAACGGCAGGTCGTCGTTATCGCGGCCGTGCTCGTCGCGCGGCCGGGGCTCGTCGTTGCGCGGCGGCGCGTCGTCGTAGGCCGGCGGCCGCCCGCGCGGCGCCTCGTCGTACGACCCGCGACCGCGCGAATCGCGCCGCGCGTTGTTCTGCGCCAGCTCGACCTTCCAGCAGTCGAGGCTGTTGAAGTACTTCACCTCGCCCTGCGGGTTGCGCCACTCCCGGCCGCGCAGGCTGAAATCGATGCGGACCGGATCGCCGACGCGGAGCTCGTCGAGCTGCGCGCAGCGATCGCCGGTCAGCTGGAACAGCACCATCTGCGGATACTTTGGATTGTCCGCCAGCTCGATGACGAACTCGCGCTTGGTGAACCGCTCGGACACCTGCTTCGTGTCGAAGATGGTGTGCAGCTTGCCGGTCACTTCGATGCCCATGGCACGCAGGATAGGCCCCCGGGCTGACATGCACACCGGGTATTTGCGAGTTCGCCTGTGATTTCGGCGATCCACCTGCGGTCAATCACCGCGGGTCAGCTCGTCGACCAGCAGCGCGACCAGCGCCGCGGTCTGGGCGATCATCTGGCGATCGGCGCGCCCCATCGCGCGGCGCACCGCCGCCTCGACCGTGCCCTTGCGCTCGCGGTCGACCTTGCGACCGGCGGCGGTGAGCCGGAACCGGACCCGGCGGCGGTCGGCGCGGTCGGTCTGGCGCCGGATCATGTCCTGGCGCTCGAGCCGGGCCAGCACCCCGGTCAGCGTGCTGGGATGGATCCCCAGGATGTCCGAGATCTGCTTGGCCGTGGCGTCGGGCGACTGGCCGACCACGCGGATCACCAGCCGCTGCGGGCCGGTCACGCCCATCGTGCGCGCCATCCGCTTGGACCGCACCGCGAGCGCGTGCACGAGCTCCCACAGCCCCTGCATGAACTGCAGGGTCTCGCCGGTCGGGCGCGGGCGCGTGGCAGGCAGCATCGGCTCCGGGCGACTACGCCGCGATCGGCGACTCGGGGGCGCGCAGCCGCGCCGCGTGGACGATCGCCATGCTGATCGCGGTCTCGATGTCGGGCGCGTAGGCGAGCCGCCCGGGCTCGCGCTTGATGCCCGCGCGATCGAGCAGATCGGCGACCTCGGGCGTGAGCCCCGCGAAGATGACCTTGATCCGGATCCGGAACAGCCGATCGAGCATCGACTCGAGCGCGACCAGGCCGGTGACGTCGATCGTCGGCACGTGCTGCATGTTCAGCACGAACGTGTGGTCGTTGCCGACGCCGACCCGCGCGATCGCCTCCATCGCCGACTTCGCGGCGCCAAAGAACATCGGGCCGGCGATCTCGTACAGCCGCACGCCGGGCGGCAGCTCGACGGCGATCCCGAGCTCGGCCGGCTGCTCGAGCACGACCGTGGTCGTCATCGCCATCCGCCGCATGAACAGCAGCGCCGCGAGCACCACGCCGACGCTCACCGCGATCACCATGTCGAACACCACGGTCAGCGTGAAGCAGGTGACCATCACCAGGACGTCGTTGCTCGGCGCGATCCGCAGCAGCCGCGCGAAGTGGCGGGCCTCGGACATGTTGCGCGCGACGATGATGAGCAGCGCCGCGAGCGCCGCCATCGGCAGGTAGGCGACCAGGGGCGCGAGCACGATCGTGCACGCCAGGATGAAGATCGAGTGCATCGCGGCCGCGAACGGCGAGCGCGCGCCGGCGCGGATATTGGTGGCCGTGCGCGCGAGCGCCCCGGTCGCGGCGATGCCGCCGAACAGCGGGCACAGCAGGTTGCCGATGCCGAGCGCGATCAGCTCGGCGTTGGGATCGTGGCGCGTGCCGCTCATGCCATCGGCGACCACCGCGGCCATCAGCGACTCGATCGCGCCGAGCATCGCGATCGCGAACGCCGAGGGCAAGAGCTCGCGGACGGTGTGGTAGTCGAGCGCGAAGCCGCCGACGTGCCACGGGACGATCGGGATCGGCGGCAGCGGCGGGATGCCGTGGCGCACCTCGTTGCCGAGCTTGAACGTGAACTTCGCGATCGTCGACGCGTGGAACCCCGGCCACCAGCGCTGGCAGGCCACGACGATGAGCGACACCACGACGAGCGCGACCAGCGGCGCGGGCACCCGCTTGAGCACGCGCGGCAGCCCGAGCAACAGCCCCAGCGTCACGACGGCGATCCCGACGTCGTAGGGGTTGATCTCCCGGCGCGCGTCCCACAGCGCGCCGAGGTATTCGAAGATGCCCTCGGTGTGCGGCAGCGCGACCCCGAACACGTCCTTGAGCTGGAGCGCGCCGATCACCACGGCGATCCCCATCGTGAACCCGGTGGTCACCGGGTGCGGCACGAACTGCATCAGCCGGCCGAGCCGCAACAGCCCCATCGCGACCAGCAGCGCCCCCGCCAGCATGCCGGCCACGAGCAGGCCGCCGAGCCCGTACTTGTGGACGATCGGCACGAGGATCACGACGAACGCGGCCGTCGGCCCGGTGACCTGCAGCCGGGTGCCGCCGAGCAGCGAGCACACGATGCCGGCGACGATCGCGGTGTACAGCCCGTGCTGCGGCGGCACCCCGCACGCGATCGCGAGCGCCATCGACAGCGGCAGCGCGACCACGCCGACCACCAGCGCGGCGGCCAGGTCGGCGCGAAAATCTTTGACCGAATATCCCTCGCGGAGCCGGCTGCGCAGCCCGAACGCCAGCAGGTCCTTGGCGCGAAACGCCAGCGCGAGCTGGTGCTGCAACGCCTCCGGTAGCTCGTTCACGTAGCGGAGTGACCGGCGGATCACCGGGGTAGTATCAACCGCGCCGCGGCGTCTTGTCACCAGCGCCCGGCACCTACACCGGCGCAACCGGCCCGACCACCAGGAGGCCGCCGCCTGCCCCGCCAGCGCGGGCGCGGGCCCGCGGCCGCGTCCCACGCAGATGCTTTGAGGTCAAATGAATTTGCGCTATGCCATCTGGGCGCCACCGACAGCGCCGGCACCTCCGCATGCATCGCACGCCCGCCTCGCAGCTCCCGCAGCCCACCGGCGCGCCGGTACCACGATGACGCTCGTCGAGCGCGCCCGCCGGCTCTACCGCGGCGGCCATCAGTCCTGGCGGGTCGCCAAGCAGCGGTTGGTCCCGACCGAGCGCCAGCGCTTGTTCGGGCTCACGATCGCGATCGGCGGCGTGTGCGGCCTGGCGGCGGTCGCGTTCCACCTCGCGATCCAGGTGGTCGCCGCCGCCACGATCGAGCGCGGCATGGTCGCCGGCGGCGATCGCTGGATCGGCTGGACCCTGGTGATCCCGACGGCCGGCGGGCTCGCGGCCGGCATCCTGCTGTATTTCGTCGTCCCCAACGCGCGCGGCAGCGGCGTGCCACAGGTCAAGGTCGCCTACGCGACCAATAGCCCCCGGCTGCGCGTGCGCGACTCGCTGGGCAAGTTCTGCATCGGCACGCTGCAGATCGGATCGGGCTCGTCGCTCGGCCGCGAGGGGCCCACGGTGCAGATCTGCGCAGGCGTGGCGACGGGGCTGGGCCGGATCGCGGGGATGTCGCCGCGCAACCTGAAGCGCCTGATCCCGGTCGGCACCGCCGCGGGGATCGCCGCCGCGTTCAACGCGCCGATCGCCGCGGTCACGTTCACGATCGAGGAGATCGTCGGCACGCTCGACCAGACCCTGCTCTCGGGCGTGATCGTCGCCGCCGCGCTGGCGGCCGTGGTCGAGCGCATGGTGCTCGGAGGCCACCCGGTGTTCGACGTCAAGCAGGCGTTCGGGCTCGACTCCGCGGCGTCGCTCTCGCTCTACGCCGTGCTCGGCGTCGCCGCGGCGGTGGTCTCGGTCGGGTTCACCGCGTCGCTGCTCGGGCTGCGCCGGTGGTTCGCCGGGCTGCGCGCGCTGCCGCGCTGGGCCCACCCGGCGGCCGGTGGCCTCATCACCGGCGCGCTCGCGGTCGCCGCGCTCGCGGTGCTCCACTCGCAGGGCATCACCGGCGGCGGCTACCACCAGCTCGCCGACGCGCTGTCCGGCAACCTCCCGCTCGACGTGCTGCTCGGCCTGGGCCTGCTGAAGTTCATCGCGACGATCGGCGCGTACGGCAGCGGCGGCGCCGGCGGCATCTTCGCGCCGGCGCTGTTCATCGGCGGCATGCTCGGCGGCGCGATCGGCGTGCTCGACGTCGCGCTGCTCGGCGATCCGCCCCAGGCGATCGGCGCGTTCGCGCTGGTCGGCATGGGCGCGGTGTTCGCCGGCGTGATCCGCGCGCCGATCACCTCGGTCTTGATCATCATCGAGATGACCAATGGCTACTCGCTGATCCTGCCGCTCATGATCGCCAACATGTCGGCCTACGCCCTCGCCCGCCGCCTGCGGCCGACGCCGATCTACGAGGCGCTGCTCGCCCAGGACGGCGTCCACCTCGGGCACGGCGCCCCGGCCGCAGCGGCGGATCCCGCCGATGCCGTGCTGCTCGCCCAGCTGCCGGCGCTCGATCGCCACTTCCTGGCGTTCCCGCCCGGGCGGCCCGCGGCCGCGCTGCTGGCCGACGCCGCCGCCGCCGGCCGCCAGGAGGTGTTCCCGGTCGTCGATCCCCAGGCCCAGCTGATCGGCGTGATCACGCTGGACGATCTGACGAGCCTCGCCGACGAGCCGCGCGACGGCCTGGGCAACGCCGCCGACATCATGCGGCCCCAGGTCTCGCTGACCGAGACCGACACCGTGCGCGCCGCCTACGACCTGATGCTGTCGTCGGGCCTTGGCGAGCTGCCGGTCATCGGTCCGGACCGCCGCGTGATCGGCATGGTCAACGAGGTCGCGGTCGCGCACGCCTACCTCCAGGCCAGGCGCGCGCAGCTGCCGCCCGGCTGACGGTTCGCTACGCCCGCCGCGACCTGGGCTGGCGGATCCACAGCGCGAGCTCGCCGTGGTCGATCGCCTCGCTGAACGTCAGCGCGAAGCTCGACGGCAGCTCGCCGCCGAACCCGTGGAACGTCACGACGCGGGTCCCGGTCGACAGCGCCGACAGCCGCTCCTCGACGTGCGCCACCTGATCGGCAAACGCGGTCCAGCCGGCGTGATCGGGGCGCCCGGCGCCGAACAGGTCGGCCTCGAACGGATTGTAGAGATACAGGCTATCGAACCGGTCCCAGTCGAGCTCCATCATGTCGGCCGCGACGAACCGCGCCGTGGCCACCTCGAGCCGCGCGGCGAGCCCCTCGGCCGCCGCGACCAGCCGCGGGTCGTGCTCGACGCCGAGCCAGCTGCCGCCCCGCGCGAGCGCGCCGATGCAGCACAGCTTGCCGGGCCCGGCGCCGAGGTCGGCGATCTGCATCCCGGGCTCCGGCGCGAGCAGCGCCGCGGCGCGCAGCGCCACCGACACGGGCGTCCAGTGAACCGCCGAGATCCGCCGGATGTGATCCGGATACAGCACATCGAACCGCTGATCCTCGACGGCAGCGCGCCGGCACAGCGCGTCGCGCACGCCGCGGGCCAGCGCGTCGCGCGGCGTCTCCGCGGGTTGGTGAGCCGCCGACATGTCCGCCGACAGTGTGCCGCATCGCGACCGCGGCTTGGCACTTCACGCGCGGGCCACCGCGGCCGAACCAGCTGTGACCTCACGCAAAGTAGGGATGGGAAACAATGCGATATCTTCTGAGTAGCATCACGTCGGCCAGCCTCCTCGTCGCCGCCTGCACCGCGCCGGTCGCGCCCACGAACACCGCCCACCAGGCGCTCGATGGCGACAACGGGATCTCGGTCAATGGCATCTCGGTCAACGGCATCTCGGTCAATGGCACGTCGCTCAACGGCATCTCGGTCAATGGCATCTCGGTCAACGGGATCTCGGTCAACGGCATCTCGGTCAATGGCATCTCGGTCAATGGCACGTCGCTCAACGGCATCTCCGTGAACGGCACCTCGGTCACCGGCAGCGATTTCGTCGGCGCCACGCTGTCGGCGCTGCTGAGCAACGGCGGCACGCTGGCGATGCGGGTCGACGCCGCGACCGCGCTGACCGGCGCCAACGCCGACGTCCTGGGCTACGCCGTCTCGCTGCAGGGCGACGACGGCTGGCACCCCGCGTGCGGCGCCGAGCCCGACGGCACGCCGATCCTCGCGCTGGTCGTCCCGGGCACGTGGAACCTGGCGAACGGCGCGTGGACCGACGACGGTCTGGCGTTCAGCCTCGCGTGCCGCCACGCCTCGGTCGCGAAGTGCGTCGAGTTCGGCTACAAGTCGTGGCTCGGCTACGGCGACCACCACCACGCCTGCGTGCGCATGCTGCGCGCGGACTACTGCGGCGACGGCACGCCGCACACGGTCACCGGCACGCTGATCAACCTCTATGACAATGCCGGCGTGCAGGCCGACACCGAGTCATGGCCGGTCGACGCCGCGTGGGGCCCCGATGGCGCGCTGTGCGTCAACCACACCCGCGGCGCCAGCCCGCCAGCCTGCTACGCGGCGAAGTACAGCGCGACCTGCGGAAGCTTCGACGACGGCGCGCTGCTGGTCGACGAGTACGCAGGCCCGTAGCCGGACCGCCCGGTCACCCGGCCACGGTCTCGATCTCGACCTCGCTGGTCGTCATGAGCTTGTGGATCGGGCACGTCGCGACCGCCCGCGACAGCGCCTGGCGCTGCTCGTCCGACAGCGGACCGTGGAACGCGAGCCGGACGCGCAGCCGGTACACCCCGGCGCGCTCGCGCGAATCGTCGCGCTCGACGTGCGATTCGACCCGCTCGAGCGGGATCGCGTGGCGCTTGGCGTACCACGTCGCGGTGAGCGTCTTGCAGGTCGCCAGGGCGACATCGAAGTAATCATGCGGCCCCGGGGCGGAGTCGGTGCCGCCGGTCTCGGGCATCACATCCGCGCTCAACGTGTGCGCGCGGATCCGGACGGTCTGGGGGTACTCGCTCGGGTGTGCGGTCTGGGAATCGACGGTGTTCATGCGAGCTCCTTGCCGGGTCGGACCGGCGGTGGACATGTTGGCAAATCGGCGGCAAGGTGTCCGGGGTGGCCGACGTCGGATACCTCGCGATCGTCGTTGCCGGGTTCGGCGCCTACTGGTGGCGGCACCTGCGCGCCCGATCGCCCAGCCCGATGAGCGAGCTGTTCACGCCCGACGCCGAGGTCGCCCTCCACGTCGCGACCCACGAGGCCCGCCAGCGCGACCAGGCGCTGTCGTCGCTGCACGTGCTCTACGGCCTGCTGCAAGACGAGGCGGTCGCCGCGGCGATCACCACCGCGGGGGGTGACACGGTCGCCCTCGAGGACCGCGTCCTGGCGGCGCTCGTCGCGCCGGTCGACAACGCCCACGACGACGCCAACTGGGTCGTCGGTCACGCCGCCACGGTCGCCCACCGCGCCGATCGCAAGGCGAGCTGCACCGATCTGTGGGCCTTCCTGGGCGATACCCACGCCGCCCGCCTGGTCAACGCCGCGGCGGTCGACCGCGGGGCCACGCTGTTCGCGCTGTTCCATGGCGGGCGGTTCCCGCCGCTTCCGAGCGCCACCGACCGGGACGTGTTCGTCGTGCTGCGCAACGACCACTACACCACCCAGCAGTTCGTCTGCCGGGTCCTGCGCGACGTGTTCGCGGTCGACGACGCCCGCGCCAAGGCGCTGATGCTCGAGACCCACGCGGCCGGCCGCGCCGTGATCGGCAGGTTCTCCGCCGCCGACGCGCGCGCCAAGATCACCTTGGTGCGTACGCTCGCCGCGGCCCAGGCCTTCCCGCTGTGGATCGGCGTCGAGCCGGCGTGACCCCCGCCGCCGCGGCGCAGGCCGGGCAAGATCGGCGTCGAGGCGGCCGCCCCCACCGCCGCGGGGCAGATTCGCAAGCGACCGCAGATTCGCTGGATCCGGGCGGCTGCGTGCGCAACACTGACGGTTGAGTCTGCAGCCAAGGAGCAACTGACATGGGTGGTGGCATTGAACCAAGGCCGGGCGGTCGCCCGCCCGTGCAGCAGACCTCGGACGGGACCCCGCCAGACTCCACGGGCACCCCCACCAAGCGAACGCGCTCCGAGCAGCTCCCCCCGATCATCCCTCCCGGGCCGAAAGTCCCGGACGCACAATCGCGTCCCGCGGCCGACCCCGGCGCGGCGCGGCGAGGTGGTGACGAGAGCGAAGCGCCAGCCAAGGCCGCAGACGCCGCGAGCGCTCCGCCGTCGAGCGACCCACCGCTCGCGGGGCGCGACCCGATGACCGGCGCCGAGCCGACGCCCGCCGCCGCCGAAGCCGAAGCCGGCGAGGAGCAACCCCGCCCTGCCCGCACCCCCCGCGGCACGTTGCCGGAGGGACGCTCGCTGTTCGCGCGCCTCGGACCCAGGAACGCGGCCGCCGCGAGCGCTCCGCCGTCGAGCGACGCAGCCCTCGCTGGGAGCGACCCGACGACCGCCGCCGAAGCCGCCGAGCAGCCACCCCGCCCTGCCCGCACACCCCACGGCAGGTTGCCGGAGGGACGCCCCCTCTTCGCGCGACTCGGACCCAACAACGCGGCCGCCGCGAGCGCTCCGCCGTCGAGCGACGCAGCCCTCGCTGGGGGCGACTCGACGACCGCCGGCCGAGCCACCGCCACCGAAGCCGCGGAGGAGCCACCCCGCCCTGCCCGCACACCCCACGGCAGGTTGCCGGAGGGACGCCCGCTGTTCGCGCGGCTCGGACCCAAGAACGCTGAAGATGCGAGCCCGCCCGTCGTCGCCACGACGCCCGCCGCTCCCGGCGCCACTCCCGCTGCTGCTACCGGTGCCGCTCCCGCCGCGCCCACCGATCCCGCCGCCGCTGCCGCTGCGACGCCCGCCGATCCCGCTGCCGCTGCCGCGGCGCCCGCCGCTCCAGCCTCCGCGGCACCCGCGTCCGGCACCCCCGGAGCCGCACCCTCCGGAGCGGCTCCGCACGCAGCCGCCGCCCACGGCCATGGCCCAGGCGGCCACGCGCAACCGGCGTCGGGCCACCCAGCGCATCTCGGCGCCGCGGCCGTCGGCCACAGCGTCCCGGCGACGGCCGGCCACGGCGGCGCGGCCGGACACGCCCCCGCGCACGCCGCCAGCGCCCCCGGCACCCCCGGCGCGGCCGATTGGCACCTCGACGCCGGCCCGCCGGAACATCCCTCCCCCGAGGCCGCGGCCGCCGTCGAGCACCAGGTTCACGCCAGCGCGCACGCCGAGCGCGCCAAGCTCTCGGCGCTGCTCGCCCAGCGCTGCGCCGACGTCGACGCGCACGTCGCCGCCAAGCACCAGCAGCTCACCACCGCCGCACAGCACCACACCGCCGCGATCCACGCCCACGCACAGGCGGCGCGGGGCCGGCTCGCCGCCGAGGTCACCCAGGCCCAGGCACGCCTCAAAGCCGACGCGCAGGCCAAGCGCCACTCGATCGACGCGTGGCACACCGCCGCGACGGCCCACCTGACCGACGGCGTGCGCGCGCGGCAGGACCGCACCCGCAAGCTCGGCGAGACCCACGCGACCAGCCTCACCACCGCGGCCAGCAGCGCCGCCCAGCGCGCCCAGACCCAGGTCGCCGGCAAGGCCCAGGACGCCCGCAACATCGGTCAGAGCAAGGCCGGCGCGACCGGGCCGACCCCCGACGCCACCTCCGCCAAGCGCAAGGCGGCCAACGACATCGCCAACGACTCGGCATCGAAGATCACCGGCGGCCTGGGCACGACCGTCGCCGACATCCACAAGACCGGTCAGGACGCAGGCACCAAGCTCAAGGGCGACGCCAGCGACGCGGCCACCCAGATCGGCAGCTCGGCGCCGCAGGTCGTCGCTCACCTCGGCACCCAGAAGTCGCAGGCGCTCGCCGAGATCGACCACACCGAGGCGCACGCCGTGGCCGCCATCGCCCAGGCGCACACCCAGCTCCAGCACCAGATCGCGACCGCCGAGCACCAGCACCTGCAGCACGTCCAGACCGCGCATCACACCCACGCAAGCCAGCTCACCCACGCCGGCCACCACGCCGTGACCACGCTGCGCGCTCAAGGCGACAAGGCCCTCGCGGCCGGCGACCACTCCGTCGCGCAGATCACCGCCAAGGCCCGCCACCTGTCGATCGGCCACCGCCAGGCCAAGCAGATCGGCGATCACCTGGTCACCCAGGTGCGGCACGGCTTCGGCTCGCTGCACCACTCCGTCGAAGCCGGCGCCCACCAGGTGCGCGGAAGCCTCGATCACGCGGCCACCGGCGCGACGCAGTCGTTCGCGCCGATCGACCACGCCTCCGCCACTTCGTTCGCGGATCTCACGACCCACGCCCACACCACCCTGCAGCACCAGACCACCCAGGTCAGCACGCAGCTCGGCCACGTGGCCACCCAGGTCCAGACCACCGGCGACCACGACGTCGCGACCTTCCTCCAGGGCCTCGATCAGCAGATCGAGACCGTCGACCACAAGCTCGCCACGAGCGCCGCCGACGTCCAGGGCAAGATCGACGCGCAGGCCACCTCCGCGACCCAGAAGGCCGGCGAGCCGGTCGGCACCGTGGCTCCCCGGATCGACGAGGCCCACGCGCGGATCGACGCCAAGGCCAAGCAATCGCAGAAGGGCTGGCTCGCGCGCCAGCTCGACACCCTGGTCAGCATGCTCAGCGACCCCGGGTTCTGGGCCGCGCTCGTCGTCGGCCTCGTGCTCGCGGTCGTCGTGATCGCGCTCCTGCCCGCCGAGCTCACGGTCGGCGCCGTCCTGCTCGGCCTCGCCGCGATGGCGGTGGTCGGCGCCCTCGCCGCCGGCGTCGGCACCGTGGTCTCCAACCTCGCCGCCGGCCGGCCCTGGAACCAGAACCTCGGCACCAATATGCTGATCGGCGCGGTGTTCGGCGCCGTGCTGTTCGGCGCCTCCCTGCTGCTCCCCGAGGGGATCGTCGGCTACCTCGGCCTCGCCGGCATCGCCGGCGTGCTCACCGTGATCACGAACCTCGCCACCGGCCGGCCCTGGGACGAGGGCCTGCTCGCCAACATGGCGCTCGTCGGCGTCCTGGCCTGGCTCGGCAAGTTCTTCCCCAAGGGCGCCAAGGGCGGTCCGGTGGAAGATCCGGTCAAGCCGCCCGGCCCCATCGACGATCCAGTCAACCCGGGTCCAGGTGTCGATCCCAACAAGCCGGCTCCAGGTGTCGATCCCAACAAGCCCGGCCCAGGTGTCGATCCCAACAAGCCCGGCCCGGCGCCCGATCCCAACAAACCCGTCGAGCCCAACCCCGAGCCGGCGAAGCCCACCGGGCTGCCGCCCGATCTCGCCACGGCCTGGGACTCGCTGTCGAGCCGCGCCGCGAAGGACCAGTTCAACGCCAAGTACGACCAGATCACCAAGGGCGCGGCCAACCCCACGCCGCGGCAGCTCGACGCGTTCCGCGGGTATCTCAAGAGCCGCGGCAACCCGGGCCCGGACCTCGATGGCAACCTCGCGGCCGACTGGGAGAAGGCGCATCCAGCCCCCAAGGAGCCCAGGCCGCCGCACGGCGACGCCGTGCAGGAGCTGCCCGGGATCCGTAGCACGCTCGACCAGACCCGCGCCGAGTTGCAGGCGCTCAAGGCCTCGCGTCCTAACCTCAAAGGCGTCGACCGCCTACTAAAAAGTCTCAGCAGCGAGGAACGTATACTGACTCGCATGGAGACCGGCGATCTCGCGGCCGACATGGACGCGTCCGGCAGGGCCAACGTCCGCGGCCTCAAGAACAACGTCGACGGGATCCGCGCAGAGCTCCTCGACGCGCAGAGCGATCCCAACGCCACCGAGCTCGCGCCAGAGTTCGATCTCAACGGCAAGAAGATCGAGATCGATCGCATCACCAACAACGGAGAGACCTGGGTCGACGTCAAGAACTACGCACCGTTCGACAAGGGCAGCAGCAACATGCCCAAGCTCGTCGATCAGGCCCGGCAAGCGCTCGAGCTCGCCGAGGCCCACCCGGTGGGCAGTCCACCGCATCCACCCAAGCTGGTCTGGCAGTTCCCGCGCGGCGTGACCCGCAGCGTGAAGGGCACGCTCGAAGCGATCGACGTCAACGGCCGCCACGTCCGCATCACCGGGAAGATCGTCGATCCGGTCGATCCGCCCGTGCCCGTTCCACCGCCGCCGCGCAAGCAAGATCCTCAGGACGAAGCGACATGAGCGAACATCGAATGGCCGCGATCTTCTTCATCCCGATGGAGCCCGACAGCGTCCCGCCATCGCTCCACGATCTCGTGACGCGGGCCGGCATGGACCAGCTGTTGCCCGAGAGCGGCCCGGTGACCAAGTCGCTCTACGGCCAGACCGAGGTCGTGTTCGCACGCTGGGGGGTGATGGAGAGCGTGTACGCGCACCGCCAGATCCTGGCGCAGCACGTCTGTCTCCAGGTGTTCCCGCACCGGAACGACCTGCTGGATCGCCAGATCATCGGCAACCCGGTGGCCGCGATGCCAATCGCCGAGACGTTCCGCGATGCGTGCGTGGCGCTCCAGCCCGATGCCGCGATGTTTTATATCCGGCCCGATCAGGTCGAGCCGGAATACCTCGATGCGCAGTACCCATTCGTGCTCGGCCTCGACGGCATCCTGCTCGACGAATCGTACTCGGCGCTGCTCTACCTCAACGCCGAGATCGCCTCGTACTTTCCCAAGGCGTATCACGCGGGCCGTGATCAGCTACCCGCGGGCGATGGCCTGCTGTTGTTTCGCGGCACTGGCGACGACCGATGGGCGTAGCCGCCTACGCGGTTTCTGCGTCTCACGCGCGGCTTGACCACCTCCTCTCCTGCGTGAGGCGAATCCGCCGGTTCGCCTGGTGCCGAGCGTTCCCCCGACGCCCGTTCCGCCGCCGCCGCGCAAGCTAGATCCTCAGGACGAAGCGCCATGAGCGAACATCGAATGGCCGCGATCTTCTTCATCCCGATGGAGCCCGACAGCGTCCCGCCATCGCTCCACGATCTCGTGACGCGGGCCGGGATGGACCAGCTGTTGCCCGAGAGCGGCCCGGTGACCAAGTCGCTCTACGGCCAGACCGAGGTCGTGTTCGCACGCTGGGGGGTGATGGAGAGCGTGTACGCGCACCGCCAGATCCTCGCGCAGCACGTCTGTCTCCAGGTGTTCCCGCACCGGAACGACCTGCTGGATCGCCAGATCATCGGCAACCCGGAGGCCGCGATGCCGATCGCCGAGACGTTCCGCGATGCCTGCGTGGCGCTCCAGCCCGACGCCGCGATGCTCTATACCGGAGCCGATCAGATCGAGCCGGAATACCTCGATGCGCAGTACCCGTTCGTGCTCGGCCTCGACGGCATCCTGCTCGACAAGTCGTACTCGGCGCTGCTCTACCTCAACGCCGAGATCGCCTCGTACTTTCCCAAGGCGTATCACGCGGGCCGCGATCAGCTGCCAGCGGGCGACGGCCTGCTGTTGTTTCGCGGCACTGGCGACGACCGATGGTGGTAGTGGCCCTGCGCCCAGCGCCACATGGTCGACTTGACCACAATATTCTGCGTGAGGCGATTCCGCCGGTTCGCCTTGTCTCGAGCGTTCGCCCGACGCCGCCGCTGCCGCTCCCGCGACGCCAACCGATCCCGCCGCTGCTGCTGCCGCCTCCGCTGCTGTTGGTGCCGCTGCTGCTGCTGGTGCCGTTGCTGCTGCCGCTGCTGCCGCGACGCCAACCGATCCCGCCGCTGCCGCTGCCGCGACGCCACGACGCCAACCGATCCCGCCGCTGCCGCTGCCGCGACGCCAACCGATCCCGCTGCTGCTGCTGCAACGCCCGCCGCGCCAGCCTCCGCGGCCCGCGGCCGCCCCCCGGACCCGCACGCTCCGGCGCGGCTCCGCACGCAGCCACCTGCGCCCAGGTCCCCGGCCCAGGCGGCCCAGCGCAACCGGCGTCGGGCCACCCAGAGCATCTCGGCGCCGCGGCTGTCGGCCACAGCCCACGATCTCGTACGCGGGCCGGGATGGACCCGCTGTTGCCCGAGAGCGGCCCGGGTGACCACGTCGCTCTACGGCCAGACCAAGGTCGATGGCGACGCGCCGCACGCATCGTGGTCCGCGCGCTCGCCGCCGCCCAGGTGATTTCATGGCGGAGCGGCGTCGAGCCGGAGTGACTGACCCACTTGGCGCCGTGGTCAGCCGCCGTGCGCGACCGCCCGGCCCGCCGCGAATTTTCCCGCGACCTCGCGCACGCAGTCCCGCAGGGCCGCCGCCGTGACCGGCTTTGCGAGCTGCGGCACCCCGATCTGCTCGAGCCGCGCTCGGGCGTGCTCGGTGAACGCGCCTCCCGAAAGAAAGATCAGCCGCTGCGCCTGTTCGGGCGCCAGTCGCTGGAGCTCCTCGCTCAGCTCGATGCCGGTCATCGTCGGCATCATCACGTCGCTCACGATCGCGTCGAACCGCGCGCCCGTGGTGATCAGCGAGATCGCGTCTTCGCCACGCGTCGCGACGGTCACGTCGTGATCCTGCCGCAGCAGCCGAGCGATCGTCTCCGCCACGAGCGGTTCGTCGTCGATCAGCATCACGCGCAGCCGCGGCAACCCGCCCGGCGCAGCAGCCGCGACCGGCGCCGGCGCGGCCGCGACGACCGGCGCCCCCTCGTTGCGCGCGACGCGCGTCGGCAGCACGACGCGCACGAGAGTGCCGCTGCCCGTCTGGCCGACCATCGCGCCGGCGGCCGGGCTGACTGCCACGCCGACTGCTGGGCTGACCGCCGCCCCGACTGCTGGGCTGACTGCCACGCCGACTGCTGGGCTGACCGCCGCCCCGACTGCTGGGCTGACTGCCGCGCCGACCGCACCACCTGCCACGCCGACCGCACCGCCTGCCGCGCCAATGGCGCCACCTGCCGCGCCTGCCGCGCCACCTACCGGACCGACCGCCGCGCCGACGGCGCCCCCTGCCGCGCCTGCCGCGCCGACGGCTGGGCCGACCGTCGCGCCGACCACCGCGCCGACGGCTGGGCTGACCGCCGCACCGACTGCTGGGCCGCCGGCCGCGCCGACTCCTGGGCCGACCGCAGCGCCGACGGCTGGGCCGACCGCCGCACCGGCGGCTGGGCTGACCGCCGCACCGACTCCTGGACCGCCTGCCGCGCCGACGGCTGAGCCGACCACCGCGCCGCCTGCCGCGCCGACGGAGCCCCCTGCCGCGCCCGCCGCGCCGACGACTGGGCCGCCTGCCGCGCCGCCTGTGGCGCCGACCGCACGCTGCGGCGGGCTCTCGATCGAGATCTGGCCACCGAGCGCGTCGATGATGCCGTGGCAGATCGCCAGCCCGAGGCCGGTGCCCGCCCCCACCTCCTTGGTGGTGAAGAACGGGTCGAACACCCGCGCCTGGACGTCGGGTGTCATCCCCGAACCGGTGTCCTCGACCTCGATCACCGCGTGGCCGCGATCGCTGGTGTAGGTCCGCAGCGTGATGCGGTTTCGGTCCGAGCGGCCCTCGGGGATCGAGTGCGCCGCGTTGGTCAACAGGTTGATGAACACCTGGGTCAACCGCCCGTCGTCGCCGAGCACGACCGGCGTCGGCGCGAACTCGCAGACCAGCTGCGCGCGGTGGCGGACCTCGTTGCTGGTCATCCGGATCGCGACCTCGAGCACCCCGGCGAGCTCGAGCGGCACGAGCTTGGCGTGCTCGGAGCGGGTGAACGCCCGGAGCCCGAGCACGATCTTGCGCACGCGCTCCGCGCCATCGCGCGCATCGGCGACCGCGGCGTCGATCTCGCCGAGCATCTCCACGGTCGGTGGCCCGCGGACCTCGGCGATCGTCTCGGCGATCACCTCGAGGTTTCCGGACACGTACGACAGCGGGTTGTTGATCTCGTGCGCGATGCCGGCGGCCAGCGTGCCCAGGCTCGCCATCCGATCCGAGAGCAGGAGCTTCGCGCGCAGCCGGTTGCGCTCGGTCACGTCCCGGCCGCTGGCGATCACGGCGCGCGCGCCGCCGATCTCGACGCGCGCGGCCGAGACCTCGCAGACCCGCCAGCTGCCGTTCGCGTCGCGCAGCCGCAGCTCGAGGATGTCCGAGGCCCAGTGCGGCGCGGCGTCACTCAGCGTGCGCAGCTGCTCGGTGATCCGAGGCAGATCGTCGGCATGGACGCGCTCGACCAGCTCGGTCAGCGCGAACCGCCCGTCCGGTCGAACGATCCCGAGGAGCTGGCGGCTGCCGACGTTGAGGTAGGTGCTGGGCCCGTCGCGATATACCGAGATCAGCTCGGGCATCAGATCGATCACCGTGCGGAGGCCGGCGTCGGCCTGCTCGTTGAGCTGGCGCGTCCGGCGCTGCAGCGCCGTGCGCTGGCGCCAGCTCGTTCCCGCGCCGATGACGACGAGCCCCGCGCCGACGGCGAGCGCGATGAACCACCCGGTCTGCCACCACGCCGGCAGCACGACGAACCGCAGCTCGCGCATCGGCCCCCACGCCCCCGCGTCGATCCGCGCGCGCGCCTCTAGGCGATACGCGCCCGGCAGCAGCGCCGGGTAGCGCAGATCGCGCTGGTGCGTCGTGCTCCACGCGACCTCCTGCGGCGACAACCGCACCTCGTACTCGATGCGCTTGGGATCCATCAAGCTGCCGGCGCCGAGCTCGAGGATCAGCGCGCTGCGATCGTGCGGCACCTCGAGCACGGTAGCCGCGCTGGCCGCGTGGGGCAGCGCGCGGTCGCCGAGCGCGCCGTGGAGGAACGAGATCTGCGGCACCGGCGGCGGCCCGCGGTAGTGCTGCGCGAACACGTGGGTCGCGCCGCCGGTCGCCCCGAGCCAGACCGAGCCATCGCGATCGAGAAAGAACGCCTTGCCTGCCGAGTCGTCGCCGACCAGGCCGTCGGTCGTGTCGAGGTGATCGATGCCGCTCGGCGTGACCACGTCGACGCCGTCGCCGGTCCCGATCCACAGCCGGCGCTCGCGGTCCTCGCCCAGGAAGTACACGGTGTCGCTGGTCAAGCCCTCGGCCGTACCGAGGTGCTCGAGCTCATGGATCGCGTGGCCGTCGTAGCGAAAGCACGTCACGCCGACCGGTTCGTTGTACGTGGTGCACAGCCGGCCATCGCTGCGCGCGATGAGGTGGTACGGCAGCGCGGAGCGCAGGCCCTGGGCGGTCGAGAACTGATGCCATGTGCCGTGGTCGCGCACGAACACGCCGCCTGGCGCGGCGGTGATCCACAGCTGATCTCCGACCACGACCAGCGACGCGATCCGGGTATCCGCCGGCGCGCCCGGCACGTCGACGCGCTCGATCGGCCCCGGGACCGCGCCGCGCAGCCGGTACAGGCCGTGCCACTTTCCGATCCAGAGATCGCCCTCGGGCCCCAGCGTGAGCCCGAGGATCGGACGCGCCGGGACATCGGCACCTCCGAGCGAGGTGACGCGACCCAGGTCATCGACATAGAGCAGATCCGATGGCTCGCCGCCGACGAACATGCCGCCCTGCGGAGGCAGCACCACGCTGGTGACGTAGCGGTGCTCGGTCCCCGCCATGCAGCTCCATCGCCCCGCGTCCGCGCGCGCCAGGCAGCGGTTGGTGCCCATCATCAACCGATCCTGGCGATCGTACGCGTAGGTCCACGCGGTCTCTCCCGGCACGCCGCTCGCCGCGTCGTAGCTCTCGACGATGCCGCGCCCGCGCAGCTGGTAGAGCCCCGCCCCGCCCAGCCACAGCGTGCCTTCGCGATCGACGAACAGCGTGCGCACGCCACCGCGCGGCATGCCGACCGAGGCGTCGATGGTGTGCCAGCGACCGTCGGCGCGATACGCGATCCCGTCGTCGGTGGCGAACAGGACATCGCCGCGCGCGCCGATCGCCATCGTGGCCGGCGCGCGGTACGACTCGAAGCTCCGCGGCAGGCCCTCGCGGAGGTCGCTGGCGCGGGTCCCGCCGTTGGGCAACCACCACAGGTGGCTCGCGGTCCGGATCCACAGCGCGCCCGCGTGATCGCGGAGCACGCCCTCGACGGGTTCGGCGTCGAGCCCGACATCGCCGATGTCGTGCCACGCGCCATCGCCCGCGGTCAGCTCGACCGTGGCGCCGTTGCCGGCCACCAGCCCGTCGGCGTCGGCCCACAGCGCGGTGACCGGCGTCGCCGGCGAGCCGGGCCAACCCGGCGCGGCCACGAAGTCGCCGCCGGCCGCGCGGACGTACAGACCGCGGTCCTTGGTCCCCACCCACAGCACGCCCGCGGCGCTCGCCATCGACGCCACCGGTCGCTCTGGCATGCCGCGAGCGCCGGTCCGCGAGAACCGCGCGCCGTCCCAGCACACCAGGCCGCTGTCATTGCCAGCGCACATCGCGCCATCCGGAGCGGCCCCCAGCACCGTGAACTCCCCCGACAGCAGGCCGTCTCGCCTCGAGAAATGCGTGAACGTCGCCCCGTCAAACCGATCGAGGCCGTTGTCGGTGGCGATCCATAGCTCGCCATCGCCGTCCTGCGCGAGGCTCTGGACCGCCTGGTTGTGCAAGCCATCCGCACCGCCAAACACGCGAAACGTCATCTGACCGGGCGGCAGATCGGGGACGGGAGCCGCGGCAGCCGCCAGCCCAGGCAACGCGAGCCACAGCAGCTGCGCCGCCCAGCACAGTCCGCGTCTCCTCACCGCCCATCCGGCGAGCAGAACCGCACGATCAGCGACGCGCACCGCCGTACAGTAACGCAACCCGCGCGCGAGGCGGTGACGCTGAGCCGGGGTCGTCCTGCAGATCGCACAGACGGGCGGGCGCGCTGCCCGCGCCATCGTTCGCGATGCCGACCTCGCGGTCGGCGGCGAGCGTGGTCCGCCCCCGCCTGGGTGAAGCGCTATTGCGCGTAGTTCGCCGGGACCCACTGCCACGAGGTGCCCGCGCTGCGCAGGTGCCCGAGGCCGGGAAACTGGACGTGCGAGGCGGCGACGAGCACACCCTCACTCGCCACGCTCGCGAACACGGCCTGGCGCGCGGCGGCCGCGCCCGCCGCGTCGCTATCGTAGGCGATCGTGACGCTCGGATGGTCGAGCTGCACCGCCGCGACGTGGATCAGGTCGCCGATGACCACGAGCTTTGCGCCCTTGCTCTCGATCACGTAGCTCGTGTGGCCCGCCGAGTGCCCGGCGCTCGCCCGCGCGCGCACGCCGGGGACGATCTCGCGGTCGGCGTCGAATGGCTTGTACTGACCGGACGCGACGTACGGCGCGAGCGAGGCCATCGCGCCCTGGAAGAAGCCTTTGGCCGCCGCGGGTGCCTTGTCGAGGTTGGCCTGCGACAGCCAGTACTCGGAATCGCGCCGCGCCGCGTGGATCGTCGCGTTCGCGAACGCGCGCTCGCCGTTCACCATCAAGCCGCCGACGTGATCAGGATGCAGGTGCGATAGCAGCACGTCGTCGATCTGCTCGGGCTGGTAGCCCGCCGCGCGCAGGTTGCCGAGCAGCTTGCCGAGCGTCGGGCCGAACAGCGCCCCCGCGCCGGTATCGATCAGCACCAGCCGGCTGCCGGTATTGACCAGGAACGCGGTCACCGAGGTCTCCACCGGGCTGGTCAGGAACGATCGCGCCAGCGCGCGCTCGGTCGCGTCCGCTGGCTCGTGCAGCAAGCTGGTCGCGTCGAGGCCGACGGTACCATCGCTGATCGCGGTGATCTCGAAGTCGCCGAGCATCAGGCGGTAATAGCCGGGCGCCTGGGTGCGCACCAGCGGCGCCTTCGCGAGCGCCGGGGAAAGCGCGACCGCCGGCGCGCACAGCGCGAACAAGGCCATCGCGAGCGGTCGAGTGTACTTGGTTGTCATGGTCACCACCGTGTGACTTCGCGGCCGACCGAACAACGCGTGGCCACGCAACTCAGCTTCGCGGGTTCCGCAAAGCTCGGTCCCAGTACGGCGGCGCGCCGAACGCCTTGCGGAGATGCGCGATGAACAGCTGCGCCTTGACGGTGTGCGAGCGGCCGGGGAGCCGGACCGCGTGGATCGCCGCGGCCACCTTGCTGGGCGACCGCGCGTCGGGGAACAGCGAGACCAGGCGACCCGACGCGAGCGGGTCGCTGACCGCCCAGCTCGCCAGGTGCACGATCCCGACTCCGGCGACCGCGGCCTGGAGCAGCACGGTGGTGTCGTCGGACCGCAGGCTACCGCGCACGGCCAGCGACGCGTCGCGATTGACCCCGGCGAAGCACCACCATCCCGGCGGCACCGGCGGCGACGCCACGGTGAGGCAGTCGTGCGCGAGGAGCTCGATCGGGGTCGCCGGCCGGCCGCGCCGCGCGAGGTACTCGGGGCTCGCGCACACCAGGCGATGGATCACCGCGAGCTGGGTCGCGACCAGATCGCTGCTCGGCAGCGCACCGATGCGGATCGCGACGTCGACCCGGCGCTCGGTGAGGTCGACGATCTCGTCGCTGGCGTGCAGCTCGACCTCGAGCAGCGGATACTGGCGCAGGAAGTCGATCACCACCGGCGCGACGTGCTGCCGGCCGAACAACGCCGGCGCGGTCACGGTCAGAACGCCGCGCGGCTCGGTCCCCAGGTTGGCGAGGCTGTCGCGCGCGCTCGCCAGCTCGGCGAGCATGGCGCCGGCGCGCGGCAGGAACAGCTCGCCCGCGTCGGTGAGGATCAGCCGCCGCGAGCTGCGGTGAAACAGCTTGGTGCCGAGATCGGCCTCGAGCGCGTCGATCGCGCGCGCCACCGACGACACCGCGACGCGCTGCGCCCGCGCCACCTTCGAGAAGTTCGCGGCGGCGGCGACCGCGACGAACGTCGCCAGCAGATCGATCACGGCGACCTTTGCGCCGCACGCAAGGCCGGTTTGCGCCCGGCCCCTTTGTCCACCGCGCCGGCGATCGCCATGGTGCCGCCATGATCGATTTCTATTTTCATCCGTCCCCGAATCCGATGAAGGTGGCGCTCTTGCTGGCGGAGCTCGAGGCGCCGTTCACGCTCGTGCCGGTCGACATCTTCAAGGGTGACCAGCATGCCCCGGCGTTCCGCAAGATCAACCCCAACGGCAAGGTTCCGGCGATCGTCGAGGATGGCGTCACGCTGTTCGACTCGCACGCGATCCTGCTCTACCTCGCTGACCAGCACGGCAAGTTCGTGCCGACCGCCGGCGCCGCGCGGGCGGCGACGCTGTCGTGGCTGATGTTCGTCGGAACCGGGCTGTCGCCGTTCTCTGGACAGGCCGTCCACTTCCTGCACTACGCACCCGAGGTGATCCCGTACGCGCGGCAGCGGTATCTCGGCGAGGTCGAGCGGCACTATCAGGTGATGGATCGCCAGCTGGCGAGCTCGCCCTACCTCGCGGGCGCCGCGTACACGATCGCCGACATCGCGCTCTGGGGCTGGGCGAGCGCGGCGCCGTATATCTTCGGCGAAGCGGGCCTCGCGCCATTCCCGCACGTCGCGCGGCTGGTCGCCGAGATCTCCGCGCGCCCCGCGGCGCTGCGGGCCCGCCAGCTGCGCGAAGGTCTGGGGCTCAAGACCGAGGTCGACGCCGAGACCCGCCGCGCGCTGTTCGGCCGCCTGGGCGGATCTCCCGCGCAGGGGTAGGTCGGCGCGTCGATCCTC
>Ga0302262_10000184_pt1 | contig 25832 bp, 30 predicted proteins | sample II_Fen_E3_4_FD_194557 | JGI IMG/M metagenome (GOLD analysis project Ga0302262, IMG submission 194557) | Peat permafrost microbial communities from Stordalen Mire near Abisko, Sweden - II_Fen_E3_4 | ecosystem: Environmental > Terrestrial > Soil > Wetlands > Permafrost | place: Sweden: Abisko...
GGGCACGTCCTGTGCCAGCGCGAAAGTATCGCCCGACGGCACCCAGAGCGCGGCGAGGGCCATGCGGTTCTCGGTCAGCGTGCCCGTCTTGTCGGTGCATAACACGGTCGCCGAGCCGAGCGTTTCAATGGCGGCCGCGTGCCGGGTCAGTACCCCGGCTTTGCCGATCCGCCATGCTCCCATCGCCAAGAACACCGTCAGCACGACGGGGAATTCTTCGGGCAGCATCGACATGCCGATGGCGATTCCCGCCAGCACCGCCTCGATCCAGCCGCCGCGCAGCACGCCGTAGAGCAGCACGACCAGCAGCGCGACCGCGCCGCCGCCGATCCCGCACCAAGTGACGATCCGGGTTGTCTCGCGTTGGAGGCGCTGCGTCTGGGTATCCATCGTCGCGAGCGATTGTCCGATGCGGCCCATCGCACTGTGCGGCCCGGTGGCCGTCACGCGTGCAATGCCGCCCCCTCGGGCGACAAGCGTGCCAGCATAGACAAAGGGTTGGTCCTCGCCGCCCGCGCTGGCGGGCGCTGCGGTGCCAGTGCCCAGCGCGACGATCTTGCTGACAGGCAGAGACTCTCCCGTCAGCAGCGACTCATCTGCCTGAAGATCTGCGGCCTCGACCAGCACCGCATCGGCGGCGATCCGATCGCCTTGTTCCAGCACCAGCAGATCATCGCGCACCACCTCGCGCCCCGGAATGCGTAGGCGCGCTCCATCGCGGATCACCAGCGCCAGCGGCGCGGACAGACCGCGCAGCGCCTCCAGCACATGTTCGGTGCGCGCCTCCTGGATCAGCGTGACGATGATGGAGAAGCTGGCAAATGCCAGCAAAATCAATGCCTCGGTGCGATTGCCGAGGAGCAGATAGGCAATCCCGCCGATAAGCAGCAGCACGAGCATCGGTTCGCGCAGCACCTCCAGCGCGATTCGCAGCGCCGAGCGCCGATCGGAGCGAGGGAGCTCGTTAGCGCCCTCCTCCGCGAGGCGGTCAGCCGCGCGCTTGGTGGAAAGTCCGTTACACTGGCCGGCTTCGGTCATAGCTCCAAAGTCTCGCAATCGAGGATCCGGTGCTGGCGGAGCAGTTTTGCACCAGTCCGAGGAACGCTGAGAAAGGTCGTCGAAAGCAGACTAACAGACTTCGCGCTCACCCAAGCATCTTTTCGAAGATCTTTCGGTGCTGTCGCTATCCAAGGCGGGGGAGCGTTGTGGAACGTTCGCTGCTCTGACATGTACAGGCAGAGCTTTCGCCGCGGCGGTCGCTGCCGTTGGTGGCTCCTAAACGTGGCTGGCTGCAGCAGTGGCAGCGATAGAGCGAAAGAGGTCAGACGAAATTTATCAGCCCACGCGGGCTCAGAGATTGGCGGAAAGCGACCAGCCTTGGTCGTTCCCATCAGCCAACATGAACGACGGCTTACGCCGAAACCTGCCGTTGGTGTGGATCTCAGTGCCTAGGCAGAAGCCGCCGCAATTCCGGATATTCAGCGCCGGGGGGTCGGGGCATCGAAACCGGCCAACCTTGTCCATATGCCCGCAACAATCGTTGGCGACTTCCTCAAAATTCGGCGGGGCAGTTGAGCATCCACTGCACCCCGAAACGGTCGGTCAGCTTGCCATAGTAATCACCCCAAGGCTGGATCCCCACCGCCGTCGTGATACGACCGCCTTCGGCCAACGCTGCAAACAGAGCGTCGGTCCGTTGACGGTTATTCATCATCAGGATGTGGGCGGATCCCCGCATCGGCTCGGCGTCGTCGTTATCGGACGCATAGAAACGCACTCCCGGCCCCTCGAACCTTGCGTGCATAACCTTACCGCGCATCGCCTCGCTTGGCACCGGCATACCGCCCAGTCCGTAGCGAAGCTCCTCGACCACCTCGCCTAGTCCACATTGCGTATAGAACGCCAATGCTTCCGCACAGATGGTTGTGAAGAAAAGGTAATTGGACAACTGCATCGTTTTACACCTCACATCTATCGTTTAGCCCAATTCAACACCCGCTAGCGCAGCGCCTTGGTGGGACGGCCGCTTGCCTCGCGCATGCGTTTGCTGGCCACCAAGAACGGTTCATAATACTCGGCGTTTTCGTGCCGTACCGAAGTTCCGGCGATAGGCTGAATGAAATTGAGTATGGACTGCGTCTTCACGACACAGTCGCTCAGGCGACACAGATGCCATTGACGGTCACCTTCTGAAAGAGATGCGGCATCGCGACAGCTGAGGAAGGGTAAGCGACAAGCTTGTTCTGAAATTCCGGATGGCTGAAGGCAGATCGAAAATCGGCATTCGTCTCCCAAACGGCATAATTCAGATAGGTGGGGTTTGGCCCCAGCGCTCTATGCAGTTGGGTGGAAATGAAGCCGGGCTGAGCCATCATAAAGGCGGCGTCGTCCTTCCAAATCGCTAGGAAGCACTCTTCATCCTCTGGAGCAAGCCTAAAAATATTGACGAGCACTACCGGCGCCGCAGCCAGTGTAAGCTGTTGCCCAATTGGAAAAGATGGATCCATTGGCTGCAAGAGAAGCATATCAAACTCCGAGTTTTGACACCATATTGTCATATTGAAACCATGGATGCAATGTCAATTTGACACTGCGGTGTCAAGAGAGATATTGAGAAACATGACCTCCCCACCCCACACCCCAACTGAGGCGATCACTGCCCTCATTCTTGATCTGTTTCGCCTCAATAATCTCATCCTCACCTCAGGCGATCGACTCGTTTCCGCCCTCGGCCTGACAAGCGCACGCTGGCAGGTTTTGGGCACTATCGTCGCGGCTGCACGATTACAGCCCGTGGCTTGGCTAGCGCGGGACATGGGCGCCAATCGCCAGAACGTGCAGCGCATTGTCAACGATTTGGCGAAAGAAGGGCTGATAGAGTTTATGCAAAACCCCCACCATCGACGCGCGCAGTTGGTGGCACTGACGGCAAGGGGCGAGCAGGTCTATGCCCAAGCAATGGCCCTGCAAGTGCCCTGGGCCAAACGCTTCGTTGAAGGCATCGCGCAAGAGGATGTCAAACTGGCGCATCGCACGCTGGTCGCGATACGCCAGAACCTTGAAAGAGAGTTCTCAAATCAGTAGCGGGCCGGGCGCTGTCCGCAGTCGGTACCATTGGCCCGGACTTGAGGTGGTGGATTAGCGAGGAATGGGACTGAGTTGCAATAAATTATCACTTTGCGAGCTGGGCGCGCGGTCCAATTGCCGAAGGGGATAGCGCGACCCCAATGACCACAGCGCGCGGGTGCGATGACAAGGTGCCACAGCAAAGGCCAACGAAGGTTTAGTCGCCCCGGCGATGGCATGCCCTTTGTTACAATGCCTCGACATTTGCGGATGCCGTCTCAATCCGCGTAGACCGCACGGAAGAATGCGGCGGCGAGTGGGATTTCAGTCAAAATCGCCAGCCAGATTGCGTTGCCCGCCCGCAGTGATATCCACTCGTGCAACCCGAGCGCTGCAAGTGCCGTGCAAGCCACGGCCATGCCAAGGCTCACAGCATCACGCTCCCGCGATTTTCCCGCATGGCGAAGCATGAAGAGCATGGTCGCCAAGCCAAGGAACAACGCCCCGCCCCGGCGGGCCACCATCACAGCCGGAGCTGGGGAATCCATACCCCAAAGAGTCAAAAGCCATTGCGGCGCTCCGATCCACACCACCGCTAGTCCGATACAAATGATTGCAGACACCTGTGCCAAGCGATGAAAGCTGATGGGCATGGCGAAAATTCCTTCCCTTCAAACGGGCCGCCCCATCGCAATTCGAACGCGAGCTGGCCAATCCTTTGCTTTTGTCAATTGATCCAAAAGTTGGCGCCAAGGCCCCAGCCCGATCGCGAAGACGTTGGTGGTGCTGATTGGCTGGACCAGCCCATATTGCAAAACCTGCCCTGGCGCGGCGGCACGAAATGTGCCGAACATGCGATCAAAAAGGATCAGCACACCACCATAATTGCAATCGAGGAACTGCGGATCACTGCTGTGATGCACACAGTGATGCTTGGGGCTGTTAAGCAACATTTCGAGCGGCCCGAAAGAGATCGGCGCTTCGGTATGCAACACATATTGGTAGATCAGCCCCACCGCCAACAGGATGCCGATCATAGCAGGCGCAAAACCGATCAGCACCAAGGGAACAAAGGCTAGCCAGCCTAGCGAGACGAACTCGGTCCATCCAAGTCGGATCGCGGCAGGCAGCACCATTTGCGTGGCGCTATGATGCACGGCGTGGGTGGCCCACATCCAGGCAATTTCGTGGCTCATACGGTGGAACCAGTAATAGGCAAATTCGACCGCGAAAAACCCCACAACCCAAACCCGCCAATCGTTCATCGGCAAATGCCATGGAGCAAAACGCGATACCCAGGTCAGGATGGCAGTGGTCGCCAACAGGTTAAGCGGGCGCAGCAGGGACTGGACCAGCGCCACACCAAAGCTGGTGCCTGCCGCGCGCAAATCATAGCCCAAGCCGCTCGCACGGCGCCAAACATATTCGGCCAAGGCCAACGCAAGGGCGATGACCAGAACCCAAGGGTGATGCTGGATAAGTAACATGGCAAGCTCCTTATACGAACGCTATTGGCCGCGCGTCGCCGAGGCATTGCCCATGGCGGCGCGCAATTCGGCTTGCGTGACCACGCCATCGTGATTGGCATCGGCCATATCAAAGCCCAGCGTAGGGCCGTTCACAAATTCATCGCGACTGACGCGACCATCATGGTTGGCGTCAAACTGGGCATTCATCTGCCTGATGCGCGGTTCAAACCGGCTGGCCACCATGCCGGGCACATCATTCGTGTCGATAAAGCCATCGCCATTGCGATCGAGCCGGCTGAACTGCCCGGCGCGATAGGCGATGAGTTCGGCGCGCGTGATCTGGCCATCGCCATTCGTATCGGCTTGCGCAATACGCCCGATCAACTCGCTGACATCCGGTCCGGTCGGGTTCTGCGCCATGGCGGCAGTCGCAAAGCATAGCAAGGCAAGGGGGAGCAGGGCAGGTTTCAAACGAGGCATAAGAGGACTTTCGCGTGCGGGGGAAAGAGACAGCCGGAGACATGCTGTATTGGGGGGAAGCAAGGGCTGTCTCCGGCTGCTAGCTTCACACCGCCCATAGGTTGCGGTGCGCTTTTATCAGGAAGCGCCGATCATCAGCGCTGCTCTGAATCAGCAGGCGATGGTGGCGCCTGCTGAATTGGTGCAGGTGCCGGTATGCACGGGCTTGCCCGTGGTCGGGTCGATCGTGGTCGAGCCGCTATAGCTGTTGCCGGTCTTGGCGCTGGTTGCGGTCGTGGAGCGGCTGCCCGACCACGTGCCGGTGCCCGAACGGCTGAAGCCGCCGCTGGTCTGCACCGAGCCATTGGCGCCCGTGCCTGAAGCCGAGCCGGAGCGGCTCACCGAACCATCGGCGCCAACGGTCGTCGTCGTCTGGTGCGTGCCCTTCAGGCCATTCACGCCGGAGTAGCCGCCCGTGCTGTTCACCGTGGTCGATCCATCGGCATTCTGCGTGGTGGTATGGGCATTGCCTGCCACGCCGCGCGCGCCAACCGCCGCCGCGCCACCATTGGCAGCATTGCCAACATGACCGACATGGCCCGCATAGGCGACATTGCCGCCAGCCAGCGAGACACCGGCAAGAGCAAGGGCGAGAACCGAACGGAAGCTGTGAGCATAGATCATCGGGAAATCTCCATCAAAAGGGTTTGGCAAAGAGGTTCAGCCCGTCACTGGGCTGAACTCGTGATGACTTCCTGATGCATCAAGGTAATGTCGCGCTAGCATTGGTGTATGGCATGTCGTGACAGGGAAGGCTGCATGTCACAGTTTGTCACATCCCGGCGGCTGGCGGCTGGTGAGGCAGCCTGATAGCAAGGCCGCGCAACTTCGGAGCCGTGCCGCCATGACCGACAAAGCTGTTCGCATCCTTGTGGTGGACGATGACATCGAACTGCGCGGCCTTCTCCAGCGGTTCCTTGGCGAACATGGCTATCATGTGCGGGCGGTAGAAAGCGGCAAGGCGCTCGATGCGGCGCTGATGCGTGAACCCGCCGATGCCATCGTGCTCGATCTGATGATGCCGGGCGAAGATGGGCTGGCGATTTGCCGGCGTTTACGCAGCGCGGGCGACACAACGCCCATCATCATGCTGACCGCGCGCGGCGATCCCATTGATCGGGTGCTGGGGTTGGAAATGGGCGTGGACGACTATATGGCCAAACCGTTCCTGCCGCGCGAGTTGGTGGCGCGAATTGCCGCTGTCTTGCGGCGCCTTGGCCCGGAACGGAGCCTGTTGCGCGACGAGATGGTGGAAGTGGGGCCGCTCCTCATCAATTTTTCGGCCATGACGGTGCAGCGCGACGGCATCTGTCTCGACCTTTCCAGTCGTGAATTCGCGCTTTTGGCGGCGCTCGCCCGGTCACCGGGCCGTCCGCTCAGCAGGGCACAGTTGATCGAACGCGCACTGGGCCGCGATGCCGAGGTGACCGACCGTGCCATTGATGTTCAGGTGGGCCGCTTGCGCAAGGCCATTGGCGATGATGCGACAAGCCCCCGTTTTATCCGCACCGTCTGGGGTGTGGGCTATGCCTTGGTGGACGGAAGCGAGGCACCATGATGCGCCGCCTACTGGATCGCAACATTGCGACACTGGTGGTGGTGGTGCTGGTCGGGCAATTGTTGGCAGCGGTTCTGCTTTATCAACTCGTGATGCATCCTCAGGCCATGCGGTTGGCCGAAGTCACAGCCGAAATGACCGACACCATCGGTAAGACCATGGCGCATATGACCCCCACCGAGCGGCGGGCCTTGATGTCGCGCTTTAACGCCGATGATGCCGTGCTCATTCGCCCTGGCGATCAGGCACCAGACATCGGTTTTCGTGGCCCGACGATTTTGGAGCGCGATTTTCTAACCGCGATCTCGCACCGGCTGAACCAAGACATGCCAGTGGAATGGAGAGCCGATCCGCAATCCCGCCTTTGGGTGCATCTTTGGCTGGGCGGTGAAGACTGGTGGATCAGCCTGACGCCGCGCAAGCTGCGCGCGCCCCTGTTGAGCACGATCATCGCCTTGGGCAGCGCCTTGTTCGTAGCCATTGCCGGCGGCATCGCGCTGCAACGCTTGATCGACAAGCCCTTGCGTGGGCTGGTGCAGGCGGTTGATTCCTATGATCCCGATCGCGCAGGCCAGCCTCTCGCAGAAACCGGCCCGCTGGAAATAGCAGCGGTGGCGCATGCCTTTAACCGCATGACCGCACGCCTTGCCGAACAGGACGCAGAGCGCGCCTTGATGCTTGGCGCGGTCAGCCATGATATCCGCACGCCACTGACGCGGCTCAGATTGTCGCTGGCCATGCTGCATGGCGCTGATGCCGATCTGCTGGATAGCGCGGGAAATCAGGTCGATCGCATCGAGGATATGCTGCGCCAGTTTCTCGACTTCTCGCGCGGCTTTGACAATGAACCCATGGCGCGTTGCGAAATAGCGCCACTGTTGCATCGCTGTGCCGAGGAAAGCGATATGGGGGTAAGCCTTACAGTCGACGTGACGCCAGATCTGGCAATCTCATCGCGGCCAGCTGCACTCGAACGTGCAGTGGCCAATCTGCTCGGCAATGCCCGCCGCTATGGGATCGCCCCCTATCGGCTGGAGGCCCGATCAACGGGAGGGCTTTTGACCATCGCGGTGGGTGACAGCGGCAAAGGCATCGATCCGGCTTTCCATGAAACCTTGTGCCGCCCCTTTGCTCGCGGCGATGAGGCCAGAGGGGGCGAAGGCACCGGGCTTGGCCTTGCCATCGTTCGGCGCGTCGCTTCGGCGCATGGCGGACATTTCGACTTTGCGTTTCGCGACGGTCTTTTTTTGGCAGTTCTGAGCCTTCCAAACTTATCACCGCGTTGAGTTAGGCTTCCCCGCTAGGCACGAATGCTCTGTTTAAGCCCTTCTGTAGTGCGCGCGTTCCTTTGGCGTGCTTTCCCGATTGCTAGTGCACAAGCCGCGCCCGCAATTCTACTTCAATCTTGCCTCACAGCGTAGCACCCGGAGGCCCAATCAGCATTCATGCCGCTTGCGGATATTCGGCGCACCTGCCTCCGATAGCAACGGCACGAACAGCTATCGGTAGGCGAACAGAAATTTAAGTGGCAAGATATTTAGATTCAATGTGGGCAGATCAACCACGGGATTAGGCCGCCAACTTGTTTCAAAATGTTACATCAACTCAGCCCTGTAACACCACGATATAACCGTTTGGTTCAACACTTTTCGCGCTGCACTAGTGTCGCCTTGACACAATTCACCAGTAAAAGGCGACACGGCACATGGCATTGATTGCACGATCAAACAGAACAAAAATTGGGTCACTTCTCGTCATGGCTTATGTTACAACGGCATCAGCAGCGCATGCTGAGGAATACGCCGAGCAAAAATCAAGTTGGACTGCATCCTTCAGTAGTCAGGTGTCTCGCGAAGACAAGAGCGAAGCTGATAAGATTATGAACGGTTCTTTCCGATTGCAGTGGGTTCATGATACCCTCAGCATCGGCGCAACCGTCGGCGCTTCACGCACAGCGGTAAAGTTGCCCAATGTGGTTGAAGTGGTTGACACTTCCTCGTTCAACGGTGGCCTCAATTTGGGCCTTTCCTTTGGCAAGTCGGCAATTGAACTGGATTTCGGCTATTCGCGTCAGGGGCTTTCCGGGAATGTAACTGCGGGGACGGAGCTGAGCAAAGCCACGGGAAATACTAGCCTTGCGCTTTCAGGCAGCGTGGTGTCTACCAGTTTGGGTGCTGCCTTCATTCATACTTTCGGTGGCGAGGCTTTGACACTGACCCCAAGGCTCGCCGTTAATTATGGCCGAACCAAGACGAGTGCAAGACTTACTGCGGGTACACGGCTACCCCCAATAGGCGGAAGCATATCCAGCGATGGCGTATCAATCATTCCGGAACTAAATTTGGGATACGCGTTTTCGGAAAAATTTAACCTTAATGGCAGCGTCTCCTTCACAGCAGCCACGAATGGAGCAGCCAGTCGCCTTGGCTCTCGTCCAATGGGTTCAGGCTTTGTCCAGACCGGGCAGCAGAACGAAGGTGCCACGCAATGGGGCTCTCTGGCATTGTCAGCCAAACTATCGCCCTTTCATAACATCGCTGTAACGCCATTCATCGGCACGACCGTTGGCAGGTCTACGAATGAGTATTTCGTCGGAACAGCGCTCAGTTCCTCATTTTGATTTGAATAGGTTAGGAGCAGCAAAGAGTGCGTGCGCCTAGCGCCGCCACCTGCCGGCGCCACCCACGCGCCGGATGCCGGCGAGCAAACGCTGCAATGGGATGAGGATGGCCTAGCACGCCCCCTGCGCAGCAACGCCGCGGGCCTTGCCTCGACCATTCATCGGGTTTGCCAGGCGTGGGAGCGCACGCCTATCGATGCCATCGCCTGGGAAGCGGGTCGCTATCGCCCAACGCCCACCATCGTCGAGGCAGCACAAGCTCTCTATCGTGGCCATGCCGTGGAAGAGATTTCGCGCTCGGAAGCAGGGGCAGAAAACCTGACCCACACGGCTGACTATGTCGCGAGCGCCATTGAGGCGGCCAAGCGCAACAAACGCAAAATCATCTGCTTCATCACCGGCGTGCCAGGATCAGGCAAGACCCTCGCCGGCCTCAATTTGGCAACCGCCCGCCAGCGTGCCCATAGCGATGAACACGCAGTGTTTCTCTCCGGCAATGGGCCCCTTGTCGATGTTCTGCGTGAAGCCCTGGCGCTTGATGCCGTGACCAAGGCGCGCGAAGCTGGCCAGGCCACCACCAAGACGCAAGAAGACCGGCGCGCCGCAGCCTTCATTCAAAACATCCATCACTTCCGCGATGACGCCCTCGCCTTTCGCGATGCACCAATCGAGAAAGTGGCGGTTTTCGATGAAGCCCAGCGCGCCTGGGACGTCGAACAAACATCCAAATTCATGCAGCAGAAAAAGGGCCAGCTCGGATTTTCTATGTCCGAGCCGGAATTCCTCCTCTCCGTGATGGACCGCCACGAAGATTGGTGCGCGATCATCTGCTTGGTGGGCGGGGGCCAAGAAATCAACACCGGCGAGGCCGGTATTGAGGAATGGCTGCGGGCGCTGGAACGCAGTTTCCCACATTGGCAGGCCCATATTCCCGACACACTCGAACATGCTTGCCGATTGCCCGACGAAGTCACAGCACCAGCGCTCCATCTAGCCACCTCGCTGCGCTCGTTCCGCGCTGAGCGCCTGTCGGACTTTGTCGGTCAGGTGATCGCCGGCAACGCCCAAGCAGCGCGCGCTATCCGCGACGAACTTGCGAATTTCCCGCTCATGATCACCCGCGATCTTGATCTCGCCCGCCAATGGCTGCGCGAGAAGCGCCGCGGTCAGGAGCGCGCCGGCCTCCTTGCCTCGTCCAAGGCTGCGCGGCTCAAGCCACATGGGGGGTGCTGTCAGTCTAATCGCAACTTGTCTCCGATTGGCGCACGAAACCCCGAAACGCACATCTTCAGGCCGCGAACGACTGCCACTCGGCCAAGGCGGCTGAGCGACGGATCTTGAATGTTTGGCGATCGACGAGGTGGCGCTCCGAATTGAAATGGTTGTGAAACGAGGCATGAACCGAGACGAATTTCTGCAGCGTTTTTATCCGCCGAAACCGCAGCATCGCACGCTCTCTTCGTCGGAACGGCAGGTGCGAGTTTTCAGCCCTATTGTTGAGCCATTGCCCCATCTCGCGCCGGCCCAGATTGCCCATTTGGCGCATCGCGGCGGGGTAGGAACGGAAGCCATCGGTGACGATCTTGTCCGCCTGCCCGTGGCGCTTCAATGCCTTCTTCAGAAACTTCAAAGCCGCAGATTTATCGCGCTTTTTGGTAACATAGCTCTCGAGGTTCTCACCCTCGTGATCCACCGCACGCCACATATAGTGGCGCTCGCCATTGATCTTCACGAACACCTCATCGAGGTGCCAGCGCCAATGACGGAAGGCTCGCATCCGCTGCACCCGCCGCTGTCGAATTTCGGCTGCAAACATTGGCCCGAACCGGTTCCACCAGAAGCGCACCGTCTCATGGCAAATATCCACGCCGTGTTGGAACAGGATATCCTCGACGTTCCGCAAGCTGAGCGGGTACCGGATGTACAGCATCACCGCCATCCGGATCACTTCCGGCGAGGAATTGAAGTAACGGAACGGATTTTCAGGCTTGCCCATGGGTTTTTCAGCGACTTCTCGAAGAACCGCAATGCGGCTGCCTCATCATGCGCTTCCGTCGTGTAGATGTCGAGCACCTCGCCAGCGCCATTCACCGCAGACCACAGGAACCGCGGCTTCCCGTTGACCTTGCCCCGTTCGACCTTGAGTCGCCAATCTGGTGCCTCCGCCTTACCCATAACCTGTCATATCACCCGACGACGGCCCCGGCAATTTTGCTCTGACAAGACCCACGAAAGGCCAAAATGTTCGTCTTCAGGCGGCAAGCGACTGCCACTCGACCAGGGCGGCCGAGCGGCGTGTCCGATAAGTTTGACGGTCGACGAGATGGCGTTCCTGGTTGAAGTGGTTGTGAAACATGGCGTGCACGGACGCGAATTTCTGCAGCGTCTTCATCCGCCGGAATCGTAGCGTCGCCCGCTCCCGTCGTCGGAACGGCAGGTGCGAATTCTCGGCCCGGTTGTTGAGCCATTGCCCCATCTCACGCCGGTCGAGATTGCCAAGTTGTCGCATCGCCGCCGGGTAGGATTTCAACCCGTCGGTGACGATTTTCTCCACCCAACCGTGGCGCTTCAAAGCCTTCTTCAAAAACTTCAAAGCCGTAGATTTATCATGTTTTTTTGTGGCGAACGACTCCAAAACCTCACCTTCACGGTCGACCGCGCGCCACAGATAATGGGTCTCGCCATTGATCTTCACGTAAACCTCGTCGAGGTGCCAGCGCCAGTGGCGAAAGCCGCACATGCGGTTCACACGCTGGCGCCGGATATCAGCGGAGAACAGCGGCCCAAAGCGATTCCACCAGAAGCGCACCGTCTCATGACAAATGTCCACGCCGCGTTCGAACAGTAGGTCTTCCACATTGCGAAGGCTCAACGGGAACCGGACATACAGCATCACCGCCATTCGGATCACTTCAGGCGACGAGTTGAAGCAACGGAACGGGTTGATCGACTTACTCATTTCACCCTTCTATCAGCACCCGGACCACACCGTCGAGATTGCTTTGACAAGACCGCATGGGCGCATTTCGTTGCGGGCACAGATGAATAAACCGAGCTTTGTGCCAAAATCGCAGTAGCATCCGGCAAGGTCCTATGCCACAAAAGATCCATGGCCACAGCGCTCGGGGGAAGATTCGTGTTTTTTAGCAGAGCTTTGGCAAAACTACTTGGCGTGCTGGCAGCGCTTTGGCCAAGCCTCGCCTCGGCCGCTGTCGGCGTCGATCCACAAGGGTCGGGCGTGCTCATTCGGGCGGTCAGCTGGCTACAGGGCACCTTGCTGGGATCGGTCGCGACCGTCGTCGCCGTAATCGCTGTGGCATCAGTTGGCTTTATGATGCTGACGGGCCGGATCAACTGGCGCTACGGTGCGATTGTCATTCTAGGCTGCTTTATCCTGTTCGGCGCTGCCAGCATTGTGGCGGGCATTCGCGCCGCTGCTAACGGTTGAACCAGCTATGTCGGGCATGATCGAGCGGCAAAGGGTGTTTGTGGCGCTTACCAGGCCGCAGATGTTTGCCGGGGTCACTTACAGCTATTTCGTCGCCAATGGCATCATCGCCTGCGAACTCTTTCTGATCTTCAAAAGCTTCTGGGCGATAGGGGCAGCGCTGCTCATCCATCTGGTCGGCGTAACCGCTTGCCTGCGCGAGCCGCGTTTTTTTGATCTCTGGCTAGCGCGGGTCAGCCGTTGCCCGCGCGTGCCCAACCATAGATTGTGGGGATGCAACTCTTACCGCCCGTAAGTAGCGATCCCCGCGTGGTGGCGCGCGAGAAAGGGGCGGGCCTGCACCTGCCCTACGCGCGCCATATCGATCCTGCGACCATCGAGACCCGCGATGGCTTGCTGACGCAGATCATCCAGCTTGATGGCCTGCTCTTCGAGACCTCCGACAGCGAAGACATCAACTACCGCACGCGATTACGCGATGCGATGCTGCAATCCATCGCCTCTTCGCGCTTTGCGGTCTATCACCACGTTATCCGGCGCAAAGCCGAGGTCGCGCTTGATGCCCGCTTTGATGACGCCTTCTCGCGCGAACTGGATGCGCGCTGGCGTGCGCGGCTCGGCAGCCGCGAGATGTATGTCAACGATCTCTTCCTGACGATTGTGCGCCGCCCCTTGCAAGGCGGTATCGGTGTGATCGACCGCCTGCGGCGTTTGCTGCCCCGAGGCGCTGCCGAACGCGCGGCCAGCCTTGGCGGAGAACGGAGGGCGCTCGATAACGCCACCCAGGCGATCATCGCCTCACTGGGCGCCTATGGCCCTAAACTGCTCAGCATCCGCGATGTCGATGGCGATTACCGGTCGGAGCCACTCGAGTTCCTCTCCTGCCTCTACAATGCCGAGATGCGCCCGATGGGCCTGCCGCAAGGTGATCTTGGCTATCATCTGCCCTTCCGCCGGATCAGCTTTGGCGAGGAGGCGTTCGAGCTTGGCGCGGCCGGACACAATCCGCGCAAGTTCGGGGCTATCGTTTCCGTCAAGGATTACCCCGCCTACACAATGGCGGGCATGTTCGATGAACTCTACCGCATGCCTTTCGAGATGACGGTGAGCCAGTCCTTTGCCTTTGTCGATCAGGGCTCGGCCTTGGGTCGCATGAACCTGGCGCTGCGCCGGATGCGCTCGGCAGAAGATGAAGCTCTCTCGCTGCGCGGCGAACTCACCCATGCCAAGGATGATGTGGCGGCAGGCAGGGCGGGTTTTGGCGAACACCACACCACCATCGCGCTCCATGGTGAGAGCCTCGAAGCCGTTGACGCTGCGGTTGCCGAAGTGACCGCTGCCATGGCCGATCTCGGGATCGTCGGAGTGCGCGAGGATATCGCGCTCGAGCCAGCCTTCTGGGCGCAGTTTCCCGGCAACTTTCGTTATATTACGCGCAAGGGCCTCGTCTCGACCAGCAATTTTGCCGGACTTGCCAGCCTTCACAATTTTCCCGTCGGGCGCCCGCGCGGCAACCATTGGGGCGAGGCGGTGACGCTGTTCGAGACAACAGCGGCCGGCCCCTATTTTTTCAGTTTCCATGCGGCTGATCTGGGCAATTTCACGATTATCGGGCCCTCCGGCTCGGGCAAGACCGTGGTGCTTAACTTCCTTTTAGCACAAGCTCGCAAGTTTAGTCCAAGGATTGTCTTTTTCGACAAGGATCGCGGCGCGGAACTCTTCATCCGCGCTATGGGCGGGCAATATGACCGGCTGCGCCCTGGCGCGCCTTCGGGCCTCAATCCGCTGCGCCTCGATGATACTGCCGGCAACCGCCAGTTCCTGATCGAATGGCTGACCATGCTGGCAGGCGAAGTGAGCGTGGCTGACGCCGAGACGATCCGCGACGCTGTGGAGGCCAATTTCGAGCAACCTTTGGCAAGACGGCGCCTGCGTTATCTCGTCGAACTTTATCGCGGGGCCGAGCGTCCGCATGCTGGCGATCTATGGTCACGCATGCGGCCCTGGATCGGCGAGGGTGAGCGCGCCTGGCTGTTCGACAATGACGAGGATCTGACCGATCTTGCCGCTGCCACAGTCGGTTTTGACATGACCGCGATCCTCGATGATCCGGTCGCGCGCACGCCAGCGCTGCTCTATTTCTTCCACCGCGTCGAGGAACGCCTTGATGGTAGCCCTGCCATCATCGTGGTCGATGAAGGCTGGAAGGCGCTTGATGATGATGTCTTCGTGCGCCGCATCAAGGATTGGGAGAAAACCATCCGCAAGCGCAATGGCATCGTGGGTTTTGCCACGCAAAGCGCGGCCGACGCGCTTGAGAGCAAGATTGCCAGCGCGATCATCGAGCAGGCTGCCACGCAAATCTTCATGATCAACCCCAAGGCGAGATCGGAAGACTATATCGATGGCTTTGGGCTGACCCATCACGAGTTTGAACTCATCCGCAGCCTGCCCGACAGCTCGCATTGCTTCCTTATCAAGCATGGCGCCGAGAGCGTGGTGGCGCGGCTCAATCTTGCCGGCGAGAAGGATTTGCTGACGATCCTGTCCGGCCGCGAGGAGACGGTGCGGATTTTCGACGAACTGGTTGGCAGCAAAGGCACGGATCCAGCAAACTGGATGCCTTCCTTGTTGGAGCGGGCCTGAAGTGGAGCGGCGGTTTCTGGCGCTCGACAGGTTGCGCTTAGGGATTGCCGCAGGGTGTAGAGACTGTTATAACATAGTTACCACATAATGAGGTTTCACATCATGCAGGCAGCGATCAGGCGTATGGGCAATTCCGCAGGCATATTGCTACCCAAAACCGTGCTCGCGCATCTCGATGTGGCGACCGGTGACATGCTGGATCTCAATTTCGATGAGGGGCGGGTTGTGCTTTCCCCAGCGCGAACGCACCCCAGGGCGGGTTGGGCCGATGCGGCGCGCGCGCTTGCCGATGTTGGGGGTGATGATGACGGGGCGGTCTGGCCGGCCTTCGGCAACAAGGATGACGAGGCACTCGCGTGGTAAAGGCGTCGGCAAAACGGCCTGCGCGCGGCGAAGTGTGGCTCGTGGCGCTTGATCCGACAGTCGGCACGGAAATCCAGAAAACCCGCCCCTGCGTCATTGTCTCGCCGCCGGAGATCAACGATTACCTGCGCGTGGTGCTTGTCGCGCCGCTGACCAGCGGCAGTCGCCCGGCGCCCTTCAGGGTCGCAACCACCCTGGAAGGCAAGGCTGGACTGATGCTTCTGGAGCAGATCCGCGCGATTGATGTCGCGCGACTGGTCAAAAAGATCGGCGCGCTGGATCGTTTAACTCTGCATTCCGCGCTGGCTGTTTTGCGCGCCTTGTTCGCGGAGTGACGGACATGACGCCTTCCATCATCCACAGGCGAGCCTGAGCCGTGGCTTGCCCTGCCATCCTCACCGGCAATCATTTTCTCAGCACAACGCTGGTGCATCTTGATTGCCAGGGCCAGTCTATTGGCGCCTATGGCTATGGCGCGCTGGCTGATCCTACTTCGGGCGTGGTTCTCGCGCTCACCAGCCTGCTGACCCTGTTTATCGCGCTGTTCGGGATACGGCTGCTGCTCGGAGGCTCGATCGGCGCGCGTGATGTGGTGAGCGATGTCATCCGCATCGGTATTGTTCTCACCCTTGCCACCAGTTGGCCAGCATGGCGGGTGATCGGCTATGATCTGGTAACGCGCGGCCCCGGGGAGATCGCCAGCATGATGGCGAGCGCCTCGGGCCTTCCCGCCAGCGCGAGCCTTGTGACGCGGCTCCAGAACATCGACGACGGCCTTATCGCCATGACGACGTTCGGCACCGGTCGGCTGACGGGCGATGTGGTCGGGGGAAGTGATCGCGGCGACAGCTTTCGCGGTATTGCCATTGGTGACGAGACCGGGCTTGGCTGGGGTAGGGTGCTGTATCTGACCGGGGTGATTGGCCCCTATGCCATCATTCGCCTTGGTGCCGGGATCATGCTGGCCCTTGCCCCGTTGATGGCTGGCCTTCTGCTGTTCGGGCAAACGACGGGCCTGTTTCTGGGCTGGCTGCGCGGTTTGGCCTTTGTCTTTCTGGGAAGCCTCACCATCAGCCTGATTGAAGGCGTTGAACTGGCGACGCTTGCCCCATGGATCAACGACATATTGGTGCATCGTGAAGGCAAGCTCTTCACAGCTTCCGCGCCGACCGAACTTCTTGTTTTGTCCCTTGCCTTTTGCGTCATCAGCTTGGGCGCGCTTGTGCTTGTCGGGCGTGTGGCTTTCATGCCCCATGACGGCTGGGCAGGGCTTGCCGCGCGGGCAGGCGCCTGGTTGCCGCAGGAGGCAAGCGGGCAGGTTGAAGGCAGTCTCCAACCGACCCAAGGCACTGAGATGGCCGGCCCATCACGCGCCAGAACCGTCGCCGAGGCGGTTTCCGGCACGATGCGGCGTGAAGCCGCAGGCGGGTTTCTGGCCATGGTGCGCGAACGCGAAGCCGTGCGCGAGCAGCAGGGGCAGGCAGCGCCGCGCGCGCATATCGAACCGTCCGCCGTTCCGGGCGAGACATTGGGCAGCAGCTTCAGGCGCACGCAGCGCCGGGTTTCTGGCATGGGCGCGAAGAGGGATCATCGAGCATGAGCGGGAACTTGCCCGAGCAAGACAAGGGCCTTGATGGTCTCACCAGCTATTTTCGTGGTGGCGAAAGCTGGAGCACCGATCGCGAGCAGGCATGGCGTCTGGCGCTGCGCACCGCCTGGATCACGGCGGCCGTGCTTGGCATTATCGCTCTGGTTGAAGCAATCGCGATCATCGTGATGCTGCCGCTCAAAACGGTCGTGCCCTACACCCTGCTGGTCGACAAGCAGACCGGCTATGTGCAGGCGCTCAAACCCCTCGATCGCGAGACCATCGCGCCCGACAAGGCGCTGACACGTTCCTTCCTTGCTCAATATGTGATCGCGCGCGAGGGCTTTGATGTCGACAGCCTCAAGGATGACTATCGCAAGGTGACGCTATGGTCGGCAGGGGAAGCGCGGGATCGCTATATCGCGGACATGCAGCAAGCCAATCCGGCAAGCCCGCTCGCGCGCTTGCCGCGCCGTGCCTTGGTCGATGTTGAAGTCAGGGGTATTTCCTCGCTTGGTCCCAACACAACTCTGGTGCGTTTTTCCACAAAGCGTTCGGATGGCGCAGGCCAAGGTGAGGCACCGCATCTGTGGCAGGCGGTGATCAACTACCACTTTGCAGGCGCCGCGATGAGTGCGGCTGACCGGCTCACCAATCCGCTGGGTTTTCAGGTGGTGCGTTACCGGCGTGACGCCGAGATGGCACCAGCAGAGGAAGCTGCTTCTGCTTCGGGGCAGACTGCGAGCATACCGCCTTCTGCCGCAGCGCCGGTCAGCGCTGTAGCCCAGCCCACCGCCGCTCAGCCGGTGCCCGCCGCGCCCGCCACTGGCCCGGCGCCGCAGTCACGGAAACTGCCATGAGGCGGCTTTTGACCTGCGGATTGCTGTTGGCTGCCAGCCCGGGTTTGGCAACAGTCGCGCCCATTCCGTCCAATGACGACAATCGTATCGGCATCGTGCGCCGCGCAGCAGGCGATGAGGTGCGTCTCGATACCATCGCGGGCAATGATCTGACCATCCTGCCACCGCGCGGCGAGCAGATCTCCACGGTGGAATTGGGCGATGTTGCCGCTTGGCATGTCGCCGTTTCGCCAACGCGCGATGCGGTGGTCATTTATGCGCTGCGCCCGGTGACGGGCTCTGCAATGACCATGCAGACCGACCGGGGGACTTACCGGTTTATGCTCAACGCGGTCACGAGTGGCACATTTCCTTACCTCGTCAGGATCGAGAGCGGCGGGTTTGGCGGTAGTTCATCGCCTCCCAAGATTTGGACACCGCCGGTGATTGTGGAGCCTGGTGTCTACAGCCTGTCGGGCGACAAGACTGTGCTGCCCTCGGTCATTCGCGATGATGGTCGCAAGGTCTATATCCAGTGGCCGGCGAGTCAGGCTTTGCCAGCGGTCTTTTCGCTGGACGCCAAAGGGCGCGAGGAGATGGTGGAGGGCTATATGCGCGAGGGCACCTTCACCATCGACCATCTGGTCGAGCAACTGGTTTTTCGTCTGGACAAGGCGCAGGGCAAAGCCAAGCGCGTCGTGCGAAAGGCTGCGCGATGAGCCAAAACTCCAAGGCAGAAGCTGATGCCTCCAGTGTACGCCCTCTAGTCGGGTGTTCTGTAAGTCGTGCAGGCGTGTGGGCCTTTGCTGGTATTGCGACGGTTGGCGCCGCCAGCCTGTTTGTGTCGCTCGAGAACCGCAGGACGCAGGTCTCCGCGCCGCAAATTGCAATGGTTGATACCGAGAGCACTGGAACTATTGCGCCAGCGCCCACCATAGCCATTCCGCCGGATTATCCAACGCCAGTGCCGGTGATCGTTGCAACCGAGGCGCCCAAGCCGCTTGCGCTTCAAACACTTCCTGCAAGAGCTGCAACAGCGCCGGTCCAGCAAGGTCGGACCGCGCCGGGGATGTCTTTCGAGCCAGTGATAACGCCGACTTCGCCGTCCGCATCTTTCCCAAGCGCGGCGCCTCGATCTGAAGTGGTCTTTGACGCCTCGCGAGCAGCCCCCCGCGCGACGGAAGAGGCGGGCGAGGGAGGTAAAGCGGATCGAGTCAGAGCTTCGCGATTTGCCAACCCGGCCACGACCGTTCCCAAGGGGACAGTGATGCAAGCAGTGCTTGAGAGCGCGCTCGATTCCACGCGCGCAGGTTTGGCCCGCGCCATCATCTCGCGCGATGTCTTTAGCTTTGATGGCAGCCATGTGCTGGTCGCGCGCGGCAGTCGATTGATCGGCGAATATAAGGCTGATCTCTCCTCGGGCCAAAGTCGCGCGCTAATTCAGTGGCAACGCCTGATGCGCCCTGATGGCGTGATCATCAATCTGGACTCGCCCTCTGCCGATCCGCTCGGCCGCGCCGGGGTCAAGGGCAAGGTCAATGGTCATTTCATTGAGCGCTATAGCGGAGCCATCTTGCAATCCGCCCTTGATGTAGGAACGCAGGTCGCGGCCAATAAGCTCGCGAGCGGAGCGACGGTCTATGCCTTGCCGAGCCTTTATGGCTTGTCTGGCGCAGCGCGAGGAGGGCCTGCTACCGCCCAGCAAAGTGTCCAGCCCACGGTCACGGTCAAGCAAGGCACCAGCGTTTCGGTCTTTGTGGCCAAGGATCTCGATTTCACGAGCGTGGAACCGTGAGCTTTGTCGTCGCCAACATCTATCTTGAAAGCTGTCTGGCACCGCTTGGGACCTATCTGGCGGGCGAGGATGTCACCGACATCTATATCAACCAGCCTGGCGAGATCTGGGTCGAGCGCCTTGGCGGCGGCATCACGCGACATGCCAGTCCGGAATTGACCTCGGCGCTGCTGATGCGGCTTGCCCGGCAGGTAGCGGCTGTCACCGCGCAAGGGATCAATCGCGCGCATCCGATCCTCTCGGCCGTCCTGCTCAGCGGCGAGCGCATTCAGGTGGTGATCCCGCCCGCCACACGCGGCGAGATAGCGATCGCCATTCGCAAGCACAGCGCGGCAGGGCTCGATCTTGAGGATTATCGCACCAGCGGCGCTTTTGCTGCGACCAGCGTGTTTGCTTCTGGAGACAGTGCCGCGAGCAAGGCCGATACGGGTGAGGAGACCGGTGATCCCATCGACATCGTGCGCAGTGCGGTCCTCGGGCGTCGCAATATATTGATTTCTGGCGGCACGTCTTCGGGCAAGACGACTTTTCTCAATGCCTTGTTGGCGCAGGTGCCCATGCACGAACGGCTAATCCTGATCGAGGATTCGCCCGAATTGCGCTGCCCGCATGCCAACAAGGTTGGGTTGCTAGCCGCGCGGGGAAGCCTGGGCGAGGCGAGCGTCACGGCCGAGGATTTGCTGATAGCCTCGCTGCGCATGCGGCCTGATCGCATCATCTTGGGTGAGATCAGGGGCGCAGAAGCTGGCACCTTCCTGCGGGCGGTCAACACCGGCCACCCCGGATCGCTGACCACCATCCATGCCGATTCCCCCGAGCGCGCCATTGATCAGCTCGCGCTGCTGGTGCTCCAGACCGGTATTCGCATGAGCTGGGAAGATGTCGTCACCTATGTCCGGCGCTCGCTCGATCTGGTCGTGCAACTCGAACGCGGGCCGCAGGGGCGCAGGGTTTCTGCCATCATGAAGTTCGAAGGTTAGGTTTTGCAACAAACGTGGAGGTTTCCGATGATCATCAAATCAGGCAAATTGGGGTTGGGTCGGTTTTTGGCTTTGAGTGCGACCTGCGGGCTTCTCGCGGTGGGCAGTATAGCACAGGCAACAACATGGCTGGCTGCGGGTGGGAAGATCCGATCTGTTACCCTGTCCGCCGGTACCAACGAGGCATTTCGGATATTTCTGTCCAACAATGGGGTTGATCCGCTCGTGTCCTGCTCTAACGATTTTGCTTATCTCAACGCATCCGATGACAATTATCAGGCCAAGACAGCGGCGCTCCTCTCTGCCTATGCGCAAGGCAAGACTGTGGGGATCAACTACATTGTGGATACGGCCGGCTTTTGTCAAATCACAGATCTTAGCTTTTGATGAATCGCCTATTGACAGGCTTTGGGCATAGGATAATTTCGGAGCGCAAGATAATAAAGGGGCTGATATTTTCCGCACATTATTGCGGGTTCAATCCAAATAGCTGTTGGGTTGGGTGCCTTATTGGGTGCGGCCTCCTTTGAGGCGCATGGAAATTGTGTAGGGGGCGGGCATGGCCGGTGGTACTCATATTGTGCGTTTGATTGGTGCCATCTGTGCATTCGCCAGCCTCGCTGGAATGCCGCAGGCATTGGCGGCGCAATCGTTGCCGGTGACGGCTACTCAGGCGGCATCGGTGCCCGCTATTGGCTCCTTGCAGTTGAACTGGCGCCCCGATGCGCGGATCGCCAATGAGCGCAGGGTGACAATCAGGCCCATGCCGCAGCCCATTGCTCAACCCGTCTCGTCGCCCGTGAAAGCCGACCGAGATGATTGGGTGCCGCCACCCGTTATAGATATGCGTGCGACACCTTCATTGCGCTGGGTGCGCGATAAGCCAGACGAACAAATGGTGGCGCTGGTTCCCATGCCCGTTCCGCCCCGTACGCAATGAGGAGATTATGATGCCAAAACTGCTTAAGTCGATAACCCTTGCCGCTACCGCTCTGGGGCTGTTGGCCGCAGCGCCCGAGGCCAAGGCGGATGTGGCTTGCGCGTTTAATGTCAATTCCGTGTGGATCGATAGCGCGGGAACCATCGTTACGACACTTACCAGCGTCGCTGCTCCCAATTTTCAGGTCACCTGGTGGTATTGCAACGTCGGCGGGAGCAATGCGGTCAACAATGGTAACGGGCCAGTCACGGTTTCATCGGATGCGTGCAAAGGGCTGTTTTCGACATTCCTGACCGCACGAGCATCAGGACGGCCTATGACCTTCCAGTTCCATGGTCCTGCCAATTGTCTGCAAGCGTCTCTACCAGCAGACGTCACCAATCCGAACCCTTACCCGACGCAATTCATGTTCTGATTGTTCGCATCGTCGTGGCGTTTGCATTGTATTCTATGCGCATCCCGCGACTTCTGCTTGCCCAATCAATTCTCAGCACCTGATTTGAGATGCGTTAGATGCTTAAACAAGGACCGGACATGAAGCCAAAGTGCAAGATCATGGCTCTGACCCTAATTTCAGCGATTGGGTTGGCTGCCGTTCCGGCGCATGCGCAGGAAACGACGACCTACACCTATGATGCCTTGGGCAGGGTGGTGACGGTTGGACGCAGTGGCGGGCCGGTCAATGGTTCGACGACCAACTATGCCTATGATCCGGCCAGCAATCGCACCAATGTGACGGTGAGCAATTCACCAAACGGGTCAGCAAATGGTAGCAATAGCGGTGCGACTACAACGGTCACCAAATATGTGATCGTGCCGCTCAATGGCTACACAGTCATCCCGTTCCAGCAGTGAGGGGTTGGGAAGGATGCGAATGGCCAAGCAGCGTTGAAATTAAAAGCCATAGGGGTGGTGCATGATTAATTTTCCTGGAAATCACGAGTTTCTTACCCCGGGTACTGTCAAAGCAATCTCGACGGTGAGGCTTTGGGCTGATAAAAGGGTGAAATGAGCAAGCCGATCAATCCGTTCCGTTGCTTCAACTCGTCGCCTGAAGTGATCCGAATGGCGGTGATGCTGTATGTCCGGTTTCCGTTGAGCCTTCGCAACGTGGAAGACTTGCTGTTCGAGCGCGGCGTCGACATTTGCCACGAGACGGTGCGTCTCTGGTGGAACCGGTTTGGTCCGATGTTCGCGGCTGGCATTCGGCGGCAGCGGGTGTCGCGGATGCACGGTTTTCGACACTGGCGCTGGCACCTTGACGAGGTGTTTGTGAAGATCAACGGTGAGCGCCATTATTTGTGGCGGGCCGTTGATCACGAGGGTGAGATCCTGGAATCCTATGTTACTAAAAAACGGGACAGATCTGCGGCTTTGAAGTTTTTGAAGAAGGCATTGAAGCGGCATGGTCGGGCCGAAACCATCGTCACCGATGGGCTTCGCTCCTACCCGGCTGCAATGCGGAAACTCGGCAATTTGCACCGCCGCGAAATGGGCCAATGGAAGAACAATCGGGCCGAAAATTCTCACTTGCCATTTCGACGACTAGAGCGGGCGACGCTGCGATTCCGGCGCCCATCGACGTTGCAAAAATTCGTCTCGGTCCATGCCAGTTTCCACAACCACTTTAATTCAGAACGCCACCTCGTCGACGGTCAAACCTACAAGATCCGTCGCTTGGCTGCCTTGGCCGAGTGGCAGTCGCTTGCCGCCTGAAGATGAACGGTTTGGCCCTTCGTGTGCCAAACGGAGACTTGTACCGATTAGACTGACAGCACCGAAATTTAGGATGAACCGCACTATGGCACCTTGCTTTCATAAATTATGTCACCGGGGAAATAGCCGCTCGCCATTTTCCTGGAATGAGAAAGATATTTTTAGGCCATCAAAAAAAAATAACGCTCGATCATCTCGAGCGAAGTACTTCCTTTCTAGAACGCCTTTGTTACTTTTCGTGTTTATCTCAACAACAGCCATTGCCCAAATTGCACCTCCGGAATTCAAATTAGTTGACGACCAGGATGTAAATATTCTTGGTAGTAATGGTGGTAATTTGGATATCACCATACCCCTGTTATCTATGAAGAGTGCAACGGGTGAAGATTTTTCATATGAAAGATATTTTTCCATTTGGGGAAGTTGGAGGGATAATTTCGCTTTAGCGGCAGATACAACTAACGTCGAAAACGGAACTATTACTGTCATTGACGGAACGAAATCTCACGTATTCTCTGGAATGTATCCATATTCAAATATAAATGGATTACAATATGAAGGGGACGCAGAAAACAATGCCTTTAATTTTGTGATGTACAATGCCTCAGCCTACCCACAGTTCATTAGCAAGTATGGAAAATATATAAATTTTGATAACCCATCGCTGCCAGCGATAGTCTATCCATCTGGACTTACAAGAAGGTATTACATAAAGGTAGCGGATACTGGGTCGTCGTATTTTCCGTATGGGCCGCCAAGACGACTGCAGTCCGTTGTGCAAAACGACGGGGTTTTATTGAAGTACGGGTATGAATCCAATGATTACGCCAGCAACCCTTCTGGATGGGGGCACGTCACATCGGTGATGTTGGTGAATATGGCCTACGCCTATTGCGATCCAAACTCTGATCAATGCGGTTCGATCGGCAGTTGGCCGTCGGCTACATTTACGGGACCCGCGAGCGGGGTTGCCCCCAGTGGCCAGACTTCTGTTGAAACCATGGCGACCAATACGGGGTTCGCGAGAAGTTATACGAAAGATTCATTTGGTAGAATTATAGGTATTTCCAACCTATCTGATGGGAACAACGACATAACTATCTCGTATCTTGCATCTGATGTAGACCCAAATGGTAGGAATCAAGCGTGGGACTACACAGTAACGAGAATTACAAAATCGAACGGAGAGATAAAAAATTACAATAGAAATAACCAGATTATAAACAATCAAAGCTATAATACCATTTCAGATCACTCCTCGTATTTGAATTCAAGTAGAATTTACATCAGTGATGGGAATTTAGATAATTTCGGCGCCATTACGTCGATAAAAGATAGAAATGGAAATACAACGCAGTATAGATGGGATGAGCCGGGGATGAGGCTGAGAACCGTAATATATCCTGAAGGAAATTCAGAAGAATACGGATATGATGGCCGATTTAATATAATATCAAAAAAGAGAAATCAAAAACCTGGGTCAAATTTAGCGGCAACGCTGGAAAATACCACCTTTGACGCAATCTGCGTCAACATCAATACGTGTAACTTGCCGAAGTCTTATACCAACGCTAATGGTGGACAGACGAACTGGACTTATACAACCTTTGGAGCGATGGCGAGTCAATTGTCCCCCCCGCCCTCTGCTGGGTCACCGCGACCGTTGAAGTTGTTCACATATATTCAGAAGGTTGCGTATGTGCAGAATGCAAATGGAGTTCTGACTCCGACTGGACAACCGATTTGGCTGCCATCAACGATGACCGACTGTCAAACGATAGGAGGGAGTAGCGCGCTGGCGTGCGACAGCGGTGCTCCGCAGATTGTTACCACGTATATCTACGGCGCAGACGGCACGGCCGACAATTTGTTGCTCAAAGGCAAGGCAGTTTCTGCGGCAGGTGTGACGTTACTCACCTGCTTTAGCTATGATCGCTTCCGCCACCAGATCAGTGAAACCGCACCAAACGCTAATCTTACAAGCTGCCCGTGAGGAATTTGTCCATGCCAATTCGCTTCAACTGGCCCCTCCGGATCGTCACGTTTTGCGCTTTGTTGGCGTTTGGCGCGTTTGAAGATCAGGCGCTCGCACAAGTCACGGCCACGCCATACACTACGGGGCATAGGTTCGATCTGGAAGGACGCGAAGTTGGGACAATTTTTGCTGATCCCGATAGCAGCGGCCCATTGCGCTTTCGCGCAATGAGAATGAAATACGATGCCTTTGGTCGAATGATTGAAGTTGATGACGGAGAGATACTTTCATGGCAATCCGAACAGATAAA
>Ga0302262_10000185_pt1 | contig 25713 bp, 17 predicted proteins | sample II_Fen_E3_4_FD_194557 | JGI IMG/M metagenome (GOLD analysis project Ga0302262, IMG submission 194557) | Peat permafrost microbial communities from Stordalen Mire near Abisko, Sweden - II_Fen_E3_4 | ecosystem: Environmental > Terrestrial > Soil > Wetlands > Permafrost | place: Sweden: Abisko...
TTCCAGGCTGATCCAGAAACGCGTCATGCGCACATCGGTGATCGGCAGCTCAGTCGCGCCCGCGGCAATCAACTTGCTGAAGAACGGCACGATAGAGCCACGGGAACCCGCGACGTTGCCGTAGCGTACGACGGCAAAGCGGGTCGGCTGATCGCCAGCGATGTTATTGGCCGCGACAAACAGCTTGTCGGACAGCAGCTTGGTCGCGCCATACAGGTTGATCGGGCTGGCGGCCTTGTCGGTGGACAAGGCGATCACGCCCTTGACGCCATTGGCGATGGCGGCGGCAATGATGTTCTCCGCGCCATTGACATTGGTGCGGATAAACTCCGTGGGGTTGTACTCGGCGGCCGGCACATGCTTGAGCGCCGCGGCATGCACGACGTAGTCAATGCCGCGCATGCCCTGATGCAAACGCTCGGCATCACGCACATCGCCGAGGAAGAAACGCATGCAGGCGTCGGTGAACTCCTGCTGCATTTCGTACTGCTTGAGTTCATCGCGCGAGAACACCACCACCCGCTTGGGCCGGTAGCGCTCAAGCAGGGTGTGGATGAACATGCGCCCGAACGAGCCGGTGCCGCCTGAAATGAAAATCGATTTGCCGTTGAACATCCCTTGAATCCTTTGACCGATAACGGCCTTATGCGAGCAACTGTGTCCAGTCGAGACGGCTGTCGAGGTCCAGAGTGAAGCCCTTGCCGGTCAAAGCCAGGTTCTTGTTGTAGGCCAGGTCGTGGTCGAACGCGCCCGCCCAGCGCTCACGCAACGCGGCCAATGCCTGAGGCGCCTGTGGCAGGTGACCGGGGTGAATGATCTGGACCTTGGGCGTCCACACGGTCATGAAACCGAGCTGGCCGATTTTCAGGCACAGGTCGACGTCGCTGTAGCCTTCGACAAAGGCCTCGTCCAGCCCATCGACCGCATCGAACAAGGACTTGCGCACCATCAGGCAGGCACCGGAAACCGCCGAGTAATTCTGCTCGACGACCAGGCGGTTCATGTACCCCTGATCATCCTTGCCGGCGCCGACAAACGCCGAACCGACTCCGCCATGCATGCCCAGAATCAGGCCAGCCTGGGTGGTAACGCCGAAACCATCGATCAACTTGCCACCGACGACACCAACTTCCGGGCGCTGAGCCTGGTTGAGCAGCAATTCCAGCCAGTTGGCATTGACCACTTCAGCTTCGGCTGCCAGCAGCACCAGGTATTCGCCACGGGCATGGGTACTCGCCAGATTCTGCAAGGCCAGGCTACTGAGCGGCAGTTCACTGCGAATCACCCGCACTCGACCGCCCTGGCGTTCCAGGTCCTGCAGCCATTGACTGGCTTCAGAGGATTGCACGGCATTGGCCGCGATCAGCACCTCATGTCGCGAATAACGGGTGCGCAGCAACACACCATTCAGGCAGCGCTGGACCCGCTCCAGGTCATCATCGAGCGACACAATGATCGACACTTGAGGACGCTCGGTATGACGATAATCCACATGCCAGGTGCCGTTCGGCCCGGCAGTGACCTGAGCCCGATAGCCGCGGCTGGCCAGATGGCGAAGCAGCGCCAGGCGCTCATCGACATTTTCTTCTTGCGTAGCAGCGGCCTGGCAGATCAGCAGCGGCTCATCCATATGCGCCAGCCACGACAGGCCGCCCTTCTCGATGATGCGCAACAGCAGCTCGAATTCCAGCGCCTGTTTGAATTCGGCAGAGTAACCACCGGCATCGAGCAGGACATCGCGACGGATCAACCAGTGACGCGCCATCAGCCCCGGTACGCTTTGCAGCAGATCCAGATTGAAGCCCGGACGCAGCACATCGCGCAGCTCACCGCCTTCCTGGCGCTGGACTTCATCGGCGGCCACGGCACGGCACTCGGGCGCCCCCAGCAGTTCCAGGCTGGCGCGCAACAGGCCGCCCTGGGTGAATTGATCACCCGCCTCGATCAGCACCATCCAGTCACTGCTGGACTGACGCACGGCCTGATTGAGTTTATCGATGTAATTGGCCGGGGTGACGCGGATGAAATGCAGGGTGTTTTGCGGCGTGGTCAGCGCCAGCGGCTCACCGGTGGTGAACACCACGATCTTGAATGACTTGCAGTGGCCTTCCACCAGGCTGTCCAGGCTGGCCTGCAATTTATCGATATCGTTGTCCAGGTCCAGCAGCAGGATGCCGAACTGCGGCTTGTCGGTGCGCCCGGCCATATAACGGCTGATCGATTCAAGTTGATCGGGCTCAGGACCGCGGCCGTCCAGCCAATTCAGCAAGCGTCCCGACAGGGTGCCGGACAACCCTGCGTCCTGAAGTGGTTTCGGGATCTCCTGCAACTGCTCGGACCAACTCGACAGTTGTTCGGCCAGGTCGTTTTCGTCAAAGGCTTCCAGGCGCTTGGCCAGGCTATCGACGAGCTGCGAGTCGAACGGGTTCTGGTCGAATGCCTGCCACAGACGGCCGGTGATGGTTTCGTCGGTGTCGTTGTCATGCAGGCGCAACAGCTCGGCCTGTTTGACCCAGACGCCTTCAAGCTCCTTAAGCTGAATCCGCCCCGCCGGCATGGAGTGAATCAAAAATTCCATAGCGGTCAGTTGATCGAAAAAGGTCTGGTTGTAGAACGGCATCTCGACATATTGCCGAGGGCCGAACTTGCGGGTCGGCCCTTCGAGTGGATTGGTCCAGGTTGAATCCCAGATGTACTCCACCGTGAGGCCAACCCGGTTGGCCAGCGCTTCGTACATCACGGCGAAGCTTTCCAGCGCGAAGACTTTGCCCTGTTCAGGCTCGAGATTCTTGATCGGAGTCGGTAGCGCGGCCAGCCATTCAGCAAAATTTTCACGCTCAAGCACAGAGGCGTTATCGGTCTGACCCAGCACCGTCATGACATCGGTGTTGTGGTCCGACCCGCCGATATTCAGCTCACGCAGCACATAAGGCGTCGGCAGGATCCGCGCCTTGCCATTGGCCAGCATGAACCAGGCGTGGCCGATCTCGTTCCATTCAAACCGGGTATTGGCCGGCAGTCCAGAGAACCACTGCAACTGCAATTCCGTACGGATTACCGCATAGAAAGGCGGAATGTACTGGCTGAGGAAATCCAGAATGCGTTCCTGAGGGACGGGCGAAGAATAGTCCTCTTGGACCTTCTTATCGCGCCGGTAATATCCCACACGATTGGCATGGGCCACGTACATCAGGCAATAGCCGTGGCAGAGGCTGTAGTCCGGATTGCGGTCCAGGTAGTCGACCGATTCGGTCAGCGCATCGAATTGCAGGAAATCGTCGTCGGCAGCGAACACCATGTAGGGCGTGGTGATCTGGCTTAAACCATAGGTAATCTTGTCCTGAACAGCCGCATAGGAAAATTGCGGGACGTGGCGATAGTCGACCATGGGATACAGGTTGATGTTTTCCACGGGTTCGAGCGACGAGTCCAAGACCATTACTGTGCATGGGTAGGCGCTGTAATAGTGGATAGCACGGCGCAGAAAAACCGGCCGATTGTGGCTCAACAGCACAATCGTCAAGCGCTCGCTCAGGTATGTCGCGTGTTCAGAATCGTAATTGCCTTGCATAACTTTCCCCACAACCGTCGAATCGGCCTTGTTCAGACCAGACCTGTTTATTAACGAGCGCGACGCAAATAACCGTCCGGCGCTACGGTGATCAGTAGCTTATTTTGCATTTCGTAGTCGATTTCAAAGCTGTCGTTGTCCTTGAGGAACTCCCAAACAGCGGTCTTCGGGTTATCGCCGGGGCCCCACGGGCGATCCGGGAAGGCATCGGCCGGCATGTCTTCAACGATGGTGTCCATCACCACGCAGTAGCTATCAACGGACACCAGCGGCGAGTACAGGCGCAGTTCTTCAAGCACATGATCGTGGGTGTGATTGGAGTCCAGCACGACGATGACTTTCTTGCCGGCCGCGATCTCGCGCACTTGCTCGACAGTCCTCAGGTCAACACTGGAACCTTCAATCATGCGGATACGCTTGCTCATCGGATGGGCTTCGATGGCCTCGCGGTTGTGCGCGCGAATATCGCGGTCGATGCCCAGTACTTCGCCATGGCCCTGCAACTCCAGCAGCGAGGCGTAGTAAATGATCGAGCCGCCATGGGCGATACCGCACTCGATCACCAGATCCGGCTTGATGCGCCAGATCAGTTCCTGCATGGCCAGCATGTCCTGGGGCAGCTGGATGATCGGGCGGCCCATCCAGGAATAGTGGTAGGTGTATTTGTGCCGGGCCGATTCGTTATAAAAGTCCCGCGCCAGCCCTTGCAGCTTCTCATCCGCGCCTTGGGCGGCGATCTCTGCCTTGCATTCGGCTTCGAATTCCTGGGCGATTGTTTTACTCATTTTTTTCTGCCTCGACAAAAATTAGAAAGAAAGGGTGTCTACGGCGTGATAGGTATAACGGCCGTCCGACATACGCTTGATCTCTTCCAGGTAACGGGAGTTCATCACAAACAAATTGGCGCCTTCAGGTAACGTCAGCCGCGCCTCATCCGGCGAGGACACACGTAACCCGGTCAAGGGCAAATAACGCCCCTGCTTGGCGGGGTTGATATCGATCACCTGATCCAACGCCACACCGGCGCGCTGGAGAAACAACGAATAGATCACGCCCTTCGACGCGGCGCCCCAGATGGCCGAGCCACGCTCGGGGGCCGCCTGGATGATCTGCACGGCATGTTCGATGCTGTGCAGGAAGTCTGCGGGCATCTGTACTGTTGAACCGGCCGTCGCGGGTGTCTGACGCAGGCTGGCGAGGTCAGCGACGACGTACAGATACTGGCCGCCGAACAGATGCCCGGTCTCCAGTACCGTGCCGAACAGGCGGCGGAAGTCTTCAATGCGGAAGTAGTTCACGTGCTCGTAAAACACGTCGAACCACACCCGGTTTTGCAGAATCCAGTCCAGGCATGGTACTTCGATGTAGATCAGCCCACCCTGGTTGGCGGCGGCGATCTCGGCCAGGAAAGACAGCGGGTCGCGGATGTGCTCCAGCACGTGGCGCATGATCACCGCGTCAGCCGTCAGCCCGGAATCACGGGTAAACGGCGCCTTGATCACATCCGGGCTATCACCTTCATAAGCCGGGTCAATGCCAACAATGTTGTAGCCATGGCTGCGCAGTTGCTCCAGGAAATAACCCTTGCCACAGCCAACTTCGATCAGGCTGCGCCCGTCGAAGTGTTGCTTGACCACAGCCTCGACCGCCTCCAGATGGGCCTTGAAGGCCGGCGACAAGGCCTGCTCATTCTGGTAATCGCTGTCATAGCTGAGCAGCGCCGGGTTGAAGGCCTGGTTATATACCAGCCCACTGTGCTCGTCCTGGACCAGCAACATGTCGCCGCTGGCCGAAGCCCGGGCCGAGGTCGCGTCAGCAAACGTCCGGTTCTGCAATACCGGCAGACCAGCGGCGCGGTACAACTCATGAGGCATGGTCGGCTCCCAGCAAATCATTGAGTAACGTCACGTCGCCCCAAAACGCCAGGGGTTCATGCACGGAATAAGGGTAATGGCCGAGATTGAGTTCAATGCTCGCGCCGCGCTGGCGGATATGCGCCTCGACCAGCGTCCGGACCGACACCGGCCGGCCACTGCAGCAGTTGATCACGCCATCGAATGATGGCCGCTGGATCAGCCCGGCCAGCTGTGCAGCGGCGTCCTCGATGGCCATGTAATCACGCAGTTGCTCGCCCGCCGACATATTGAAGCGCGGCTCCCCGGCATCAAGGGCACGGTCCAGGCTGGCCAGCAGGCTATTGGGGTTCTGGCCTTCGCCATACAGATAAAACAGCCGCGCCCATTGCAGGGTGAACGGCGTTTGCTTTTGCAACGCCTGGAGGAATAGACGCAGGGTGTTCTTCGCCAGCCCGTAAGGATTGCTCGGCAGAACGGCCATGGACTCGTTCAGGCAACCATCCTGCAGGCCATATTCAAAGCAGGTGCCGGTCACCAACACATGACCGACGCCCGCCTCGACCGCCGCCTTGATAAAGGCGTAGTCGGCGGGCAGGTTGTGTTCAAAATGAAACAGCCCCTGATAATTCGGCAGCCCGGGCCACGCCAGATGGGCGAGTACATCCATACCCGCGACCAAGGCGGGCACATCCAGCCCGGCGTCATGAACATCGGCGGCGATGAATTCGACATCAGCGAACCACGGCATGCGCCAGGCGGCGTCGAGATTGCGCGCCACCGCCCGCACCTGACAGCCCTGCGCGAGCAACGCGGCGACCAGATGGCGGCCGACAAAACCCGTGGCGCCGGTGACCAGTACGTTCATAGCGCGCCCCTTTTGCGTTCATCGAACAACACATAACTTTTTGAAACTGTGACATTTCCTCTGTGGGAGCGAGGCTTGCCCGCGATGGAACCGACACAGTCATTCAGATGTACCGCGCCGCCTTCATCGCGGGCAAGCCGCGCTCCCACAAGCCTCCCGCAGAACGTACGCGGCGTCATAACACCGTCAACTCAGGCACCGCGATAACAAAGCGTGCGCCCCAACTGCGCACCTGTGCCTGCTGCTCACTGACTTCGGTCAGCAGGTTCCACGGCAACACCAGCAGGTAATCCGGTTTCTCCTCGGCGATCCGCTCGGGAGAGACCACGGGAATACGACTGCCCGGCAGGAACTTGCCTTGCTTATGTGGATTGGCATCGGCGACCCACGCCAGCAGGTCCGGCTTGACCCCGGCGTAGTTGAGCAAGGTATTGCCCTTGGCCGCCGCGCCGTAACCGGCGACGCGCTTGCCGTCGGCCTTGGCCTGTAAGAGAAAGCGCAACAACTGGTGCTTGATGCGTTCGGCAGCGGGCGCCAGGGTGGCGTAAAAAGCGCGGGTCATGACGCCCGCCTCACGCTCTTCATCCAGCAACTGCTGCACAGTGGCCTGGACGGCACGATGCGGATCATGCAGGCCAAGGCCATCGAGCCGCAGCCCGTCGGCACGCTGGACAAACACTCGCAGCGAACCGCCATGGGTCGGCAGGCGACTGACGTCGAACACTTCCAGGCCATTGCGCTCGCACAAGGTCTGCACGGCCGTCAGCGACAGATAGGAATAGTGCTCGTGATACAGGGTGTCGAACTGATGGTCGGCCATCAGCGACAGCAGGTGCGGGAACTCGAAAGTCGCCACGCCCGCAGGCTTGAGCAGGGTCGCAAAGCCCTTGAGGAAATCATTGATGTCCGGGACGTGGGCCAGCACGTTATTGGCCGCCATCAGGTCGGCAGACCAACCGTCCTGGACCAGGCTTTGGGCAGCGCCCTGACCAAAAAACACTTCACGGATTTCCAGGCCCTTGGCCCGCGCTGCCGCCGCCGTACTCCGGGTCGGCTCGATGCCCAGGCAAGGGATACCGCGCGCCGCCACGTATTGCAGCAGGTAGCCGTCGTTGGCGGCGATTTCCACCACGCGGCTGTCGGCATCGAGGGCGAAGCGTTCGACCATCTCATCGACATAACGCTCGGCGTGGTTCAGCCAGGAACTGGAATAGGAACTGAAGTAGGCATAGTCGGCGTCAAACAGGCTTTGCGCGCTGGTGTAATCCTCGGTCTGCACCAGCCAGCATTGCTCGCACACGCCGACCTTCAACGGCACCCACTGCTCGGCTTGAGTCAGCTGTTCGGCACGCAGATAAGCATTGGAAGGCGGCGAAGTACCCAGGTCGATCAAGGGCAATGTCAGGTGAGCGCCACAACCTCGGCAATTCATACACGCACTCCAGGAAAAGACGCGTCCAGCAGTGGATGACTGCTGTCACGCGCCGACAAATTCTTGACGGGCAATGGCCACGAAATAGCTAACCGTGGGTCCAGTGCCGAAAGCCCCGCCTCATGCTCCGGCGCGTAATCAGCACTGTGCAGGTAGAGCAATTCGGCATCGTCGGTCAGGGTCTGGAAACCGTGGGCAAAGCCAGCAGGCAATAAAAGGCTGCGCCCGTCACCGGCTTGCAGGTATTCGGCGTGCCAGTGCAGGAAGGTCGCCGAGTCGGGATTCAGATCTACCGCCACATCCCAGACCGCGCCACGCAGGCAGGTAATCAGCTTGGCTTCGGGCTGCGCCGCCGTCTGATAATGCAAGCCACGCACACTGCCCTGCTCACGGGTGCAGGAATGGTTGATTTGGCGGATATGAAAATCACAACCGAACGCGCTCAGGCTGCCTTCACAGAACAGCCGGGCGAATTGCCCACGCGCGTCGGCGTGGCGCTTGTGTTGTAGGCTGAACAGGCCGGGCAGCGGCAAGGCATGCAAGTGCATGTCACTCATGAACGCTCCCGGTACAGGTCCAATTGCTCCAGGGTAAAGGCGCGCATGTCCTGCCCCGCCTGCCACGCCAGGTGCCAGTCGAGGGTATGGCGCAGACACTCCTGCAACGACCAGCGCGGTTGCCAGTCAAGACGCTGACGGGCATGGCTGCTGTCCAGGCGCAACACCCCGGCTTCGTGCAGATCACTGCTTTCGACCCGCAGGCCCGGCGCCTCCGGCCAGCGCTCAGCGAGGATCGAGACCACCTGGCCAACGCTGCACATGTCGTTCTCGCCGGGACCGAAGTTCCAGGCACCGCCATATTCGGGGCCGTGCTCATAGAGCTTGGCCGCCAGCAGCAGGTAACCGGCCAATGGTTCCAGGGCATGCTGCCAGGGCCGCACGGCCTGGGGATAACGCAAGGTCACCGGTTCGTCCGCGGACCAGGCCTTGAGCACATCGGGAATCAAGCGCTCGGGGGCGAAGTCGCCACCGCCCAAGACATTGCCCGCCCGTGCCGTCGCCAGGGCCAGACCATGCTCGGTGTACTTATCGGGATGAAAAAACGACGCGCCATAGGATTGCGCCAACAGCTCGCAACAGGCCTTACTGCTGCTGTAGGGATCATGGCCGCCCAGCGGTTCGTTTTCCCGGTAGGGCCATAGCCATTCCTGATTGGCGTAGACCTTGTCGGTGGTCACCAGCACACAGGCACGCACGCCGCCAATCTGGCGAATCGCTTCGAGCAGGTTGAGGGTGCCCATGACGTTGCTCGAGTAAGTCCCCAGCGGATCGCGGTAAGCCTCGCGAACCAGTGGCTGTGCCGCCAGGTGCAGAACGATTTCCGGCTGCGCCTCGGCGATCAACTCGAGCAAGGCGCCGAGATCACGCAAGTCGCCGCGTTGATCATCGATACCTTCCTCGACCCGGGCCAGTTCGAACAAGCTCGGCTCGGTACTCGGCGCCAGGGCAAAGCCGGTGACTTCAGCGCCCAGGCTTTTCAGCCAGAGCGTCAGCCAACTGCCCTTGAAGCCGGTATGGCCGGTCAGCAGGACACGCTTGCCCTGCCAGAATTCTGCGCTCAGGCCCATTGTTTCCATGGGGCCTCCCCTTTCTGCCAGAGGTCTTCGAGGTAATTCTTGTCGCGCAGGGTATCCATGGGGTGCCAGAAACCTTCGTGCTGGAAGGCGCGCAATTGATCCTGCTCGGCCAGGGTAATCAGCGGCCCGCCTTCCCATGTGGTGCCATCACCGTCAATGAGCGGCAACACCTGTGGCGACAGGACGAAGAAACCGCCATTGATCCAGCCGCCATCGCCACGGGGTTTCTCGGTAAAACCCAGAACGCGGTCACCATCCAGATCCAGCGCGCCATAGCGTCCCGGTGGTTGCACCGAAGTGACGGTCGCGTGCTTGCCATGCTGCAAGTGGTAATTGACCAGAGCACTGATATTCAGGTCGGAGACGCCATCGCCATAGGTGAAGCAGAAGGCTTCTTCGTCTTCAAGATAACGGCGGGCACGCAGCAAACGGCCACCGGTCAAGGTTTCTTCACCGGTGTCGATCAACGTGACGCGCCACGGCTCGCTGTAGTTCTGATGGACGTCCATACGGTTGTTGCGCATGTCGAAGGTCACATCGGAGGTGTGCAGGAAATAGTTGGCGAAGAAGTCCTTGATGGCATAACCCTTGTAGCCCAGGCAGATCACGAAATCGTGGATACCGTGCGCCGAGTACTGCTTCATGATGTGCCAGAGAATTGGCTTACCACCAATTTCGATCATGGGTTTGGGTTTGAGATGCGACTCTTCGCTGATGCGAGTACCGAGACCACCCGCGAGAATGACTACCTTCATCTGTTTCCCTTCTTGTTACAGCACCCTGCCAACCCCATGTCGAGCCGCGCACGCCGGAAAACCGGCATGGCACTCGCCAGTGCGCGACGGAAATGCACGATTTATGGCGATCTTTAGGGAAACTTGCAGGAAACGCGCCAGCTTGGAGACTGCAATTTCCGGATTCATCGATTGCTCGTTCGGCTCCTGCCTCACGCCCCACTGCGCAACACCTCCAGTCAGCCTCCCTGACGTCGCGATCTTCAGCGCCTGTGAAATCTGTGCTCGACACGTGCACGAACACAAAACTCGCAAACACCGCATGAGCGAACGCAAAAACTCCAGACGACACAAATCGCGACGTCAGGGAGGCTGAGTGGAGGTGTCGTGTAGGGGGCTGCGCATAGCGCAACCTGCGTGCAACGCAGGCGCGAGAGGTAGGTGAACGCAGTGAACCGTAGGCCGCGTGCCCCCGAAACGGCGCCGGAGCGAGGGGACCCCGAAGGGGCCGAACCGAGGAGCAGGCGGTTTTGGTTACTTTTGCCAAGACAAAAGTGACTCGCCGTAAGGGCGAAAAGGTGACTCAGCCGCGCTGCAAACTCGATAAACACGCCAAACGCACTCTAGTGTCCTGTCTGCGAAATAAGCTGTTCCATTTTGACGGCACCTGTGGCTGCCCGACTGCGTTGCCGCTCCTCGCCATAGCCCGGCTATGACTCGTCGCGGCGCCTTGCCGAACAACCACAGGCACTCGTCAAAAAGAAACGTATTTCGAAGACAGGACACTAGACACAGCGCCGACTCAATCCTCCAGCCAGCCATGCACCCAATGATGCAGGTTGTCCCCACGCAGCATGAAGTCGCGGTGAACAGCCTCACGCAGCTGATCGCCCATGCGGTAGCTGGCGTCGGGATCGGCCAGGTGCATGCGGATCGCGTCAATCCATTCCCTGGTGCTGTTGGTCATCACCCGGGTTGCCGGCAGGAAGTCCTGATAGGCGCGGGTGTTAGTGCAGATCACCGGGTAGCCGCAGGCGCCATACTCCAACAGGCGCAGGTTGCTCTTGCAGTCGTTGAACAGGTGGAATTCCAGGGGTGCCACGGCCAGGTCCAGGTTGAGGTTGGCCAGTTTTGCCGGATAGCTGGCCAAGGGAATCGAGCCATGGAACTCATGGACATACGGCCGCAGCTTGTCCGGACACATGCCGAAGAACACCCACTCGACCTCATCTGCCAGTTCCCGCACGACATCGGCAATGATCTCCAGGTCGCCGGTGTGACTGGTGCCACCGCCCCAGCCGACCCGAGGTTTTTTCGCCGTGCGTCGCTTGCCGCGCAGGTGCTCCCACATGTCAGGGGCAAGCATATTGGGAACGACGCGAATGTCATGATGCATCGACGACAGCGCATCACCCAATGCCTGGGTCGAGACCACGACGCGATCACACAGGGCAATCGATCCCCGCATATAGGCGGCGGTTTCGATCGGCATGCCACGGGCGTGGACGTTTTTCTTCGGCACGTCGATCACATAGTCATCCAGCTCGAAGATGCGGCACGCGTTGGAGTAACGCTTGAGCGACCGGACCTCGTCAATGGACCCGTCGCCATAACGCCCCTGCAGCACGACAACGTCAGGCAAATGACGCTCGATCTCGACCAACGGTGGCAGCTCGTAGGCAATGCGGCCGACGACGCGCCCCACGGTTTCCAGTTCAACGAACGGCTGCACGACGCGGTAGTGACCAATGGCCGAGGTATTGATCGGCAAGGCCAGGACAAAGGGCAGCGAGCGTCGGGTAAACGGGCTCCAGCCGCTGCGCAGGCCCGGCTCCAGGTTAAAACTGCTGCCACTGAGTTTAAGGTTGGCGTTATAGGCCGGATCGCGGGCAATGATCGGCATCCAGCGCTCGTAGATATCCTTCTGCTCTTCGACCAGACGCTGATAGCGCAGCGAATCCTCGGCCTCCGGCCCGCGTGTGCCGATAACCATCTGTGCATACGGCGTCCAGACCACCAGGTGACCGCTGCGCCTGACTCGCAGACATAAATCCAGACCGCCCAGCACCTCACTGAAGTGCTCGTCAAAGCCGCCCAACTGATCGAATAGCTGCCGGCGGATCATCAGACAGTCCAGGCCCACCGCGCTCAAGTCATGATCGATCTGCAAGCGCTGCATGTAGCCATCCGCCCGGGACGACTCACCAAAGAAATGCATCCCGGCCGGCCCCTGAAGGCCCAGGGTCAGGCCCGCATGGATAACCAGGCCATCGGGATTGAACCATTTACCGCTGACGATACCGACCTCGGCACGCTGGCCGTGGTTGAGCAAGGCATCCAGCCATTGTGGCTGGGTGATCACCGCGTAAGGCGTGAGCATGACCAGATAGTCGCCACGGGCCTGCTGCGCCCCCAGGTTGTAGAGCTGCGACATATTGGCAGACGCCGGACACGGCACGACCCGCACTTTATCGCCGCCCACCTGGGCCATGCTGTGCAGCCAGCTCAGGGATTCTGCACTGGTACTGCCGCCGTCGACGATCAGCACTTCGTAATGGCTGTACGCGGTTTTTTCCAGCAGCGACTCGACACAGCGTTGCAGGGCCGCCAACTGATCCTTGTGCTGGATCAGAATCGATACCAGCGGCCGCGCAGGGTGCTGGTAGTCGATCCGATTGATCAGGTCCAGCGTGCCGCGCTGCATGCGGTAGTCAATACCGCTGCGGCGCAGATGATTGCCCACCACAGCGGTGTTCAACTCGGGCAATCCGGGCAAGCCCAGCCACTGCAAAAAGCCGAACTGCGAGGACACCAGCACCTCGGCAACATGCTCGACCACGTCAGTATCGGCCTGCTCGATCATCCGCCACAGCGCGTCATGGGCAGCCATGGCCTGGTAGTGCGGATCGAAGCCGCCCACGGCAAGGAAATGCTCGCGACGCAATGCCAGCGCCCGACCGATATAGGGGTAACTGCGCAGGAAGTCCAGGTTGAAGGCCGGCTTGAACACGGGCTGGGAAGACTCGCCATCGAGCAAGGCGTCTTCGTCGCTGTACAGGCATTGCAGCTGCGGCTGGGTGACGATGCGGTCGGCCAGGATCAACAAGGCCGTGTCGCTCAGGCGGTCACCGGCATGCAGCAGATAGAACCAGTCTGCCCCCTCCAGCTGCGGCAATATGCCGTTGATTTGCGCCAGGCCATCATCTTCAAGCGGCAGGCTGAAAATATGCCCGGCAAGCGATGCCTCGGGGCATGACGCCGACAATACCAGCACCAGTTCCGGCGGATAATACTGCGCCGCCAGGCTGTCCAGCGTGATGTTCAACGCGGCATTGGCCTTGCTGTCATTGATGATGATCGGAACGATTTTCGGCTGGTTTGGCCAACTGGCCAGGGTATCGGGCAGCAACTTGAGCTGAACCGGGGTCATTGTCCGACAGGCCAGCCATTGAGCATAGACTTCGGCAAAACTGTTGCTGTCGGTGCCCACTCGCATGGGAACCAGGGCCTGACGGTTGCCGAGGTTGCGGCCCAAGGCCAGCTCTTCCCACTGCCGAGCGCCGTCTTTGGCGCTGTCCAGCGTGAGATAGCGCGCCCAGCCCTTGGCCGGTGCCTCCTCGCTGTTGCGCGCCTTGAGCATATCGGTCAGCAAGGCAAGCTCGTCGGAGACCTTGACCCGGGCATCCGAGGAACGACTGAAGCGCTCCTCATGGATCCGTTCCACACTCAATATCGAATTGAGCATCACCACATTGCCCCGGCGCAGCAGACAAACATACAGCGCCAGATCGATCATCGAGGAGAACCCCGGCGTGGACTGGATCAGCGCCGGAAGAAAGTCCTGCACATCGGCACGGCGCAACAGGCCACTGCTGAGGCCTCCGAGCATATTGAACGGAAAACCTTCAAACAGCGCGAGCAGGTCATCGCCCTTGAACATCCCGGAGGTATACAGAAGCGGGGTATTTTCCAGCCGGGTCGGCAACTGGATATCGTCGGCATCCCAGAGAAAGCGTTGCGCAAACACCAGGGTCACGTCGGCATGCGCGATCAGCATGTCAGCCTGCAGTTGTACGCAGGCAGCAAACAGCAGATCGTCGTCACAGAGGAATTTGATGAACTCACCCTTGGCTTCGTCCAGGCAAGCCAGCAGGTTGCCGGTAAAACCCAGACGCTGCGGGTTGCGCACGTAACGCAAGGTCGCCGGGGATCCTTCCTTGAGCAGATCGACAATGGCCTCGATCTCATCGCCCTGGCTGTCATCACAGACAACCACTTCAATGTTGGGATAACTCTGCACCAGCGCACTGTGCAGTGCTCTCTGGAAAAACCGGGGGTTATAGGCGGGGATGACAATGCTGACGAGGGGGACTGAATTCACGGCAGGGGACTCACGAGCGGCGGGTGTTCACGTGTCCGTGAACACCCCTTAACCGCTGAAAAAGAAAACGGTCGATACGCTCTTTGCAAACAGAAACGCCGCTTACAGCTTGCTGAACAGGTTCAGTGAGGACATACGGGTGAACACCTGTTGCGAAGCGGTCAACATGGTCTGCTGCATCGTCAGCCGGGCAATGGCATCCACCGGATCGGAGTTGACGATAGCGGCCTGTTCGAGGGAGTTATTGCTCGTCAGCGAATCGTTGGTCGTGTCCTGGTCGGAGGCCGCATTCTGCCGGGAGCCACCCGCGGAAATGGCAGTCCCCGCCTGTTCGATGGCGCTTTTCACATTACCCAGGGCCGAGTCCATGGAGGCACGCAGCTTTTGCGTCGCGACGACGTCGCCATCTGCCGGGGTATTGAGTGCCTTGATCGCCGCCGTCAGGGTGTTGAGCACGTTCTGGGTCTGGGTGGTATTGGCCTGCACCGCGAACTGGTCGCCACCGTTAGGTGTACCGGCCAGGGTAAAGGTGATCCCTGCGGCGGTCGCGGTAGGCGAGGTAGCCGCAACGGGTGGCGGGCCAGGACTGGCTGGAGTGCCCGGCACAACCGTACCGCTGCCAACGGCCACGCTGGTAGCGGCGTCGTAAGGCGCGGCATAGACACTGAATGTCGTGGAAGCGCTTGGCGGCGTCGTCGGGTTGTCGAAGCGCAGAATCGCCCCGCCACCGGCCGGAAAGCTGTTGTTGTAGACCGTCTGGTCAGTCACCGCGGCCTGGGAAACCACCGCCGTGCTGGTGTTGCCGGCACTGCGCGTGGTGGTCACGCTGCTCGGCGTGACGCCGAGGGTGAAGGAGTGGTTGGCCAATGCGGCGGTCTGCGTGGCCGCGCTGGTTTTGTCAGCATCGGTCAGGTTGATGTTCAAATTCAGTTCCAGACCGCGGAACGTCACGGTCTGGTTGCTGGCGTTGGCCGGATTGACGGCGCCAGCCTGACTGGCTTCGGTCGTCACGTCATTACCGCCGTTATCGAGAATCTTCAACTGGGTGCCACTGGTGAAGGAGATCGTGTAGGGCTGGCCCTTATCGAACGTCGCTGCGTAAGCCGTCGAGTTGGTGACGATGCCGCCGGACAGTACCGCCTTGCCGTCGTTGGTGCCAGTACCGGACCAGGTGGCCGCCGTGCGAGTGGTGTTGACCGCCTGCTCGAAGGCATCCCAACCGGTGGTATTGCTGGCCAGTTGAAGGCCATCGCCGACCGAAAGCTTGATCGCCGTCTGGTCACCCTGGTAGCTGTAAGAGCCATCGGCGTTCAGCGAGTACGGCGGAGTCTTGGCCTTGGAGCCGGAAAACAGGTAGTCGCCGTTGGCGTTCTGACTGTTCATCAGGCCGAGTATGGTTGCCTGGATCCCCGACAGCTCAGCGGCGTTGGCCTGACGGTCCTTATCGGTCTTGGCGCCAGAAGCCCCATCGATAATCAGTTCCTGGGCGCGCTGCAAGGCGGTCTGGATACCGGTGAGGGCGGTTTCGGACTGAGTGGCATTCTGGTTGACGGTGTTGACGTTGGTCTTGTACTGGCTCAGCAAGGCATTCTGCTGGCTCAATTGCAAGGCACGCGCAGCGCCGACCGGATCATCCGCAGCCGTATTGAGCTTGACCTGGCTCGACACTTCTTCGTTGGTGGCGGTGACGTTGGCGTAGTTGCGCTGATAGTTGGCAGCACTGGTTTCGTAAAACTGAGAAGTTGAGATACGCATGTCTACGACTCCTTAAAGGCTGTTGATCAGCGTGCTGAAAATGGTTTGCGCGGCCTTGATGATCTGCGACGACGCCGTGTAGTACTGCTGGTACTTGACCAGGTTGGCCGCCTCTTCATCGAGGGACACGCCGGACACGCCATCACGGGCCGACTTGGCGCTGGCAACCACGGCGGTGGTCGCCGTGACATCGCTCTTGCCTTGGGCGGCCTTGGAGCCGGTGCTGGAGACCAGCGAACCGTAGGCGCCGGACATGCTCGCACCGGTGCCGGCCGCACCGACGTTGACCGTCTGCTTGGTCTGCAAGGCCAGCGTCGCGTTGCCGTTGCGGTTATCCGCCGAACCCGAGGCCGTCAGGCCGATGCTGAAGCTGTCATTGGCCGCCGGTGAGCCGGTCACCGTGGTGCTGAAGGAAAGCGTCTGCGGTTTGCTGGCCGAGTCGGTATAACCCAGGTTGAACGTCAGGTTGTTGCTCTGGCCGGGGACGATGGTGCCGGTGATTGCCACGGCGGGCGAGGAGTTATCCATCACCGGATTGCCCTTGGCGTTCAGCAGGCTGTACGTCTGCGTGCCGTCAGCCGCCACCGCGTTGAACACCAGGCGCATTGGCGTCGCACTTTTGATGGCGTTCTGCAGATCCTTAGTGGCCGTGGTGTCGTAAATATTCGCCTGGGTATTGAGGGTCGGCTGGGTAAAGCCGGCACCACCTTTGTTGGCACCGGCCGTACCGGTCAGCGCGCCTGCAACGGCGATGTCTTTGGGATCGGTCATGATCGTGGTGATGCCGGCTGCCGCATTGCGGGTAGGCGTCACCTTGAAGGTATCGCCCGCCTGCAAGGCTGTCGCAGCCGGTGTCTGCAGGCTGAGCTGGAAGCCGTCGAAAGACTTCGGCGGGTTATCGCTGATCTTGCCTGTACCGACCGTCGTGCCATTGGGCAGCGACCGTACAGTGTAGTTATCGCTGTCGGAGAAGGTTACCGAGTAATCGCTGGCAGTCAGTTTGCTGGTATCGCTGATATTGACATTCAGGTTGCTCGAACCCGGGGTGTTACTGGTCTTGCCCACGCTGCGCTGGGTGACCATGCTCGGGTCGTTGACGCTCTTGAACAGGCTGGTACCGAAATCACCGTTGGCATCGACACCCTGCTGCAACTGGGTGTTGACCGTATCGGACAGCGCCAGGGCGACCTGGCCCAACTGGTTGACCGCCGGGGTCAATACATCGCTGCGATAGCGCAACAGGCCACCCATGCTGCCGCCGCTGACGACCGAGGTGACGTCCGTCGTGTTACCGGAGCCATAGTTGATTTTCACGGCGTTCTGGGTCGGATCGTCAGCGCTGGGGCCCGAGCTCATCTGGAACGACGTCGTGCCGCTGACCAGAGACTGTCCGTTGCCGATATAGACGTCATAGCTGCCGTTGTTCTCAACGACCTTGGCGCCAACCAGTTCGTTGAGCGAGCGTACTGATTCGTTGCGCGCATCGAGCAGGCTGTTGGGGCTGGTGCCGCCAGCCGATGCCGCAGTGATCTGCTTGTTCAGGCTGGCAATGGACGAGGCAAGGGAATTGATCTGGTTGACCTGGTCAGTCAACTGGGTGTTGATGGTCGAATTCTGATCGCTCAATTGCGAAGACATGGAATTCAAGCGCGACGTCAGGGCCTGGGCCTGGGTCAGGAATTGCGAACGGGCGTTAGTGTCGGTCGACGACGACGAGATCGTCTGCAACTGGCTGAAGAACGTCGACAAGGTGCTGGCGATACCGGTACTGGTATCGGACAGCAAGCTGTCAGTCTTGCTGGCCTGGCCTGAATACGCCGTGGCGTCGGCACCCAATGCCGTCGTCGATTGCAATTGGCTGTCAAGGTAACTGTTGTAGATGCGACGCACGTCGGACAGCGTGGTGCCGGTACCGATGTAACCGATACCAATACCGATGTTCTGCTGCGTCGATGCAGTGGTCATCACCTGCTGGCGCGAGTAACCCGCGGTATCCACGTTCGACGTGTTGTTACCGATGGTATTGATCGCCGCACTACTGGCAGTCAGCCCTGAGAGCCCAATTGAAATCAGTGACATGATTCAAGCCTTATAAAGTCGTGGAAGAGCCCGATGCTGCTGCGTAAACCTGGTAACTCTTCATCTGCTTGGCAATTTGCGAAATCTTGCTGGCGTAATCCGGATCGGTGGCGTAGCCAGCCTTTTGCAACTCTTTTACAAACTGTTCCGGGTTATCGGCCGACTTCACGACACCTTGATAGCGATTGTTGTTTTGCAACAGGCTGACGAGGTCGTGGAAGCTGTCGGCGTAGCTGGAATAAGCGCGGAAGTCTGCGGTTTCCTTGACCATCTTGCCGTCGCGGAACTCGCTGGTAATGGCCCGTGCCTCCGGCCCCTGCCAACTGCCCTGGGCCTTGATGCCAAACAGGTTGTGGCTGCTGCCGCCGTCCTGGGAACGCATGATCGATTTCCCCCAACCGGTTTCCAGGGCCGCCTGAGCGACCAACACAGTAGGGTCGACGCCAATCCGCGCGGCGGCGTCCTTGGCCAGCGGCAACATGGTCGCGACAAACTCGTCGTGATTGTTGAACGCGCTCTTGGACGGCGCCAAGGGCGGCTGAGCGATGCTGCGCTCATAGCGGCGGTCAGAACCGGCCAGGGTCGGGTCGCTGGTCCAGTCGCCATTGTTGCGACGCGGCGCATTGATGCGATTTGCCTGAATATTGGCGCGAGCCGCCTGATCGACGATCTCGCCCGTGCTCGGCACGATGCCGGCCAACAGCCGGTCGGTCAGTGAAGTCGGCAGCGACAGGCGGCGCGCGTTGAGCGCGGCCACGTCGTTGCGCGGCACACCGGAAGCCGCTGCCGCCTGATCCGCCGCCGAAGAACGCGAGGCCCACAACGGACGCTGGTAAACGTTGGTGGCCAGGGCTGTTTTCGCCGCCGTAGCGCCCGATGCAGCCGAACCGTCGGCCGCCGTCGCCGTCGGGTCGCCCGGACGAATACCCTTGGTCTTGGACAGTTGCCGCATCAACACGTCCTGCAAGCCGATGCCGTTACCCCGGGTCGACAGGGTCACCGCCAGCTGCTGGTCATACATTTCCTGATACTGCTTCGATTCCGGGGTATTGAGCGGATTGTCCTTGGCCAGCACTTCGTTGGCCGAACGCATGGACTTGAGCATCTGGCTGACGAACAGCGACTCGAACTCCTGCGCCACCTTCTTCAGGTTCGCATCGCTGTCGCGATCGCCATTCTTCAGCGCAGCCAAGCGATTGAGGTCGGTATAGGCCCCCGAATCGACGGGCGCAGTCACGCTGTTCTTGGGCATATCCATGGTCGCTACCTCAGATCACGATCAGGTCGGCCTGCAACGCACCGGCCTGCTTCAGAGCTTCGAGGATCGCCATCAAGTCACCCGGCGCCGCCCCCACCTGGTTGACTGCGCGCACGATCTCGTCAAGCGTGGTCCCAGGGCCGAACTTGAACATCGGGTGCATTTCCTGCTGGGCATTGATCTTCGAACGCGGCACGACAGCCGTCTGGCCACCGGACAACGCGCCCGGCTGGCTGACGATCGGGTCTTCGGTAATGGTCACGGTCAGGCTGCCGTGGGTCACGGCCGCTGGCGACACCTTGACGTTCTGGCCAATCACGATGGTGCCGGTACGCGAGTTGATGATGACTTTGGCTGCGGTCTGGCCCGGATCGACCTCCAGGTTTTCCAGGATTGACAGGTAGTCCACGCGTTGGCCCGGATCCAGTGGCGCCGTAACGCGCACCGAACCGCCGTCCAGCGCCTGAGCGACGCCAGGGCCGAGCATGTCGTTGATCTTGTCGACGATGCGTTTGGCAGTGGTGAAGTCGGAACGGTTAAGGTTCAGGGTCAGGCTGTTGCCCTGGTTGAAGCCGCTTGGCACTGCACGCTCAACCGATGCCCCACCGGGAATACGCCCCGACGACGGGACGTTGACGGTGATCTTGGAGCCGTCGCGACCTTCGGCATCAAAGCCGCCCACCACCAGGTTGCCCTGGGCAATGGCGTAGACGTTGCCGTCGACACCTTTGAGGGGGGTCATCAACAGGCTGCCGCCGCGCAGGCTTTTCGAGTTACCGATGGACGAGACCGTGATGTCGACCATCTGGCCAGGCTTGGAGAACGGCGGCAGATCGGCATAGACCGCCACCGCCGCGACGTTTTTCAACTGCACCGTGCCAGAACCGGACGGCACCTTGATGCCGAACTGGGCCAGCATGTTGTTGAACGTCTGCAACGTGAACGGCGTCTGCGTCGTCTGGTCACCGGTGCCATTGAGACCGACCACCAGACCGTAGCCAATCAATTGGTTGGTCCGCACGCCGGAAATACTGGCGATGTCCTTCAGGCGTTCGGCATGAACACCGAAGGCGCTGGACAACAGCAAGGCGGCCGCTATCAGTTGCTTGAGCTTGATCATGTCTATCCCGCTATCAGAAAGGGAACAACGGGCTGAGGAAGAACCGATCGAACCACCCCGGCTGGCTGGAATCGGCGAACGACCCAGTACCTGAATACGTAATGCGCGCATCGGCGACACGGGTCGACGAAACGGTATTGTCGGTGGCAATGTCATCAGCGCGGATCAGGCCGGCAATACGCACCAGCTCCGCCCCGGTATTGAGGGTCATCCACTTCTCGCCACGCACGGCCAGGATGCCGTTGGGCATCACATCGGCCACCGTCACGGTAACCGAACCGGTCAGGCTGTTGCTCTGCGCGGCCTTGCCATCACCCTTGGTGGTACGGGCGCCGTTGTAACCGACACCCAGGCTCAGGTCACCACCTCCCAAAGGGTTGCTGGTGGTGGCGCTGGTGCCGAACAGCGAGGTCAGGCCAATGTTGTTGCTGCTGTTTTTAGTGATGCCGTTACTCGCCGCCTTGCTGGCAGCCGTGTTCTCGGACAGGGTGATGGTGATGATGTCACCGACCCGGTACGCCTTGCGGTCGCCATAGAGGTTCTGTTCAAAACCGGCCTGATAGATCGAACCGTTGTTCGCGGCCGCTGGCAGTGGCGTGCGCGGCAACACCGGCGAGTAAAACGGGTCATTTGGCTTTGGATCAGGCGCAACGCATCCTGCGAGCAGAGCGATTCCACAAAGAGGAGCCACCAACAAAGAGAGCCGCACAACAGGACGCCGTTTCATGACACTAGAACCTCGCGGTGTAGCAGACGCCCGACGGACGCCTTGTATGATCAGTTGTAGCGACAGCCCCGCCGCAGTATGCAATTGCAGGACTGTCAGGTCGTTACAGGTTTTGCGTAATGTTTTGCAGCATCTGGTCGGCCGTTGAGATCACTTTGGAGTTCATCTCGTAGGCACGTTGGGTAGTGATCATGTTGACCAGCTCTTCAACGGTGCTGACGTTGGAGTTTTCCAGGGTGTTCTGCAGTGTGGTACCGAGACCGTTCAAACCCGGTGTACCGACCTGCGGCGCGCCGCTGGAGGCCGTTTCGAGGAACAGGTTACTGCCCTGGGCCTGCAGGCCGGCCGGGTTGATGAAGTCGGCGGTCTGGATGTTGCCGATGACCTGGGACGTCGCCGAGGCGGCAGCGGTGGTGATCGATACGGTGCCGTCCTGGCCCACGGTAAAGGTCTGCGCGTTCTGCGGCACGACAATCGCCGGTTCCAGGGCATAGCCATTGGAGGTCACGATCTGGCCATTGCTGTCCAAGTGGAATGTACCGTCACGACTGTAGGCAACGGTGCCGTCCGGCTGACGAATCTGGAAGAAACCACGGCCATTGACGGCCAGGTCCAGCGGGTTGTTGGTGGTTTGCAGGCTGCCGGCGGTGAAGTTCTTCTGGGTGCCGACGATACGCACACCGGTACCCAGTTGCAGACCGGACGGCAGTTCGCTGTCCTGGGTCGATTGAGCACCCGGCTGGCGCTTGATCTGGTACAGCAAGTCCTGGAACTCGGCGCGATCGCTCTTGAAACCCGTGGTGGATACGTTGGCCAGGTTGTTGGAAATGGTCGTCAGGTTGGTGTCCTGAGCAGCCAGGCCGGTTTTGGCAACGTAAAGTGCTGGAAGCATTCTGTCTCTCCTCAAGCGCCTGATTATCGACGCCGACTGTCAATGGTTTAGCTCTGCACGACGCGTGCCACAGATTGATCGTTTTCTTCTGCGGACTTCATCATCTTGACTTGCAATTCGAATTGTCGGGACAAGGTCAGTACTGCCGTCATTTCTTCGACGGCGCTGACGTTGCTGGCCTGAAGGAAACCGGACTCGACCTGCACGCTGGCATCCACGGGGGCCGCCGTGCCGTCTTTGGTATGCATCAGCCCATCAGGGCCTTTTTCCATGTTCTTGACATCGGTCTTGACCAGCTTGATGCGGTCGATCTGGGCCATGACCTGCGGGCTTTCACCCAAGGAGCGGAGGCTGATCGTGCCATCGGCACCGATTTCAATCTGCTGTTGGGGCGGCACGGCAATCGGCCCGCCATTGCCCAAGACCGGCAAACCATTGCCATCACGCAGCACGCCGAGGCCGTCGATGTTCATGCCGGCGGAACGGGTGTATGCCTCTTTGCCGTCAGGCGTCTGCACCGCGATCCAGCCGTCACCCTTGACGGCAACGTCAAGTTCCCGGCCGGTATCGATCATGGCACCACCGGAGAAATCAGTACCTGGACGTTCGCTCATGGCATAGGCACGCGAAGGGTTGACCTCACCGAATACAGGCATCGAGCGCGCCTGCTCGAGATCACGCATGAAGCCGTTGGTCGAGACGTTTGCCAGGTTGTTGGCATGCACCTTTTGCGCAATGGCGTTTTCAGACGCTCCGCTCATCGCGACGTAAAGCAACTTGTCCACAGTCTTCCTCCTCCGACAGACGCTTGCCGCCTGTAGCTGTTCTATATAGGGCAAAGCAATATTCGAACCAACTTGTCGAGCTTGATACAAAGCCGGGAATCCCCCGCATCCACGGGGGGATTGGGCGAACTGAAAAACGCCGCCGAATAAGGCGCGCTGAAGAGCGCCAAAAAAACTGCATGCGGCGGCGGGATCAATCCTTGCAAGGCGTTGCAGCAGACAACCGTTATCAGGAAGCACCATGCCCCGTCTTATCGCCCTTCTCAGCCTGAGCCTTGCATTGGGCACCGCCGTCGCAGCGCCCGCCTACTACTACAGATGGCAGGGCGATAGCCGGATTGTCTGCGCCCAGACCAGCCCCGGCCCGGGCTGGAAACGGTTGCAAGGGGCCTTCGTCAAATCGGATTGCTCGGTTTGAACACCCGCGCATCACTCATTGAATAATGAGATTTTCCGTGTGAGATCCCGCCGCGCCCCAGACGCCACGCTGTTGCGCAACAAACAGAAATGTGGGACCGGCCGGGCGTCGCTCCGCTTCATCCGCGAAGGCGACATTACAGGCGATAGAGATGTATCAAATGTACCGGCCTCTTCGCGGCTAAAGCCGCTCCTACGAAAAAACCAGCTAATTCAGTGAGTTATTTTTTGTTTGATGAGAGCGAACTCACTCACGAAAGCGAGTGCGCCCCCCCCCACAGAACACATCTCCACCTGTCCAGCGTTTCTCGTCAGACCGATTGCAACAGCGTCTGCATCACCGTCGCTTCGGTAGACAGCGCCTTGGAGTTGGCCTGATAGGTCGTCTGCGCCTGAATCAACTCCACCAACTGCGCGGCCATATCAACGTTGGAGCTTTCCAGCGAGCCGCCCACCACGCCCCCCATCGTTCCGGCCCCCGGCGTGTCATAGGCGGCAACACCCGAGGCAAAGGTTTCCCGCCAGCGCGTGTTGTTCAAGGGCTGCAACCCTTGCTCATTGGCAAAGCTGGCAAGCATCACTTGCCCGATATTGCGATGCAGGCCATTGGTGAACGACGCCCGCAACATACCGTCGCCGCCGACGTTCAGGCCGTTGATACGCCCCGCCGCATAACCATCGATCTGAGACGATGAGCGATTGTATTCAGTGTTGTACTGGGTCAGGCGTGTCAGGTCGATGGTCAGTCCGTTCGGGCTGGCCAGGGCGCCATTGCTCAGCCATTTCTGCGTCTGCGCACTGGGATCCAGGAGCTTGGCCGGAATCCAGCCATTGAGCGTCAGCTTTCCGTCCTGCGCCGCCAGCCCGTCGCCGGCAAAGATCGAGCGCAAGGTGCCGTCACTGCTGAATACCATGTTCGCCGTCACCGGGTCGGCGCGATCGGGATCGATCGGGTTACGCCCGTTGACCAGCATATGCAGGCTCCAGCTGTTATTGCCGTCCTTGACGTAGTACTGGCTCAACCGGTGCTTGTTACCCTGGCCATCATAGATATCGCTGGAAAAGGTCTCGCTGTAGGAGTTGGAGTCCGCCGGATCAAAAGGCGTTACCAGGCGTGCCATCACCGCATCGCCATCGTCGACACCCTGGATAAGCCCATCGCCCAACTCCAGCCCGATCACGCTCGACGCTCCTGCCGGGCTGGCGACCCAGGTATGGTTAACCTCCCTGCCCGGCTTCCAGTTATCCAGGGTGAACTCCCGCGCCGTGGTTTTCTTGACGTGCGCCACATCCCCGGCCAGCAGCATCTGATTATTGGCGTGCTGACTGAGGGTGACCCTCACCGGCTCGACCGAAGCCGGATCGAGCGGATTACGCCCGTCCACCAGCGTATGCAAGGTCCACTGCGCCGGCCCGACCCGGGTGAAATAGTTGCGCATCTCATGTTCGACACCCGCCTCGTCAACCACCTTGCTGCTGAGCACGCGACTGTAGGACGTGGCGTTATCGGGATCGAAGGCCAGGGAACCGGTATGGATCTCGTCATCCATGTCCAAGCCGCGGACTTCGCCATCGACCAGCGGTATCGGTACCGTGCGCATCACTGGCGTCGCGGCGGCGCCCCAATTGCCGCCCACCTGCTCGGCCGGCTGCCAGCCCTCCAGCGTCAGTTCCTGCTTGAAACGTGGAGTCAGCGACTTGCCATCACCCAGCATGGACAGACTGCCATCGAGATTGCGGGTGATGGTTGCCGTCACCGGTGTCGTGAGCTTGAAATCAATCGGGTTGCGCCCGTCGATCAAGGTATGCATCAACCAGCGGTTATCGTCGGTTTTGACAAAGTACTGTTTCAATTCATGCTCGGCAGGGGCTATCGCCGGCTTACCCGGGGTCACCAGTTGCTGCACACCATTGGCATCGGGGCGCGTTATCTCCGGCACCGCTGCCACGCCCTTGTCCATAATGCGCCGGGTAATAACTTTGGTATAACTAAAAGGATCAGCCGGATTGAACTCAGGCAGTGATGAACGCGCGGCCTGAGCCGCATTAAGATTAACCACTTCGGCGATCGAGGAAGTTGCCATGGGCGCCATACTGCGTGTATCGATACTCAGGTCACTGCGCACGCCACGGATAACCTCACCCTTGGCATTGACGGCATACCCCTGCAACCGATGACCCTCATTATCGACAATAAAACCCTGG
>Ga0302262_10000190_pt1 | contig 25500 bp, 19 predicted proteins | sample II_Fen_E3_4_FD_194557 | JGI IMG/M metagenome (GOLD analysis project Ga0302262, IMG submission 194557) | Peat permafrost microbial communities from Stordalen Mire near Abisko, Sweden - II_Fen_E3_4 | ecosystem: Environmental > Terrestrial > Soil > Wetlands > Permafrost | place: Sweden: Abisko...
ACTCGTTTATAAATTTCTGAAGCAGTTCTACTCGAATATCGATTTTTACATACCCGACCGTTACAACGAAGGGTATGGTATCTCCATTCAAGGCATTGACTTTGCCAAAGCACAAGATTTCAAGTTGATCATAGCGCTTGACTGCGGTATAAAAGCTATTGATAAAGTAAAATACGCCGTAAGCCAGGGAGTCGACTTTATTATCTGCGATCACCATACTCCGGATGACGTTTTACCTCCGGCAGTGGCGGTACTCGATCCCAAGCGGGACGATTGCAACTACCCGTACAAACATCTTTCGGGCTGTGGTGTTGGGTTTAAGCTGATGCAAGCCTTTGCCATTACAAACAACATCGGTTTCTCTCAACTGACCCCCCTACTCGACCTGCTCGCACTGAGTATTGCTTCGGATATTGTGCCCATTACCGGTGAAAACCGGATTTTGGCATTTTACGGATTGAAACAGATCAATTCAAATCCCAGCGTAGGGCTGAAAGCCATTCTTGAAGTATGCGGCTTATTGGACAAAGAAATCACGATAAGCGATATTGTATTTAAAATAGGACCGCGAATCAACGCTTCGGGAAGAATGAAACAGGCATCTGAAGTCGTGGAGCTACTGGTTTCGAGCGACCACGTATTTGCCAAAGAAAAAAGTGATACGATAAACGAATACAATAACGACCGTAAAGATCTTGACAAAAACATCACTGATGAGGCTATTGCATTAATTGCGGCCGACAAACGTTATGCCGACCGGAAATCCATAGTCGTTCATAAGCCGGACTGGCATAAAGGCGTTATTGGAATTGTTGCATCTCGGTTATCCGAAGAATATTACAAACCCAGCATCGTTCTGACTAATTCAAACGGGTTGGCTTCGGGATCGGCTCGGTCGGTTTCCGGTTTCGACATATACAAAGCTATTGATTCCTGCCGCGATTTGCTGGAGAACTTTGGTGGACACATGTATGCAGCCGGTCTGTCCATGAAGGAAGAAAACATTCCGGCATTTACCGAGCGCTTTGAAAAGTTTGTGGCTGAAAACATTTTGGAAGAACAGACCTACCCGCAAATTGATATTGATGCCGTATTAGAATTTAAAGATATAACCCCTAAGTTCTTTCGGGTGCTGAAACAGTTCGGACCCTTCGGACCCGGCAATATGAAACCGATATTTGTATCCAAAAAGGTGCTCGACTATGGAACCAGCCGACTGGTTGGGAAAGAGCAGGAACATTTAAAGCTCGAACTGGTCGACTCCAGTTCGGAGAATGTAATGAACGGCATAGCCTTCCGGATGCATGAGTATAACGATCATTTGAAAGCATTAAATCCGCTCGACATCTGTTATACGCTCGAAGAAAACTCATTCAACGGGAACACTTCCATCCAACTAATGATCAGAGATATTAAGATTGAAAACAAGTAATTGCAACAACTTTTCCAAAGTTCAGAACTTTGGAAAAGTTGTTTTTTATTATTCGACAGACTTCTTCTCTGCAGTCACTTCCGGTTGAGCTGCAGCTTCCGTCAAACCGTCATGCAGCACAAAGCGCTTATAATAGGAAATCATCAGGGTAGTCATAGGCAAAGCAATAATCATCCCCACTACGCCCATAAGCGAACCCCATACCGACAATGATAGTAAAATCACAGCCGGATTTAAACCCGTCACTTTTCCCATTATTTTAGGGGTGAGAAACATATCTTCCAACGACTGAATGATAACAAATACAATGGCAATACCCAGCAAAACGGAGCCATAACTCTGCCCGGTTTCCATCGATTGCAATAAGCCCAAAACCAAACACGGAATAATGGCAATGGCTTTCAGATAAGGTACCATAGTTAGCAGGCCGATAAGTAGGCCCATGATAATGGCTAGCGGTAAACCCACAATGCTAAATCCAATGGCAAAGAGTACGCCCACAATTAAAGCAATCAAGGCCTGACCTCTAAAGTAACGGTTCATTCCCGATTCCAGATCATAAATTATTTCAGTTATCAAGGGTTTATATTTGGGAGGAATAATTGTAAACCAATCTTTTGATATTTTCTCATAATCCAGCATAATAAACACCAGATACAGGAAAACCACAATAACAACGGCAAATCCGAGGACAAAGTCTAATGAGCCATTGATGAGATCCCACACCTGAGGAGCAAGCCTTTTGATTGCATCCATAATGGTTTGGTCATTCCAGATAGTCTGGAAGTTGAGATGCGAAAGATAATGCTGGATCTGACGCTGCCAAGCTATCGGCAAAAAGGAATTCACGTCAAGTTTCTGACTATACGAAACAGCTAACAGAGACAACTTTTGTATTTCTACACTTACAATGGGAACTAATAGCCAGATTATTCCCGTCAATGTTCCGAAGAATAAAAGAAGCGTAGCAACAACCGATAGCAACCGGCTTTTAAACTTTAGCTTATACTGAAAAAAGACTACAAAAGGCTGCAATATATATGCCAGAAGCCACGCTATAAGAAACGGCAACAAGACATCGCTCAACCGTTTTATAAGAAAAAAGAGTAGGGTAATTACTGTTAAACCGATAAGAATACGTACTACCCTGTCGAATGTAAATGGTTTTGAATCCCGGATCATATTTTCCAATTTTGTTTTATTTTTGTTGTTATCTGAATAAAAACTGTCTAAACTTGTTTCGTCTTAGCATAACATTCGCGACAAATGGGTTCATATTCGGTCATTTCACCCAGCAATACCCGTTTATCGTTATCCACTAAGCGGTGTGAAACGTAAGCCAGTGCCCCACAACGGACACAAATGGCATGCACTTTAAAAACATCTTCGGCAACAGCACAAAGTGCTGGCATCGGACCAAATGGCACGCCCTTAAAGTCCATGTCCAGCCCGGCTATTATCACCCGAACTCCCTGATTGGCAAGTTGCGTACAAACATCAACCAATCCGTCATCAAAAAATTGTGCTTCGTCAATGCCAACCACATCCACATCGCCCGACATAAGCAGGATACTACCTGAAGATTCAACCGGAGTGGACCGAATAGCCGTTTTATCGTGCGAAACCACCTCGTCTTCAGAATAACGTGTATCAATCTTTGGTTTAAAAATCTCAACACGCTGTTTGGCAAAGTTAGCCCGTTTCAACCTACGAATCAGCTCTTCCGTTTTGCCGGAAAACATAGATCCACATATCACCTCAATGCTTCCACGTCTTTGCTGATTCGGATGGTTTTTTTCTGAATAAATCATGCTCTGTTTTTGAAAATTTGTTTTAGTTTTTTCCGTTTATGCCTCGTTTATTGTACCTTTACAGCCATTTAATGTTCGAGACAATAATTTACATTTATTGAACTCTGCAAAGATAAAAAAATAACAAGGACGAAAATTGCTTTTAAGCAGAAAAATATAAACAGAAGGTCAATTCGTCTTCGGATTCGAAAACGACGAATAGCAATACACTTTAGAAAAAGAATGAATAATACAGAAAAAGCATCCTCCACCCAGACAACGGGAGCAAAACTTTACGTGGTACCTACTCCGGTGGGCAATCTGGAAGATATGACATTTCGGGCCATACGGATACTGAAAACTGCAGATTTAATTTTAGCCGAAGACACACGCACCAGCGGGTTTTTATTGAAACACTTTGAGATAAAAACGCCTATGCAGTCGCACCATAAATTCAACGAACATAAAACGGTAGAGAGCGTTGTCCAGCGAATTAAAAGCGGCCAGATGGTGGCACTTATTTCCGATGCGGGGACACCGGCTATCTCCGACCCCGGTTTTTTGGTGGTGCGTCAGTGCGTTGAGAATGGCATTGAAGTAGAATGCTTGCCCGGTGCCACTGCTTTTGTGCCGGCTCTTGTTGCTTCGGGCTTACCGAACGACCGATTTTGTTTTGAGGGATTTCTACCCCAGAAAAAAGGCAGGCAGACTAAAATAAACGATTTGGCTACTGAAAAACGAACCATAATTTTCTACGAGTCGCCTTTCAGGCTACTGAAAACATTGACACAGCTTTCGGAAGTATTCGGAACTGATCGCCGGGCATCCGTTTCGCGCGAAATATCCAAGATTTTCGAAGAGACCAGAAGAGGAACATTGGCCGACTTAGTGCAATATTTCACCGAACATAATCCTAAAGGTGAAATTGTGCTAATTGTTGCAGGGTTAGAAGAATAACATTACCTTTGTGCACATAAAACAGAGACTGAAACAGGCTCATTTTACTTTATTTTTTCATTGCCCAATAGTTTTATTTTATTATATATTTCTATATGAGATCAACTCTCTTTTCGCTGTCTATTTTGCTTGTCTTGTTTACTTCATGTGGAAAACAGTCTTCGGATTACAGATCACTTCAGGCTCAGAACGATTCATTACAGAATGCCAAGCAGAAGCTTCAGGAAGAAGTGGACGGATATTTTTCGGCTATGAATCAGATAGAACAAAATATCGAAAAGATTAAAAGTACCGAAAACACCATTTCTATTCAGCCTGTTGGGAAAGAGCTGGATGATGATATGCGCACCAAGATCAACGATGATATGACCTACCTGAACGATATGCTTCAGGCCAACAAAGATGAACTTGCCCGACTGAAAGCGAAAATAAAACGCAGTGCCTTCAGATCGTCGGAACTTGAACGCACCATTACCCGGCTAACAAAAGCCCTGGAAGAAGAAACTACCAAGGTAGCACAACTACAAACTGAGCTGGCTCAAAAAGACTCACTGGTTGTGAAACTGGACACGAAGGTTTCGGAGATGGGTAAGAATCTTGAAGATTTATCGACCGACAACAAATCGAAAGAAACAAAAATAAAGGAACAGGATGAGGCTATACATACAGCCTGGTATGTATTCGGGACAAAACAGGAGTTGAAAGAACAAAAGATCGTTACTACCGAAGGACTCTTCAGCCAGCAACGGGTGCTGCAACACGATTTCAACAAAAACTATTTTGTACGGATAGATGCACGCAACACCAAGTCTATTCCGCTTTACTCATCGCGAGCCAAAATTCTGACCAGTCACCCAAAATCGTCTTACACACTGGAAAAACAAAACGGTAATTTTGTACTACTTATTACCGACACCGATTTATTCTGGAGTATCAGCAAATATCTGGTTGTTGAGGTTGAATAATCAAGGCGAATCAATGCCGTTCAGATAAGAATTCGCACACAGAATACACGGATTAGACGAAAAGAAACAGAATAGAAATTCCATTTAAAATACATATTATCAAAAACACAATATTCAAATCAACTTTATATGTTCTGTAAAATCTGTGTATTCTGTGTGCTTATCTAAACGACATTGCAAAGCAAATGAAGATCTAAAAAAGGCAATGCGTTTTCCTGGTCTGGAAAGCGCATTATCTTTTTCTCCAAAAATACACTCGTGTTAGTCAGTAAATATAACGATCCGAGATAAGACTAATTATGAATTATGAATTATAAATGCATTTTTATCGATCTGGACGACACTCTTTGGGATTTCCATGCCAATGCACGGTCATCGTTACAGGAACTGTACACTGCAAAGAATCTGGGTCGGTATTTCGATAGTTTCGACCAATATTTCAACATCTACGCCAAGCGGAATGTAGAACTTTGGGAGCAATACGGAAAAGGCACTATTAGCAAAGAAGAACTATCGCTCGAGAGGTTTCGTCATCCGCTACTTCAGGTGGGCATAGACAATGCAGCACTAGCCGACCAAATAGGCGAAGAATACATGGAGCTACTACCTATACGCACCGCTCTGGTACCCCATGCAAAAGAATTGCTGAACTACCTCCACCCGAAATATTCGCTCACCATTGTGTCCAACGGATTTGTAGAGGTACAATACAAAAAACTACAGAGTTCCGGTATAGCACCCTACTTTGCGCACATAGTGCTTTCCGAAGCCGCTAAGGCTCTGAAACCCGACAAACGTATATTCGAATACGCCATGCAACTCAACGGCGTTACAGCGCCCGAATGCATTATGATAGGCGACAGCTACGAAGCCGACATCCGCGGTGCCCAAAATGCAAGAATCGACCAAATCTACTTTCAGCCCTCACCCACTTCAGACAAAAAGCCAGCAACCTATCGAGTGAAGTCGCTGGAAGAAATAATGGAGATTATTTGAAAGATTCAGAAGGAGCTTCAGTATAGAGCAATAGAATAACTAAAAAAAGGGAACTACTCAAATGAGTAGTTCCTTTTTCGTATAATTTCAATCAAAGAATTATTTATCCCACCACACGTGGTCAGTAATCTTAATTCCCGTTGGCATATTTGCACCATTATATAACCTTTCATCCGATGGATAAGGAAATCTACGAGGAATTTCAGAAGTAAAGGCACCCGCAGCAAGTCCCAATGTTGGATATCCGGTTCTCCTCCAATCAGCAAATGTTTCTAGCTGCAAGAAAGAACTTAAATACTTTTGATTCATAATTTTTTCCAGACTTATAGTTGCAGCTGTGATTGAATTTGCAGCAAACCAATCCGCATCATATACTCCTTCTCGATCAAGCGAAGCTTTCAAACCGGCATTATAAGCAAGTACAGCTTCAGGAATCTTGCCTGTTTGAAAATCAGCTTCTGCTTCAATAAACTCAACCTCCGCATACGACATCAAATAAACAGGACTTGCAGACGAGGCATAGTTAGAGCCAATAGGCGACGCAGATGAGTTCAACTCTCCGGGTGCAGAACCTACATAGACCAATTTTTCAACCCCTTTCACAGTAGAAGTATCTGTTAATGCGTAATAGACAGGTAGCCGCGGATCATTAGTGGTCTGAAGCATTTTTAAATAAGTTGCATTTCCACCTACATATCCACCACGTTCTTGAGAATATTGAAACATTGGATTTGAATTGTTATACGCTGAGCCAAATTTAAATTTCAGATCGTCAGCATTACTGGTATAAGCATTTGCAAGTGCTGTTAACACATCCGTATATGCAGCATTACCGCTCTTTACTAAATGAAGTTTATATCTGGCTATCAATGCATAAGCTGTTTTTTTCCACGCTTTCAAATCACCACCATAAATCAAATCTTCAGCTCCAGGTTCAAAAGTACTTTTTGTTGCGCCCAAATCTGTTATTGCACCATCTAGCAACGAGAAAATTGTTGCATAAATTGTTTGCTGAGTATCATACTTCGATTTTGTTTGACCATTGGCTGCATTAAAAGCGTCAGAATAAGGTATATCACCCCAAAGATCAGTTGTCACACCGAGTTGATATGCCATAAGTATTTTGGCTATACCTCCATAATGTGGGGAATTCTGACTTACAGCTTTCGCCATAAGTATTTTAGTATTATACATCCCCGGATTATAAAGGTTATAACTCCATGCGTTATTAACATCGGATTCACTAATATTATACACATCATTATCTCCGGCCTGACTTTGCAAACCTGCAATTTGTTGCATCCATCCGCAAGTTGTTCTGGCCAAATCACCACCTACAACATAAGCAAGGTTAGCTTCAATTGGTGCAACAATTGATGACATTGATACATCCGCTGGATTATTCGGATCAGTATTAAGCGAAGAATCAATCCAACCCGAACACGAGCTTAATAACGCCGTTATCGACAATATTGAAATAAATTTTATTTTCATAATGAATAATTTTAAAGATTACAATTCAAGTTTTAATCCAAAAACCATTGACTTAGTACCGGGTGAATTGAAATAATCAAGACCCTGGGCATTAGTAGCTCCCGTTAAACTAGTTTCAGGATCTACTCCAGTGTAAGGTGTAGACAACCATAGATTACGTCCTGTAGCATAAACTTTCAATCGTTTGAAGAACGCATCTTTAAACACTCTTCCAAGCTCATACGAAATCGTAATCTCTCTTAGTCGTACCCAATCTGTCTTTTCCACAAACTGTTCTTGAGCAGGATTTGATCCACCTCCAATATTTTTATAATAATATTCAGAATAAGTAGTTTGAATAGTATTTGTTCCCGAGGTAGTAATAGTACCATCAGAGTTAACATGTCCCATAACACCAGAGAAAACAACTGCTTGCCCTCTGTTTTCAGTCTCCTGCGACGTTCCAAAACCGTTCATTCTCGATTTTGTTCCATTCCACATCAGACCACCATGCTTAATTTCAAGAAGGAAAGACAATGCAGCTCCTTTGTAGCTAACTTCATTTGTAATACCCAGAGTCCATTTAGGGGCTACACTTCCCAAAGCTTTCATGGTATTATCTTTGATAGGATAGCCATATCCATCTGTACCAACTTTATCATTAATAACGACATTTCCATTAGCGTCCTTAACAAATCCAGTACTATAAATAGTCCCGTAAGCCTGTCCTGCCACAGCGTCTACTTCAATACCGGTAAATCCTCCTAAAAATATATTGTCGACCCCATCAGCCAGCGATAGAACTTTATTTGTATTTTTAGTGAAGTTGAATATACAATTCCAGCTTAAATCTTTCGTTCTAATGGGCATAACACTTGCCATAATTTCAATACCCTTATTTTCCATAGTAGCAGCATTTCTATACGTTGCATTATAGCCACTCGTACCGCTTACAGGCACATTTAATAACAGGTTCTTATTTTGGTTATTATAGTAAGTAAAATCAACATTCACACGATTATCCAATAACTTGAGTTCGACTCCAATTTCACGAGACAATAGAGTTTCAGGTTTTAGCGAAGCATTAGCAAGGGTATTAGATGTAACAAAGCCGCCAACGCCATTAAAAGGGAAAGAGACACCAGACGCATAGCCATCACTAACTTTAGCTAAAGTATATACATTCTGAACGTTATACGGAGTCGGCGCATTAGCTATCTTAGCATAAGATGCTCTTATTTTACCATAATTCAGGATCTTATTCCCCTTCAACGCTGGTAACTCTGTAAAAAGGAACCCTAAACTTACTGAAGGATAAAAGAAATTATTATTTGCCTTAGGAAGCGTTGTAGACCATTCATTTCTTCCAGTCAGACCTAAATACAACATATTTTTATACGAAAACTGCAAATCAGCATACAAAGCTGCAGTTCTGTATTCATAAGTAGATTCGCGGACCAACTGAGAAGTTGTATTTGAGATATGATAAAAATCAGGTCCAATATAGGTATCACCTTGCGCATACAATTGTTGAGAAGATGATTGATACATATTCTGACCAATAGTAATATTTGCATTAAAATCAGTAAATAACTCTTTATTGAAATTAGCGGTCAAATCAGAGTTTATATCATTATTATAATGATTATCTAATTGTTGTTGACCCGCAGGTTGAGAATTCGAGTTTATAGCAACATGACCCTTACGTCTATCATTGTACAAATCATCACCAAGCTTATATGCAATTGTTATTTCAGAAGTTGGTTTATAAACCAAAGCTAAATTTCCGATTAATCGATCCACCTGGCTATCAAAAAGATTTTGATTTACAGTCCAATAAGGATTATCATAATAAGGATAATAACTTCGTTGTGATCCATCGGCAGCATACATGTAAGCATCCTGATATTTATAGCCGTCTTTACCATGACCATTACTATTATCAAACGATGTTGCGCCACGTAGCAACCCTAACATCACACCTGATGTATTAGAGCCCTGTTGCACTGCATTTCCTCCAGATCGCACATAATTTGCAGTTCCGGAAACTGTCACCTTTGAGCCTAATTTTGTTTCTCCCGATAACTTTATAGATGTTTTATTAAATGTGTTTTTAGGAATTACGCCCTTTGTAGTAGTATTACCTATTGACATATAAAAATTACTAATTTTATCGCCACCAGACAATGACAAAGTATTATCTACCGTTGTCCCTGTCAGAAAGAAGTTGCCCACATTATCATATGCCTGTGCAACTTTATCAGATATAGCAGTCGGATCTGTAGCCATCACCAAATCCCCACTGGCATTATAACGCATATCTGATAATTTAGGACCAAAAGACGCATTGCTTGAAGTTTTATAAGTTCCACCAGAACCTTGAGCATACATACTTTGAGTAGCTGGCAACTGACTCACATTATCGAAACCAACTGATGACGACAAACTCACATTCATTTTCCCTTTACTGTTTGTCCCTTTTTTAGTTGTAACAAGAACTACTCCATTACCGGCTTTCATTCCATAAAGAGCTGTAGCAGCTCCTCCTTTTAATACTGAGATAGTTTCAATATCATCCGGATTTAAGTCAATTGCACGATTTGAATAACTTACTCCACCTAATAAATTGTTACTTAAATCATCAGGATTACCTGAGTAACTCATTGAATTGTCGATAGGAACACCATCAACAACAAACAAAGGTTGATTGTTACCATTGATTGAGTTTTGTCCACGGATGGTAATATAAGAAGATGCACCTGCTGTACCAGCAGAGCTTGTGATATTAACACCAGCCATCTTTCCTGTCATAGCAGACAATACATTTCCTGTTGATGCATTATTAATATCATCTCCCTTAACATCCTGAACTGCATAACCCAAGGATTTCTTTTGTTTAGAAATACCCAATGCAGTTACAACTACTTCGTCCATCAGTTTCGAATCGGACTGAAGCGTTACCATCATGCCGTTTTTAGCTTCAACTTCAGTTGTTTTCAACCCAACATAAGAAATCACCAAAGTTTTTTCACTACCCGGCAAACTGATTCTAAATTCACCATCTGTATTCGTTATTGCACCCTGGCTAGTACCTTTAACCTTTACAGTAGCACCAATAACAGGTTGCCCATCATCTGCCGAAAGAACCTTTCCGGAAACAGATTTTGATTGAGCATTAACCAAACCCACTCCTACCAAAAAGAGACAGGTCAATAAGAACGTTAGTTTTCTCATAAATTTCACATTTTGTTTATTAATCTTCTTTAATTTGCGCGTACTTCTTTATATGTCTATTCAATCAGACTGCAAAAATAGCGTAAAATAAGATACAAAACAAGCATATTTTGTAGACAAACGGTAAATATATACAGAAATAGCATATCAAATTGATAGTACGTTGAACTAAATTGCAGGACAATAAATAATAAAAACATACTTTCACGTTTTCATTATTTCATACAATACTGGAAATGTGTGAATTAAAAAACATATGTGAATTACAAAGGACATTTCCAAATGAAAGCAAAAAAAGATCAGGAAAAGAGTTCAACACAATAAATATTTTCTACTACAACAAATATTTAACGAACCAATGGTCTATGCACCCAACTTTATAGGCTTAATCACAACTTTAACAGAGATGACTTTGCATAGACAAACGTACACAATATCAAACCCACTTTGGGCAAACTCGAGACATTAACCAATAAGACAGAGTTATCAAAAAGAAAAACAATACGCCAATTTTGTAATGCTTAAAACCGCCCCCTATTCGCTCTGATACATCAGCAAATCGTTGAGAGATTGCGATAGGAGAAAAAATACCTTCAATTTATTATAAAAAGAAACTCCGTATACCAGTTGGTATACGGAGTTTCTTTTTTGAGATATATCACCTTATTTTTCAGGTGCAGGATCAGTAGTTTTAGTTCGTCCTTTATATATGGCTAAATTATTAATATATTCATCAATACGTTGATTGAGTTTATTCACAAAATCAACATAAGGCGCTTCACCGTTTACAATTATCAAAGCATTAATTTTTCCACCATAGTCCGATAAGCTCCATCCACTTCAACACGAACTTGTTTCATGCGTAACCGGGTTTTCTCACCCAGCTCATCGTAACGATGGTTCTGCGTTTTCACAAATTCTTTTTGATTAGCGTCTAACTCAATTACCCAATCGTCTATTTTAGCAGTTTTCACATCAGCTGCATACGGGCCATTCAAATCAGCCAACAACTTAACAATATCTCCACTCTCTTTGCTATAAGCCTTCTTGGCAATATCACCGGTGGTATCACGCAAAATTTTCAATCTTCGTGCAGCTTCTCTCACCGCTGCATTGAAATGTTTCAATCCGCTTTTGATGGCATCATCCATTCCATCAATCGTATTATCACGTACAATATCTGCTTGCGACAACAATTCCGAATAACTACTTTTTCGGACAAAGTTCAAAGCCTCTTCTTCATCCTCAATCAAAGGAAAGTAGGTGGCATACTCAGCTGTAACCAGCAAAGTGGCAGCTGTAAAATAAATAATCAGCCCATTTACGTCGGACTGAAAGCTGTAGTGTTCGTTGTTCTGAAAACGAGACAGCGGGCAATCTTTGATTTTTAGCATAATCATGTCTTATTTAAAAGGTATATAATAGAAAATTGTTTCTATTGGTTTTTGGCATTGAATATTCCTATTCAAAACCGATTGAAATCGTCGTACTAGTACGAACGAGTGCCGCAATTTCGTTTCATTCATTCGTACTAGTACGAACGAGCGCCGCAGTTTCGTTTCATTCGTTCGTACTAGTACGACGTTTTTTCAAGTTTCGAAAGCGCTATATCACGCACATACTGTGATAGTTACTAAAACTTGGCTCCAAAATTACAAATAATATTTTTGATTTCCAAGCGTAGTACGCTGAGAGTAGGTGTTATTTTATATATTTTTAGCTTTTTGTGTTAGAATTAAAAATAGCACTGCAAATAGAAGAAAGAATGCGCCCTTGCAACCTATATTCAAAACACCCCCTTCACGACAGACGTATCTGCAACTAATGACAAAATGCAAGGCAGATTCACATCAACAAATTAGATTAATATGGGCAACGGACAAAAAGAAAGGAATTGCTATTATAAGCAATTCCTTTCTTTTATTTAAGATTAAGAATTCACGTACTAATCAACATGATCCAAAACCATTAGAAGACAATAACTATACCTTTATTCTAAATGGCATAACAACATCGTTTCAATGTATCACAGTTCGTTTTGTTGAATCAAAGGATTTGTATCCAATTCTTTTTGAGGAATCAACCATTGCCACATTTTATCACCGACTGGTATAGTTGTAACATTCATAAGAGCTGAAACGTGGTTTGCGCCACTCCGATCAAGAGGTAAATTCAACCGTTTCAGATCAAGAAACCTGAAACCTTCGCCCCATAATTCCACCCGACGTTGAGTCAGAATTTCATCAATTAAAGCTTGCCCTGTCTTAGTTGATTTTACATACGAAGGATCTCTACTTACAGCCAATGTATACAATGCATCCTGAGCTTTTGCATCTTGTCCTGCGCGCGCAAAACCCTCAGCTTCGATTAAGTACATTTCAGCTGCACGCATCATTACAACATCACCTACACTCGAACTATAATCTACAACAGCAAACTTTGTATTCATATAGTTATATCTTTTAAATGAAGTCGTGGGAAGTACAATTTCCTTTAAAGTAGTTTCCTTGGGGTGCCAAATACCTTTACGAACATCTGTATCCGAAATTTTAGCATACAACAAAGAGTTGATGCACTTTGGACAAGATCTTACAGCAGTTGCATTAAAGTTATAAGACATAAATGCAAAATAACTGTAATAATAAATAGTTTGGTCTGTCGCCATGATTGACCCCCATATCCATTCAGGATTCTTTGCACTATTAAATCCCTCCAGATATTCTTGATTAGACATTAACGAGTAGCCAGCACGAGCAGTAGCCGCAGCAGCCGCAGCTTCAGCCCACTTACCCTGATTAAGCAACACCCTAGCTTTGATACCTGTTGCTACATTTACATCAAAATGTGATTTATTATCACGAGGACTCGTACCTGCAAATAACGTGATTGCATTATCTAAATCCTGATTCACCTGCGTGTAAACAGCTTCAACAGTAGCTCTAGGTTGCGGGAAACTAGCTTTAGTAGTAGCCACCGTCATTAAAGGTACACCTAGTTGATCATTTATCGTTCCGGAAACATATCTTTTACCATACAATTGAACCAGAAAAAAATGAGCCCATGCTCGGTATGTCAACGCTTCAGCTTTCACACGATCCTTTTCTTTTTGCTCTCCTTGGACTGAATCTACACCGTTAATAACGACGTTTGAGTTATTGATAACTTGATACATAAAATCATACGGATAGAAATCCCATAATGCATTAACGTTACGGTGAACCGTCCACCGATAAACACCATTAGCATAATACTGATTAACGGGAAAAATCAAATCTTCACCCATAGCATCCATAGCAATCATCAGACCGGCATATCCTCCCATATCTTGAGATCCTCCATTGTCACCCTCCCATTGTTGGTACATCATACGGTGAATTCCATTAATAGCGGCTTCTGCATTTCCAAGGGTTGCAATCGCCATGCTTGATGGCACCGCAGTTGTAGGAGCCGTTTCCAGAAAGTTTTCCTTGCAAGAGCAAAACAAACTAAATATTAGAGCTGTAAATATTATTTTTTTCATATAGCACATATTTTAAAATGTAAAATTAACGCCTAAAGAGATAATTTTAGATGGGTTGTAGACATTTGAGGTAGTACCCGCAAACGATTCGGACACATTCATGCCCTTACGTTTAGACAGAATAAATAAATTCTCCCCTGACACAAAGATTCTACCGTTACTAGCCTCTAAAGCTCTCATCCAACGACTTGGAAAATTATAACCCAAGGTTAGGTTTTTAAACATTAGATAATTCCTCGAAATCAAAAAACGATCGCTAGCTGCATTAAAGTTGGTAGCTTGCCCTGCATCCATACGGGGAACATTAGTCACATCCCCAGGCTTCTGCCATCTGTCCAAGATGTCTACATGCTTTGGTCCATAGGCCGAAGCAACCATTAACGATTGATAATTTGTATCATATATTTTACCTCCTAAAGAGTAGGTAAACATGAACGAAAGGTCAAAACTTTTGTATTTTACTGTATTAGTAATCGCACCTTGAACTGTAGGTAATGAAGAACCGGAATAACCATAACGGCCATTGTTAACATTAGTAGTCAATGTATCGGTACCAATAACCACCCGATTGGTCGCTGTTGTTTTATCCTGAGCATAATACAGAGCCGAACCGTCAGCTGGATTTACACCATACCACTGGCGCAACCAAAAATCATACATTGAATGACCCTCAGCTAGTTTTTTTAATCCAGTAGAAGTGATAATTTCTTTAGCAGTGCCATCAGCATTTTTAGGCATCTTCGTTATTTTATTTTTATTCGTAGAGGCAGTTAGATCAATTGTCCAAAGAAGATCTTTGGTTTTAATAGGATCAACAGAAACCATAAGCTCAAAACCTCGATTAAACATTGTTCCAATATTTCTCCAAATACTAGATATACCACCAGAAACAGTAAGCGGTTCAGAAAATAGCAAGTTAGAAGATATACGATTATAAAACTCCACAGAACCTCTCAACCGATTAAACAAACCATATTCAAGAGCAAGATCAAACTGAGCATTTTTTTCCCACGTTAGATCTTTATTTTCCAAAGAATTCAACCAGAACCCAGCTTCAGTGCCATTGTTTTGAATATTAGAAAGCCCCTGATAAGGAAAATAATCTTCTTTATTGGTACTTGTTAGAAAATATTCATTACCATTCTGTCCATAAGAACTGCGAAGTTTCAATGAGTTAATGAAATTATATTCTTTCATAAACTTTTCCTGATCAATACGCCAAGAAGCACCTACACCCCAGAAAGTTCCCCAACGATTATCTTTTGCAAACTTAGAAGAAGCACTGCGATTGATATTGGCAGAAAAATAATACTTGTTGTCAAAGTTATATTCCAAATTTCCAAGATACGATTCAGTTCTCTTTTCTGAAGAATAACTGTAAGCATCATTGGTAGTTGTAAAATTGTATAACTCATAATTACCATTGGCAATTAACCCCTGACGCATTGCATACAAATCCTGATATTTAAATTTATAACTTTCATGAATAGCCTTTACTGATAAATTGTGAGAACCAAACGATTTTTCATAAGACAATATTTGATTCAAATTCCAAGACTGTTTATCGGAAAAATCCCTTTGACCACGTCCAGCAGGTGCTCCATCTCCTACCAACGTATTTTCATAGACAGATTCTTTATAATCCGAAAAATCACCGGCACCATTTACTGTCAATTTAAAATTCTTCAAAAAACTAAGTTCAGCGAATGCCCTCACCCCTAGTGCCTGACGAACGTAACTATTTTGATTCCATTCAGTCTCTGCGACGATATGGCGTCCCGGATTTGTGGCACGATTTGAAGTATAATCATATTGTTTTTGTCCAGAATCATCTAATATATAGTCACCTGTAGAAGCATCGTGCAAATGAATCGGATAAATAGGAGCCATACTACGGGCAAAATTAAACGGATTTACAAAGGCTGCATTGTCATCAGAACTTGTTTTTGCAAATTTTGAATTTGAACGAGACCCATTTATACTGATACCTGTTCTTAAATAACTTGTCACCTTCGATTCTACATTTGCACGAGCATTAAAACGTTCAAAATCCGAGTTAATAACATAGCCTTTTTCATTCAAATAACCCAAAGAAAAGAAGTATTGAGTCTTTTCGTTGCCTCCTGAAATATTCATTCCATAATCCTGACGAATACCAGTACGCTCTATTGCATCAAACCAGTTGCAGTCATCGGCATACTTTAATTTAGCATTAGAATTTAACACTCCATTAGTCGAAAAAATTTCAGCATCACCTACAGTGTAAGGATTCATATAAAGTGCTCCTGAAATTAAATTATCTGAAGCATATTGACCGGCAGCCGTAGCACTCAAAGCAGTCCCAGAGGTTGGATACATTTTATTATTACGCAAAGTTTCCCAAGCAAGTTTCATATAATCGTTTACGCCAACAGTTTGTTCCTCCGATAGTCCCCTGGAAACAACGCCAGTAGTAGCCTTAAATTGAACACGGGCTTTGTCTTTTTTTCCTTTTTTAGTAGTCAACACAACTATACCATTGGCAGCTTTAGCTCCATATAATGCTGTAGAAGCAGCATCTTTTAATATCGTCATACTTTCAATATCATCAGAACTAATGTCCGAGATCGCTCCTTCATAAGGAATACCATCTACGATATAAAGAGGATTATTAGACGCGTTGATAGAACCGAAACCACGCACACGTACATTAATATCTGATCCCGGTTGCCCACTATTTCCTGCCACTGTCACACCAGGAGTACTTCCTTCTAGTGCTGCAGTTACATTAGACATCGATCTATCGGCAATTTTAGCAGATGAAATGACACTTGCAGAGCCTGTAAATGAACTTTTTTTAGAAGTTCCATAAGCCACCACAATAACTTCATCAATCTGTTTGGAATCTGCGTCCAGCTTAACAACTAATCCATCCTTCACGTCTACTTCAACCGTTTTCATTCCAACGTAAGAAATAATTAGTTTTTTTTCATTTACAGACAAGTTTATTCTAAATTCCCCATCTGTATTTGTTATAGTACCCTGACTCGTACCTTTAACTTTAATGGTTGCCCCAATAACAGGTTGCCCATCATCTGCGGAAAATACCTTTCCGGAAACAGATTTTGATTGAGCATTAACCAAACCCAAACCTACCAGAAACAGGCAGGTCAATAAGAACGTTAGTTTTCTCATAAATTCAACATTTTGTTTATTAATCTTCTTCAATTCACATTTTTTCAGTAACCTTCTTTAAATAGTTTGCAAAAATAAAGGATTAATAATTAAAAAACAAGCGTTTTTGTTGACAAATGGGAAAAATATGCAGAACTTTTGTATCAAAATGTAGGCAGGTTGCGAGTTTAGTCATGAAAAAGAACTCTAAAAAACATATTTCAACAACCAAATCACTATATATAATATTGATAATAAGCATATAAAAATACGAATAGATATAAAAATAAATATCATACAAAAAATTGCAAACAAAGTAAAATGAAAAAAAATAAATAGAATTTTTTTTCATTCAAGCTCATATTTAACGCTTAAAGAGTAGGAAAGTGGAAATAAAAGATCAAAAACACATAAAAAACCACATAAAATTCACAAATAGTTTCAATTTAAAACCGGCTACTATCAAAAAGAAATGAAAATATAGAAAGATTTTACATGTAAGAATTCATTAAAAGCAGCTTTTACATTGATCCGAGGAAGTGCAACAAAATAATAAAGGATCAATGTAAATATCCGGTGGAGTAGTTGCAAATAAGCAAGTGTCTTTTTATCTTTGTGTAAAAAAGTTCATGCCCTTAGATTACGATTTAGCCTCCTTGATTCTTCCTTTAGACATATTACCTTATTTTGAAGTAATAAGAGTTATCAAACATGAAGAAAGAATAGATTTGTACCTTGATGAATGCAATAACCCACCTAAGCAACCCTATACTTATTTATCCAAAGGTTTTACCGATGAACGAACAATTCAAGACTTTCCACTTCGTGGTAGAGCTGTATTTCTTCATGTCCGTAAGCGAAAATGGCAAGAAATAGAAACTGGTCATATTGTAACAAATAGCTATGAACTTGCACATCAAGGCACTCATTTGACTTATGAGTTTGCCTCTTTTTTAAAAGCTGCGCATTGAAACTACCAGCATAAGTATTTCAACCATAGCATCTATGTTTGGTGTAGATCCAGGACTCCTTTCACGTCAGTATAAGTTGCATTTAAGTAATTTCCCGGATTGGAAAGAAGAAAAATACAATGCTGAATTCATGCTCTTTAAAAAGAATATGGGCACTCACTTGAGTATCGATGAAACATCTTTATCTCAAGGAGAACTCTATACAATAGTTACAAATAAAGCCGCTAAAGGCAAAAAAGGTTCTTTAGTTGCCATTATACGAGGAGTAAAATCTGAGAATGTGATTTTTGCTTTATCCCAACTTCCTGATAATAAGCGAAAAATGGTTCAGGAGATGACGCTCGATCTATCGCCAACAATGAAACTCATCAGCAGAAAGTGTTTTCCTAACGCTTCGTTGGTTTGCGACCGATTCCATGTACAGCGCTTAATGAATGAGGCTGTTAACGATTTGAGAATAAGTTACCGTTGGCAGGCTATAGACTTAGAGAATACTGAAATTCAATTGGGAAAGGAGATTAGGAAACGGTATATTCCACATGTGTTTCAAAACGGAGACACTAGGCGACAACTTCTGGCTAGAAGCAGACACATTGTGCTAAAAAATAGTTCAAAATGGACCCAATCTCAAATACAAAGAGCTGAGATTCTATTCGAAGAATACCCTGAAATTAAAATGGCTTACGATGTTTCAGCCGAACTTACTCAAATATACAATCTCAAAATCAAGAAAGAAGTTGCACTTACTAAGTTTGCTCATTGGTATAACAAAGTGGATAACCTAAATTGCAAATTCTTTAAGTCGGTTATCCAAACGATGCAGAACAATTATAGAGATATTGTCAACTACTTTGACAATAGAAGTACAAACGCTTCGGCTGAATCTTTTAATGCTAAAATTAAAGCTTTTAGATCTCAATTCAGAGGAGTAAAAGACATACCATTCTTTATCTTTAGGCTGGCTAATATTTTCGCATAATATTTTTACTCCACCGAATATTTACATTGATCCGTTTTACGAAACCGAAACACCTATCAATTCTCCGATTCCAAAGGTTATAGCGGCAGCAATTAAACCAAAAACTACCTGACGGCAGCCCGAATACCAAAGATTCTTTCCTGTAAATAATGTAATGGCTCCTCCTATTAAGAACAATCCGGCGGCACTCAGGATAACGCTCAAAACGATGGCGTGCAGTCCGGTTGTAAAGAAAAAAGGTGAAACGGGGATGATGGCTCCGATGGTAAATAGGAAGAATGAATACAAAGCTGCTTCTATGGCCGATCCTTTTAATTCTTCAGGATTGATGCCAAGTTCTTCTTTTACCAAAACGGCATGAGCGTGTGTTTTGTCTTTCATAATGTCTGCTGCCATTACATTGGCTTGAGATTCGGGAATGCCTTTGGCCATGTAAATTAAGGCCAGTTCCTGTTGTTCTCCTTCGGGATTTGTTTCCAGCTCGTCCATTTCTATAGCCATCTGGTTTTCGTACAGCTCCTGTGAACTCTTTACTGAAATCCATTCTCCCAAAGCCATAGATAATGCTCCGGCTAATAATCCGGCAACACCAGCCAGTAAAACTCCTTTTCCGCCGCCGGTGGCTCCGGCAATGCCCATAACCAAACTAAAGTTGGAAACAAGTCCGTCATTCCCTCCCAATACGGCAGCCCGAATGGCATTTCCGCCTACCGAACGATGGCGGCTTTCGAATTTGGCATGTTGTGTTCCGCTTATGTTTTTGTCATTGTCCAGGATGGACCATAATATTTGGACATGGTTGGTTTCCGATCCGGTTACTTCCAGCTTGTTTCTTTCTTTTGTCTTGATGATGGCATTCGAAAGACTCTTTTCAGTGTCCATCATAGCGCCGAGCACATAATCGTATCCAAAAAGTTTACCTATTAGGTTCATTGTTTTGGCTCGCCACGATGGCTGGATTAGGTTGCCAGTAGGAATGTTTACTTTGCGAGCAAAAGCTTCGGCGTGGCCCTGTTCTATTTCGCTCATCTGACGAAAAACATTGGCCACGGCTTCGTCGGGTTCGTTTTCGGCTAGTTTGCGATACAGGTAACAGGCGTCAATTTCGGTTTGGATATTTTTATTTCTCATTTTATTTTTATTTTATCTTGCTCAAAAGTACTAAAAAAAAGAATTGATTGGCACAAAAAAAAGAGTTCCGGAACATTTCGTTCGGAACTCTTCGTATATGGTGTGCTTGATGATGTACCCTCTATAAAACGCGAAAGGTAGTAACGCCTTACTACCAATCTTTGTTAACCTTAAATCTAATACTATGAAAAAATCACGATGCAAAGATAAGGCACATTTGGACTCCGTGCAAGTGTTTTCCGAAATATTTCTATGAAAAACGTGTTTTATAACATCTTTTTAATGTTTCTGACGTTTTTTTATTCTGAAATGCTGCTTTTCTACCATTTTTAGTATATTTATTAACTATTTCTGGTTGTTTGAATCGGCCTTTCTCGCGACTTCCAAATCTATTAGGATTAAAAACCGATCGCTTTTAATCCTAATCCGGTCTTTTCATCTAGTCCAAACAGTAGATTCATGTTTTGAACGGCTTGCCCGGAGGCTCCTTTCAGCAAATTGTCGATTACTGAAACAATCAACAGCTTGTCGTCATGTTTTTCCAGATATACTAGTCCTTTGTTGGTATTTACCACTTGTTTCATATCCGGATTTTTGTCAACTACAAAAGTAAAGGCTGCATCTTTATAAAAGTCGGTGTAAAGTTTTTTTGCTTCGTCCAGACTAAGTGAACATTGCGTATAAGTTGTGGCATAAATACCACGCGCAAAGTTACCGCGTACGGGAATAAAGTTTACGGCTTTATCGAATCCGGGTTGCAGCTGACGAAGCGATTGGCCGATTTCCTGTAAATGTTGATGCCCAAACGCTTTGTAAATGGAGATATTATTGTTGCGCCAGCTGAAGTGTGATGTTGCCGACGGTTTTACGCCGGCTCCGGTAGAGCCGGTAATGGCATTGACATGCACCTCGTGGGTAAGCAGTCCGGCTGATGCCAGTGGCAATAATGCCAATTGTATAGCAGTGGCAAAACATCCGGGATTGGCAATGTGGGTGGCTTTGCGAATTTGGTCGCGATTTAATTCAGGGAGTCCATACACAAAGTCGTGATCGGAACGTTTCTCGCGGTAATCGGTAGACAAATCTATGATTTTCAAACTAGAAGGTACGTTGTTCTCGTCCATAAACTTCTTGCTATCGCCATGCGCTGAGCAAAGAAACAGGGCATCAACCGAACTAGATGGTAACTCAGAGGTAAATACCAGATCGGTTTCGCCAATCAATCCGCTGTGAACATCCGTAACGGGATTTCCGGCATTGCTACTACTGTTTACAAACACAATGGTTACGGCAGGATGGTTAATCAGGATGCGAAGCAACTCTCCTGCGGTGTATCCGGCTCCGCCTATTACGCCGACTTTAATTTTTGTCATAACTGAAAGTGAATATAGGATATATGTTTTGTTTCATTTGCTGACTTTATTGATCTCCGACTTCTGATTCTGTCTCTAAATCTTTCGACAACTTATAGGCCGATATTTCCATGGGAATAAGGAATTCTTCATTTAATATTTCGCCGGGCTGTATGTTATGCTGTTTTTTCATTTAGAATGTTTTGACAAGTCACAAATTTCTCAGTGGCAAAGGTAGTTAATCGGAATGTTATATCAAAAAATTAAAGAGATAATAAATCTCTGGTAGAATACTCCGCCTGTTCTGCCTATTTTACGCTTTGTCATATAGCTCGATATTAAGTAAGACAACGTACTGTTTGCGCCGGTATTTATATTATTTCACGACAAATAAAAATACGTAAGCAACTGACAAGCATCCAATCATTATCACCCATGTCCACGCCCAATAACTAAACTTACGGTTTTTGTGGTGGAGCGTGTACATGAGCAACAGGTTTGCAAATACTCCACCGAGCAGTTCCAGTATGTGTAATGTTCGTTCGGGTATTCGGCGTCGGCCTCGTATAGCTGCATTTTTATCGTATGCAAAAATGAATCCGCTTAGGAGATTGATAAATACAAAATAGATTGTTATGAGTTTCATCTGTTGCTTCTGTTTTCTGTTTTAATGCAGCATTTAAATGTTTTTGCTGCGGTTGATATAGGTAAAACTATGTTTCAAATGCCTTATGCGGTACTGCAAATCGTTTATGCGGTAGGGTAGATCGCTTATGCGGTAGGGTAGATTGCCAATGCGGTAGGGTAAATTGACAATGCGCTATGTGAAATGATCAATGCGCTATGGTAGATTGCCAATGCGCTATACAAAATGACAAAATGCGGAGCCTTAAACTGCCAATGCGCTACTTCCACCACCAATTGCAGATATAGCAAATTCAATATTTCAACTATCAAACGGTCTATTCTTCCAATAGATCGGGTCTTAATCGCTTTGTGCGCTCCACCGACTGCTGATGATTCCATTCATCCACGTTGGCCTGATGTCCCGAAAGCAGAATGTAAGGAACTTTCCATCCCTTATATTCTGCCGGACGGGTGTAAACAGGTGGCGCAAGCAGGTTGTCCTGAAACGAATCGGAGAGAGCCGATTGTTCGTCGCCAATAGCCCCGGGTATAAGCCGCACAATAGCGTCGGTCATGATGGCGGCAGGTAATTCACCTCCTGTAAGCACATAATCGCCAACTGTTATTTCTTTTGTAATCAAATGTTCGCGTATGCGATGGTCAATACCCTTGTAATGTCCGCAAAGAATAATCAGATTGCCGGACATCGATAGGTTGTTTGCCATTTTCTGGTTAAACTTTTCGCCATCAGGTGAAGTGTAAATCACTTCATCGTAAGTTCGTTCGCTTTTCAGCAGAGAGATGATCCGATCAATCGGCTCTATCTGCATAACCATGCCGGCACTAAACCCAAAAGCATAATCGTCTACGCGCCTATGTTTGTCGGTAGTATAATCGCGTAGATTATGCACATGAATTTCTACCAGTCCTTTTTCTCTGGCTCGTTTTACAATAGAATAATTGAGCGGACTGTCAAGTAATTCGGGTACGGCGGAAATAATATCGATGCGCATTCAGTATAATTAATAATGGGAGTGCAAAGTTACTAAATAATATTATCACATCACCACATCATCACATCACCACATCATCACATCATAAATTAGCAGCCATCCATTTCCGAAGTACATCGGGCGATTTTCCGCACCGGCGTGCATAGTCATGAAACTGATTGTCGTCTATTTTGCCTATCATAAAGTATTTCGACTTTGGATGGGCAAAATACAATCCGCATACCGATGCATTGGGAAACATGGCTCCGTTTTCGGTAAGTTGAATACCTATTTCGGAAAATTTTAAAAGCGAATCCAGTTCAAAAATAATGGATTGGTCGGGCAGGGAAGGGTAACCAACTGCCGGACGAATGCCGCTGTACATGGTTTTCAGCATATCCTTTATGGATAGATTTTCGTGGGGGGCATAACCCCAGTATTCACGTCGCACTTTGTAGTGAATCCATTCGGCGGCAGCTTCGGCCAGTCTGTCGGATAGTGTTTTGGCCAAAATAGACCGATAAACATCATCCTCTTTTTCGAATGCTTCTGCATAAGCTTCTACGCCCTGAATGGTGGTGGCAAATGCACCTACGTAATCGTTTTCGGGAGCCACAAAGTCGGCAAGCGAGTAGCAAAACCCATCAGTAGCCGGATGTTGCTGGCGAAGCATAGGCAGAGTGATGGTGTTGCCCTCATTTTCAATAAAAATATCATCACCCAATGCATATCCCTGAAAAACACCAAAACTTGCATTGACCGATACAATTTTTTTGTCGAGCATGTGGCGCAGCATTTCCTGTGCATCTTTGAATAGCTTGAGAGCTTCTTCAGCTCTGGGTCTGTCTGCCTGAGGAAACTGTTGCAGCCAGCTCATTTTACACGAAAGGCAATCATGAACAGTTTCAATGCCCTCGTATTTGCCAGATAATCGCCAGGCCATAAAGAAAAATCCCCAGTCGATAAATGGTACTATTTCGTTTAAATCTATTTCATTAAGTGTTATTAGTCCGAGAGTGTTGGGTTTGGCAGGAATGTATTTCATGTTGAACATAATAGTTTATATGGCATAGGATAGGTCTCGACTTATCCCTTCACTGAATTTTGTGTGATTACAACACAAAAATACATGAAAAAGTTGTAAGTTTGCGGATTAAGAAATCATTCACTCAATTTATATCTTATGAAACACTCTTTCTTAGTCCTTTTGGCTTTTACACTCGCTTTCAATCTCTGCGAGGCACAAACAAAAAGAGGAACGGGCAACGACTTGCTCGCCCAACCTGCTACTTTTGATACAATCAAATTATTGGCTCCCGATACTTTGGGAGGAAAACCGCTTATGCAAGCTATTGCGCATCGAAAATCGGACCGGCAGTTTGAATCACGAAATCTCTCGCTTAAACATCTGTCGGAAGTGCTGTGGGTAGCTAATGGTATTAATCGTGCTAATGGGAAACGTACTGTTCCTTCGGCTATGGGCTTATATCCGCTGCAAACTTATGCGGTGTTTTCCACGGGCATTTACTTTTATAATCCGCAAAAGCATCAATTGGAACCACTTGTAAAAGGTGATTATCGCGCTCTGGCAGGTTTGCAAACTTACGTAGACACGGCTCCATTGAATCTGCTTTTTATTGCAAAAGGAAAAAGTGCAATGGATAATTTTCAGAAAGCTTATATGGATTCGGGTTACTGCGGACAAAATGTTTATCTGTATTGTGCCTCAGAAGGACTTAAATGTGTAGTTCGCGCCGGAGCTAAAGAAGCCGAACTTCTTAAAGCAATGCATCTGGGTGACAATTATAAGTTTATTCTGGCGCAGACTATCGGATATTGAGCTGCTGTCAGTCAACGGATATACAGATCTTTGGAGCAATCCGGAGATCTTTTTTGTTGTGGAAAGTTAGCTATAAGTTAGCAATACT
>Ga0302262_10000199_pt1 | contig 25141 bp, 24 predicted proteins | sample II_Fen_E3_4_FD_194557 | JGI IMG/M metagenome (GOLD analysis project Ga0302262, IMG submission 194557) | Peat permafrost microbial communities from Stordalen Mire near Abisko, Sweden - II_Fen_E3_4 | ecosystem: Environmental > Terrestrial > Soil > Wetlands > Permafrost | place: Sweden: Abisko...
GCGCCTGACAGTGGGCGCGGTGGGGCGAAGCGATGGAAACGATTTACGATTGGTTGACCATGGCGGTGTTTGCGGGGCTGGTGGTGCTGTTGCTGCACCGTTCGGCGCAGGAAAAGCCATCCGATTCGCTGTGGGCCTATCTGCCCCCTGCGCTGGGCTGCACAGCGGCCAACCAATTGGGCAATTCGGGCTATGAGCTGGCCGCGCTCTTGGTGCTGGCCGGGGTGATCACCTATATCGTGGCGGTGCTCAAGCCTCGGTTGCGCTGGTAATCGCCCGGCGCATCGCGCTGGTTATCACGAAAATTCAACATGATCACTCTATGCTGGCGATAGACGCGGGGCGGCACTTGCCCTAATCTATCGCCATGGGGCCGGGCGCCCTGCGAGAGACATGCGCGGCTAGGAGATATGTGAGTATGGTCAGCCTCAGAAGCCTGCAATTCATCCAGCGCGCGCTGATGAAAACCCGGATTGCCATGCTCAACAAGGTTTGGGGCATGCACATTCATCCCACCGCCAGAATCTCCCAATCGGCCAAGCTCGACAAGACCAACCCCAAGGGAGTGCATATTGGCGCGCTCTCCTATGTGACCTTTGACGTGACCATCCTGTGCCATGATCTCACGCGCGGGAAATATGCCGATACCAAGATCGGCAAATGCTGTTTTCTGGGCGGGTGCAGCCTGATCATGCCGGGTGTGACCATTGGCGATAATTCGATCGTGGCGGCGGGCGCCGTGGTGACCAAGGATGTGCCGCCGCGCTCGATTGTGGCGGGCAATCCGGCGGTGATCATCCGCAGCGACATTGAGGTCGGGCCATATGGCCGCTTTCTTTCGGCGGGCATTTCCAGGGCAGATCGTGCGGCGCTGGCCAAGGTGTTGGCCGAAGAGCAGGCCTAAGCGCCTGATTGGCTGGGGGCGGGCAGCAGGTGAGGCACGATCTTGTCGGTCGCGCCATAGGCCAAGGTCCGCCCTTCGCGCAGCAGCAGCACCCGATCCATCACGCGCAGGATTGATGGGCGATGCGCCACCGCCAGCACAATCGCCCCGCGCGCCCTTGCGCTCGCGATGGCTTGGCTCAGCGCGGCATCGCCTTCTTCATCCAGATTGGAATTCGGCTCATCGAGCACGATCAGGAACGGATTGCCATAAAGCGCACGGGCCAGCGCAATGCGCTGCCGCTGCCCGCCCGATAGCGCGCTGCCATCGCGGCCCACGCGGGTGGCATAGCCATCGGGCAGGCGCAGGATAAGATCATGCACTCCGGCCGCCTGTGCCGCGGCGAGCACCGCATCGGCATCGGGTTCGGGATCAAAGCGGGCGATATTTTCCGCAACAGTGCCATCAATCAGCTCGACCGTTTGCGAGACATAGCCGATGTGGCGGCCGAGTGCATCGGGGTCCCATTGATCGAGCGCGGCGCCATCGAGCCGGACTGTGCCGGCCATCAAGGGCCAGACCCCGACCAGCCCGCGCACCAGCGTGGATTTGCCGCCGCCGCTGGGGCCAAGAATCGCCACGGCCTCGCCCGCCTTTGCGATGAAGCTGACGCCTTGCACGGTTTGCCGATCGCTGCCCGGGGGGCCGAGGGTGACGCCTTGCACCTCCAGCACCGCGCAGGGGGCGGGCAGCCAATGGGGCGTGGCGGGCGCTGGCGCGGCTTGGAACAGGGCCTTGAGCCGATCCCAGCTTTGCCGCGCGGCGAGCAGGCCGCGCCAGTTGGCAATCACCCCATCGAGCGGGGCCAGAGCGCGCGCGGAGAGAATCGAACTGGCAAACAGCACGCCCCCGGTGGCCATTTGCTTCATCACCAGCAGCACGCCCACCGTCAGCACCGCCGATTGCAGCACCATGCGCATCACCTTGGACAGGTTGGCCAGACCATTGGCCACGCTCGATTGGCGGCTTTGCGCGGCCAGCATGGTGCGGCTCGCGATGACCCAGCGTTCCTCCATCCGCGCTTGCATCCCCAGCGCAGCCACGGATTCGGCATGGCGCCGCGCGGTTTCGGCCTCCATCATGCGGCGTGTGCTCAATTGGGCCAGTTCTTGGCTGGGCTTGGCGGTCATTCGTTCGGCCATGAAGGTCAGCCCTACCATCACGGTGCCGCCCACCAGCACGGTGACCCCCAGCAGCGGATGCAGCAGAAACAGCACGCCCACAAAGAACACCATCCACGGCATATCCACCAGCGAGGCGGGGCCGGTGCCCGACAGAAAAGCGCGCAACTGATCGAGATCACGCATCGGCTGGGTGGCGTCGCCCGCGCTTTGCGAGCGGGCCAGTGTGCCGATCAGGCGGTGAATGTCACGGTTGAGATCAACATCGACCGCAGCGGAAAAATGCAGCAGCAGGCGGCTGCGCAGGAATTCGAGAACGCCTTGAAAAATATAGGCCACCAGCAGGATCAGCGCCAGCCCGACCAGCGTGGGCAGCGAGCGGCTGGGCAGCACCATGTCATACATCAGCATCATATACAGCGACCCGGCCAGCAGCAGCAGGTTGAGCACTGCGCTGACGATGCCCACGGCCAGCATGGCCCGGCGGCTATCGCGCCGAATCGCGGCGAGCCGGTCGGGGGCGGGCGGTGTGATATGGTTGATCATGGCGAGATCCCTTGAACACGGCGGCATGCCCGCATGAGACAGCGCCATAATCGGCAAGGGTGCAAGCGAAACCCCTGAATCAGCTATAGCCCTGAAATTGCTATCATGGCGTGGTTGATCTGGGGTTAGCGCGGATTAGGGAGAGGCCCCGGAGCGTTTGTCAGCCCGGGGCCATCCCATTATCAGGCCGCGATGAATTCGCGCAGGCGCCCGATCAGCGCCTCGCGCGCCTCGCTGGCTTCGCTGCGCAGCGGGGCCAGATCGGGGCGGGTGAGCAGGTCTTCCAGCTCTTCATCGGTATAGGCGACATAAATGCCCACGCGGCCCACCAGCGAGCGCACCGTGGCCAATTGATGCTCGTTGCGATGCTCGCCCATTGAGGCGCGGCGGGGGTAAAGGATCAGCGGCTTTTGCAGCTTGCGCGCGCTCAGGATTGTGCCGATCCCGGCATGGCCCACGATGCGGTCGGCTTCGTTGATATATTTGTCAAACGTGGCCGGATCGACATGGGCCGAGGCGCGGATATGCTCCACCTTGGCCGCCGGATCACAGGTTTGCGCGAAAACATCCAGCCCATGCTTGCCCGCGATGCGGTCAAGCGCGGAAATGAAACGCGGGAAGGGCAACTGGGTGCCGACGGTGGCGAAAATCATAGCACGGATCCTGCATATTCCGCGCCAGCGGCGCTGGCGACCGAGGGCCATTGCGACATCCACAGATGCGCGTGGTTGCGGGCCAGCGAGCCGGCCATGGAGAATTCCTCTGCATTGGCGATGCTATCCACCCAGATGGTGCGCGCGCCCAGTCGCTTGCCCAGCGCCAGCGCGATCACCCCGGGCAGAGCACCGGTGGAGATGATCACTTGCGGGCGGATCGCGATGATCACCGCCAGAATGCGCAGCAGCGCCCAAAAGGCGCGCACCGGCTTGTTTCGGTTGCAATCAGGCACCAGCCGCACGTTTTTCAGCCCCGACCGCTCGCCAAGACCGGCAAGCGTGGTGACAAAGGTGACATCATGCCCGGCAAAGGCATCGCGCAGCATCATCATCTGCTCCCAATGCCCACCGCCCGAGGCAATTGCCATCACGCGCTTTCGTTTACCGCTTTCAAGTCCTTGCACTGCCATAGGTGAGCCCCGCCTCATCTGTGTGGTGTCGCCCCGGTATCCTTTCCGGGGGAGATCACGTTTTCACCCTGCAACAGCCGCGAGCCCTACGCAACTGACTAAACGGCATATTTTTCAGCCGTGGAAGTCGCGGTGACGGCTGCATATCCCTTTTTAATCAAGAAATTGGCCGGAATGGTAGCCTTTGAGGCTGTATGCGAAAAAATCTTGATGCTAATCAGTGCATTGCTATGCTTGCCTTCGGATCAAAAGCCTGTTGCCACATGGGGTGGGCAAGAGGCCAAATGGACGTGACAGAGGATCGGTTTTGGTCATTCTTGGGACTTGCCATCATGCTTGCCCTCGTGACAACTGGGTGTTGTCGGCAAGGGGCCGGTAATCGATAGTTTATTGCCTGAGTTTAGCGTCACCCCTGTGAATCAGGGGGTCTTGGAATGAGAATCGCATTGCCCTCGTATAAGCAAGAAGGTATCTGGCCACCCATGACCTACCGATCAACAATCGCCGCTGTCGCTTTGCTCGCTGTGGCTGGGTGCAAAGGCGCTCAGGATGCTCCCAAGGGTCAGGTGATCGCTACGGTTGGTGGCTCGGAAGTGACCGTTGCGGATCTGCGCGAGGAAATGGCGCTCGGAGCAGGCGTTGGCGGCGGTGGTGATTCGCAAAGTACGGCTTTGCAAGCGATTATCGCGCGCAAAATCATCGCTCAGGCTGCGACGAAGGACAATGTTGAGCAATTGCCGTCCACAGCGGTGATCCGCAACAAGGCGCTGGATGGTGTGCTGGTAGACGCGCTCTTGCGCAAATATCGCGCCAGTGTGCCTTTGCCCTCGGCGGAAGAGGCGCGCCAATATGTGTCGGAGCATCCTTCGAGCTTTGCCCAGCGGCGCATTCAGATCGTTGATCAGTATATTGTCGATAAGAGCACGCCAGAGCTGCTCAAGGCGCTGGATGCTGTCACAACCATGGATGAGGCCTTCGCGATTTTGGCCAAGTCCAAGGTTAGCTATCACCATGTTGTCGGCACGATTGACGCCTTGACGATCAATGGTGATCAGGCGGAGAAGATTGCCGCTCTGCCGCCGCATGCCGTGTTTATTTCGCCCGAAGGTGAGGGCGTGCGGATCAACTATATTCGCGAAACAATCATTGAGCCGATCGCACCGGATGAGGCGCAAAAGGTGGCGTTGGAAACGCTGCGCAATCAACGTGTTGATACGTTGGTGGCCAATAAGATCCAGATGATCGTGGCAGCAGGCGAGCAGAGCGTGCACTATAATGCGGCCTATGCTCCTGGTGGGGCGAAGGGTGGCGCCAAGCGCTAAGCTTCGGGATTCTGTCGGCGAAATTGGCAGGTCTGTGTGGTCATGAATTTGTTTGCGCGCTTGCCGTCCGTTGCGTGAAGCATATTGCCAAAGGCTGCGGGTAAAAGGACATTGCCGCGTGGTCTGTGCATGCTATCTGGCGGATAAAGTCATGGATCGATGGGGCATATGCTGATCGCCTGGCACGGCAGTCTATCAGGAGGCGTGGAATGGTGCGGGGTCAAGGCGAAGTTCGAAAGATTGCCTCCTTGGTTGGCGCCGCTTTGGCGCTGGGCGCTGGGGCGGCTTCCACGGTTCATGCGCAAACCTTCGCCGCGGGGGCGTCGAGCACCGATGGTGATCACACCAATTTTGAATTGGGGGTTACCTTGCGCCATGACACCAATGTGGGGCATACCAGCGCGGAAGGCCTAGCCAAGCGCCGCATCACACCCGTCGATGATCGCTTTAGCCCGGATGCTTTGCTGGATATTCAGCGGATGTTGGGGCGACACAAGTTTGGCATTCAGGCCGATGGGGGGTATGACTTTTATCGGAATAATACCCGCCTTAACCGAGAGCGTGTGCATGTTGGCTTGAGTGGGGAGATCGATCTCTCGGTTTGTAATGTCACGCTGACCAGCGATTATCGCAGAACTCAAACCGACATGGCCAATTTAACCGCCACGGGCGATCAGACATTGGTCAACAATCTTGAGAGCAAGACCTCTGCTGGGGCGGAAATGTCTTGCGGCGGCGAGATTGGTGTGCGGCCGATGGTTGGGGTCAATGCCGAGAAAGCGGTGAACAGCTCTATCCAGCGCAAAAGCGCGGATCGCGATACCAAGACCTATTCGTCGGGGCTGGCCTATGTCCACCCTTCGATCGGCACGCTGATGGCATTTGGCAGCTTGCGGCAAACGCGCTTTGCTCATGCCATTCTGAGCAATGGTGAGCATAATGGCTTTGATGTTAAAGCTATCGGTGGGCGGTTTAGCCGCAACACGGGCGCCCGTTTGAAGGGCTCGTTTGAAGTGACCTATGCCGCACTTTCGCCGCGCGTGGCAGGTGGCCGCAGTTTTAGCGGTTTGAACTGGTCTACGGATCTCACGCTTGATGTCTCTTCACGGATGCAGGCCCATGCGCTGTTGGCGCGTGAAATCACCGCCGGCGCGGTTGCGGATACGGCCTATCATGTCGACACGACCTATGGGCTGGATCTGAATTATGCGTTGAATGACAAGCTCAAGCTGACGGCGAGCGGATCGTTTATGCCGCGCTCTTTCGCGGGATCGCAAGGCGCCAATGGGGTCGCCTTGACCAGTGACCGGCTCTACACCGCTTCGACTACGCTGTCCTATGCCATGAATGACCGGCTACGGTTCACGCTTGGCGGCGGGTATGAAGGCCGTCATGCGAATGTGGCCTTCTATAATTACCATAGCATCAATGTTCAGACTGGGGTCAGGCTAAAGTTGTGATCTAGGGACACAATGGCTGTGATCTTGAAACGGAAAGGCAAGCAGACAATGGGCAAGCAGGTCTTTGGTGTGTTGTTGGGGGCGGGGGCGCTGGCTCTGTCGGCTGCCGCAGGCGCCCAAACCGCGTCCGCTCCGGTGGAAAGCGCCTCGCTGACGGAAGGCTATGTGCTCGGAACCGGCGATGTGATTGAAGTTGCGGTTTTGGGCCGTGATGAATTCCGCCCGCGTGTTCAGGTGCAGACCGATGGCACGGTGCAATTGCCCTATATCGGCAATGTGGTGGCCACGGGCAAAACGGTGCTGGCCTTGCGCGAGGATATTCGCGCCAAGCTGAAGGCGGGGGGCTATTATGCCAATCCGGCGGTTAATATCACCATTGCCAGCTATTCCAGCCGCTATATCACTGTGCTGGGCGAAGTGGGCACCCCCGGGATTGTGCCGATTGACCGGCCTTATCGCGTATCGGAAATTCTCGCGCGCGTGGGTGGCACCAAGTCTTCGGGGGTGGATAGTGTGATCCTCACCCGCAAGAATGGCGAAAGCCTGCACCTTTCGATCGCGGAAGCGGCGACCAATGGCGGGGACAAGGACCCGGAGGTGAGCGCTGGCGATAAATTGTATGTGGCCCCGGCCAAAACTTTCTACATTTATGGGCAGGTTTCCGCGCCCGGCACCTATCCTGTCGATCGCGTGATGGATCTGCGCAAGGCGCTGGCCCGTGGTGGCGGTTTGACCAAAATGGGGTCGGAAAGCCGGGTTAAGGTCATCCGGCAGGGCAAAGAAATCAAGCATTTCAATCCGTCTGATCCTATCCTAGACGGGGATGTGATTGTCGTGGGTGAGCGTTTCTTCTAAGTCTGCGCCCACCACGCTATTCCTTACGATCTCGCGTCGATCCATTTCGGACGGAGCCTATAATGTCGCAATCGCAATTGACTGATGACAACCTGGTTATCAATGCCGCCAAGGCTACGGATGAAACCGGGTTTACATTCGCCGAAGAAATTTATCCGCTTTCCGCACCGGCCAGCATTCAGTCCGAGGGGATTGGCGCGCTGCGCACCCATTTGATCGCGCAGCATTTGCAGGATGGGCGGCGTTCGCTGGCGATCTGTGGCGCTTCGAGCGGGGTGGGCACGACCTTTGTCGCTACCAATCTGGCTGCGGCTTTCTCGCTGGCCGGGATTAGGACGCTGTTGGTGGATGCCAATCTGCGCAAGCCCGATGTGCAAAAGCTGATCACGCCTTCTGCCGAGGTGAAAGGCTTGAGCGATTATCTGCGTGATGATTCGCTGGGGCTTTATGCTTGTGTGCAGGAAAATGTGATCCCCAACCTGTCGGTGATGTTTGCCGGGGATGTGGTGAATAATCCGCAGGAATTGTTGGCCAGCCGCCGTTTTATCGAAGCGATGGAAGATTGCATTCGCGATTATGAAATCGTGCTGGTGGATACGCCAGCGGGCAATGAATCGGCAGATGCGCGCAGAATCGCTGCGTCTTTGCGTTATGCCTTGATTGTTGGATGCCGGAATGTCAGTTTCCTAAGCGATCTTAAAACTTTTTCCAAGGAACTGCAGTCAGACCGGGCCAAAGTGATTGGGACGTTTTTGAACGATTTCTGATAATCGTGGCCAAGGGGTGGGCACAGCGCGATGAGTGAGACCGAATCTATACGAATCAGCGATGTGCTGCGCCAAGCCTTGCCAGTGTGGCCCTTGCTATGGGCCTTGGCGGTGCTGTTGGTGCCCACCTTGATTACCTTGGGAGATCAGATCTGGGCGACAGAACTGGGCGCCCATGGGCCAATTGTGCTGGTTACGGGCCTGTGGCTGCTCAGCAAGCAGCGGGAATCTTTCCAAACTTTGCGCAGCCCGCCCTCTTGGCCGCTGGTTATCCTGGGAATGCTGCTGTTTCTCCCGATTTATATTTTCGGGCGGGCTTTTGACCTGATCAGCGTGGAAGCGCTGGGGGCCTATGGCGCGGCGATGACGATTGTTTATCGCGAATATGGCATGCGGGCGATTGGCGCCAACCTGTTCCCATTTGCCTATATGGGCTATCTGATCCCACCGCCGGGCTGGGCGATCAACACGATCACATCGCCTCTGCGCGCTTTCGTATCCTATACGGCCACGCATGGGCTGCATTATCTCGGCTATCCGGTGGCAAACGAGGGTGTGGCCATCACCATCGCGCAATATCAGCTTTTGGTGGAAGACGCCTGTTCGGGCATGAACTCCATTGTCGGCTTGTCAGCAATCACGCTGTTCTATGTCTATGTGCTGCATCGGGGGTCGTGGCGCTATTCGCTCTTGCTGACGGCGCTGATTATTCCCTTGGCGGTGTTTATCAATATCTTGCGTGTTGTGGCCTTGATCTTGCTCACTTATTACGCGGGCGATGGTATCGCGCAGGGTTTCTTGCATGGCACGACCGGTATTGTGTTGTTTGGCTTGGGGCTGATGCTGATGCTGGTGTTGGATCACACATTGCGTCTTATTTTGAAGAGGCAGGGCTGATGGATCGCCGCAATTTTGTCATTGGTGCTGCCTGCACAGGTGCTCTGGCTTTGGCCGAAGGGCTGCGCCCTCGGCGTCATGTCAGCCTGTTGCAAGGCAGCGGCCTTGATCCGCAAATCCCGACGAGTTTTGGCAGATGGCGGGTGGAATTGGGCAATGATGTCATCGCGCCCAAGGTGCCGGGAACTCTGGCGGACAAGCTCTATGGCGAGATCGTGACCCATTCTTACCACGATGCGCTTGAGCATTTGCCGGGGATGATGCTGTTGATTGCTTATGGCCAATCGCAGAGCGATCTTCTGCAATTGCACCGCCCGGAAAGCTGCTATCCGGCGGTGGGTTTCAGTGTTTCTCAGCGGAATTCGGTGTCGATCCCCTTGCCCGGTGCGGCGGCTCTGCCTTCGGTCGCTATGACTGCGATACAGGGAGAGCGGGTTGAGGATATCGTCTATTGGGCGCGCTTGGGCGAATATATGCCGCAGACCGCAGGAGAGCAGCGTACGGATCGCCTGAAAACGGCGATTGAAGGGTATGTTCCCGATGGCGCTCTGGTGCGCGCGTCTGCGGTTCGCCGGGGGGATCAAGCCCCCAACCATGGCGCTGTGGCGACCTTCTTGCGCGATATGGTGATGGCGATGGCGCCGAAAAACCGCGCGGTTCTGATCGGCAAGACGCGCGGGGATGCGTTGGGCGGGCGTTAAGCCTTGCGCGGCAAGGCGCGTTTAGCGCCTTGCCAGCAACCAATCGGGCACACCGCGCAGACCGCGAATGCCGGCCCACCAGCCGCCCAGCGCATAACCCCACTGCTTCCACGCCCGCTTGGGCACATAGCGCAGCGTGAGCAGGGCCAGCGTAGCCGGAATGGCGATGATCAGGCGCCAGGCGCCGGTGTCGCGCACAACGTGGATCTTGTTGCGCTCATCCAGATAGATCGGCAGCTTGGGCCGCGAACGGATCGGCGCGGCTGAACCGGTGGTGCCGCCTTGCCCGTGCTGCACCCGCGAGGCAGGCGCGAAACCGAGCTTGAAACCGCGCGCCACCGCGCGCAGGCACCATTCCACTTCCTCGCAATAGAGGAAGTAATCATCGCGCATCAGGCCAATTTTTTCGACAAAGGTGCGATCCACGATCAGCGAGGCACCAAGGATATAGTTCATCTTGGCCTCGATCGCGGCGGAATCGACGGGATCATCGATATGACGGCCCATGCCGATCGATTCCGGGCGGCCCAGAAAAGGCCGCCACCAGCCACCATAGGCCTGCACATGGCCGCCGGGGTGATAGAGCACACTGCCCGCCGCATGCACATCGCCGCGCGCCAGACGCTCCATCAGCGCGGCCAGCGCCTCAGGCTCAGGCTGGGTGTCGGGGTTGACCACCCACCACGCATCACTGTCCGGGCGCGCCAGAATGCAGAAATTGACCCCACCGGCATAGCCCAGATTGCCCGGTGCCAGCAGGCAATCGACCTTTTGCCCACCGGGCAGGCTTTGGGGCACCACGCGCAGCAGATCGGCATGGGCCGCCTCGCCGCCATTTTCGCACACCACAATATCGAAATTGCGATAGGTGGAATGGCCAAGATTGGCGACGCAATGGGCGATTTCCTCGGCGTTGCGAAAGCCGACAATGCAGATCGTCACGGTCATCAGGCGGAGGTTCCCAGCGAGCGCACCAGCAGGCGGTGGCTATCAACAAAGCGCCATAGGCGCGAACGGGTCAGGGTGCCCAGTGCGGCCAAACGCTCGCCCACGCCACGGAGTGCCGGGCTGGTCAGCACGCGCAGGGCATGGACGGGGATCGAGGGCAGCAACGACCATGTCCGCACCAGCCAGCCCAGACGGCTTGAGCCGCGCTGGAGCCACAGGGCATAGCTTTCGGCGTTGATCCGCTCCCACTTCTTGCGAAGCTGGGCCCAGTTTTCGCGCGCCGGATGGCCCACGCCGGCCTTTTCCGCATAGCCGATGCGATAGCCCAGATCGCGCGCGCGCAGGCACCATTCCTTGTCTTCCGACACTTCCGTGCGGAAATCGCCCACCGCATCAAACAAGCTGCGTGGGCAGAACAGGTTGGCGGTGACGGTGAACTGTTGATCGATGACATAGGCGCGGTTGTCGAAGGCGAACACCGCTTCGAAAGCCTCTGCGCCCGATTTGGCGCGGCCTTCGGGGAAGAGCACGGTCATGCGCCCGCCGACGAAATCGGCCTTTTCCAGCGCTTTCAGCCCTTCGGCCAGCCATTCTGGTTCGGGCACGCAATCGCAATCGGTGAAGGCGAGCAGGGCGCCTTGCGCGGATTGAACACCCACATTGCGGGCTGGGCCAGCGCCGGGGATGGGCGCATCCACGACCCGGGCGCGGCCAGCCACGGCGGCCTCAACCGCCGCCAGGCCAACCGGCGAGCGGTTATCGGCCACGACGATCTCGAAAGCCTCGCGCGGATAGGTCTGGCGCTCCAGTGCGGAGAGGCAGAGGTCTAGGCGCTTGAGGTCATTGTAATGCGGGACAATGACGCTGACCTGAGGAGCGGTCATGGGTTGGGCTTCCCTTGGCGCGATGCGGTCCATGCCGAGAGCGACTCGACCGTGGGGTGAAACACCAGATCATGGTTGGCTTGCACCAAGTCGCGCAATTGCGGCGCATCCAGCTCCCACCAGCGGCTTTCTTCCAGCGCGGCGATCAGCTCAGGCTCATAGCGTTTACGCAATTCCTTGGCCGGAATGCCCGCGACGATGGTGTAGGGCGGCACTGGCTTGGTCACGATGCTGCCCGCACCGATGATCGCCCCGCGCCCGATGAACTTGCAACCGGGCAGGATGATGACATTGTGGCCGATCCACACATCATCCTCGATCACCAATGTTTCATCCCAATGGATATTGTGATCCACCACGCCGAACTTGCGCTCATACAGCGCCGGGTGGGTGGTCATCGCATCATAGGGATGGTTGATCGGCACCGAGCGCACCGAATTGGCGATCGAGCAATAGCGCCCGATCTTGATCGGGCCGGGCATCCGCCATTGGTCAAAACAGCCATAGCTGTAATAGCCCACATCAATGCGGAAATGCTCGCGAAAATAGGCGCGAAGCTTGGAATTGTTGTGCTGGCTGCGTTGCCACAGCTTGATGCGGATCTTTTGTATGATCGAGGAAATCACGGTTGCAGCTCCCTGGATCGGGCTATCCACTGACTATGGCGTAGCGGCATATTCCGGATATTTCAACCGCATACGTGATTTATCGCATCGTATTCGCGGGCAAAGAAAAAGGCCGTTTGCCTTTCAGCAAACGGCCTGAATCTAGCGCGTAGCTTCGCGATTAGGCGAAGGAAACGGTGGTCTTGGCCACGCGGCGACGCATGGAATAAGCCACGGCGCCAAAGCCCAGAACCATCAAAGCCCAAGTAGCAGCTTCAGGAACAGCGCCGGTCAGCACGAATTCGGTGGTAAAGGAGCCGAACTTATCGGTGGTGCTTACGACCTTGAGGGCGAGCAGGTCATTGGCAGTCACAGGCACGCTCAGCAGCTGCTGCAGAACGGTGGAGCCGCTGGAAACAACGCCCAGATCTACGCCGTTCAGTTTGGCGCTTTTAATCGTCACCTTGGTTTCCGGACCAGTTTCGGTCGCGCGGAGGTAAACGTCAAGCAGGCCGGAGAAAGACGGGACGTAAGTGATGGTGCTGAGGAAGTTGGTCTTCTTACCGGGGGTGGTGGTCACCGAGGTGTGCACGGTGGTCGCATCGGCGGCCACGGGAGCAACGGCGGTGAGCGAGGCGGCAGCGACAGCGGCCAAGAGCTTTGCGTTAAACGTCATGAGCGATCCTTTCCAAGACAGTCTTAGCAAGGGCGCGGATTAACGATTCGCCCTCTAGATCCACTTAGAGCAAAATACTTGATGCAATGCAACACAAACTGACGAAAAGGCTGGGTTCTGTGTCGTTTTGGAACGAGAAGACAGAAGCTGGTGAAGCGCTCGACCTTTTCAGCAAAATGGGCATTCCGTTAAAAACGATCACTGGGGCTTCGCAAAATAGAAAATCTTAATGAAGGTTGGCCATAATTTAATTCTAAATGAAAATATTTTCACCGATTGACTTGCTTTGTGTTTTTCAAGGCTGATGCGGCCAGAGGTGCTTCGGGGATTTTAAAAAGCACACTCAAGTGGCGACTCGCGCGTGCTGCTTTTAGGAAAATTAGATTGATGCACTTGAGAATCGCACTTGTTGCTTTGCAGCAAGTGTATGAGCCTACTTATCAAAAATGGCACAAGGGCATTTGTGCCATTTCCAAACGAAAACGACCCCATCTCCAAGATGGGGTCGTTTCGTATTATGATCGAACTTTCATCTAAGCCCGACCATTAAACTGCTTAAGCGATGGCTAAGCGACCCTGCGTGGCAGAGCGGCGACGCATCGAGTAGGCCACGGCGCCAAAGCCCAAAACCATCAAAGCCCACGTGCTGGCTTCAGGAACACCCAGCACCCACGAAGCGGTATATTTGGCATATTTCTGCGAAGTTACGGCAAACTTCAGTGTGAACTTGTCGCCAGCAATCACAGGAATATCCAGCAATCTACGCAGTTCGGTAGTGCCCGAGCTGACCACCTTCAGATTAGTCGTGGTAGGCGTAAGCACGGACTGGGTGACGTTCTTGTAGCCAACGATAACGCCCTTCTTGATGACGGGCGTCTTAACGATCCGCGTCCCGCTCAGCGTGGCCGTGACGAAATCAAGATTGGTGAGAGACTTGCCGCCCGAATCCACCGACGACAGGAATACGCTCAGCGTGCTGTTAGGCTGCAGCGCCAAGCCGTTCCACTGAACGGCAGGCACGGTGTAGGTCAGCGTGCGCGCGTAGGATGCAGTATGCAGACCAGCATTCGCGCTGATGGTGGTGATGGTTGCAGCGTTTGCGGCAACGGGGGCAGCAAACGCTGCGGAGGCGATGAGCGCGCTACCAGCAAGTTTAGCAGTGAGTTTCATGGTCAACCTTTCCAAGACAGGCTTAGCGTGGATGATCACCATCAACGCATAATGCTGTCTTAAACCAAATTTGGCCGAGAATTGCAACATGATACTGCACTGCAGCGGGGTGGGGCGCCACTTTGCTCTCGGTTATGGATTATCTGGAAATCAATATGTTGAGCCATATAGCGGATGCTGTGCCCCAAAAAAACACGCATGCTGTGCAAAATGGCAAAGGCCCTGCCTCGGAAAAGGGAGGCGGGGCCTTTGGGTTAAGCTGTAATCAGGAAAAGCACATATTATTTATCAAAACCTTAGAAGGTTTTGTGCGGGTCCTGGCGGCACAATTCCCCCTCGGCATAATTCATCCAGAGGTAGATCGGAACGCCCTCATCCATGAAGTGATAGGCGCCTGAAGGATCCCCACTGATCCGGCCCACCAGCCCAAAATTATGTTCAATTTCATCAATGCAGCCCGGTGCCCAGCCTTCAACATTAGCCACTTCGGTGACAAGTGACGACTGCAAGGTGCCACCTGCGTTCAAAGCTGTGCACGCCAGCAGGCCGAGCACGCTGGAATAGCCCGCCTGATAGGCCTGATCGATTCGGTAAAGTGTCTGCGGAGGCACGCGCAGACGAATCTCCTCAAGTGCCTTGCGAATCGCTGCCACCACATCTGACTTTTCAACGGTGGTCGCGCCACGGTCCAGTGTCATGATCCCTGAATACTGGCTGAGCAGGCTGGCGATATAGGGGGAGCCACAAGCAAAGGATGTAATGAACCGCACCACATCCGGCGCGAAATTCAGGCCGCTCACGCTCTGGCCATTACGGACCAATTGGGCGATTTCCTGATCATCCATATTGGGAACTTGCAGGCCCAGAATGTTGCGCCGGATCGAGGGAATGCGGTCGATCAGTTCCGACAAGCTGGAGGCTACGCCCGCGATCACCAGTTGCACACGCACAGAGCGGTCGGACAGCGTCTTGATCAGCTCGGCAATGGCGCTTCGGAAGGCGGGATTGGCGGCGCGATCATATTCATCCAGAATGATCACCACTCGCGTATTGGCAAGGCGCGCCAGCAATTCGCCCGCCTTGGCAACGCTGAGCGGTTCCTCACCCACCAGTTCCAGCAAGGATGCGCCGCGTTCGGCCTCTTCGGAAGTGGGCGCGTAATCCTTGTGATACATCAAGGGCAAATCGCGGAGAATGGAGCGAAATGTCGTGTTGAAATCCGCATCCTCGCTGCATGACACATAGCGGACAATATATTTCGCATTCTGCGCCAATTGCGTCAGAATATTCAGCAGCGATGTCTTGCCAATCCCGCGCTCGCCATACAGCACGACGTGAAGATGTTGTTCCTCGATTGCACGGATCAGCGTGCGCAGCACTTGGGTGCGGCCGGCAAACATCTGGGGGCGGTTGATTGGGCGCGAAGGCGTGAAGGCATCGCGCAGGCGGAACCGGGCAATATCCAGTGGCCCGCGATGCCCATCGCGCAGATGATCGCTGGCGGTGCCTTGAAAGGAGGGAAGGCCCAATCCATCGGCTTCAGCGGGGGCGGAGCGTGGTGTCTGGGGCGGTTCGGCTTCATCGACGGGCGCAAGGATTTGGGGCTCCGCTGCGGACTTTTTTCCGAACAGTCCAGAAAACCAATTCATGGATATGCGTTCCTTTGCCTAGCTGCCGAGTGCTTTCGGATGCCATGCACCGGTTGCCCGGGAGCGTTAGGGTAGCGGTTATATATGAGCGCGTAATACAATGCGCAATGGCAAGTGGGGCCCACAGTAGGGTGGGCGGTGAAATTAGTCCTTGCGGCAAATACCGATAAAGGGAAGAAAATTTGGCTTCAGTTTGGATTGAAATGCGCCGACTTGCTACGCTGCGGCGCAGCATGAGCAATCTGCTCCGGAGCGCAAAAGCGCTGGACCAAGCGCGCATCTCGGGCTAAATTGTCTGACAAGAACGGGGTAGAGGCGAAAACGCCCATCAACAACCGATCATTGGGGATGAATGACATGGCATCTGGCAAGACCCACGATTACCATATCCTGCCGCCCGACATTGTGCCGCTGGCCACATCGCTGGGGGCGCTGATCTTCACTACGGGTATGGTGCTGTTCATGCATGATATGCCCGGCGGCAAATGGGTGCCCGCGCTGGGATTTGCGCTGTTGATCGCGGCGGTGTCGAGCTGGTTTGGCAAGATCACTGCCGAGGCGCGCGCGGGCGACCACACCCCGGTGGTGCAGTTGCATCAGCGCTATGGCATGATCCTGTTCATCGCGTCGGAGGTGATGTTTTTCGTCGGCTGGTTCTGGGCCTTCTTTGATTTCTCGCTGTTTCCCAGTACGCTCTCCAAGGCGATTGGCGGGCAATGGCCGCCCAAGGAGTTGACCGCTGTCCTTGATGCCTTTGATCTGCCCTTGCTGAACACGCTGATCCTGCTGCTCTCGGGCACGACGGTGACATGGGCACACCATTGCCTGATCCATGGCGATCGGGCCGGTCTCAAAAAAGGCCTGTGGCTGACCATCGGGCTTGGCATGCTGTTCTCTTCGCTTCAGGCGTTTGAATATGCCCATGCGCCCTTTGATTTTGGCAAGAACACCTATGGCTCGGCCTTTTACATGGCCACCGGCTTCCATGGGTTCCATGTGATCATCGGCACCATTTTCCTCGCGGTGTGCCAATATCGCGCCTATCGGGGGGACTTCACCCCGCGCCAGCATTTCGGATTCGAGGCGGCGGCATGGTATTGGCATTTTGTGGATGTGGTGTGGCTGTTCCTGTTCGTCAGCATCTATATCTGGGGCAATTGGGGCTTCGCGGTTGAGTGATCGCGCGCCTACGCTGATGGGGGCGGCGCTGTTGGGGCTGTGCCCACGCTGCGGATCCAAAGGGTTGTTTGCCGGATTGGCGCATTTCGCACCGCGCTGTGCCCGATGCGGGCTGGATTTTGCCGCGTTCAATGTGGGCGATGGCCCGGCCGCCTTTCTGACCTTTGCGGTGGGCGGCTTGGCAGCGGTGGTGGCGGCATGGCTGGCGCTGGCGGTGGATCCGCCGGTTTGGGTCTATCCCTTGGTGTTGATCCCGCTGGTGGTGGGGCCAACGCTCTATGGCTTGCGTGTGGGCAAGGCGGCCTTGCTGGCTGCCGAATATCGGCGCCGCGCGGGCGAGCATCGCGCGCCGTGACCTGGCGCCGTCTGCCTTTGATCCCCACGCTGCTGGTGCTGGCGGCGACGGGATACATGGTCCACCTCGGTCTGTGGCAGCTCGACCGCTTGTCGCAAAAGCAGGCGCGCCTTGCCCATTATGCCGCCGCGCAGAGCGATCATACCCCGGTTTCCATCGGCTATATCTGGCGGGCCAAGCAATCGGATGTCTGGGATTTCCGCCGTACCGCCTTTTGGTGCCAGCAGGTGCTTTCCACCAATATGGTCGCGGGTCGCAGCGCCAGCGGGCAGGCCGGGTGGGTCCAGGTCGCGCGCTGCCTCACCGGCCCGGTGCCCACACAATCTTTTCAGCCGACGCAGGCGCCGCAAGGTGTGCTGGCCGATGTGGTGCTGGGCTGGCGGCAACAGGCCAGCCCAGTGGCATGGGCGGGGGGCGAGGTGCGTGGCATGATCACGCCCGGCGGCGAATTCCGCCACCATGTCGTGGCCGATCCGCCGCTGGCCGGGCTGGCCGCCAATGCCGTGCCCGATCCCAAGAGCGTGCCGAACAACCATCTGTCCTACGCGGTGCAGTGGTTCCTGTTCGCGGGTGTGGCTGTGGTGGTCTATGCGCTGGCCCTGCGCGCGCGATGGCGCCGGGAGGAGGCGCTCAGCTAACCAGCCGCAGACCTTCGCCCGCTTCAGCCCCCGCCTTGGGCTGATCGGGCCAGATGCCGCGTGTGTCATAGACCAGCTTGCTGGCGCGTTCGGCCAGAGGCACGACCTTGAAAATGTCGTGATCGACCAGCGCGATCAGGATGTCGCATTCCTCCAGCGCTTCATCCAGATCGATGTGGCGTGCGCCGGTGCCCTCGAATTCGCGCGGCAAGACTGCGGAATAAGGCTCCACAATGCTGATCCGCTCGCCATATTTGCGCGCCAAGGTGGCCGCCACCAGCCGCGCCGGGCTTTCGCGGAAATCATCGATATTGGCCTTGAACGCCAGCCCCAGACACGCCACCCGCGCGCCCGGATGCGCCGCGATCAACGCATCCGCCTTGGCGATCACATGGTGGATCTTGCCATCATTCACCCCGCGCGCCGTGCGGATCAGCGGGGTTTCGGCGGGTGCTCCGGCCACGATGAACCATGGGTCCACCGCGATGCAATGCCCGCCCACACCCGGCCCCGGCGTCAGGATGTTCACACGGGGATGGCGGTTGGCCAGCTTGATCACCTCCCACACATCCAGCCCCATCTTGTCGGCCACCATCGACAGCTCATTGGCAAAGGCAATGTTCACATCGCGATAGGCGTTTTCGACCAGCTTGGTCATCTCCGCCGATCGCGCATCGGTGGTGATGCAGGCCCCGCGCACAAAGCGCTTGTAAAACGCCAAAGCCTTGCGCGCACAACGCGGCGTAATCCCGCCAATCGAGCGGTCATTATTGGCCAGTTCTTCCAAGATCCGCCCCGGCAACACCCGCTCTGGGCAATAGGCAATCGCCAGATCGGGCGTATCGCGTGTCAGGCCGGGGATCTTCAGATCGGGGCGTTCCTGGGCAAACAGGTCGCGGATCTGCTCGGTCGTCCCCACCGGGCTGGTCGATTCCAGAATGACCACATCGCCCGCTTTGAGCACCGGCGCAATCGAGCGCGCGGCGGAGAGCACATAGGACACATCGGGCGCATGATCCGGCCCAAACGGGGTCGGCACCGCGATGACAAACACCTCTGCCGCCTCAACCGACAAAGATGCCGAGAGCAAACCCCGCTTGACCACCGCCTGCACCAGGCCGTCGAGATCGACCTCTTCAATGTGAATTTCGCCCCGGTTGATGGTCTCCACCACCTTTTGCGTCACATCCACCCCGCGCACCCGGCATCCCGCGCGGGCGACGATAGCAGCGGTGGGCAGGCCGATATAGCCCAGCCCTACTACGCAAACGTCAGGCTTGTTGTCCGATTTCATGCCCAATGATCTCCACGATGCGGCGCGCGGAATGCCCATCCCCAAACGGGTTGTGGGCGCGCGCCATGGCTTCGTAAGCCGTCTTATCGTCGAGAAGATTGAAGATTTCGGAAACGATTCGGGCGCAATCAGTGCCCACTAGCCGCGCCGTGCCCGCTTCCACGCCCTCGGGCCGCTCGGTCGTCTCGCGCATGACCAGCACCGGCTTGCCCAGCGCGGGCGCCTCTTCCTGCACCCCGCCTGAATCGGTCAGCATGATTTCGGCCATCCCCAGCAATCGGGCGAAATGCGGGTAATCCAGCGGCTCGATCAGCGCGACATTGTCCAATCCCCCCAGCGCCGAATTCATCACCGCGCGCACATTGGGGTTGAGATGCACGGGGAAAATCACCGCCACATCGCCCCGCGCGGCGATCTGGCGGATGGCGCTGGCGATATTCTCCATGCCCGGCCCAAAATTCTCGCGCCGATGGCTGGTCACACCAATGATCCGCTTCCCTGCAAACCGCGCCGCCAAATCCGCCAGCCCGCCCGCCAGCTCTGGCTCCGCTGCAATCCGCGCGCCCACCCAATGCAGCGCATCAATCACCGTATTCCCAGTCACAAACACCCGATCCGCCGCCACATTCTCGCGCAGCAGCGCCGCCTCGCTGGTGGCGGTTGGCGCGAAATGCAGGCTGGCGATGGCCCCGATCATCTTGCGATTCACCTCTTCGGGCCAAGGGTGATAGATATTTCCCGATCGCAAGCCCGCCTCGACATGATCCACCGGGATCTTGCGATAATAGGCCGCCAAGGCCCCCGCCATCGCCGTGGCTGTATCGCCCTGCACCATCACGCGGTCGGGCTGCTCCGCATCCATCACCCGGCCCAGTTCGGTCAGCAAAGCCGCCGTCAGCCCATCGAGCGTCTGGTTGGGGCGCATCAGATCAAGATCATGATCGGGCACAATCCCCGCAATCGAGAGCACCTGATCCAGCATCGCGCGATGCTGCGCCGAAACACACACCACCGGCGTAAACCGCGCATCCGCCCGTAGCGCGGCCACCACCGGAAACAGTTTGATCGCTTCGGGGCGCGTGCCGAAAATGACGAGGATCTTGGTCATCGATGCTGGCTCTATCCATGCTGGTGGGGCTGGCCCATTCGATACAAGCGCAGGTGTTAACCGGCTCATAAGAGCCTGTGGACTATGCCCATGGCAAGGCAATTGGATGCCGATCCGCCAGAGAGGGCCAACTGTGACATATATGTATTCCAAGGTGGGCCGTGGTGATGCCGCGCCGGTTTCCTTTGGCGGGGCCGATGCACATAGCCGCGCAACCCGTGTGGTGGTGGTGGGGCTGGGCTATGTTGGCCTGCCGCTGGCGGTGGCGCTGGCAGGCAAGTTTGCCACGATTGGTCTTGATATCGACACGCGCCGTATCGAGGAGTTGGGCGCGAACCATGATCGCACCGGCGAGATCGACGCGGCGCGCCTCAACGCCAGCAGCTTGGCGCTGGCCACCGATCCGGCGGTGTGCCCTCCTTCGGATTTCTATATCGTCACCGTGCCCACGCCGATTGATGGCGCCAATCGCCCCGATCTGCGCATGGTGGAGGCCGCCAGCCGCACCGTGGGGGCGATGCTGCCCGCCGCCGTGGCTGATGGCCGGGTGCCGGTGGTGATTTATGAAAGCACCGTCTATCCCGGCGTGACCGAGGATATTTGCGGGCCGATCCTGGAGGCGCATTCGGGCCTTGTTTGCGGCAAGGATTTTTTCCTTGGATACAGTCCCGAGCGCATCAACCCCGGCGATCGCGAGCATACGGTGGACAAGATCACCAAGGTCGTCTCGGGCCAAACACCCGACATTCTCGACCGCGTGGCGCATCTTTATGGCTCGATCACCAGCGGGGGCACGTTCGCCGCCGCCAGCATCAAGGCCGCCGAGGCCGCCAAGGTGATTGAAAACGCCCAGCGCGACATCAACATCGCTTTCATGAACGAGATCGCGCAGATTTTCAGCAAGATGGATCTGTCGATCTGGGATGTGCTGGCCGCCGCGCGCACCAAGTGGAACTTTCTGCCCTTTGGCCCCGGCCTTGTTGGCGGGCATTGCATCGGGGTGGACCCTTATTACCTCTCGCACCGGGCCGAGCAGCTTGGCCTTGATCCGCGCGTGATTCTGGCGGGGCGGGGCATCAATGATGGCATGGCGGGCTGGGTGGCCAAGCAATTGCACAAAGCGCGCGGGGGCAAGCCCGGCAGCATCCTGATGCTGGGCCTGACCTTCAAGGAAAACATCCCCGATCTGCGCAACAGCAAAGTGGCGGATCTGGTCTCGGCGCTGGGGCGGCTGGGCCATGCCATTACCGTGCATGATCCCTATGCCGATGCCGCCGAGGCTCTGCATGAATATGGCATACCGCTGGTGCCCGATGCGCTGGACCGCCAGTATGACATGATCGTGCTGGCCGTGGCCCACAGGGAATATCTCGCGTTGGGCGGCGAGGCCTTTCGCGCAGCGCTCAAGACGGGGGGGACACTCGCCGACCTTAAGGGCGAATGGGGCAAGGCGGTGGACTGGACGCTGTAAGGGGGCCTCAGAACCCCCGTTTCCACCCCACGCTCACCCCCTGATCATCGGGCAGGGCGGCATAATGGCCGGGGTCTTGCCGCCAAAACAGGTTGAGATTGGCCGCTCCGCCCTTGAGCGGGAAGGCCCAGGCCAATTCGGCATCCACCTCTCGCCCGGTGGGGCTAAGGCCAAGGCGGCGAGTGCCCCATGTGGCGCCGGTGGTGTAATCATAGGCCACGGGCAGATAGAAATTCAGCCCCCCGCCACTGACCCGCAAGGGTTGCGACACGCGCAGCGCCAGCACATCGCCCGGCTTGAAGAAATTGGCGATCGAGCCATCCACCACCCAGCCATTGCTGACCAGATGCGATCCCGCGCCGATGAAGCCTGATCCGCGCACGGCGGTATAGCCCTGCCGCCAGGCCGCGCCAAAATGGAAATCGGGGTGCGGGCGCCACCCCAGCGCGGCATCGACAAAGGCGCTGTCGGCCCCATGCGCGCCCAGCGCAGTGTTGAACCGCGCGCCCAGAATGCCCTTCTGCTCGCCCATCCAGCTTGCGCCGATCCCAGCCTCGAATGGCCCCCAGCGTCGATCAAATGCCGCGCCAAAACGCTGCACCAGATCGCGGTTATCCGCCGCCAGCGGATTGCCCAGCGTTTGCCACAGCGCGCCGGTCTGCCCCCGGCTCTGCTGCGCCGAGAGCGTCAGCCCCCATTGGCCCAGCGCCCGGCGGATCGCCAGCGATGTCTCGGCGGTGCGGGTGAAGCCGGTATCCTCCAGCGGGTTGGCCGCGATCAGAAAGGCAGGGCGATCCTGCCCCTGCAAGCTGGCGACCAGCCCGTCGCTGCTCTGCGAAAAGGCGAAAGCGACCGATGTCTGGGGCGAAAGCCGCGCGATGATCCGCCCGGCCAGCACCTTGGCAATCGCCGCATCATCCTGAGACAAGCGCAAGGCCCCGCTCCAGGGCAGAGCCAGCGCCTGCCCGGTGGCATCCACGCTAAACGCCATGGCCACTTGCCCGCCGCCCAGCGTGATCCCCTGCTGCCGCGTGGTCAGCGCCCCGGTCAGCTTCTGGCTGATCACTGCCCCGCGCATGCCCGAGGCCAGATTGACGCTGAACGCGCGCCCATAGGAATCAAGCACCAGCGTCCGCAAAGACCCCTGCGCCACAGCATCGCCCATCGCGGCGGAGGTCACCCCGCTGGTGTCGCTCACCGCGATTTGCGTCGCGCTGCCCGCCAGCGCTGTGGAGCCTTGCGCGGTGAAGGCCGCCGCGATGTTGAGCACACCGGCGCCATAGGTGGTATCCGTGCCACTCGTGCCCGCATCGGTGGCGGTGGAGAGCAGCAATTGCACCGCCTGTTTGGCGGTGAGATTGGGAAAGGCCTGTAGCAAGAGCGCCACCGCCCCAGTGATCTGTGGCGCGGAGAAACTGGTGCCGGAATAGACGGTGTAATAAGTCGAGCCGTTCTGCGTGGTATATTTGATGCCGCTGCCCGAATATTGGCAGCACACTTGCTCGCCCCGCGCGGTCAGATACCAAGCCGCCTCTGTCCCCGCCTTGTCGGAAAAGCTGGAGATGGTGTTGGCGCTGTCCACCGATCCGGCAATGATCACATTGCCATTGCCCGCCGCGCGCAGACCGATGGCGAAAGGATCGGGATCGGCAGCGCCATCATTGCCCGCCGAAACCACCACCACCACGCCCGCGCTGGCGGCATAGGCCATCGCGCTGTTCACCGCGCCATTGGGGGTGGATCCGCCCAGCGACAGGTTGATCACCTTGGCCCCGGCGACCACGGCCTTGGTGATGCCGCTGGCGATGGCGGTGTCGCTAAAGCTGCATTCGCTGGCGCAACTGCCCACCGAATCGACGCGCATGGCCGCGATAGTGGCATTATAGGCGATGCCCATCACCCCGCCGGAATTGCGGGCGGCGGCGGCGATCAGGGCGACCATGGTGCCATGATCATCATCGGCATTGGTCAGGCCACGCGCGCTGACCACATCAGCAGAGGCGCTGGCGATGCGGCCGGAAAATTCGGTGTTGCTGGTGTCGATCCCCGAATCGATGATGCCGATGGTTACCCCTTGGCCGCTGGCCCCGGCGGCCCATGCGGTGATCGCGCCATGCTGCGATGGGCCGGTGGAGCGGGTGTATTCGCTGGTGGTGAAGCTGGCCGAGGGGGTGGGGGTCAGGCTGGAGGTGGGGGTTGAGGTGGCTGTCGCGGTGGCGGTGGCCGTTGCGGTCGCTGTCGCGGTTGCTGTCGAGCTTGGCGTAGAGGTTACCCCGCCGCCGCCGCCCCCGCCGCAGGCCGCCAGTGTGGCCAACGCCACGCCGATCACCCCGGTTAACGGCATTCGGCGCAAGTAAGCCAACCTTTGCCCGGCGCGCGCGGCGTAATTTTCGGACATCTCCATTTCGATTCCCCCGTTCCCCGCGCACCCAAGTGTCTTTTATGCCTCGGGCAGAATGAAGAAAGAAGAAATGTGCCCGTTTCCGTTGCGCTCGCCTGCTAAGCTTTCAAGGGAAAGCTACAGGGCTTGCCCCGGCCGCGCGCAAGCGATAGGCGCTTTGGCCAAGTCCTGCGCGCGCGCCCTGTGCCCGCGCGCCCCAGCAATGAAGGCCAGAGCCATGACCGACCTTTCCACCCTTTCCGCCGCCATCGAAGCCGCATGGGATGCGCGCGACACCGTCACCCCCGCCAGCGCCGAAGTCCGCGCCTCTGTCGAGGCGGCCTTTGCCCTGCTCGAATCGGGCAAGGTGCGCGTCGCTGAAAAGATTGATGGCGAATGGGTGGTGAACCAGTGGCTGAAGAAGGCCGTGCTGCTGTCTTTCCGCCTGAATGACAATCAGCTTGTGCCCGGCGGCGCGGCGGGTGCCCCGGCGTTTGACAAGGTCGCCAGCAAGTTTGACGGCTATGACGATGCCAAGTTCCGTGAAGGCGGTTTCCGCGTGGTGCCGGGCGCTGTGGCCCGCGCTGGCTCGTTCATTGGCAAGAATGTCGTGCTGATGCCCAGCTTCGTGAACATTGGCGCCTATGTCGATGAAGGTTCGATGGTGGACACCTGGGCCACGGTCGGCTCCTGCGCCCAGATCGGCAAGGGCGTGCATCTGTCGGGCGGCGTGGGCATCGGTGGCGTGCTGGAGCCGCTGCAGGCTGGCCCGGTGATCATCGAGGATGGTGCTTTCATCGGCGCGCGCAGCGAAGTGGTCGAAGGCGTGATCATTGGCGAGGGCGCGGTGCTCTCGATGGGCGTGTATATTGGCGCCAGCACCAAGATCGTGAACCGCGCCACGGGCGAGATCCTCTATGGCCGCGTGCCCCCCTATTCGGTGGTGGTGCCCGGCAGCCTGCCCGGCAAGCCTTTCCCCGATGGCACGCCGGGGCCGAGCCTCTATGCCGCGATCATCGTCAAGACGGTGGACGCGCAGACCCGCA
>Ga0302262_10000202_pt1 | contig 25015 bp, 36 predicted proteins | sample II_Fen_E3_4_FD_194557 | JGI IMG/M metagenome (GOLD analysis project Ga0302262, IMG submission 194557) | Peat permafrost microbial communities from Stordalen Mire near Abisko, Sweden - II_Fen_E3_4 | ecosystem: Environmental > Terrestrial > Soil > Wetlands > Permafrost | place: Sweden: Abisko...
CGACGCCATCGCCGGTGCGGGACATTGGACGCTCGAGATCATCAAGCGGTCAGACAAGGCCAGCTCAAGGTCATGACGGCCATCGAGAACTGCCGCACCGCCGCGCTGGGCGGTCACGTCGAGGCCTGCGACGACTGCGGGCATTGGCGGATCGCCTACAACTCGTGCCGCAACCGGCATTGCCCCAAATGTCAGGGCGCCGCCGCGCGCACCTGGCTGGCCGCGCGCGAGGCCGATCTGTTGCCGGTCGGCTACTTCCATGTGGTGTTCACCGTGCCTGCCGAGATCGCCGACATTGCCTGGTAAAACAAGGCGGTGGTCTATGACCTCCTCTTCCGCGCGGCTGCGGACACGATGCTGACCATCGCCGCCGATCCCAAGCACCTCGGTGTGCGGGTCGGCATCACCGCCGTGCTGCACACGTGGGGATCGGCACTGACCCACCACCCGCATGTACACATGATCGTGCCCGGCGGAGGTATCGCGCTGGACGGGACGCGCTGGATCTCGTCGCGCCCGGCCTTCCTGCTGCCGGTGCGCGTGCTAGGCGCCTTGTTCTGCCGGCTGTTCCTAACCCGCTTGCTGGCCCTGTTCGATGCGGGAAGGCTCGGCTTCTTCGGCGCCTTGGCGGGTCTGGCCGCGCGCAAGGCCTTCCTGCGGCATCTATCGCCGATCAGGAAGAAGCGCTGGGTGGTCTATGCCAAGCCCCCCTTTGCCGGACCGCAGGCAGTGCTGACCTATCTCTCGCGCTACACCCATCGCGTCGCCATCTCGAACCGGCGGCTCATCGGCTTCGACAAGGCTGGCGTGACGTTCCGGTACAAGGATTATCGCCGCGACGGTGCTGAACGCCAGCAGGTCATGACGCTGGCCACCGACGAGTTCAAGCTCGACAATACCGCCGCGCCCAACGGCTTCACCCGCGCGCCGCATAACGGGCAGCAGCAGGCCGCCGCCTTCACCACCGACTGCTGATCGCCGCCCTCAACCCCAAAAACCTGCCCGCGCCCATTCTACCCCACAGAAAGCTGCCCTCATGGACGAAATCACCCGTCAAAAATTCAACACTTTCGCGGCCAATGTCGCGCGCCTCAACAACGTGGCGGCGGATCGCGTGGGCGTGCCCAACGCCGGGCATTTCAGCGTCACCCCGTCGGTGCAGCAGACGCTGGTCAAGCGGATGCAGGAAAGCATCGAATTCTTGCAGAGCGTCAACATCCTGCCACGCGACGAAATGGTCGGGCAAAAGCTGGGCCTGTCGATCAGCCAGTTGATCGCCCGCACTCAGAAGGCCAACCCCGCCAATCCGCGCACCGGCACCGATCCCACCAGCATGGACGGCTTTGGCTATACGCTGCGCAAGACCAATTTCGACACCTGGCTGGGCTATGACACGCTCGACACCTGGGCGAAATTCCCCGAATTCGAACAGTTCTGCCGCGATCTGATCGTTACCGCCATTGCGCAGGATCACATCAAGATCGGATTCAACGGTATTGAATGGAATGAAACCTCCGATCCGGTGAATAACCCGCTGGGGCAGGACGTAAATCGCGGTTGGCTGCAAGCCATGCGCGAGGAAAACCCCACGCGCGTTATCTCCACCGGCAAGGCCGAGCCGGGGAAGGTCACTTACGGCGCGGCGGGCGATTTCAACAATATCGACGAACTGGTCTACAAGCTGAAGCAGTCCACGCTGCCGAGCTGGGCGCGCAAGGCGCCGGGCCTGGTGGCCATCGTGGGCGATGATCTGATCTATCAGAAATATGGCGCGATCATCGCCAAGAGCGAAGGTTCGCTCGACACCATCGCGCGCCAGGTGCTGATGGGGCAGATGACGTTCGGCGATCTGCCCGGCGTGCGCGTGCCCTATTTCCCGTCCGACACGGTGATGATCACCACGCTGGCCGAGGCCGACAAGCCGCTCTCGTCCAACCTGTCGATCTATTACCAGAACGGCAAGAACCGCCGCAAGCTGTGGGACCGTCCCGATCTGGACGGCGTGTCCGACCTGCAATCGTCCAACCTCGCCTTTGTGGTGGAAGATTACACCTACGCCTGCATGGCCGAGAATATCACCCCCAAGGAAGCGTGATCCCCTTGGGCTGGTGCGGTCCCTCCTGCGCACCGGCCCACACCCGCCGCCGCCCGTTCCCTGCCGGGCGGCGGCATCCTGTCCCATCCATAGGGCCATCCCGTGACCGATATTTTCCGCGATCATTACGAACGCATGAGCGCCAGCCAGGCCGCCGCCACGGCCCAGCCCTATGCTTCGCCCCAGCATACCCCCGCGCGCCCCGGCATCACGCCTTCGGCCCCCGTGGCCACCGAATACCGGCTGAAACTGGCCGAGCTGGGCGGCGATCTGGAACGCCTGCGCAATATCCAAAGCCTTGAGCGGAAAATCGCGGCCAAGCGCGAGATGATCGGCGCCTATCTGCCCTGGCTGGATGGCGCACTGGCCGCGCCCAAGCCTGCCCAGGACGAGATTGTCACCACCATGATGATCTGGGCCATCGACATTGCCGATTGGCCGCTGGCGCTGCGCTTGGCGGGCCATGTGCTGGCCCACGGCCTCGCGCTGCCCTCGCGCTATGATCGCACCCCCGGCTGCCTGATCGCCGAAGAAGTGGCCGAGGCCGCCCTTGGCCCGAATGCCGCTGTTCCGCTGGCCGTGCTGCAACAGGTGGAAGGCCTGACCGATCTGGAAGACATGCCTGATCAGGCCCGCGCGAAACTCTACAAGGCCAAGGGGTTGGCCCTGCGCGCCACGCTCGATGCCTTCGATCCGGAAGCCGAAAGCGCCCGCGCGGGCGGCAAGTCCGCCCTGATCGCGGCGGCCACCGATGCCTTCACCCGCGCCCTGTCGCTCGACCGCTCCTGCGGCGTGAAAGACCACCTGCGCCAACTCGAACGCCTCGCCCGCGCGCTGGCCGCCGACGCCCCCCAAACCCCCGCCTGATGGACCGCGCCCCTATGCTTCCCCCCGAAACCCTCGCCCGCCTTGCCGCCATCGGCGCCACGGTGATCACCATCGGCGACGCCGTGCTGATCCATGGCGATTGCCTCGCTGCGCTGCCCTATCTGCCCCCGGTGGACGATGTTCTCACCGATCCGCCCTATTCCAGCGGCGGCGCCTTTCGCGGCGACCGCATGGCCCCCACCAAGGCCAAGTATCAGCAGACCGGGCGGGTCGATCTGTATCCCGATTTCAGCGGCGATAACCGCGATCAGCGGGCCTATGCCTATTGGTCCACCCTGTGGCTTTCCGCGTGCCAGCGCATCATGCGCCCCGGCGGCCTGATCGGCCTGTTCTCCGATTGGCGCCAAATGCCCACAACCACCGATGCCTTGCAGGCAGGCGGCTTCGTGTGGCGCGGGATTGCTGTGTGGGACAAGACACAGGCCACGCGCCCGGCGCTGGGCCGCTTTCGCAACCAGGCCGAGTATCTGGTGTGGGGCACGAACGGCCCGCGCCCGCTGGCCGGTGCCTGCATTCCCGGCGTCTACCGCCTGTCGGCCACCTCGGAAAAGAAGCAGCATATTGCGGGCAAGCCCACCGCACTTCTGGCCGACATGATGGCCCTGTGCGGCAACGTGGTGCTCGATCCCTTCATGGGCAGCGCTTCCACCGGAGTGGCCGCGATCAAGACCGGGCGCCGCTTCATCGGTGTGGAAATGAACGCGGACTATTTCGCCGTCTCCTGCCGCCGCCTGGCCGAAGCACAGGGCCTGCCCGTGCCCGATTTCGCCGCCATGCCCATCGCCGCCTGACCCCCAAAGAGGCCACCATGTCCGCCCACATCAAAATCACCGCCGCCGCAAAGCCCATGGACGTTCACACGCTGCGCCTTGTGGATGGCCAGCCCGCCCAGGGCGCCGATTGGGTGCACCACACCCTGATCCCCGCTGGCCACAGCGAAACCTTTTACGCCACCGACCGGCGCGCCGTGCTGATCATGCCGCCGACCGGCACGGACTGAACCCTTCCCCCACCTGTATGCCCGCATACCTGTATACAGGCATACACCCAAACCCCACCTCAATGGAGTATCCCAACATGACGAAGATCATCGAAACCGCTGTCAACGCGATCACCGGCCTGGTCCACGACGCTGAAAGCGTCATCGAGCGCCTGGTCCATGGTGCCGAGGCCACCGTCGACAATCTGGAAGCTGACGGCGAAGGTCTGGTCGATCGCCTGACCGGCAAGGCTGACATTGCCGACACCGAGGGCGCCGACACCGAGGGCGCCGACACCGAGGAAGGCAGCACGGTCGAGGCCGACACCTCCACCGAGAACGCCAGCACGGACAGCAACCTGACTGCCACCGATCCGGCGCCCACCGCCGACGCCCCCGCCGCCGATCCGGCCCCCACCGCCGATGCCCCCGCCGCCGCCCCGGCGGCTGATGCTCCGGCCGCCACCGAATAAGAGCTGCGCCACCGCGCCGGGGGGGCGGTGAAGGGGAAAGCAGGCAAGCCTTGCTTCGCCCCTGATCCCCACCCCCCCACCCTTTCCCCGATCCAAAGGCCGCGCCCATGTCCACCTCGCCCCTGATCGCTATCGGCGCCCCTAATCCGGCCACACTGGCAGGCACTGTCGCGGGTGATGGCTGGTGGCCCGATGTCGATTGCGCCGATGCGCGCGCAAAGCTGCGCCTGCCTGATTACGTCACCGGCCCGCGCCTGACCGGCGCCATCGAGGGCGCCTATCTCACCGTCGCGCGCCAGCTTGGCCAGTGGCGCGCAAAGATGGAGCGGGCAGGGGCCACCAGCCTGTCCGCGATCACCGCCACCGAACTGGCCGCCGCCTGCGCCGCCGATGATCCGCGCCCGCTGGGCTATGCCATGGATGACATTTTCGGCGATAGCTGGGCGCGCCTGCCTTGCCATCATCACCTGCGCCGCCGCCCGCCGCCCGACGCGCTGCCCTCCGAAATCGCCGATGTGGTCGTGATGGTCAACGGCAAAACCGGCCTGATGGTCCAATGGCAGCGCGCCGTGTATTATCTGGCCATGGCCGAGGTGTCCGACGAATATCGCGACATGGCCACAATCAGCACCAAACAGCCGCGCGTGGACGCCATCGAATCCACGGGCCGGGACTATAGCCGCATGGCATCCGATGCTATCCGCTACATTCTGGGCACCACTGCTGTGGCGGTCGATCTGATCTGATGGCCACCTTTACCACCACCACACTGGACGGGGACACACTAGACGCCCTGTGCTGGCGAGAGCTGGGAACCACAGAGGGCGGGGTGGTGGAACAGGCCTATACGCTCAACCGCGCCCTTGCGGCCTATGGCGCCTTCCTGCCCGGCGGCATTGATGTGGTGCTGCCCGTGCCCACGTCTACCCAAATTCTGGCGGTGGAAACCGTCAACCTGTGGGATTGATCCGTGCGAAAGCCCCAAACCTTGCGCAATGCCCTGATGGCCGCCGTGCCCTCACTGGCCGCCAATCCAGACCTGTTCTGGATGGAGATTTCAGAGGGCCAGATCCACGCCCGCAATCTAGGAGCGCCGACCGGCTTTGAATGGGCCTACACGCTGGAAATCGTCATCGTGGATACGGTGGAGGAACCGGCCTTGATCGCCCTGGCCATCAACACCTGGGCCGCAAGAAACCAGCCCGATTTGCTCACCGCGCCGGGCATCCTCTTTGAAGCGCCCCGCGTGGATAGCGAAAAAGTAGACCTCGTTTTCCGCCTGCGCCTGCGCGAAGTCGTTGCCCTGGTCGATGATGGCACCGGCACCGGCACCCAGGCAATCCAGTATCAGGACGAGCCAGACATGGCCGATCTGTTCGACGCGGCCTTTCCCGCCATTCCCGGCACCGTCCTGAAATCCGATACCAGCACCGGCACAGGCCGTAGCGGCATGGTCCGCCCACGCCATGGCTGACGCGATCGGTGGCCTTGGCGCATTTGACGAGCTGGAAACGTGGCTGGCAACCCAAATGCTGGCCCTTTCGCCCGCGCGCCGGGTGATGCTGGCCCGCCGCGTCGGCATGGCCATGCGCCAGGCCAACGCTATGCGCGTGGCCGCAAACGTCACACCCGATGGCCGAGCCATGCCCGCACGTAAGGAAAAAAAGGGCCGCCCCTCCAAAAAGGCCCGCAAACAGCGCCCCAGCGGTGGCCGCAAGGGCCTGATGTTCCGCCGCATCGAAATGATGCGCAACATGCAGATCAGCGCCTCGCCGGAACAGGCCGTGTTATCCTTCCAGCCCTACGTCGCCGAAACCGCGCGCGTCCACCACTACGGCCTGACAGCCCCCGTCGATCCCCGCATCCGCAATTCGATCAGCACCCAATACCCCGAACGCCCGCTGCTGGGCTTTTCCGAAAGCGATAAGGCCTTTGTGATGGCCAGCGTGATGGAGTGGATGGCTGGTAAATTGTAATAACAAATTTCCTTGACGGGGAAACAAATTGTTACTACAGGTTTCCCATGATAATCGTATGGGACGAACCAAAGCGCCTTTTCAATCTCGAAAAGCACGGGATTGATTTCAGGGACATTGACGAGGCTTTCTTTGCCTCTGCCCTGATCGGCCCGGCTAAGGCAGGGCGCTGGTTTGCCATCGGTGAAATGGATGGCGTGAAGGTAGTGATCTTTGCCCGCCTTGGCACCGAAGGCCTGTCGATCATCTCGGCACGCCCTGCAAGCCGCAAGGAAAGGAACCTGATCGCATGACAAAGCTGCCATATACCCAAGCCGATATGGACGCCGTGTCGGACAATCCCGAACTGACGGCGGCGGATATTGCCGCCGCCCGCCCCTTTGCCGAGGTATTCCCTGAACTGGCCGCCACGATGCGCGGCGGGCGCGGCCCTCAAAAAATGCCGACTAAGGTCAGCACCACAATCCGGCTCTCGCCCGAAGTGATCGCCCATTTCAAACAGGGCGGTACAGGGTGGCAGGCTCGGATCGATGCAGCGCTCAAGGAATGGGTGGCGGGGCATTCTTGAGGAGCGCCAGCCACAACCCGAATGCACCAGATAACGCATCGCTAGGCAGGTTCTAGCATGAACAGCGATTGAGGTGCAGTCAGCCATCCCATCACCGTCGCCGCCCCCCGCCTTTCTTCACCAGAAGATCGCTGATCGCCTCCTCTAGTAGCGCCTGCACGGTAGTGTTCTCCTCGGCGGCCAGGATGCGCAATTGGGTAGAGATTTCGGGGGCGAAGTGGCCGCCGATCAGCTTTTTGCCCTCGCGCCCCCTGCTGGGCAGGGGCGCCGTTGCTCCACCGCGCTCGCCGGAGCCTGTCACAGTGCTTGATTGATGTGCCGCCGCCGCGACTTGTGCCGCAAGCTGCCCCAGATCCACGATGGGCAGGGAAACAGTGTTCGGCGCGCTGCTGGCGGGGGCATGGTCGGTCGTGTCCCCCTTGGCCGCTGCGGCCAAAGCTGCGGCTAGTCCACGTCCTGCACTCTTGCGGCGCTTGTCAGTCATGGTTTTGCCCTTCCTCTTTTTCACTGGCGCGGATGGCCTTGCGCAGCGCCACCAGCTTGGCAGCGGCTTGCGTATCGGGCTGCCCAAACGCCTCCACAAATTCGCGGGCTGCGTCGCGTACTAAACGCAATCGAACAACTTCCTCACACAAATCAGGCATTATCGCCAGTCTCCATCACCTTACACGCATACGTGTATACGTCCGCAATCTCCTGCGCCGCCGCACTTTTGGGCGCGTATTCCTGCACGGCCAGGCCATCCACCTGGGCGCGAGAATAGTCTTTGCGGTTGCCGATCAGGATCGGGCAAACCTGCGCCCCCATCGCGGCTACGGCCTCCATGGTTTCTGCTGCCTCTGCTCCGCGCGGGGCCACTTGGGTCAGTATCACGCGGGCGGGCTTGCCCAACTGGCGCACCAGATCGAGCGTGTGCCCCATGCTGATCGTATCGAACAGGGCAGGGCGCGTGGGGATCAGCACCAGGTCGGCTACGCTGGCCGCCGCATGGGCTACATCGCGCGCCACCGCTGCGCCATCAATCACCACCAGATCAGCCCCGGCGCGCTCTGCCGCCTTGATCGTATGGGACAGGCGCACCGCCTGGATGGATTGCACCGTGGGTTCGTCCAGCCCCGATGCCTCCAGGCGCCGGTCGGCCCATGCGGCGGCGGTGGCCTGTGGGTCCAGATCGAGCAGGCAGGTTGCCTTGCCATCGGCCTGCGCGGCCACGGCAATACACGTGGCCAGCGTGGTTTTGCCCACGCCGCCCTTTTGCGAGAGAATAGCGATAACTTGCACGAAAGCTTCCTTCTGTTTTGCAGCTTGAAGGGTGTTTCGGCCCTACCTGTAAGCTTGTATGGTCGTATGCGTGTATACAGGTATACGACCATACAAGCAAGGCCTCTATGCCCTTGGCACATAAAAAAGAGGCCGAAGGTTTCCCCCCGGCCCCCGTCAAATTCTGCCCCTACGCCTCACGCCTTGGGCTGCGCCGCCATCCATGCATCATACGCGGCCTTGGTGGCGGCCTCGTCCCAATCGTCCCCGGCCTCATTCAGCACCTGAAACACCGTGCCGTCCTGCGCCGTGATATAGGCAATATCCGAATTATAGGCCATGTCGATTACCCCTTATCCTGCGGTAAAGCTGCTGGTGAGACGCATCGTGGCCTGCGCGGTGGCCCCGTTTTTATAGACGACGCGATAGAGCGCAGCGCTGCTGAACGGCCCCGTCAGCGGCGCGCGCGCCTGTGCCACGTAATAGGTCGTGCCCGCCGCATTGGTCACCGCCGTCGCGGTCACGCTCTGCACCGGGATGTAGGTCGTCCCCGTGTCATAGCTGGCCTCGATATACAGTGTCCCGGCCTGATCGGCCTGGGCCTGGGCATTATAGAACGAATATTGCGGCCCAAACGAGGAGTTGAAGGTGCGCCCCGTGCCGGTGAACGTCGCCGCCGCGCCCAGCGCCGTGGTGCTGTCGGAATAGCCGGTGGACGTGTTCACGGTGCCCGTCACCGCCCCGATGGTCGACGAGCTACCCGCCAACGAAATTCCGGTGAAGGGCGCCACAGCGCGCTTCTGTGCCAGAACCACCGTCACGGTGCCACTGACATAGGTCGAGACGCGGGCGCGGACGTAGGCCGCCGACGAGGCAAAGCCATAGATGCCGAGCGCGTTGGAAATCGATCCCGGCGAAGATGTACTCGACGCCGTGCCCACACCAATAACGGGTAGGGTAATCCACGTCACATTGTCGTTGGATTGCTCAAAGGTAATCGTGCTGCTGGTGCCGGTCGCGGTGACCTGAAACGAACCGCCCGCAAAGCCCGCCGTGCTGGCGCTCACCACTACCGCGGCGCTGGTCGCGCTGCCGCTGGTCACGGCGGCGTCGGCAACATCATCCACGGATACACCGCCAATATGCGCCATGCCCGCCACCAAGGGCGCAGCACTGGCCTTGTAGATGGCCGACAGCCACCCGGTCAGGCCCAACCCGCCCGCAGGCATGGCCGTGCCCGTGATGGCGCTGCCGGCAGGCTCGAGATTGGACAGATCGGTGGCAGAGGCAAACGACAGGCTACCCGCCCCGGCCTTGGCGCCCAGGCTGGCGGGCAACTGCCCGCTGATGGCGGCCAGCGAGGTGTTGGCCACCGCCTGATTGCCCGCCGTCGCCGCGCCAGCGGGCAGCGGCAGAGCAGCAGCGGAAATCGCCTGCGTCGCGGGCAGATTGGCGACGTTCACCGATCCGCTCACGGCCTGCGTCGCGGGGAAATTGGCGACGCTCACTGCCCCGCTCACCGGCTGCGTCGCGGGGAGATTGGCGACGACCACCGATCCGCTCACCGGCTGCGTCGCGGGGAAGTTGGCCACGCTTACGGCCCCGCTCACCGGCTGCACCGCCGGGAAGTTAGATACCGCTACCGATCCCGCGATACCGCCGCCGGATGATCCCGGCGCGGCCATCGCCGATCCCAGCCCGATCGCCAGAGTGGCGGGCATCGCGGCATGATCGAGGCTGGCCCAGATATGCAGGCCAGTAGCCCCCCAGATTTCGCCCGGATCAACCAGCGCGCCGCTGGTGGGCGCATCGGCGCTGTCGGTATAGGCTAGCAGGATCTGCCCAGGCCCCTTGTTCTGGACCCAGCTCGCCACCGCCGATGCGCTGGCAAACTGCGTGGTCAGGTCTACCCAGCTATCATCATTTAGGGCGCGGTCGCCCAGATAGGCGTCGGTCATCGCGCGCCCTCCTGTCCGTCCAGGCCATGCACCAAAACATAGGACGCATGGGCAATGTCATAATCCGCATCACAGGCGCGCCAATCGGCGCCGCTGATCCACACCCGGTCTAGGCCCGCCACGACGGTTTCGGCGGGGGGGATTGCAGGAAGGTCGGGATCGGGATTTTGGGTGGGCTGGGCGGCAGGGGGCGGTGCGCCGGGGCGCAAGCTGTGGCCAGCAGAATAAGCGGCAAAGCGGCGGCCAGCGTCAGCCTGCCCCGCTTGATACGAAAGGGATGCAGCATGGGATGCGCTCCTGTAATTGGTTTCAGCCTTGGCGGTGGCTTCCATCGCCGCCGCCAGATCGGATTTGCGGGCCGCTGCACAGCTTTGCGCGGCGGCGATGGCCTTGGATGCCCGGCAATGCTCCCACACGCCCCAGGCGGCCAAAATCAGGCACAGTGCGATCAGCAGACGGGCAGGGGAGGCAAACAGCCACTTGGCAATAGTGCCCAGCACGCCCAGGGCCGGGGCAAACACCCCGCCCAAAACACGCCAGACGATCATGGCGATGGAAATCATGCCGCGTCCTTTCGGGTAATCTCGCGCGCGATCTGGCGATAGCCGCGCGGCGTGGGGTGGATGCTGTCAGGCGAAAGTGCCGGGATCGGCACCACCGCATCACCATGCGCGGCGGCCACAGCCAGCACCGGCGCAGCATGGTGGGCAGGCGCAATCCACACCACCTGGCGCGCCTTGACCTGGGCGCGGATGCTTTCCAGCGTGGGGCCGGTGTCGGCCCCAAAATCATTGCTGCCCAGGCTGATCACCACGCGGTCGGCATCAATCCGCCGCGTCTGGTATTGGTGGCGCCACCGGGCGCTGGTCCAGCCCTTATGTGCCAGCGCCGCGCATTGCGGCATTTGTGCGGCCACGCCCTGGGCGATGCTGTCGCCAATCACCGCGCAGCTCATGCCGCGTCCATCATGCAAACGGCGCGCTCGCGCTGACGGCGGCTCTGCAAGCCCCGCACCACGCGGCCACCGGCCCGATCAAAATAGGTCAGGCTGGTGCAGCTCGCGCGGATATGGCCCGCATTGATCTGCGCGCGCATGGTCGATCGGCAATAGGTTGGCCACCCGATGTTATGGGCGAGGCTGACAGCGGCAAAGCGCACATTGTCCCGGCGGGGCATGGTCAGGGCAAGGCCGGGAGTGCAGGCCATGACATGGCTGGCCGTGTCGGCCAGGCGCGCCTCGAGCATGGTGTCGCACTGGGCTTCGGTAAAGTGCTGGCCCAGCTTGATACCCTCGCCGGTCAAGCCATCGCAGGCCGTGGGCACGCCCACCAGATCGAGATAGACCCGCAGATATTGGGGGCCGCTGACGGCGCGCATGGTGGTCTGCCCGCTGGGCGCCACACTCACGGCTACCTTGCGCCCGCTTTCCGCCGCCGGGACATTGGTCAGCAACAGCGCGGCGGTGGCCGATCCGACAATCGCCACCAGCTTGCCCACCAGAATCACTGCCGGTCGGTTGCCGGTGCTGTCCGGCGTGTCCTGGTCATTGGGCATTGGCGGTGCCCCCCTGTTTCAACAGGCGCGCCAGCGTGGGCGCGGCAAATGCCAATACCCCGGCCAGAGAGGAGGCTACCGGGCGCCAATGGGTGGGGACATAGGCCACAAGACCAGTGAGGATTTCCGGCTGAGCGACCAAAGCGGCTACCGCCACCCCGGCAACGGCGGCCAAATGCACACTCCACCAGCGCCATGCCTGGCGCGCATCATCCACCAGATGCATCATTCGTCTCCCTCGGGTTTTGCGCGCCAGGCGCGCCAATGGTTGGCCCAACCCTGCACCGTGTCGGTTTCCCACAGACGGATGATCACCAGCGCCCCCGCGCCGATCTGGATGATATGGGGCAGGGCATCGCTGGCCGCCGCGATCAGGGCAGCGGCAATCGTGGTCAGATCGAGCGCCAAACGGGCGGCATGATCATGCGCAGCGGCGCCAGCGATGCCATGGGCGGTGTCAACAATCACGGTGGGCCTTTCGCGGCAGGTTGGGCGTTACTGGCCCACAAAGCCCCACCGCCTGCCCCCTGACAACGCGCGCGCATTGTGGGCGCGCGGGCCACAATGGCGGGCGCTGGCCCGCGCGAAATTACCCGGCCACCCTTGGGCATGGCTCCGCTGGGGCCACCATCCACAGGATCGTCCATGCCCCTAGACCCGATTGCCCGCAAACTGGCGGAAAACGCTGTAAGCTATGCCGAACAGGCTCTGGCGATTTCGCAGGATGCCGTGGGCAGCGCGACCGCGCAGGCCAATGCGTCCGCCGCCGCCGCGCAAACGGCCAGCACCAAGGCGGACACCGCCACCACCGCCGCGTCCAGCGCCAGCACGAGCATGATCGCCGCCATGCAGCAGGCCGCCGCCGCACAGGATGCCGCCACCACCGCCACCACTGGTGCCGCTACCTCCACCGCGCAGGCCGCCCTTGCGGTTGCTGCCGCAGATAACGCAGGTGCCGCCGCACAGAGCGCGGTGCAGGCCATCGCCGCCACGCTGCCCTATCCCTATTATCCCAGCGTGGCGGCGGCGCAGGGCGATGCCGCCCTGGCGGCGGGGCGGCCCTATACCTGCACGGCCAATGGGCAGGTGCAGATCTACACCAAGACCTCCGCTTCCGCGTCCAGCCTGACCGGGGTAATCCCGACCACGGCCTATACTGATCGGCTGAAATCCCGTGCCGCCATTCCGACCGTGGATTACGGCGCAGTGGGCGATGGTGCCCATGCTGCCGCCGATCAGGCCGGTTTCGCCGCTGCCTTCGCCGCCGATCAGGCCAGCGTGACGTCGCCGCTGGGGGTGACCTCCACCTATCGGCAAAGCGTCGGTGTTATCGTGGAGCCGGGCACCTATGACGCAGGTGATTTCGCCTTTTCCGGGGGTGCCCCCATCCGCATGGTGGCCCGTGTCCCCGGCACGGTGTTGATCATCATCCCAGCGGGGAAATACTTTTTCAACCAGACCGGGAACCCGTTTGCTGTCGATACTCAGGGCATTGTGTTCACTGGTGGCCTTGGCGTTCTGAATGCGGCCAATACCGGCACGAATATCACGTGGGGCGTAAAGTTCACCGACTGCTATTTCTTCAACTATACGGAATGCGCCATCGGAAATCGGGGGTCTGATAGCCCATTCCTGAAAGTCCTGCGCTGCGGTTTTGGCGGCGGACTGGCGTCGGGTAATCAGGTGGTGGGCATCGCCTGGGGCGGCCTGATCGACGAATGCGTGATCGAGGATTGTAACTTTGGCGGCAACACCTACCACATCGCCATTGGCCCCTCGCTGTCCGGCCATATCTCCATCGTGCGGAATTATTTCCAGGGCGGAGACAACGCGACCAATGGCTCGCGCACGCTGGCCGACATTTGGGTTAAGCCCAACGCGGGCGGCCAGACCAACAGCGGCTATGGGACGGTCATTTCCTACAACAAATTCGGGAATGAGCTGCAAAATACCGCCTATCCCATGCCGCGCATCCTCTGCGCTTCCGAGGATACCTCGACCGGGGCCTATCGCGCGCAATACAAGCCGCTGATTACGGTGGCGGGGGACGTTGGCTATATCTCGGGCGTGCATATCCTGCACAACCGCATTGCCCACCTTAGCCCGTGGAACGCCCCGTTTATCCAGTCCTATATCTCGGGGCTGGCCTATTGGGTCTGCAAAGACAACACGTTTGATGGCGGCCAGCCCACCTATGTCGTCGCGTTCCCAAACGGCAAGCGCATCGACTATTCCACCTCAACGTCCATCTTCGCATTCAACAACGCCTCGTGCGGCGTCCCGCTGCGGTTCTCGACGCACGCCTTTTGCCAGTTGGAGGACAAGGCCTGCGCATGGCCGGGTGATCCCAATTCTGTACAGCCCTGGCCGCTGTCGGATGATCCCAGCCTCGCCCTGGTCGGGGCTGCGCTGTCGCCCTACGATGCCTCGTTCTTCTCGGGCACCATCGCTTCCATCGCCGCTGATCCTTACGGCACGCAGGAATATGCCAGCGTTACCGGGGGCATGTATTTTGGCTTCACCGATCCCTATGCCGGGGCGGGCGGCCCGATGTTTACCGAGGTCAACCTTGCCGCGCCGGCCACGCAGGCTGTCACCCAGGTGGTGGTGGATATGGTCAACACGGTTACGTCATCCTACGCCATCAAGGCCCAGGTGACCCTGCCTTCGGTTGGGTCTTTCGGCAAATTCGCGGTGCCGATCATCCTGCCGCCCACTGCCAACCCCGCCTCGTGGCAGTTCCGGGTCTATGCCTATAACCCCGTCTCGGGCACGGCGGATACGTTCATCGGCGGCGATATGATCCTGTCAAAAGGCATCGGGCGCTATGGCCGCGACCGGGTGCTTAAGGCCTATGCCGCGCAACCGATGAATCGCGATCTGATCGGCGGCGGGCCGGGCGCCTATCCATCGGATTGGGCGTTCGGCGTCGCGAATGGCACGCTGAGCGGCATCACCACGACCATCAACAGCGTCGGCACCGATCAGTTCGGGGCGTTTGCCGAAATCACCATGGCCGGAACCGCGACCACGGCAGGCGCGCCCTATCTGCGCGTCAACCGCCAACGGGCGATGAGCATGGCCTATGGTCCGTCGATCCGGTCATTTGTCGGGATACGGCTTATCAGCGGGGACTTTTCGGCATCCAGTCCAAGCACCGGCGCGGATGGGTCAACCGGCCCTGTTACGCTGCAAATAGGCAGCTATGCCATGACCGCTGGACAGCCGGTGGCCTCGGACACGCTGCTTGGTCAAAAGGGCGTGGCCTTCACGCCCGGCACCATGTTCAAGCTTTACGGGCGCACGTTCAACGTCAGCTATTTCAACAGCGCAATGGTCTACGCTTGGCCGTTGCTTGGCCTTGGCACCTATGCCGCTGGCGCCGTCATTAACGTGACTTTCCGCGTTTACAGCCCCTTGTTTCAGCGCTCCAAATAAAGAGAGGTATTACTATGTCTTCTGGATTTTCATTTACTGTCAGCGGGACAATGGACGCGGCGCTGGCCGAGGTCAAAGGCCGCCCGGCGATTGATCCGAATATGCCGCAGCCGGTGGCGGACTTCATCGCCGCCCAACTGGCGGTCATCCCCGAGGACCGCAATATCTCGCTGACGGTGCAGGGTATGCTGGGCTGGGATGCTGGCCAAGTGGCCGGTCCTATCCTGCTGAGCGTGTTCGGGACTGTCGGCAACTAATGACCGTCACCGCATCCTCGTTCACCGGCGTGGATTTCACGCGCCTGCCCACGCCCAGCGCGGTGGATGCGCTGGACTATGAAACGATCCTCGCCGCACGCAAGGCAAGCTTTCTGGCGATCTGCACAGCGGCGGGGATTGATTATTCCGCGCTGAGCGAAAGCGATTCCGCCATCAAGCTTTTGGAGGCAGGCGCCTATCGCGAGATGGTGGTGCGGGCCGATTTCAACGCGGCGGTCCTGTCCATTCTGGCCCCCTATGCAGAGGGCGCCGATGCCGACGCGCTGTTTGCCCTGCTGGACGCCGAACGACTTATCCTGACGCCCGCCGATGCCGCCAACGGCGTGGCCGAGGTGGACGAGGACGACACGACCTTCCGCAACCGCGCGGTGCTGTCCACGCAGGGCTATTCGGTGGCCGGTCCATCGGGCGCCTATCTGGCCTGGGCAAAGGCGGCGGACGGGGCTGTGGCCGATGTTTCGGTGGATAGTCCCACGCCTGGCACAGTGGTGGTCACGGTGCTGGCCACCACAGAGGACGGCACGCCCACGGATACCACCCTTGCCAATGTGGCCGCCAAATTGTCCGACGCTACCATCCGCCCGCTGACCGATAATGTGGTGGTGCAGGCTGCGCAGATCCTACCCTATGCCGTGGTGGCCGCGCCCACCTTCTTTGCCGGGGCATCGCGCCCGGTGGCGCTGGCGGCGGCGCAAAGCAAGGTGGCCGCCTATGTAGCCGCTTGCAAGCTGCTGGGCTGGCCGATCACGCGCGACGGGCTGACGGGCGCGATCGTGCAACCGGGCGTGGCCGAGGCCAACCTGTCCAGCCCCGCCACCGATATTTTGCCCACTGGCGCGCAGGCGGGCAATTGCACCAGCATCGCCATCACCGATGGGGGCCTGTTCGGCTGATGCAGACCATCCTGCCCCCCAATGCCACCGCACTGGAAATCGCGCTCGAGCTGGTGGAGGCCGAGCGTATGGAGGCGCTACGGGCCGAGGTCACGACGCTGGTCCGCTTGCTTTACAAACCGGATGCCTGCCCGGAGGCGTTCCTGCCCTTCCTCGCCTGGTTTCTGGGCGTCACCCAATGGTCCAACGATTGGCCCATCGCCATCCGCCGCGCGAAAATCAAAAGCGCGATCGCCATCCATAAACACGCGGGCACGGTGCAGGCGGTGGCCGATGTAGTGGCCAATTATGGGGGGGCGATGCGCCTGGTAGAATGGTGGCAAATGACCCCGCCGGGTGATCCCTACACGTTCGCTATCACCATCACGCTGGGTGGGCAGTCCGCTGCGCCCAGCGCCGATCTGCTGACCGCAATGACCGCTGATATTGACCGGGCCAAGCCTGCCCGCGCGCATTACGCCATCGACATTACCACCAGCGCCACCGCCCAGATCGGCCTGCGCGCCGCTGTTCGCGCGGCCATCTATCGCCGCCTTGATTGATCCACAGGAACCTACCGCCATGTCCATCGCCATCACACTGACCACCGCCGGGCTTGCTGCCCTGGTCAATGCCGACAACACCGGCACCGCCGCCGCCGCCATCGCCGCCGTAGGCGTATCGTCCAGCGCGATCACGCCCAGCGCATCGGCCACCGTCCTGCCCAGCGAAATCAAACGCCTGACCACGTTTGGCAGTACGGTGGTGGATGACCAGACCATCCATGTATCGGTGGAGGATGACAGCACGGACGTTTACGACCTGCACGCTTTTGCGCTCTATCTGGCCGATGGCACCCTGCTGGGCATCTATGGTCAGGCCGATGCGATTATCAGCAAGACCGCGACTTCGATCGGGATGCTGTCCGCCGATATTGCCATCACCGGGGCAGACGCCAGCGGGATCACTTTTGCCGGATCGGGCTTTACCAACCCGCCCGCCACCACCACCGCCATGGGCGTGATCCGTCTGGCCACCAATGCCGAGGCCAAGGCCGGGGACGATGCCACCATCGCGCTGTCGCCCGCCGCCGCCGCTGCCGCGTTCCCCCTGCGTAGCGAGAGCCAGGGCAGTAAAACCAGTGGCATTTATTGGGAGTCGCGGCCCAGCGGTGTGATCGAGCAATGGGGCACTATTACCCTGGGCGGCGGCAGCAATATCGCCAGCGGCACCATCGCCCTGCCGATGGCCTATTCCGATCTGGCCAGCATGAGGCCATCGGGCAATCTGTGCGATGCGCCTGCCGGGAATTGGAGCGCGGCCACGGTCATCATCCGCGCCGTGGATACCAAAACGCTGGCCTATACCGTAGACACTACCGATGTGGGACATAGCATTGGCGGCGGAACGCGCATGGCATTTGGCGTGATCGGGATGGCCTGACGCCTCCCATTGTGGCCAGCGCGCCCACAAGCGCGCGCGCTGGCCCGTGCGTGCGGGGGCAGGCAATGCTGGCCCCATGTTCCAGCCCCCTATCCGATCCCCAGAGGATGCCCCCACCGATCCTGATCGGCTGCTGCGCGAAGGCACGGTGGCTAGCGTGGATTTGGGCGCGGCGCGCATGGTGGTGAAACTGGACGACGGGGCCGTTACTGGCCCGATCAAGTGGTTCGAATTTCGCGCGCGTAGCTGGTCCCCGCCCGAGGAGGGCGAACTGGTCATGCTGCTGTGCCCCGGCGGCGATATTGGCCGCGCCGCCGCCCTGCGCGGGCTGACCAATCCGGCCTTTCCCCCGGTGGGCGATGATGAAACCGAGGTAGACACGTTTTCCGATGGCGCGCGTATCACCTATGATCCGGTGGCCCACCATCTCGATTTCAGCCTGCCTGCTGGCGGCACGGTTTCCCTGGCGGCCAATGTCGCGATTGATGGCAACTTATCGGCCACCGGCACCATCACCAGCGCCAAAGATGTGATCGCCGCCGGGATCAGCGGTAAGGGGCACCACCATGGCCAGGTGAAGGCTGGCACCGATACATCGGGCGGCCCGCAATGACCGAGCTTGTCGGCATAGACCGCACCACCGGCCAGACCATCACCGGCGCCGATGTGACCGTGCAGCAGATCGCCGATGTTCTGACCACGCCGCTGGGCACCCGCGTGATGCGCCGCGACTATGGCAGCCTGCTGTTCGATCTGGCCGACATGCCGCTGAATTCCGCCACCATGCTGTTGCAGAATATGGCCGCCGCGCAGGCAATCACCCAATGGGTGGACGGCGTAACCGTCAACCGTGCGGCGATCAGCGGCGATTTCGCCAGCGGGCAGGCCATCCTCAATCTGTCGGCCACCATCGCGAGCAACGCGCAAAACCAGACCTCCCTCGCTGTCCTGTCCATCCCGCTATCCACGCAAGGATAAACCCATCATGGCCCGTTCCACGATTTTCCACGGCATCAAGACCAACCTGCTGTCGACCACCTCGCTGACCATCACCAGCGTTTCCACCGCCGTGATTGGCCTTGTGGCGACGGCGGATGATGCCGATGCCACCGTGTTTCCGCTCGATACCCCGGTGGCCATCACTGATGTGCGCGCCGCGATCACCAGCGCCGGGGCGACCGGCACGCTGGCGCTCTCGCTGGCGGCTATCGCCGATCAGTGCCAGCCCGTGGTGGTGGTAGTGCGCGTGGCCACGGATGCCACCGACGCCACCGGCCAGGACGCGCTGGTCACGGGGGCTACGCATGGCGGGTATACGGGTATGCAGGCCCTGCTGGTGGCCGAGCTGCATACGGGCAGCAAGCCGCGTATTATCGCTGCGCCGGGGCTGGAAAGCCCTACGGTGATCGGCGCGCTGGCCACGGTGGCCAAGGGGTTGCGCGGGGTGGCCTATTGCTATCTGCCCGCCGCCGCGCGCGATGACGCGATCACCGCCGCCGCCAGCTATGGCCAGCGCGAGCTGATGCTGTTTTGGCCCAATGCCACGGGAACCTATGTCGCGGCGCTGGCTGTGGGCTTGCGCGCGCAGATTGATGCCAGCACTGGGTGGCACAAGACGGTTTCCAACGTGCTATTGGCGGGCGTCACCGGGCTGGATCATGCGATCACCTGGGCGCTGGACGGCGGATCGAGCGACGCCACCTTGCTCAACAATGCGCGGATCACCACGCTGATCAACCGCAATGGCTGGCGCTTCTGGGGCAATCGCACCACCAGCGACGACGACGCCTACAGCTTCGAAAGCGCCACGCGCACCAGCCAGGTGTTGCAGGATAGCATCGACGAGGCGTGCTTTGTCTATGCCGACAAGCCGCTGACGCTCCAACTGGTCAAGATCATTCTGAGCGACATCAACACCTATCTCAAGAAGCTGGCCAAGGCCGGGCAGATCATCGGGGGCAAGGCCGAGTATGATCCCAGCCTCAATAATGACAGCGCGCTGAACAATGGCCAGTTGGCGATCAGCTATGATTTCACCGCCGTGGCGCCGCTGGAAGGTCAGACCTACAACCAGACGATCACCGACACTTACTATGTCAATTTCAACGCGCTGGCGACCACCACCACGGCGTCCTGATCGCTGCCTGCCTGCCCCTGATTTTGCGGAGCCAATGCCATGCACTATCCCTACAAGCTCAAGAACATGCGCCTGACGGCGGACGGCGACACCTATATCGGCGTCATCGGTGAAATCACCCTGCCCAAACTGGCGGCTAAGCTGCTGGAATATCAGGGCGGCGGGATGATCGCCCCGATTGACATCAACGTGGGCGTGGAAAAGCTCGACATGGAAATCACCTGGGGCGGCCTGGTCGATGTAGCCCTGCGCGCGTTTGGTTCGCCGGTGCATGATGCTTCGGCCCTGTTGTTCCAGGGCGCGTTTCAGGAGGACGGCACTGGCCTGGTCAAGGCGGTGGAAGTTTTGGTGCGTGGCCGCCCCAGCACGGTCGATATGGGCAGCGCCAAGATGGGCGGGGATACCGCCCACAAAACCAACTACCGCCTGTCCTATTACTGCCTGACCGTGGACGGCGAGGTCTGGATCGAAATCGACATCATGAACGAGATTTTCACGGTGTTTGGCGTGGATCGCATGGCCGATATTCTGGCCGCGATGGGCTATTCCTAAGCCCCCGGCCACCCCCATTCCCCCCATGCGTGAAGTTGCGGGCGCGCATGGGGGGAAACCTCAAAGCCCGCCGATCATCACCCCCAAGGAAACCCGCATATGACCACCAAGCCCATGGCCGAGCGCGCCAAGCCCCGTTCGCCCATTGCCGCCGAATTCGCCGCCAAGGCCGCCGAAGTGCCCACGGCCATCATCACCCTGTCGCAGCCGATCGCGCGCACGGGCGGGGGCATTACCGAATTGAGCCTGCGCGAGCCGCGCGGCGCCGCGCTCTATGGCCTCAATCTGCGCGAAGTGATGCAGGGCGATTTTCAGGCGGCCATGGCGCTGGCCCAGCGCATCACCACGCCCGCGATCCATGCCGGTGATCTGGCCAACCTGCCCGCCGCCGATGTGGCCGCGATCACGGGAGCCATCGGCAGTTTTTTTATGAGCCGCCAGGAGAAGGAAGCGATCTCGCGCATGATGGGCGAGGGGTAGGCGGCCTAAGCCAGGATCTGTTTATCGAGGACGTGATGGCCGATATTGCCGCTATTCTGCACTGGCCGCCCGCTACCATGGAAGCCATGCGCTTTGTGGAAATTCTCGATTGGCATGGCCGCGCCGTGGATCGGTGGAACAAAATGCACAGCGGCGGCGAGGAATAGGCCATGAGCGACAACAAGTTGAATCTGATCGTGCAATTCATGGCGCTGGACAACCTGTCCAGCACCATGAAAGGCATCATCGGCCTGGGCAAGACCGGCAAGCAGGAGCTTGCGGGGATGAAGCGCGAAGCGGTTGATCTGAACAAGCAAATGGCCGGAGTTACCCGCGAGATTGGCGGGGCCACTGGCAATGTCACCAAATTGATTGATCGCGAGCGCGCGCTGGGCGCGGCAATCCAATCGGTAAACGGACGGATCGAGCAACGCGCCCGGCTTAACGCGATTGATGCGCGCACAGCCGCGATCAAGCAGCGCAGCAGCCAGTTAGTGTCTGAAGGGCAGGCGGGGCTGATGGGCGCAGCGATGATGGCGGCTCCCTTATATGGGGTCATCAAGGAATCGCAGCAATATGAGCGCGAGATGGCGCGGATTGACGCGCTAGGCCTTGGAGAAGGTATCTCGCAGCACGCGGATAAGTTTGCCCGTTCAGCGCATATTATCGGAAATTCTACCCGTGATATTGCCCACGCTTATGGCGACGCCTTGTCGATTTTCAAAAATACCAAGGAAGCAGATTTCGTAACGCCGTTCATGGCGAAAATGAAATTCGCCAACCATGTTCTGTATGGTGAAGAGGGAAGCCATTATGACGAGGCCTTGATGAGCCTTATGAAGGTCATTGAGGCGCGCGGTGGCACCAAGAGCGAACAGAGTTTCGCCCAGCAGGCAGAGTTTGCCCAAAAGGTTGTCAACGGTTCGCGCGGTCGTGTGAATGGCGAGCAAATGCTGCAAGTTATGCAGACAGGCGGAATTCTTGCCAAGACCATGACTGATAAGGCCATGTATCTTGATTCTGAACCACTGATGCAGGAAGTCGGTGGACATAGGTTCGGCACAGGCTTGAGTGCTATTTATAGCAACATTGGCCAAGGTCATGGAACATTGGCAGCGCAACGAGAGATGCTCCGCCTTGGGCTTCTGGATCGCACAAAGGTGCAGTTCAACGCCATGGGGAAACTCAAGAAGTTTCAGGCTGGCGCGTTTGACCTTTCATCCTTGCGGAATGGCGGTGTTCAGGGCCTTGTTATGAATACTCTGATGCCTGCATTTGCAAAGGCCGGGATCAAAGGCGATCAGGCTATCGTGGATGAAATCGGGCGTATTTTTTCCGGCAAGGCAGCATCTTTGGTCGCAACAGCTTATCTTCAGCGTGATAAGCTGAAAATACAGTCGGATGCCAATGAAAAGGCTATGGGAATTACCGATAGCACTAAAGCGGCGAAAAACACCTTTGCGGGAAAATCGGCTGATTTGGTAGCGAAATGGCAGAGCTTTGAGGAGGTTCTTGGCAAAAAAGGCGGTGTTATGGATGCCGCTGCGATTGGCCTGACAAAGATAGCCTGACCATCGCCATCCATGATCACGATGGCGCCATGGAGCTACCCAGCAAGGGTGCGGTGCTGTCCGTGGAAATCGGGTGGGAGCGTGGGGCAGGGGTGCCCATTGGGATGTGGAAGCGTGGCAGTTTCAAGGTGGACAGTATCGAGTGGGAAGGCCCGCCCGATATGATCAGCATCACCGCCCATTCTGCCGATCTGACGGCTGAATTCAAAAAGCGGCGGAACGCCACCTATCACGGTGCCACGCTGGGCAGCGTCACTGATCAGATCGCCAAGCGCGCCGGTCTGACCGCGCGGTGCCATCCCGATCTGGCCAGCCAGGTGGTCGATCATGCCGAGCAGGCTAACCAGAGCGACATGGAGTTCCTGCGCGATCTGGCCCGGCGCTATGATGCTGTGGCCACGGTCAAGGCCGGGGCGCTGATCCTGGCGCCGGTGGAGGCCACCACCACGGCCACCGGGGCGGAGATAGGCATAGACCATGCGTGCTCTGAAACTTGGGCTATTCCAATAGACTCCCGTTCCTTATTGCGGACCCGAAATATGCGCGGTCGTTGCATGCCCGATGGCGTGCGCCGCCAAATAAAGGAGGCCCATATGCTCTTGCTTGCGATCCTTGCCGCCACCCCAAGTGCCGCCGCTCAGATCGATTATGGCCAGCCTGTCACTTACGAGCAGGGCATAAAGGCCGGTGAAAAGGCGATTAAAGCTGATTTGATCGATCCAAGCTCCGCGCAAATTGAGTGGCCCTACAACTTTGTGAAATTTTCTGAGAAGGTGCCTCTCTTCAAGCGCACAACCGGCTATGCCACCTGCGTCACGGTTAACTCTAAAAATCGGCTTGGTGGGTATGTTGGGTCTAAGGCCTATCGGATCACCATTCGTGACGTCGCCCATGCCATCGCGAGCAGAGAACGCTGAGACAGCGGCGAAAGCCCCGGCTGCGGCAATAGGGGCGAGAAAGGGGCCGACAACCGGGATTGCTGCCACCGAATTATAGGCCTTGCGCGCCGCCGACATCGCATCGCGCACGACATCTTTGCTATCAGCGGCTTTAGAGACCGCCTCCTTGGTAACGAGTCCCATGATCCAATGCTCGATCATCTGGGCGATCATCTTCTGAAACGCTCCGACGATGCTCTGCCAGGATTGTTGCAGCGTGGCCATGAAGCCTTGCTGGAAAGTCGCCATTTGGGATATGGCAGTGCCGAAGCCGGTCGCCATATCCTTGAAATACTGATTATCTTTGGCAGCGCCTGCGGCGATAACTTTAGCTCGGTCAGCTTCACCCTTGGCCTTGATAACCGTCATCTGGTTCTCATGCTGGGCAGCGAGAACCTCAAGGGCGTTATTGCCTTTCTGTTGGTACGCCTGAATCTGGTTGGCCAGATTGTTGAACTTGGTGGTGTAGTCCTTATCGTTCTTATCGAGCGCGGTCTGCTTGGCCTTGACCGACGCCGACGGCACCCTGTCGCCCAGCCTGTGCAACATCGAAGCCGAAGCCGCGCTGCTGGGCGCGCTGATGATCGACAACCGCCAGATTGACGCCACCGCCGACCGATTGACCGGCGCAGCCTTTGCCGAGCCTCTGCATGGCCGCATCTTTGAGGCCATCACGCGCGAATCCTCTTTGGGGCGGGCGGTAAACCCCGTCACCTTGCGCCCCTATTTTGAAGGCGACGAAGCCATGCAGGCTTTGGGCGGGCTGGCGTATCTGGCGCGGCTTACCACTGACGGGCATGGTCTGTTCTCGATCCGCACCATGATCGACCAGATTGCGGAACTGGCCCGCCGCCGTATCTTGCGCGCGGGCCTGATCGACAGCGCCGCCGCCTGCACCGACCTCGCCCAGCCCCTTGCCGACATTATCGCCGGTGCCGATGCCGCCTTGGTGCTGCCCGATGCCGATCGCGAGGCGCGCGACATGCTGGCGGTGGAAGCGCTCGCCGCCATGCGGGAAACCAGCGCGACCAACACCCCCGGCGTGATCTGTGGCAGCATTCCACCTGCCGATGCCCTGCTGGGGCCGCTGCGCCCCGGCCAGTTGGTGGTGATCGCCGCGCGCCCCGGCATGGGGAAGACGGCTTTTGCCGTGTCCTATGCCGCAGGGGTTGCACTGCAAGGGCATGGGGTGCTGTTTGTCAGTCTGGAAATGCCCGCTGAGGATCTGGCCGAGCGGCTGGCCGGTGATTTGGCCTATGGCAAGGATGGGCGCGAGGGAGTGCCCTACGCCGCCATCCGCGCGCGCGACCTGACCGATTGGCAACGCCGCCGCCTGGCCCAGGTGGAAAGCTGCGCGCACAATCTGCCCTTGCGCATCACCGACCCGGCACAGATGCGCATCACCCAGCTTGATCGCACAATTCGCCGCACCGCGCGGCGGATGACGGCGCGGGGCCAAGGCCTCGCTCTGGTGGTCGTGGATTACCTGCAATTGCTGCAACCTGACACCAAGGGGCGCAGCGAATACGAGGCCATCAGCGAAGTTTCACGCCTG
>Ga0302262_10000205_pt1 | contig 24688 bp, 22 predicted proteins | sample II_Fen_E3_4_FD_194557 | JGI IMG/M metagenome (GOLD analysis project Ga0302262, IMG submission 194557) | Peat permafrost microbial communities from Stordalen Mire near Abisko, Sweden - II_Fen_E3_4 | ecosystem: Environmental > Terrestrial > Soil > Wetlands > Permafrost | place: Sweden: Abisko...
GACGGCATCCAGCGCGGCGAACCCCGTGGAGACGACTCGCCCGTCCAGGTCTGCGGCGGGGACGCCGGGACGGGTCCGCGTGGCAGGGGCGAATGGCGCGAGAGGCGTGCCGGCTGGGTCTGCCGCTTCATCCCCGGCCGGATCCTCGAGCGGCATCGACGCACGGGCAAGCGTGCCTTCGACCGCCCCGACGAGCTCGCTCCCGCGGCGTGGGGCTGCCGCACCCCAGCGTGCCTGGAGTGTGGCGAGAGTCTCGGAGACGTCTGATGTGCGAGCCATCGGACGTCCAATAATAGAACATATGTTCTATCAGTCAAGAGGCCTGGAGCCGCGAGAGTGGCCTCTTTCCTGCGCGAGCCGCGCGATCCGGCAGCGGGCTGATCGGGATCCAACTAGAGTCGTCCGCATGATCGCCCCCTCACGCGACTGGCTGCCCGGCGTCCACGAATCGCCCAATATCCAGGTCGACCCCGAGGGCTACGAGATCGAGAACCGGGCGGTAGACCCGGCCAACCGGATCGAGGCCGCGATGCGCGCCATCGCGAACTGGGTCGGCGGCGACGTCCTGGACCTCGGCGCCGGGACCGGGTACCACGTCCCCGGCTTCGCGGCGGTTGCCCGGCATGTCTACGTGGTCGAGCCGCACGACCGGTCGCGCCTGCTGGCGATGGAGCGCTGCGTGCGGCTCGGCGTCGCCAACGCATCCGTGCTCGCCGGCTCGGCGGAATCGATCCCGCTCCGCGACGGAGCCGTCGACATCGTCCACGCAAGGTTCGCCTACTTCTGGGGCCCCGGGTCGGAGCCGGGGATCGCGGAGATGCGGCGCGTCCTGCGACCGGGCGGCACGGGGCACGTCATCGACAACGACCTGCGGAGCGGCACGTTCGCCGAATGGCTGCGACGTGCAGACCCGGGCAGTGGCCGTGACCCCGGTCGGGTCGAGGGGTTCTGGCGCGACCAGGGGTTCACCTTGACGCGAATCCCATCCTCATGGCACTTCGAGCGCCGCGAGGATCTCGAGCGCGTCGTGCGCCTCGAGTTCCCGGCGGACCTCGCCGAGGAATTGCTGGCGGAGCACCCGGGTGCGGACATCGACTACCACTACGCGCTGTACTCGCGGACGTTCGGGCGCCGGGCCGGACCCTGACGCCTCACCTCGCGAATGCAGGCGACTCCGAGGGATCGCACGCAGATCGGTGCGACCTCCAGCCCAATCTCGTCCCCGGCCGGAGGGTCCGGACGGACGAGGACCGCGTGCTACACTTCCCGGCCGGTCCACCCGACGTGTCGGGTGAGGCTCCCGTGGGGATGTAGCTCAGCTGGGAGAGCGCCGCGTTCGCATCGCGGAGGCCAGGGGTTCGAGTCCCCTCATCTCCACCATCGTGGGTCGGTCGGGCAGGTGGTGAGCCCAAGGGTCTGTAAAACCCTCGCCTTCGGCTGTGGCAGTTCGATTCTGCCCCGGCCCACCAGCACTCTCCAGGTCTCGTCGCGGCGTCGCCGCGCGCCCGGTGTCAGTTCGTCGTGTCAGTTTGTCGCGCCCCACGGGAACGGCTCGGTGTCCGTCCACGGGCCCAGCACGAACGGCTCGCCCGGCCAGGTGGCCGTGCCGCCGGTGATCGCCAGCGGCGTGCCCGGATCCGGCAGCACCAGCTGGACCGAGAAGCGACCATCCCCGTCCTGCGGCAGGCGGAACCCGTCCGATGACAGGCAGACCGGCAGCGTGCCGTGGCACCCGCCCGCGGCCGCCGTCCCATCGGCGAAGCCCGACAGGTCCATCACATCCACCACGTGCCCGTCCCGCACCTCCGTGGCGGTGATCGCCGGCGCCACGTCCCCCACCTCGACGAGGATCTCCCACCGGTCGCCGGCGCGCTTGCCGACCCCGGCCACGACCAGGCGCCAGGCCTCAGCGGATCGATCATCGAGCGTCGCCCGGATCGTCTGGCTGTCAACCATCTCGATTGTGAGCTCCGGACCGGAGCCGCCGCCGTCCACGTTGCCGGCATCGGGCGAGGCGGTCACCAGCGGAACGGGCACGGGTGTCGGAGCGGGAGCGACCGAGGTCACGGGTTCGGCCTCGGGGACCCGGATCGTGGCGACGGGCGCAGGAGCGGCGGAGGACGGGGCGGCCGATGCGCCGCACGCGGCGACGAGGAGGAGAACGAACGAAGCGGCGACGACGGGCGCGACGCGCGGGGCCATTGGAACCTCTGGGATCAGCTGCGGTGGAGCTCGGGCGCTGGGGCATGCGTGTGACGTCCGAGAGGGCGCGGTTGGTGCACCGCGAACCGGGAGAATCTCGAGCCGTCAGTCCAGCGCGGCGTGCAGCTCCGGCCCGTGGCGGCGCAACCACCGGCGCCACGCGGCGTAGCCGGGAACCCGTGTCTCCAGTAGCGCCCAGAACGTCGGCCCGTGCCCGAACACCCGCAGGTGGCAGAGCTCGTGGGCAGCGACGGCTTCGAGCGCGTCGGGTGGCGCCAGCACCAGCCGCCAGCCGAAGGAGAGGGCGCCCCTGCGGGAGCAGCTCCCCCACCGGCTGGTCGTGTCGCGGATGGTGACGGACGCCGGGGTGACGCCCAGGGCGGGGGCATGGCGGTCGATGGCGGCGAGCAGCGCCTCCCGCGCCCGCTCTCTGAACCACGCCTCGAGAATCGCCTCCGTCGGGCGCCGGTCCCGAGGCACGCGCTCCACCAGCAGCTCGTCACCCTCGTCGCCGCCGATGCGGGAGACACGCGACGACCGGGTCCGGGGCGGCGCGCCGGTCACGCGGACGTGGTGCGGGACGCCGCGGTACGGGATCACGCGGCCGTCGTCCAGGGCCGGGCGCTGGTCCAGCACGGCACGCGCCGCCGCCTGGCGGCCGAGGTGGCGGCGGACCCATGGCTCTCGCTCCGCGAGGAACGCCTCGATCACGGATTCGGGGCGACTCCACCCACGCCGCGCGGCGGCGGGCACGGTGACGACGACCCCACGCTCCGGATGGATCGTCACGCGCAGGCGCGTCGCCCGCGGCGAGCGACGCAGCGTGTACGCGAGGGGGCCGCCCGGCAGGCGCGCGACGGCGCCGGTCTCGACGGCCGCAGCCGCGGAAGCAGTCGCGGCCGCGGCCGTGCCGGTGTGCGGCGGAGATCGACGGATCACGCGCCCCGTCGCAGGAGCCTCCCGGGCCGCTCGCCCGTCTCATCGCCATCGCGGATGGCGGCGCGCCCGTTGACGATCACGTCCCGGATCCCGACCGGGTACTGCGCCGGCCGCTCGAAGGTCGCCGTGTCGATGACCGTCGCCGGGTCGAAGACCACGACGTCTGCCTTCCAGCCCACCCGGAGCAGGCCGCGATCCGCGAGCCCGACACGCGCCGCGGGCACGGAGCTCAGCTTCGCGACCGCGGTCTCCAGGCCCAGGACGCTGCGCTCCCGCACGTAGTGGCCGAGCACGCGGGGCGTCGATCCGTATGCGCGCGGATGCGCCACGCCCCGGTCCAGCACGGGGTGACCGGGCCGCCGCGCCGCCGCGTCCGTGCAGACCGAGACCCACGGCACGGCCATGATCGCCTCCAGGTCTCCCTCCTCCATGCAGTGGACGAGGCAGTCCACGCCCAGCCGGTCATCGGCCAGCACGTCCAGCGCCAGCTCCGCGGGATCCCCGCCCTCGTCTGCTGCGATCTCCGCCAGGGAGCGCCCGAGCCAGTGCGGACGCGACTGGCAGGAGGCGATGACGATCCCCTCCCAGCCGGGATCGAGCGTGACGTTCTCCCAGCCGCTGATCCCGCGCGACTGGTCCCTGCGGATGCGGGCGCGCGTTGCCGCATCGCGGAGGGCCGCGACGGCGTCGTCCGGTTCCAGCGCGAGGATGTCCGGGGGGAGGATCGTGGCGAGCGTCGTATGCGCGGCGGCGTAGGGGTACTGGTCGGCCTCCACGTCCAGCCCTCCGGCCCGTGCGCGTTCCAGCTGGGCGATGAGCGCGGGCCCGTGTCCGTGCACCGCTCGCGAGGCGGCCTTGAGATGCGAGATCTGGAGACGGGCCGGACGCCGCCCGTATGCCTCCGCCGCGCGCGCGGTCGTCAGCGCCTCGTCGATCGCGGCAACGACGCCGCCCGCCTCGTTGCGCATGTGGGTGGCATAGAGGCCGCCGCGGCGGACGGCACGCCCGACGAGCTGTGCGATCTCGTCTGGTCGCGCGTGGATCCCGGGCGGGTAGATGAGCCCCGTGGAGATGCCGAATGCCCCGGCCGCCAGCGCCTCGTCCACGTGGGCGAGCATCGCGGACATCTCGACCTGGTTCGGGCCGCGATTGGAGGCGCCCATGATGGCGGCGCGGATCGTCCCGTGGCCCACGAGGAAGGCGAGGTTCGGCCCGAGGGCCTGCGCCTCGACCGCGGCGAGGTAGCCGCCGAACGAGGTCCACGACGGTGTCAGCTCGTGATCGCGAAGCAGCGGCTCCAGCAGCGCGCGTGACGCTCTCGTGAGCGGGGCGAGCGTGTCGCCGCAGTTGCCGGAGAGCTGGGTCGTGTAGCCCTGTCGCAGGTGGCTGGCGAGGGCGCCGTCGACCAGGACGGAGGAGTCCGAGTGGCCGTGCGGGTCCACGAAACCGGGAGCGACGACGTGACCGGCGGCGTCGACGACGGTCCTGACGTCCGCATCCGCGACGTGCGAGAGGTTGGACACGGAGGTGATGCGGTCGCCGGTGACGCCGACGTCGGCGGGGCGGCCGGGTGCGCCGGTCCCGTCGACGACCGTGCCGCCGCGGATCAGGAGATCGAAGGCCATGGTGCGATCGTAGCGGGAGTCGCGTGCGCGGCGATGTCGTGGCCCGCCCGGATCACCCGAATCGGTCCGCCCGGACGTCTATCGTTCGAAGCGGTCGCCCAAGACCGCCGGTGAGGGGAAGCGCTCAATGACCGTTGAAGCCCTGCGCGGGCACCGCCCCGAGGTCCTCGCTGACCTGCTGGAGCGGTTTGGCCGCGAGATCCAGGGCGTGGCGTTCCTGATCCTGCGGGATCGGTCGGCGGCGGAGGACGTCCTGGTCGACACGCTGCTCACTGCCCTCGATCGCGGCGACACGCTCCGGGACCCGGCGGCCTTGCGTCCCTGGCTGCTGCGCATAGCGGCCAATCGCGCGCTGTCGGTCCGGCGATCGGACGCCCGCATCGTCCAGCTGCACGTGGTGCCGGACCGTCCAACGCGCCAGACCGACGCGGACGAGCGCCTGACGCTCCTCGGCGTCGTCGACCTGCTGGCGCCGCGAATGCGGGCCGCGGTCGTGCTGCGCTATTACGCGGACCTGTCCGTTCGAGACGTCGCCGAGACACTCGGCACCAGCGAGAACACCGTGAAGACCCAGCTCCGCGAGGCGCTCGTGCAGATGCGCACGTCGCTGGGCGAGACGAGCATGACCCGGGAGGCCATCCATGGCTGACGAGCTCGATCCAAGGCTCGAGGCCCGCCTGCGCGAGGCGCTGCGCGCGGAGGCCGATGCGCTGCCCTTCACGGTGAGCGAGCAGGACCTTTTCCGGGAACGTGACCGCCGCCGACACAGGCGGTTGGCCCTCCCGGCGTCACTGCTCGCCGCCGCAGCCGTCGTCACGCTGCTGGTCGTGGTCGGTGCGATGCTGCGCGCCGCCCCGGACGAGGTTGCCGCATCGCTGGCGCCATCGCCATCTGCATCGCCGCGGCCGCTCGCCACCTACGACGATCTCGCGAGGATCCTCGACGAGAGCCTCGTCGTCCCGTGGACCGTGGTCGCGCAGGGCGAGGGCCCGGCGGCGGGCGCAGGCGGCGGGAAGATCACGACCGTGCTGGGCACGGTCGGCGTCCACCACTTCATCGACTTCGCGCTCGATTGCACCGGGGGCGACATCGAGATCCGCGTGATGTCCGGCGACACGGCCGGCTTCGGCTACAAGAGCGCATGCGGCCCGAATCCGATCATGATCACGGACGGCATGGGGTCCGCGGATCCGGACAGCCGGGTCGAGGTCGTGGCCACGACGGACGTCCGGTGGCGCGTGATCGTCGAGGCGTCGGCGCCGGCATCCGGGGAGCCCACCGTCGCACCGAGCCTGCCGCCGGTGCCGGCCCTGGGCTTCGACTCCACCCTCCGCGGCAAGCTGGCCGGCCCGGCCGGGCCCGGTGACGTCATCACGCTCGACGCGCCGGTTGCGCCCGGGTCGACGATCGCCATCGCCTTCGCCTGCGCGGGCGGGGGCATGGTCCACCTCACGGTGGACGGCGTCGCGGAGGAGGCAGCCTGCGTGGCGTCCAACATCATGGAATTCGCGCCCGGAGGCGGGGACCGGTCCGTGGTCACGATCAGCGCGAACCAGGACGTGCTACTTGACCTGGAGTTCCGGTCGTATACGCCGGCGCAGAAGGGCGAGTTCACGCCGCCGGTGGCGACGCTGTCGAACGGGTCCGGCACGACGACCGGCGTCAAGGCGTGTGGTGGGGGCCTGACCCTGCCGGGCGGGCAGGGACAGTGGGACGACTGCAGCCCCAGGTGGCTCGCGATCCCAGAGGCCAGGGCGCTCCACGTGCCGATCAACGGCACCATCGTGGCGACCCTGCCCGACGGGTGGACGATCACCGACGTCACGGCGACCTACGTTCCGAACGCAGACACGCTCCAGTCGCCGACGGACGCGGACGGGACGCTGCTGGGCTGGTCGGCCGGCGGAGGGCCGACTGGCTTCACGATCCCCGCTCCTCCCTCCGGTGACTGGGCCGTGCGCGCGGTGATCTCGGGCAAGGCGGGGGACGGGACCCTGATCTCATTCCCGTACATCTTCCGCGTGGTCGTCGGGCCGTGAGTCGCTCCCCGGTCACGATCGAGGCTAGGAAAGTCTCGCCAGCTGGCGCCTCCGGTCGCGAGGCGATGTCGGTGGCAGGTCAGCGCGGGGTGGCCGACGGCAGCCCCGGCAGCGTTCGGCGCCGTCCGGAGGGTCCGGACGGCCCGGCTCCAAGAGCGTGACGGCGGGCCGAACCGGTCCGCGCGAGAAATGCTCGGGACGATGGCGGCGAATGGGTCATCGGACCGAGGATCCTCATCAACCGAGCCCCGACCGCGGTGGTCGGGGCTCGGTTCGCTGGAGCCGCGATGGTCAGGTCCGCCGATTCAGGTGCCAGGCGCCCGGTAGGCGGGCATCCGCTTCGCGCCGGCGTCCATGTCCTTGGCGGTCAGAAGAGGTGTCGTCGTGACACGGAATGAGCCGGTCAGGGCGAGCGCCAGCGCGAGACCCGTCGCGGCCTCCGCCTCCGGGAAGTCGGTGACGAGGAAGATGTCCTCGTCGCCGTAGGCCCAGCCCGCCGATTCGGTCGTCCCGCCGAGGTCCCCCACGGTCTTGCGGAAGAACGCCTCCCGCTTCTCGAACCCCTCCTTGACCGTGCCTTCCAGTCCTGCCTTCGTGTACTGGAGGCGGTAGAGGTATTTCGCCATCCGGCATCCTCCTCGCGTGAGCGCATCGCAGCGCCCTGCCCCGGGGGGTCGGACTCGCCATTGGCCCAGCGCGACGGTCAGGCGACCGTGTTGGGACGCCGCGCTGGTGGGAACCCGACGGCTCCCGTGCCTCCCCCTGGGTCGGGGGAGTATGCACGTGTGGACGACCCAACGGATCCAGCGGGCCTTCGAGTCGGCCAGCCCTGCGGGCTCATCCGGTGTCGCGCCTCCGGAACCGCATCCGATGATGACCCGGGCTATCGTTGGCGACCAGCGTTGCGAGGAGGCCGCAGGAACACATGCGAATGGCAGACCTCAAGGCCGGATGGTTGGTCGTCGGGAACGACGGCGGTCGCGTGGGGACCATCAAGGACGTGGGCCAGAACTACCTCCTCACGTCGACATCCGGGCTGGGGCGCAGTCTCTACATTCCTGCCTCGGCCATTGCCAATGTCGGGGACGAGGTCGTGCACCTGTCCGTCGCCCATCGTGACGTGGCCGAGATGGGATGGGAGCACCCGCCCCGGAACGACGATTCCCTCTCCAGCTCGCCCGAGTCGGACCTCCATCGGCACGTCTGACCGGGCGCCGGGCGCACATCGCCGAGCGCCAGAGTCAGCGACGGACTGACCCGGCATCGGGACTCGGCGAGGGTGTCGATTCGGGCCCCGACCGTTCGTCGTCTGGATGAGCGAGTGCCGGACGGCCTCGCACCACGAGGCACCGGCGGCGCTGCCGGATTGGAGGTCACGGTCATGGCGAACTTCCTGCTCACCTACCACGGCGAGGGTGGCATGCCTACCAGCGAAGCTGAACAGGCCCAGGTCATGGCAGCCTGGACCGCATGGTTCACACAGCTGGGGGAGGCCGTCGTCGACCCCGGCAACCCGACGTCACACGCGAAGGCCATCTCCCCCGACGGCTCGGTCATGGATGCCACGTCCGCACCGACCGGCTACTCGATCATCAAGGCCGGGAGCCTCGACGCTGCGGTCGAGCTCTCGAAGGGCTGCCCCGTCCTGGGGGCCGGCCAGGTCGTCGTCGTGTCGGAGACCTTCGACGCCATGTAGGACGTGGCCGTATACCAGGGGACCCGGCTCTCGATGAGAGCCGGGTCCCCGGCGGAGGAGCGAGACGGTCAGTCCAGCGAAGGTTTGACCTCGCGGATCGGTGCGTTCACATGGGCCGGAGCAGACGGGGCGCCGGCTACGTGTGGCGCTGCCGCGGTGCCCAGGGCCACCGTCGCAACGGGAGCCGCGTTGGTTGCCCGCAGCGGGATCTCCTTGATGGCGACGGCTGCGAGGACGGCGATGACGGCGCCTGCGACGCCCAGGTAGAACGTCTGGGCCACGGCCAGGCTGAAGGCTCCGTGGATGCCGTCGACCATCGCCGGGATCGCCGGCTTGATCAACTCCTGGAACTGGGCGGGAACCGCCGCCAGGATGGCTGCACCGAGATCGCCGACGCCGGTCAGGCTGTTGAGGTCGAAGCCGCCACCGGCGCTCGCCTGCCCGAAGCCCGAGATGACGGGGGCCGGGACCCCTGCCGCGGACAGCTGCGGAAGGAGCTGGTCCTTGAACGTCGTCCCGAAGATCGTGCCGACGAGCGCGAGCGCGATCGTGCCGCCGATCTGGCGGAAGAACGTGAGATTCGAGGTGGCGACGCCGAGCTGTCGGAACGGCACGGCGTTCTGGATGACGATCGTGAACACGGAGAACGTGGGGCCGACGCCCAGGCCGGCGATGAACATCCACAGCCAGACCACGGGCAGCGGCGTGTCCTTCGTCAGCTGGGTCATGAGCAGCGTCGCGACGCCCATGGTGGCGATGGCGCCGACGAGCAGCCACTTGTAGCGGCCGGTCCTCGACACGAGGTAGCCGGACACGATCGAGCTGCCAATGAGGCCGACCATCAGCGGCAGGGCCGCGAGGCCGGAGTTGGTCGGCGAGAAGCCCTCGACGACCTGGAACCAGCGCGGCAGGAACACGATCGCGCCGAAGAACGCGAAGGCCGCGAAGAACGTGGACAGCATGGACGCGGAGTACGTCCGGGACCTCCAGAGGTCGAGCGGGACGATGGGCTCCCTGGCTCGCGACTCGGCGAGGATGAACAGCAGCGTCCCGACGAGGCCGATGGCAATGAAGCCACCGACAGTCGGCTCCGTCCACTCGTTGAACTGCTTGTTGGTCAACCCGACGAGCAGGAACACCATCGAGATGGTAAAGATCGTGCCGCCGATGAGGTCGAAGTTGCGAGATGCCGAGGCGGTCTTGACAGTGGGTAGCAGGCGCTGGATCACGACGAGCGCGACGATGCCGATCGGGATGTTGACGTAGAAGATCCAGTGCCAGCCGACGGTCTCCGTCAGGAAGCCGCCGATGAGCGGGCCCACGACGAACGCGATCCCGAACACGGCCCCGAACAGGCCCTGGTACTTGCCGCGCTCCTGCGGGGTGAACAGGTCGCCGATGATCGCGAGCGCCACGGGGAACAGTGCACCGGCCCCGACGCCCTGGATGCCTCGGAACAGGATCAGCATGGCCATGTTCTGGCTGAGGCCGGACAGCGCCGAGCCGACGAGGAAGACGACGATGCCGAGCATGTAGATCGGCTTGCGACCGAAGAGGTCCGAGCCCTTGCCCCAGAACGGGACGGTGATGGTGCTGGTGAGCAGGTAGACCGTGATCGCCCAGACGTAGTAGTCGTTGCCCGACAGCTGGGTCACGATGGTTGGCAGCGCCGGACCGACGATCGTCTGGTCAAGGGCTCCCAGGAAGAGGCCGAGCATGACGGCGAAGAGCACTTCCATCTTCGCGCGCTGGCTCAGGCCGAGGGCCGGATCGTCCTCGAGCGAGGGCGTCTCGGTCTCGTAACCGATGGGGACGCTATCCATGAGACTGTGAATCCTCCTTCAGGGGGCGAAGTGAGGGCGCCGGGGCCGCAGAGCTGTGAGCAACGGCGCGACGAGTCGATCGTCCACCGTTGATCGTCAGGTGGTGGCGATCGTCTCGTGCAGATTCCGTGGAGGCTGGGTGGCGGTCACCTCGAGCGCCGAGCGCACCTCCGCGACGGCGTGGGCGATGGCTGGCAGCTCCGCCGGGTCCAGGTGCGCGAGCACGTTGCGCATCAGCTCGTCGCTGAGGGCATCGCTCTCCTGGATCAGCTGCGTCCCCGCCTGAGTCACGTGGACCAGGACGACGCGCCGGTCCTCCGGGACGCGGCTCCGCTCGATGAACCCTCGCTCCTCCATGCGATCCACGAGACCGGTCGCATTCGAGAGCGACACCCCCAGCACGTCGGCGAGGTGGCTCATCGTCATCTCGCCGTTGCGCTGCAGGGTGTACATGATGTTGAGCTGGGCCATGCTGATGCCCAGGCGGACCAGCCGCTCGCTCATGGCGCACTTCATCGTGCCGATGGTCACGCGGAAGTCGGCGACGATGCGGTCCGTCAAATCGTCTGCGTTGGACTTGGCCTCGGTGGCCGGAACAAGGTGAGCAACTTGTGTCACGTGAATAACCATACACAAGTCAACCATTCTGTCAACATCGATAGTCAAGTGGGAGTGTAGTAAGCGACGGGCTTGCCCCCGACGGCTCACGTGGGCCGCGACGGTCCGCGCTCCAGCTCGGCTGAACTCGCGGCGGCGCCGGCCGCGCGTCGCTACCAGCCGAAGCTGCCCGGGCCACCCTTGAACGGGCCGATGACCTTCGAGGTGATCCAGCCGCCGTAGAAGCGGCCGGGCTGCGGGATCGCGAGCTCGTCGCCGACCCATGCCTGGTCGACCAGCCCGGCATAGAACGCGAGGTGATCGCGGATGGCCTCGTAGCCGGGCAGCGGGTCCCGGTACGACCAGGCCGCGTCCGGGATCGTCCGGTCCGGAAGGGCGATCGACCAGTACGACGCGTCGCCCTTCCACTCGCACACGCTCCGGTGCGGGGTCGGCGCGAGGAGGTCGACCCGGACGTCCGCAGGGGGAAGGTAGTAGACCGGTGCGCCGGCCGTCTCGAGCACCCGGAACGCGCGGGTCGTGTCGGCCAGCGTGAGCTCGCCGATCACGACGCGGATGCGTTCCGGGACCGGCTCGACGCGCGGAGGTCGCGGGTAGTCCCACACCGACTCCTGGCCGGGTCCCGGGATTGGACGATTTGCCGGCGCAGTGACGGTGCCGGCGAAGGCGCGGGGGCGGTCCATGACAATCCTTCCACGATTGCGCGAGAGACGGGGGCGACCGGCTCGTCCGCGAGACCGGCATGAGGGCTGCCCTCCGGGCTTAGCCCGGATCCACCGAAGCCCCGACGTGATTCACGATCCGGGACAGCAATACAGGTGCCCTGCCGAACGGGAATGATGGCGTTGCAACACACCCATCGAGCCCGAACCACGGAGCACCTGCAGGATGCGATCTTCCCACAGCCTCGACCGGGTTGACACGGCGTTCGACGGGACGCAACTCGTGGCCGACGCGGGCCTGCTCCTGCCGGCCACGCTGGCCCACCACCTGGGCCTGCGGGAGCTCGTGAACCGCCACCTCAACCTCGGCCGCACGCCCGGCCAGGCCAACCGCGGCGACAAGCTCCTGACGCTCATCATGTCCGCCCTCGCGGGCGGCGACTGCATCGACGACAGCGACGCCCTGCGGGCGGGCGGCACGGAGCGGGTGCTCGGCTTCCGGGTCAAGGCGCCGTCCACCCTGGGCACCTTCCTGCGCAGCTTCCGCTGGGGCCACGTCCGCCAGCTCGACCGCGTGTCCCGCGAACTGCTGGCCCGGGCCTGGGCGGCCGGTGCCGGTCCGGGATCGGCACCCTTCACGATCGACCTCGACTCGACGATCTGCGAGACGTACGGTCTGGCAAAGGAGGGTGCCCTCCACCACGGGTACACCCACGTCCGCGGCTATCACCCGCTGCTCGCGGTGGCGGCCGGCACGGGTGACGTGCTGATGGCGAGGCTGCGCGAGGGCAGGGCCGCCACCGTCCGGGGTGCCGCCCACTTCCTGCGCGAGACGATCGGACGGGTCCGATCAGCCGGGGCCACGGGCGAGCTCACGATGCGGGCCGACTCCGGCTTCTATGCCCACGCGGTCGTCGCGACGTGCCGGAAGATGAACGTCCGCTTCTCCATCACGGCGCGGCTCCACGGCCGCAGGCTCCGGGGCCTCATCGAGGCCATCCCCGAGCAGGACTGGAGCCCGATCCCGTACTGGCTCGATGGCGGGGCCGACGTGGCCGAGACGACGTACACCCCGTTCGCTGACGAGAAGGATGCCCGGCCCGTCCGCCTCATCGTGCGCCGGGTCCGGCCCACCCCGGGCAGCCAGCTCGCGGCCTTCGTCCTCTACGACTACCACGCGTTCATCACCGACAGGACGGGCGCGATGCTCGTGCTCGAGGCCGATCACCGCCGCCATGCCGAGATCGAGAACGCGATCCGGGACCTCAAGTACGGGATGGGCCTCAACCACCTGCCATCGGGTCGGTTCGCGGCCAATGCCGCCTGGCTCGCGGTGCAGGTCATGGCCCACAACATCGCCCGCTGGACGGCGCGAATCGGCCTCGGGGTCGGGATCGTGACGGCCAAGACTCTGCGCCGGCGGCTGTTCGGCCTCGTCGGGCGGCTCACCCGCAGTGCCCGGCGCCTCACCTTGCACCTGCCGGCCCGCTGGCCCTGGGCTGCCGAGTTCAGCACCGCCCTCGCGAGGTTCCGGGCGATCCCGCCGCTCGCCTGACGGTCAGCCGCACCCATCGGCCGCACCGGGGACTGGCGGGAGCCTGCGCGGAAACCGGCCGCAGGGTGCCCAGCGCGTCTCGCGGCGCCCGCTCGGCGGCCAATCGGCCCTCATTCGCCCCGGTCAGGATCCGGTGAGAGCCTGGATCGGGGTCGATCGTCTCGCCGCGACCGTCATCGCGCCGTCAGGCGACGAGGTTCGGTGGATCCGGGCTTAGGTTCGAGCGGTCAGCCGGCGAGCAGCACCGATGCGACCTCGTCCCATCGCTCGGCATCGGGATCGCCACGGCCGCGGGCGAGGATGACGCCGTCGCGGCGCACGACGATCGCGTGGACGTCATCGCTGCCGGAGATCGCCAAGGACCGCTGGAAGGCGGCCACGCCGGTGTAGACGGTGATCGTTCGGGCCAGCACATCCGGGTCGCCGATGCCTGCGGCCATGCCGCCATCGATGAAACGGCGCGTCGGCTGCCACCTCGCGGACAGGACGGGCACCTCCACGACTGCGACCGGCATGGGCCCCAACGCCCCCCGCGGGGTTGGCGGAATCCCGGCCGCCACCGCGCGCCGGATCCAGCGGTCGACACGGTCTTGGTGCCATCGCTGGAACGCCACGACCACGAGGGTTCGCTCGGCGGGGAGATCGCCGGGCAGCGCCGACCACGAGCCCAGCAACGAGCGACCGCGGACATTCGGGAACCGCGCGCCAGTCCCAGCGTCGTCCCTCAACCCAAGCGCTGCCATCACGTCATCCGAGGGCGTCATCGTCCGTCGCGCGGTCAGGCGGCAAGCGCGGCCGTCGTGTGGGCCCGGTCGGCGAGCTCGGCCATGAGCTGAGCGACCTCGTCGCGGACACGAGGGTCGGCCAGGGTCAGCTCCTCGTCGAAGGCTGCGGCCGCGGAAGGGACCGCGATCACGTGATCGAGCACGTCGGAGCGCGTTCGCCGGAGGGTGCGCACGACCGACTCGATGCCGCCCTGGGCCCCGTTCCCGCCCGGGGAGGTGCCGAGCACCGCGACCGGCTTGCCGGCCAGGAGCCGCGTGGGGCCGCGTGACGCCCAGTCCAGCGCGTTCTTCAGGACGCCGCTCGTGCCGTCGTTGTATTCGGGCGTGGTGATGAGCAGCGCGTCCGCCTCGGCGATCGCCCGCCGGAGGTCCCCCACCACGGCCGGTTGGCCGGCCGCCTCCACGTCCCCGTCGTAGAACGGGAGCGCGCCAAGCGCGTCGAACGTCTCCGTGGTCCAGCCGCTGGGCGCGAGCTCCAGGGCGGCCTTCAGGAGGGCCCGGTTGTAGGAGGCCCGGCGGAGGCTCCCTGCGAGACCCAGGATCTTCATCTCGTGCTCCAGGTCATTGCGTCCCGCCACTGACTGGCAATGTCGACCCGTATGGGCCGGCGATAGGGCGCTTCGGGCGTCATGGGAATGTGCCCGTGAACATCGTTCAGCCTAATCTTCGCGAGCGGAGCCCCGGCAGATGTCCGGCCACGCGGCCGTCCAGCAGAGCGGGTGGGCAATCCCGAGTTGACGCGGGTGCGAACCGGGAGTGAGCGGCAACTCCGCCGCAGCCACCAGAGCCCGAGGCTCCCATGCTCCGCCCCTCCGCCGCTCCGGGCCCGACCTGGCCCGTCCGTTTCGACCGGCTCGACCGGGCCATCACGACAACCCTGGCGACCTTCGCGATCCCGCTCCTGCGGATCGCCTTGGGGATCGTGTTCCTGTGGTTCGGCGCCCTGAAGCTCGTCCCGGGCCTGAGCCCGGCGGAGAACCTCGCGGGCCGCACGATCGAGACGCTCAGCCTGGGCGTCGTCCCGGCGGCCGTCGCCGTTCCCTTCCTTGCGGCATGGGAGGTGCTCATCGGCGTCGGGCTCATCACCGGGCGTTTCCTCCGAGCGACCCTGCTGCTGCTGGTCGTCCAGATGCTCGGCACGCTGACCCCGCTGGTGCTCTTCCCGACCGAGACGTTCACGATCTTCCCGGTCGCACCCACGCTCGAGGGCCAGTACATCATCAAGAACCTGGTCCTCGTGGCGGCCGCGATGGTGGTCGGGGCGACGGTCCGCGGAGGCCAGCTGCTCGCCGAGCCCGGCTGAAGCCGCCGGCCGGGCCGAACTGGGGTGATAATCGTCCCATGGCGATCCTCCTTCCCCCTCCCGTTCCAGGTGCCCCGTTCGATGTGGAGTCCGCGGCCGGCCGGGTCGCCGGCTACCGGCTGGGCGAGGGTCGGACGGTGCTGCTCCTGCACAGCTTCAACGCGGCCGGGACGGGCGCCGAGCTCGCGGCCCTCGTGCCACGGTTGGCGGAGCACCGCAGGGTCGTGGCGGTCGACTGGCTGGGCTTCGGCACATCGGATCGGCCCGACGTGCCCTACGGCTGGGCGCTCTACGGGGAGCAGCTCGAGAGGGTCCGGACGGCCGCCCTGGGACCGGGCGAAACGTCCGTCGACGTGGTCGCGCTCTCGCTGCCGGGGCAGTATGTCGTCGTCGCCGCCGCGGATCATCCCGAGCGGTTCGGCCGGATCGTCCTGATCAGCCCGACCGGGTTCGGCCGCTTCAAGGGCAGTGCCGGGCGAACGTCGCAGAACCTCTACCGGTCCCTGCGCCTGACGGGGATCGGCCGGCTGATGTTCGCGGTCCTCGCCCGGCGCAAGGTGATCCGGTGGTTCCTCCGTCAGACGTTCGCCGATCCGGTCCGGGTCCCGCGGGACTACGAGCGGTACTGCTGGCGGACCTGCCAGCAGCCGGGCGCGTGGCGGGCCCCGCTGGCATTCGTGTCCGGGCTGCTCAACGATCCCCGGGCGGAGGCCGCCTATGGGCGACTCTCGAACCCGACGCTGCTCGTCTTCGGGGATGATGCGCGCTTCACGGATCCCGCGGCCTCCGAGGCGTTGGCCGCCGCGAACGATCACCTGGAGCGGATCACGATCGAGGATGCCGGGGACCTCCCCCAGCTGGAGCGGCCGGACGAGACGGCGGCCGCGATCGAGGCGTTCCTGCGCGACGAGCCCGACTGATCAGGTTACCTGCCGCGGAACGAATCCCCCTGGGGCAGCTCGATCGATCGCGAAGGACGTGAGACGGTTGCTGGGCGCGGCCGTTTTCCTGCTTCGAGGGGGCCGTCCGGAGCCGATGCCGTGCGCTTCGCACCCGCGCTTCGCACCCGCGTTTCGCACCGGTTGTCGTCTCTCCGAGCGTGGTGGCCCAGATCCCGGCTGTCGGCCCGGCCGAATTGACCGTGCTAAACTCGCTCTCCGCTCAGTAGGCAGCTCTGACAGAGCACGAAACCGTGGGGCTATAGCTCAGCTGGGAGAGCGTCTGAATGGCATTCAGAAGGTCCGGGGTTCGAACCCCCGTAGCTCCACCAACACCCCGGTAACGCCGATCATCTGACCCCTCGCCGGGCCCGGCGGGGGGTCTTGTTTCATCCGAAGGGTCCGTGACGTGACGACGACAGGCGACAGCCCGACCACCGCCCAGGCCGCGACCCGCGACGAGCGGGGACGCATCGAGCGCTACGACCACGCGGCGGTCGAGCCCGCGTGGCAGGCGAAGTGGGCCGATCTCCGCCTCTACGACACGGACCTCGACGACCACAGCAAGCCGCGCTTCTACCTGTTGACCATGTACCCGTACCCCTCGGGTGCTCTGCACATCGGCCACTGGTACATCGTCACGCCCACGGACGCGATCGCCCGCTACCGGCGGATGCACGGCTACAACGTGTTCCTGCCGATCGGCTTCGACGCGTTCGGCCTGCCGGCCGAGAACGCCGCGATCAAGGGTGGCATCCACCCGCGCGAGTGGACGATGGCGAACATGGACAAGATGCGCCGCCAGCTGCGGAGCATGGGCGCCACGTTCGCATGGGACAGCGAGGTCGTCACCTGCGACCCCTCCTACTACCGCTGGAACCAGTGGCTGTTCACGCAGTTCCTGGAGCGCGGCCTGGCGTATCGCTCGGTCTCCGCGGTGGACTGGTGCCCCAACGACGGGACGCTGGCCCGCGAGCAGGTGGAGGGCACCGATCGCCGGTGCTGGCGCTGCGGCGCGGAGGTCGAGAAGCGGGAGCTGCCGCAGTGGTACCTGCGGACCACGAACTACGCGGACGAGCTGCTGGACTTCACCGGTCTCGACTGGCCGGACCCCGTGCAGATCATGCAGACGAACTGGATCGGGCGCTCGTCGGGCGCGGAGATCGTGTTCGAGACGGCCGCGTCCCCGCACCACGCCGGCGGCGAGGAGCTGCGGGTGTTCACCACGCGCCCGGACACACTGTTCGGCGCCACGTTCATGGTCCTGGCGCCGGAGCACCCGCTGGTCGCGTCGCTGACGGCGCCCGACAGGCGGGCCGAGGTGGACGCCTACGTGGCAGCCGCCGCCGCGAAGTCGGAGATCGACCGCCTGTCGGCGGACCGCGAGAAGACCGGTGTCGCGATCGGCGCCGACGCGATCAACCCGGCAACCGGCAACCGGATTCCGATCTTCATCGCGGACTACGTGCTCGCGACCTACGGCACCGGCGCCATCATGGCTGTCCCGGCGCACGACGAGCGCGACTTCGCCTTCGCCAAGGCACACGGGCTCCCGATCGTGCGCGTCGTGATGCCCAGGCACGCGGACCCCAACGAGGAGCTGACGGAGGCCTTCGTCGAGAAGGCCGTCGACTTCGCCCCGGCGCCCCCCACGCACCACGGCCACGTTCGCGACTTCGTGGAGCACCTCGGCCCCGTCGGCCAGTTCCTCGAGGACCTTGAGACCATCAACCAGGGACGCCAGGCCACCGAGCAGATCGTGATGGTCAACTCCGGCCAGTTCGACGGGCACCCCGCCGCGACGGCCTCGGGCGACATCGTCGACTGGCTCGCAAAGCAGGGCAAGGGCGGGCAGGCCGTTACGTACCGGCTGCGGGACTGGCTGATCAGCCGCCAGCGCTACTGGGGCACGCCGATCCCCGTGATCCACTGCGAGGACTGCGGCCCGGTGGGCGTCCCGGCGGACCAGCTGCCGGTGCTGCTGCCCGAGAGCGTCGACTACCGGGGCAGCGGTGACAACCCGCTGACCCGCGACGAGGCGTTCCTGGCCGTGGACTGCCCGCGGTGCGGCAAGCCCGCGCGGCGCGAGACCGACACGATGGACACGTTCATCGACTCGTCCTGGTACTGGTTCCGCTACCTGTCGCCGCAAGCCACGGAAGGCCCGGTGGATCCGGACAGGGTGCGCAAGTGGACACCCGTGGACCAGTACACCGGCGGCGCCGAGCACGCGGTGATGCACCTGCTGTACAGCCGGTTCTTCACCAAGGCGATGCGCGACCTGGGCCTCGTCCACGAGGGCGAGCCCTTCCGCCGGCTGTTCAACCAGGGCCAGATCCTGGGCGCGGACGGCGAGCGCATGAGCAAGAGCCGCGGCAACGTCCAGGACCCGGACGAGCTGGTTGTCCGCTACGGCGCGGACACCGTCCGCCTGTTCCTGATGTTCATGGGCCCCTGGGACCAGGGCGGTCCGTGGAGCCCGACCGGCATCGGCGGGGTGAACCGGTTCCTGGGCCGGGTCTGGACGATCGCGCTGGACCCCCACGGCCGCGATGCCGGCGACCAGACCGGCGGCGCGCTGCCGCCCGGCGAGTCCGAGGCGGAAGCCCGGGACCGGATGCGCGCCGCGGCCCACCGGACGCTTCGAGACGTGACCGCGGACTACGACGGCTTCCGCTGGAACACGATGATCGCGAAGCTCATGGAGCTCTCCAACCTGCTGTTCCGCTACCGCGGGACGTCCGTGGCGGGCCTGCCGGAGTGGGACGAGGCCGTCCGACTCCTCCTGCTCATGCTGGCCCCCGCGGCCCCGCACATCACCGAGGAGATCTGGTCCCGCCTGGCCACGGCCCGCGGCGAGGGCTGGGAGTCGATCCACGTCCAGCGCTGGCCGGAGGTCGACGAGTCCGCCGTCGTGGAGGCCACCCGCGAGGTGCCGATCCAGGTCAACGGCAGGCTGAGGGACAAGGTCACGGTCCCGGCCGGCGTCACCGATGACGAGCTGGAGGAGACTATCCTGTCGCGGGAGAAGGTCCAGGCCGTGCTCGCCGGCAGGAAGCCGGACCGCATCATCCACGCGGGCGGCGGCAAGCTCGTCAACATCGTCGTCCGATAGCGGCTGCAGGGTCGCGGCGGAGGCCGCACCGGAGGATCTGCCGATGACCTACGAGCCCGCTGCCAGCCGCTACGACGCGATGGTCTACCGCGCCTGTGGACGAAGCGGCCTGCGCCTGCCCGTGATGTCGCTGGGGCTGTGGCACAACTTCGGCGACACGACGCCGGCGTCCGTCCAGCGCGAGATCGTGCACGCGGCGTTCGACCACGGGATCACCCACTTCGACCTGGCCAACAACTACGGGCCGCCGTACGGCAGCGCGGAGGTCAACTTCGGGCGGATCCTGCGCGAGGACCTGGCGGCCCATCGCGACGAGCTGCTGATCTCCAGCAAGGCCGGCTGGGACATGTGGCCCGGCCCGTACGGCCAGGGCGGCGGCTCGCGCAAGTACATGCTCGCGAGCCTGGACCAGAGCCTGAGACGCGTCGGGGTCGAGTACTTCGACATCTTCTACTCGCACCGCTTCGACCCCGACACGCCGCTCGAGGAGACGGCCGGGGCCCTGGCGGCCGCGGTCCGGCAGGGCAAGGCCCTCTACATCGGGATCTCGTCCTACTCGGCCGGCAAGACCCGCGAGATGGCGGCGCTCCTGCTCGCCGAGGGCGTCCCGCTGCTGATCCACCAGCCCTCGTACAACCTCTTCAACCGCTGGGTCGAGCCGGATCTCCTCGACGCGCTCCCGGCCGTCGGGAGCGGGATGATCGCGTTCACCTCGCTGGCCCAGGGGCTGCTGACGGACAAGTACCTCGACGGCATCCCGGCGAATGCGCGGGTGAACCGTCCCGGCGGCGACTCGTTCCCGAAGGACGTGCTGACCCGCGAGAACCTGGACCGGGTGCGGGCGCTCAACGAGATCGCGAAGGGACGGGGCCAGTCCCTGGCCCAGATGGCCTACGCCTGGGTCCTGCGCGATCCGCGGGTCACGTCGACGCTGATCGGCGCGAGCTCGGCGGCGCAGGTCCACGAGAACGTGGCTGCCCTGGCGAACATGGACTTCTCGACCGACGAGCTCGCCGAGATCGACCGCTTCGCCGTCGAGGGCGGGGTGAACCTGTGGGAACGGCCGAGCACGGACCAGCGCCCGTAGGCGGGTGCCTGCGGTGACCCCAGGCGGGTGCCCGCGGTGAGAGGCGTCGCCACGGGTCTCGCCCTGCTGCTCGCCGTGGCCGCCTGTTCGCCGGCGTTACCCACTGGGACGAGCCCGACGCCGGTCCCGACGGCAGCCGTGTCCCCGGCTGCTTCGGCGGATCCCACGCCGGCCGGCACCGCCGACGCGTTGCACGTGACGCTCGGGATCTACTCCGGCCGACCCGACCCGACCTGGACACTCTCCAGCGCGGAGGCGGCAGCCGTAGAGCGGGCCATCGAGGCGCTGCCGCAGACCGCCGGCACGCCCCCCGAGGGCGGCCTCGGCTATCACGGGTTCACGGTCGTGGGGGGCGGCCGCACGCTGACGGCATACCAGGGCGTCGTCTCGGCGGGCGGCAGCGGGCCGCAGGTCCTCCGATCGGATCCCGGGCGGACGGTGGAGCGCCTGCTGCTGGAGCTGGGCCGGGCCCAGCTGACACCCGCGGAGATCGCCGAGGTGGAGCGGAGCCTGGCCACCGCGCCCTGACCTGCGATGCCGTTCGGGTCGGCAGTACGGGCGAGTCACCGTACGGCCGTGCAGGCATGCACCTGGCAACGAGGACGGGGCAGCTGGACCCCCCGTCAAGGATTCCGGCCCGAGAGTGGCCCCCGGCCGTGTTTGCTGACCCAAGCGGTCCCGCCCGTGACTGCGAGTCCAGGATCCGCCCGCTGGAGCGAAGCCCGTTCGGATCGGGCCCCAAGACCATGACTGCCAGTCAGGCTCCCCATGCCTTGCGAGCGCCCGGACCGCCGCTGACCGGCGGTACCCTGAAGGCGACCCACGAACGACGACACGGAGGATCGGGCGGCACGGGTCAGGATCGGCGCGTTCTGCTGGAGCCAGCACACGGATTGGCCCGCGCTGCTGAAAGCGGGCTTTCGCGCGGACGCGCTCGGGTACCACTCCCTGTTGACCCGATGTCGCGGCCGCGTGACTGAAGTTGCGCGGCGCGTGCCCGATGACTCGGGAGCGAATCCAGGATCACCGCCTATCGCCTCGGTCACCGAGTCTGGCCAGTCTGAGGGGCCGCCCAATCGCCGATGGACCTGGACGTGCAGAGAGGAGAGCACGATGAGCTACGAACAGGTGGCACCTGCGACGAAAGGTGTCGCGGTGAAGTTGCTGGCAACGGTTGACCTTGCCCGCGAGATCGAGGGCATGGAACGCCGCCAGCTTCGCATGCGCATGGTGACCATCGAGCCCGGAGGCGTCTTCGGCCCGATCCACGACCACAAGGGCAGACCGGGCACCGTCTACATCCTGCAGGGAACGATCACCGACCATCGGAACGGGGTCACCACGGACTATGGGCCGGGAGTGGGCTGGCCCGAGGATCGGAGCACGACCCACTGGCTCGAGAACAGGGGAACGATTCCGGCGATCGAGATCTCGGTTGATATCGTCAGGCAAGAGTGAACCGAGGGGCACCTTGCCCCTGCAGACCCGTCGGCCTTCCTGATCACATGGAGCATGAGTTGAGCGACGTCAAGATCGGCGCCCTGTGCTGGAACCAGTACACGGACTGGCCGTCACTGCTCGAGGCCGGCATCCGGGCGGATCGCCTCGGGTATTCCTCCCTCTGGACCTGGGATCACGTCTATCCCATCGTCGGCGACTCCCACGGCCCCAATTACGAGGGCTGGCTCACGATCACCGCCTGGGCGCAGGCGACCAAGCAGGTCCGGATCGGCCTCATGGTCGGCGCCAACACGTTCCGCACGCCCACTCTCACGGCCAAGATGGCGACGACCCTCGACCACATCAGCAACGGCCGCGCGATCCTGGGCATCGGGGGAGCCTGGTTCGAGGAGGAGCACCAGGACTTCGGGCTGGACTTCGGGTCAGGTTTCCCGGAGCGGCTCCGCTGGCTGGGCGAGGCGCTGCCGATCATGCGCGGCATGCTCGACGGCACGGAGCCCACGGCGGCCGGTCCCCATTACGACGCGAAGGACACCCGGAACCTGCCGGCGCCCGTGCAGGCGCACCTGCCGATCTGCATCGGCGGTGGCGGCGAGAAGGTCACCTTGAAGCTCGTCGCGAAGTACGGCGACATGAACAACGTCGGCGGCGGCGTCGCGGGGGTCGCTCACAAGGAGTCGATCCTGCTGCAGCACTGCGAGACGGTGGGCCGCGACCCGGCCGAGATCGAGCGGACGACCGGCATCGGCACGGTCTTCATCCGGGACGACCGCGCCGAGGCGGAACGACTGTTCAAGGCCGCTTTCGACCGCAACCGCATCGCGGTGCCGTGGGCGGACCAGCCCGTGGGCACTCCCGAGGACGTCGCGGAGAAGATCGCCCCGTACCTCGGCCTCGGCTACCGGCACCTGATCGCCGGCATCCCGGCCGACTACGACGAGGAGTCCATGGCCCGGTTTGCGACCGAGGTCAGGCCGCTCCTCGAGAAGGTCTAGGCGCTGCCTGCCTTCCGCCGGGCCCGGAGGCCGAGGAACCCGAGCACGCTAACAACCCCGACGACGGCCAGCAGGCCGAGCCGGACGACGTCGCCGCCAGTGCCCTCCATCAAGGGTCCGATCCCCCCGCGGCCCGCCGTCTCCGTCGGAGGGATCTCACCCGTCGGCTTCGGCGTGACCTCCGGGATCAGGGCGTTGGTGAACGTGCAGGTCACCGCTCCGGCCTCGACGAGGCTGATCGTCGCCGAGGACCCGGCGATCGTCGCGTCCGGCGCTGGGTTGCACGCGACCGAGACCAGCTTCCAGCCGTCGGGCAGCGCCTCCACCACCTGGTAGGTGCCCGGCGCCAGGCCCGGGAACATGTGCGCGGCGCTGCCGTCCACGGTGGTCAGCGTGAACGCACCGAGGTCGCCGTCGAACGCGAACGCGCCGTCGCCGGTACCCGAGACCTTCTTCACGATCGTGATCGAGCCGGGGACGGTGACCGTCACCTCCGCCGTGTCCTGGGCGGTGACGTCGCACGGGGTCGTGGCACACAGCGGCACGCCAATCGGATCCGTGGGTGTCCCGGTGACCACCACGGTGTTCGTGGTCGTGGCGTCCAGGAAGGTCGTGCAGGTGAAGGTCCACGTCTCGTCGAGGGAGTCCTCGAAGATGCTGGTGGGCGTGTCGAGCAGCTTGTCGCCGTCCTGGTCGCCGGAGACGTAGGCCAGGGGTGAACAGGTGTTGTCGTTGATCTGCGAGGCAACGTCTGCCAGCGGCACGTCACCCGTGTTGCGAACCGTGTAGGTATAGGTGACGTCGCCCCCGCCGAGCAGCTCCGTCGGGTCAGCCTTCTTCGTGATGTCGATCGCGGGATGGAACGGCTGTACGAACGCCGCGTCGATGTCGGAGACCGGAACGTCGAGCCCGAGCTTGGTGCCGGCACGGGCCTCGACGAGCGCCACGTTCCAGGTGGGATCGGTGATCGTCGCCTTGCACTCGTAGAGCCAGGTCTCGGCCGGGACGAGGTCCAGGAGATCGTCCTGGTTGCCGCCCTTCCTGGAGACCAGCACGGGCGATGCGCACGACGGCTGGGCGGGGTTGGCCGCGTCCACGAGTGTGACCTGCGCCAGGACGTCGTCGGCGGCCAGTGGGCTGTTGCCGGCGTTCGTCACCGCGAATCCGTAGGTGACCTCGGTGCCGGTCGGCACCAGGGTGTTCGAGACCGTCTTGACCAGGCTGATGGCCGGGTCGATGACCCGGACCTCGGCCGTGGCGGTGGCCGCGTAGGTGTGGCCGAGGGGACCGACACCGCGGACGTAGACCGCGTTCTTGTCGGTCGTGTCCGGCGCCGTGGGCATGCCGATCGGGCGCGTGCAGGTGTACGTCCACGTCTCGACGGCGGCGGAGTTCGCCCCGTCGAGCAGGCCATTGTTGTTCTTGTCGCCGCCGGTGTACACGAGCGGGGCACACTTGTCGTCGACCGGCGTGGACAGCTCGAGCCCGACGTCGCCCGTGTTCTTCACGGCGAAGGTGTAGATCACGTCCGAGCCGGCGAGCACGACGTCGGCGGACGGGGTCTTGGTGATCGACAGGCTGGGCTCGATGACCAGCACCTGGGCCTGATCGTTGGCCGAGACCTTGGGCGCGGTCTGGTCCGTCCCGGGCACGAACGGCGTCCCGGTCACCGTGGCCTTGTTGGTCACCAGCCCGGACTGCGCGCCCTTGGGCGGCGGTGTCCCCTGCTGGCGCTGCAGTGCCGTGCTGCAGCCGTAATACCAGGACTCGTCGGTGTCGAGGTAGCTGTCCCCGTTCGCATCGCCGCCGATGAAGGTCACGGGCGAGCAGGTGTCGTCGGCGAGG
>Ga0302262_10000209_pt1 | contig 24511 bp, 19 predicted proteins | sample II_Fen_E3_4_FD_194557 | JGI IMG/M metagenome (GOLD analysis project Ga0302262, IMG submission 194557) | Peat permafrost microbial communities from Stordalen Mire near Abisko, Sweden - II_Fen_E3_4 | ecosystem: Environmental > Terrestrial > Soil > Wetlands > Permafrost | place: Sweden: Abisko...
CGGCCGCGCTGGCGGAGCGCCGCGCCCCGCGGGTCACCGACGCGGCCAGCCTCGGGCACAAGCCCCCGGGTCGGTGACTCGAGCGCCGCGGCGACCGGACGAACGCCGCGCGATCAGCACACACACCGTTCGGGTCGAGGCGATGAACACCTCGACTATGCCGGATCATGTGGTCATGGCATCCACGGATCCGCGCACCGCAACGACCTCTGACCAGGCCCGCCCCAGACGGCTATTGCAGATCGCAGTGACGCCGGCAATGAGCAATAGCACCACAAAGCGGTAGCGAGCGTGCTCCGCGTCCGGAGTGACCACCATTCCGGGATGTCAGTAACGACGACAACATCCCAGATCGATTGACAAGCTCGCAATGGCGGGCGGGCGGCTCGGCGGTGCGACAACAGGCCGCGCAGGTGCCACCGCGCGCGCTGCGCGTGACGCCACAGCCGCCGAGCGGGCGCCGGCGCGCTACGGGGCAGTGGCCGCAGCGATGATGACGTCGGCGACGTCCTTGGGGCGCGACACCATCGGCACGTGGCTGGTTGGCAGCACCGTGATCTTGGCCTTGATATGCGCCGCGGCAGCGCGCTGGAACGCAGGGTGGAGCATCAGGTCCTTGTCGGCCACCACGTAGAAGCTCGGCTTGCCCTGCCACGCGGCCTTGGTCAGCTTCTCTTCGAAGTTCTTGCCGCGCACGGCGCCCTGCGTCGTCGCGATCAGCCGCGCCTGGGCGGCGGTCACGTCCTGCGCAAAGTACTGGGCGACGGCCTCCGGAGACAGCTTCAAATAACCGGCGGCGTCGACGATCGGATGCGCGAGACCGGGCGATGGCGGATACGGCTTCAGCGTCTCGATCGAGGATTGGCCGACGTCCGGCGCGAACGCCGCGATGTAGACCAGCGCCTTCACCTGATCGCTGGTGCCGGCCTCGGTGATCACCGAGCCACCCCACGAGTGTCCAACCAGGATGACCGGGCCGTTGGCCTCGGCGATCGCGCGCTCGGTGAACGCCACATCGTCGGCGAGCGAGGTGAGCGGGTTCTGCACCGCGATGACCTTGATGCCTCTGGCCTGGAGCAGCGGAATGACGGCGCTCCACGACGAGCCGTCAGCGAAGGCGCCGTGGACGAGCACCACGGTCTTGGCAGGGGCAGGCGGCGCGCCACCCGGAGCCGCGCTGGCAGCTCGTGCAGACAACACCGCGCCGAGCGCGATCGCGAAAGATACAGCGAGTGAACGGATCGACATGACAGGTTCCTTGGAAGCAAGATGGGATGAGGTAACAATGCGCTATTCAATAGCGTGCTATATAAACAGGCGAGCAGCCTTACATCGGGACTAGGCCATACAGCCCCCTCGCGCGAGGGTATATAGAACAATTAAATCGCGTGCTATTCGTTGGCGCCTACGGCAGCGCCGGGCGGCGGTTACAGCGATCTCGCCGATCCCCGTGCGTTACGCGTCGCGCAGCTTGGCGCGCAGCACCTCGAGCTGGTGGTTCAGCGCGACCAGCTCCTCGGCCGAGCACCGGGTCGCCTGAAAGATCGCGAGCTGAACGTCATGCGCTCTCTGCTTCATCGCACGGCCGGCCGAGGTCAGCGACACGATCACACGGCGCTCGTCCTGGGCGTCGCGCCGGCGAGATACCAGGCCGGCTTGCTCGAGCCGCTTGAGCAACGGCGTGAGCGTCGCCGAGTCGAGAAACAACTCGTCGCCGAGCTCGGTGACGGTGCGCTCGTCGCGCTGCCATAGAACGAGCATCGCCAGGCCAGATTCGATTGAGACGCTCGCGGTCGTCGTGCCGGGTGCTCGCGGTCGCGCTCGCGCGCTGGCTCGGACGAACGCCGCGCGATCACGTCCGGCGCCACGCGACGTACAGCACCGCGACGAGCGGCGCGGCCAGGCATCCAAAGCCGAAGCGCACGAAGCCGATCCCGCCGGCGATCGCGCCGAGCGCGAACCCCACGACCGGCGGCAGCATCTTGCGGAGCCGCGCCTTGCCCGCCGCGTCCGCCGTGCCGAGCACGACCTCGACGGCGTCCATCACGGTCTGCGTGACGTTGCCGGTCATCACCGTGGTCGGCGGATAGCTGACGAACACGGTCCGCGACGCGGCGTTCTGGATCGCCATGGCAGCGACGCCGAGCAAGCCGACGGCGATCGCGATCGACGAATCGGCGTCCGCCACCGGCTGCGCCCAGACGCCGGCCGCGAGGAACAGCGCGAGGAACCCCGCTTGCCCGCCGAGCACGACGCGCGCGGGGTCGCGGCCGCGCCGCTTGCAGGCGTGGACCACGAGCTGGGTCGCGGCGACGATCAAAACGAACGCCGGAAACGCGAGCAGCTTGGCGACGATGCCCGGCCGCGGGCTCGCGAGCGTCGCGCCGATCAACACGAAGTTGCCCGTGACGTGCGCCGTGAACAGGCCGAACAGCGCGACGAAGCCACAGCTATCGACGAAGCCCGCCGTGCTCGCCAGGACCGTGCTGATCGCGACGTCGGATCCCGCGGAGCGTTCGGTCGCGGTGGCGGCGGTGGTCATTGCGCCCATGGCACCCTCATGGTCAGTCAGTACGCCCAGCAGCTGCAACCCAGCGCGGGCCATAGATCGGCCAGCCTCGCGAAGCCGAGCCGCGGCGCCCCCGCGGCGCCGTGCGCCGTGCACGTGCGCGCAGTCGCGGGCGCGGGCGCGGGCGCCGGCGCGCGCTCGCCGTGCCGGACGCCGAAGTTGACCGGCGACCAGTCGGGCATCGCCGGGGGCATGCCGGGATCGAGGTCGGCAAAGTCTCCCGCGGCGTACGCGATCCGGCCGTCGACGCAGGTCAGCTCCGAGACGATATCCCGGATCTCGTCGCCGGGCACCGCGAAGAAGTCGCGCGACAGCGTGGCGAAGTCGGCGAGCTGGCCGACCGCGATCTGGCCCTTGCGGCCCTGGTCGTTCGAGAACCAGGTATTCGCGCGCGTATAGAGCTCGAGCGCGGTCCCGCGGTCCAGCCGATTGCGCTCCGGATACAGCACGAGCCCGCCGAGCGTCTTGCCGGTGACCAGCCACGACAGCGCCGTCCACGGATCGTGGCTGGCGACCCGAGTCGCGTCGGTGCCCACGCCGACGGGCACGCCGAGCTCCAGCATGCGCTTGATCGGCGGCGTCCGCTCGGCGGCCTGCGCGCCATAGCGCGCCACGAAATCCTCGCCCTGATACGCCATGCGATGTTGCACGGCGATCCCCCCGCCGAGCCTGGCGATGCGCTCGAGGTTTCGATCGGTAACGGTCTCGGCGTGGTCGAACATCCAGTGCAGGCCCGCGAGCGGGATCTCGCGGTCGACGGCCTCGAACACGTCGAGCGCGCGGCCGATCGTCTCGTCGTAGGTCGCGTGCATGCGCCACGGCCAGCGCCGCGCGGCGAGCATGCGCACCACGGCCTCGAGCTCGCGCTCCATGGTCGCCGGCAGGTCGGGCCGCGGCTGGCGGAAGTCCTCGAAGTCGGCCGCCGAGAACACCAGCATCTCGCCTGCGCCATTGAGGCGATAGAGCTCGTCGCCATCGAGGTAGCGATTCGCGGTGGTCCATCGCGTGAAATCCGCGAGCTCGTCCTTGGGCTTCTGGGTGAACAGGTTATAGGCGATGCGCACCGTCAGCTGGTGACTGCGGTGGAGCTCGGCGATGACCTGGTAGTCATCGGGGTAGTTCTGGAACCCGCCGCCCGCGTCGATCACGCTGGTGACGCCGAGGCGGTTGAGCTCGCGCATGAACTGGCGCGTCGAGTTGAGCTGATACTCGTAGGGCAGCTTCGGCCCGCGCGCCAGCGCCGAGTACAGCAGCGTCGCATTCGGCCGGGCGAGCAGCAGGCCCGTGGGCTCGCCGCGCGCGCCGCGGTGGATCTCGCCGCCGGGAGGATCGGGCGTGTCGCGCGTGTAGCCCACCGCGCGCAGCGCCGCGGCGTTGAGCAGCGCGCGATCGTAGAGGTGCAGGATGAACACCGGGGTATCCGGGGCAACGGCGTTGAGCTCGTCGAGCGTGGGCAGCCGGCGCTCGGCGAACTGGTGCTCGGTGAACCCGCCGACCACGCGCACCCACTGTGGCGCGGGCGTGCGCGCGACCTGGGCGGCCAGCATGCGCATCGCGTCGGCCAGCGAGGGGACCCCATCCCAGCGCAGCTCGAGATTGTAGTTGAGGCCGCCGCGGATCACGTGGATGTGCGAGTCGATGAGTCCGGGGATCACCCGGCGACCACGCACGTCGATCACGCGCGTCGCGCCGCCGCGCCGCCGCAGGACCTCGGCGTCGTCGCCGACCGCGACGAACCGATTGCCGGCGACCGCGAACGCCTGGGCCTCGGGGCGGCCGGGATCGACGGTCGCGACCCGCGCGTTGCAGACGATCAGGTCGGCCCGATCGGCGGTGGCGGTCACGGCGCCACCGAGTCCGCGGGCTTGGCGTCACCCGCCGCGCGGGATCGCCCGCAATCGGGGTCCTGGGTGGGCAGTTCGCCAAAGCTGTGCGCGCGCAGCTGCGCGACGATCAGATCGCGCCCCACGACCTGCGTGCGGGCAAGCCACTCCCGGGCGAGCGGCACCACTTGCTCGCCGATCAGGATCCCGGCGAGGCCGACCAGGGCGATCACCGGCGGCGCCGGCGACCGCACGCGGAGCAGAGCGTAGATCGCGCCGACGAGCACGCCGGCGCCGAGCGAGAGCAGATAGGGCTTCATATCGGACTCCCTAGTGACCCTCGCCGCCGCCGAACATCGTCTTGGCGTAGATGAGGCCGATGCCGTAGCCGCCGCCGTGCGCGATCGCGATCCCGACCGTCTGGTCGTACGTGGCGCCGCGCGCCCAGTCGCGCTGGAGCTCGAGCAGATACTGGACCGAGGTCATCGGCCGCGCGCCGGCCTGCACCATGCGGTCCACCGCGCGCTCGTGCGCCTCGACGGTCACGTCGCCGCACGCGTCGGTGACGACGTACGCCTCGAAACCCTGGTCGATGGCGGTCAGCACGGGACCGACGATGCACACGCTCGTCCACAGCCCGCCGAACACGATGCGCCGCTTGCCGATCCGGTTGATCTCGGCGACCACGTTCGAGTCCTCCCACGTATTCATCGTCGTCCGGTCGATCAGCGCCTTGCCGGGAAACGGCGCCGTGACCTCGGTGAACATCGGCCCCGAGAACGACTTCGCCGCGACGGTGGTGAGGATGGTCGGCACCTTGAACTCGGCCGCGGCCTTCGCGATCAGCGTGCTGTTGTTGCGCAGATCCACGATGTCGATCGACCGGGTCGCGAACGCCATTTGCGACTGGTAGTCGATCAAGATCAGCGCGTGATCGGGACCGTTGAGCAGGGTCTCTCCGGGCTGGATGGTGGCAGTTGGCATCGCGATCTACATCGCATCCAGCGCCGTCCATTGCAACCGATCGCAGTCGCGCCGACCCGTTGCCCGTATCGATAGCGCATCACTCCCGGTGATGGATTCCATTGCTCAGGTCCGGAGCGACAAAGCCTCTTCATGGACGGCGTCGCCGGCGCGATCCTCGGCCTGCGTGCCGAGCCGCGCCAGGGCGATCTGGCACATCCGCCGCCAGCACGCGGTCGCGTCGCCCGCCGCCGCGTGGTCGGACTGTCCGGAGCAGCGCTGCGCCTGAGGATCCACCCGCACGGTGCCTTACAGTGATCGAAGGAAGGCGACCAGGTCGGCGTGCTCGGACTTCGAGAGCCCGATGTTGAACCGTGTGTTGTAGAAGTCCACCACCGCGTCGAGGTCCGCGGCGAAGCCGTTGTGGAAGTACGGCGCGCGCGGCGCGAGGTCGCGCAGCATCGGGCCCTTGAACCGGCCGATGTGGCTCCACTTGCCGTCGATCAGCGCGCGGCCCGGGTCGGTGACCTTGACCACCGCGCCCGTCGTCTTGTTCTTCAGCGTGTAGAGCGGCATGTCCGGCGTGCGACGCGAGGCGTCGACCAGGCCGATGTTGAGCGGCGCGACGACCGAGTGGTTGCCGCCGTTCGGCGTGTCGTGGCAGGTCGTGCAGGTGCCGACCAGCTTGGCGGGCGTCCCGAACGCTGCCTCGTCATTGATGCCCGACACCCCGGTGATCGCGATCGGCCTGGTGTTGAACAGCGCCTGGCCGCGCGCGATCTGCTGCCGCGCCGCCGCGTCGTAGCCCTTGGCGTGGGTCCATTTGTCGAAGATGTTGAACACGATCGGGTTGAACGCCGCGTGCGTGACCGGGTCGCCGAAGTTATCGTTGATCCCGATGTGAAACTCCTGCGCGATGATCGCGTCGGGCCCGCCCCTCGCGCCATCGTCGTCGAGCTGCCCCGCCTTGCGGTCGATGATCTGCGCGCTCGCCAGGCTCGTGATGAACCCCGTGATCGACGCTCGCTGCGCCGGGCTCAGCGGCTTGCCCTGCGCGTGGATCACCGTGGCGTCGCTCGTCTGGGTCTCGAGCTCCGACTCCACCGTCGCGCCGGGCACCACCTCGCGGCCGTCCCACATCACCGTGCTGTCGAACTTGAGGTTGGTCGTCGGCAGCGGCCGCCGGAACAGCGAGAGCTCCTTCGCGCTCGCAAAGTGATACGGATCGTCCACCGCGACCAGGTCGAACTCCGCGTTCGCCGGGATCGGCAGGCCGATCCGGATCAGGCCGCGGTTCAGCAGCAGGCTGTACGCCTGCCGCCGCTTCGCCAGCGTCGAGACGTCCGCGTTCGGCGAGTTCGCGCCGTCGAGCGGCCGGAACACCGCCGACAGCCCCAGGCCATCCTCGTACTTGCCGCCCGAGGTCTGCTCGAACGTCGCCTGCAGCTGCTTGGGCGTGATCGTCCACCCCACCGTCGGCACGTGGCAGCTCACGCAGCGCCGGCCGTTGGTCCCGAGGTCCTGGAAGAACTCGTTGTCGAGGTCGATCGACCCCTGCGTGCTGACCGTCGTGAACACGCCCGTCGCGTCGCGCACCGGCACGTGGTTCGGCAGCCGGTCGTGATCCGTGCTGCACCGCGCGACGAGCTCGTCGTACTGCGTCGCCTCGTCCGGCGCCGCGGATGAATCGTCCGCCGACGCGTCGTCGGACTGGCCCGGGCCGCCGTCGGCCATGCAGCCAGTCGCCATGAGCGCGATGAAACCACCGAGTGCAGCCGAGGTCGCCTTCATGCCCGAGCGCATTTGCACGCGCCTCGCCAGCGCAGTTCACCTCGCAAGCGTCCGGAATCAAACCGTGCGCGGCACCGCCCCCCTGCTCCTTCGGCGGTCCGGTGGACGCCCCGACGTCCAGGGTCGGAGATGCCCCGCCGGCGTCAGGATGAGTAAGATCGATATGACGGGAACGCTCTCATAGAACGAACTACCGTCATTGATCCCCCGGGTCGAACTCGTAGTATCCGTGCAGGCCTATCCACAAGGCCTCAGGAACGAGGAGACCTCCATGTGTCACCGCAACGTCCTCCTGGCCACCGTGGCCCTCGGCGTACTGGCGATGGGCAGCCTGGCGGTCGGGGTCACACCCGCCGCGGCCGCGACCACCGGTTGCTCGGTCAGCTATCAGAACCTGAGCTCGTGGCAGTCGTCGCCCACGGCAGGCGGCTTCTCCACCACCATCGCGATCACCAATCTCGGTGACCCGATCACCCACTGGACCCTGACGTTCACGCCGCCGCCCGGCCATGCGGTGACCAGCGGATGGAACGCCACCTTCACCCTCGCCTCCACGATCAGCGCCACCGACGCCGGCTGGAACGGCGCCATCGCCACCGGCGCGACCAACACGAGCGCCGGCATGCAGGGCACCTGGAGCCGGTCCGCGGCCGGCGCCGCTCCGCCGAGCCCGTTCCCCCAGCCGACCGACTTCACCCTCAACGGAGTCCGCTGCAGCGGCAGCGTGACGATCGGCAACCAGCCGCCGACGGTCAGCCTCACCGGGCCGACGGGTGGCCAGGCCTTCACCGCGCCGGCGACGATCAACTTCGCGGCGACCGCGAGCGACGCCGACGGCAGCGTGGCCCGCGTCGAGTTCTTGAACGGCGCCACGGTGATCGGCTCGGACACCACCGCGCCCTACACGTTCTCGTGGACCAACGTCGCCGCCGGCAGCTACTCGGTCAGCGCCCGCGCCGTCGACAACTCCGGCGCCACCACGACGACGCCGCCGGTCGCCATCTCGGTCGGCACCGGCGGCGGCACGGTGGGCGCCGCGCCGGCGCTCCACGTGTCTGGAAACCACGTGGTGACGGCCAGCGGCGCGGCCTTCCGGATGCTCGGGGTCAATCGGTCCAGCGGCGAATTCGCCTGCATCCAGGGCAACGGCATGTGGGACGGCCCGGCCGACCAGGCCGGGATCAACGCGATGAAGGCGTGGAACGTCCACGTCGTCCGGCTGCCGCTCAACGAAGAGTGCTGGCTGGGCCACGCCGACGTCCCGGCGACGGGGACCAGCGGCGCGGCCTATCAGCAGGCCGTCAAGGACTACGTCAACCTGCTCGTGGCCAGCGGCATCAACGTGATCCTGGACCTCCACTGGACCTTCGGCCAGTACAGCGGCCCAGGCGCCGGCTGCACCGACGTCAACGCGACCTGCCAGAAGCCGATGCCGAACGCGCAGTTCACGCCGACGTTCTGGAGCCAGGTGGCCACCGCGTTCAAGGGCAACAACGCGGTCGTGTTCGACTTGTTCAACGAGCCCTTCCCCGACTTCGCCAATAACTTCTCCAACCCGACGGCGGCCTGGACCTGCTTGCGCGACGGCGGCACCTGCACCGGCATCGGCTACCAGGTCGCGGGCATGCAGAGCCTGGTCAACGCGATCCGCGCGACCGGCGCCACCAACATCATCATGAGCGCCGGCATCGCGTTCACCAACGACCTGTCGCAGTGGCAGGCCTTCAAGCCAACCGATCCGACCGGCAACCTGATCGCCTCCTGGCACTCCTACAACTTCAACGCCTGCGTGACCACCTCGTGCTGGGACAGCACCATCGGATCGGTCGCCCGGCAGACCCCGGTGATGATCGGCGAGATCGGCCAGAACACCTGTGCCCACGACTACATCGATCAGGTCTCGGCCTGGGCCGACGCCAACGCGCTCGGCTACGCCGCCTGGACCTGGAACCCCTGGGGGGTGTGCAACAGCGTCGGGAACGTCCTCATCCTCGACTGGGCCGGCACCCCGACCGCCACGTTCGGCGCAGGCTTCCGGTCCCACCTGCTCCTGCAGCAGCCTTAACATCGTTCGCTGTCACCTCCGCGATCACTCGATCCGGCCGGTGTTCGACAGCTTGCCGAGCTCGCGATACTCGAGCGCGATCGCGCGCAGCAGGTGTGACTGCGAGAGCGGCCGATCCTCCTGGGCGGCGAGAAACGCGGCGCGCAGCGTCGAGTTGCGGATGTAACCACCGGACATCGGGAACCGACGCGCGAGCTCGGCGAAGTCGAAGTCGTTCTGCACCGGGACCTCGGGCGGGATGTGCGCCGACCACAAGCGGACCCGCGTATCCTCATCGGGAAACGGAAAGTTGAGCCGGAGCGACATGCGCCGCCTGAACGCTGGATCGACGGAACCCTCGAGGTTGGTGGCCAAGATGCAGATCCCCTCGAAGGTATCGAGCCGCTGCAGGAGATAGTTGACCTCCAGGTTGGCATAGCGGTCCACCGAGGATTTGACCGCGGTGCGCCTGGCGAACAGCGAATCGGCCTCGTCGAACAGCACCACCACGTGACCATCTTCGGCCGCGTCGAATACCTCGGCGAGGTTCTTCTCGGTCTCGCCGATCCACTTGCTTACCACCCGCGCGAGGTCGACGCGGTACAGCTCGAGGCCAAGCTCGCGCGCGATCAAGCCAGCGACCATCGACTTGCCGGTGCCGGGCGGGCCATAGAACAGCGCCGTCAGGCCACGCGCGCTCGACACGATGGCGTCGAAGCCCCACTGCTCGTAGACCGTCTTGCGATGGTTGCAGCGCGCGATGAATTCACGGATCGAGTCGATCACGTCCTCGGGCAGCGCCACCTGCTCGAACCGCGCGCGTCGACGGACGTGCTGGGCGACGTGCGCGAGCCGCGTCGCGATGTGCTGCGCCGCGACCTCGTCGAGCTTGGAGCCCGCGTCGCCCGCCGCCTGGTCGCCCGCGACGGCGTTGCGCGCCACGACGTGGCCGATCACCTGTTCGATGATCCCGGGGCCGATGCGGTAGCGGGCGGCGAGCTGTTCGACGTCCTCCACGGCCAGCCTCGCGCGGTCGACGGCGCGGCGCCAGAACGCCGCGCGCTCGGATTCCGTCAGCGTCGGCAGCGTCACGCTGACATATCCCGGGTCGACAGGCAGGCTGGCTTCGGGCGCTGCGCGGATCACGACCGGGCCAGGATGGGCGCGCAGGGTCTGCTTCAGCTGATCGAGCCCCTCGGCATCCGCGGGATCGGCGAGCTCGATCCCGCTGACCACAGGCACGCAGCCGCGCAGCAGCGCGCGAAACAGCTCCTGCCGCAGCGCGCGTGCCATGAGCTTGCCGGCGCGCGGGAGTCGCTGGCAATCGATGCACGCGATGCTGCGACCGACCCGCGCAGCGAGCGCCGCGATCAGGCTGTGTCGGCCGGAGCCTCGGCGGCCTGTCATCACCATGCGCAGGGGAGCGCGCGATTCGGCGGGCGCGGCGAGCGCCAGCACCACGTCGCGCTTGATGGTCGCGACGAGCTGCAAGTCGTCGAGCGTGCGGTCGGCGTGGCGCACCGCCGTGACGTGCCCGATCGCTCCGGTGGCGGCGCGACCGCGGAGCCGCTCGACCAGCACCGGCTCGACCGAGATGGCGCCAAACAGCGGCGCGCCCAGCTCGCCAGCGCCGATCCGGACCAGGCCGTAACCGACCAGCGGCGCGTCGTCGCCGAGCTCCTGTGCGACCTCGGCGATCCGCTGTGGATCGCTGCCACCAACCACCGCCTCGATGAGGTAGCGATCGACGATCGGGCGATTGGGATCGTTGCCGAGGATGCCAAACAGCCGAGCGATCTGGCCGCGGACGCCCGGCGCGAGCGCCGCCACCAGGACCTGCGCCGCGACGCTCGATAGCCCGAACTCTCGCACCAGATCGATGAACGGCAGCCGCCGCCCCTCGGCGACCGTCGAGCGCGCGCGCCCTGCCGTGCGTGCGCTGGCCAGGGCGAGCCGCTCGTCGGCGTCGATCAGCTGGTCGGGTGCATAACCGCCGACGTGACCCAGCAGCGCCCGGACCTCGCGCTCGAACGGCCGGCTGTCCTCGGCGGGCACGCTGAGCAGGCCCGAGTGCCAGGCGACCGCGATGGCGCGCGCCGCGCGCGCCGCGGTCAGATCCAGCAGCTCCTCGAGGTGATCTTGCGCCGAATGATACGGCGGCCACCGTGGGTCGGCCGTCGCCTCGACCGGCGCGGGCTGGACGCCGAACGCGATCGGCAGGAGGTCGGGGATCGCGGGCGGCGCCGGCTGTTCCACGGCGGCCCCGCCCGGCGCCAGTGCCGCCGCGTCGATCCGGGATGTCGGAGAGGCGAGGCTCAGGACCTGGCCGACCCCAAGCTCCGGCGATGGCGCAGCCGGTTCGTCCACGGGCGCCGGTGCGTCCTCGGAGGTGGGGTGAACGGTCGGTGCGCGCGTCGCATCGCCGAACAACTCCGTGGTGGGCGCGTGGACCACCGGCGCCTCGCCGCCGCCCGGCGCACCGCACAGCACCACGTACTGGCCGTCGCTATTGATGCCGAGATCGCCGATCGCCCACGGCACCGTGGTGCGCGCCGAGATCCGGCCGTAGCGCAGATCGATCGACATCACCACGTCGGGCGCTGCCCACGCGAGCGCGATGCCGCGGGTCGCGCCGACGGCCCAGCGCTGCACCGGCGCGACCGCCACGCGATGGATGATCCGACCGTCCGGCTTGATCGCGAGGAAGGCATCTTGCCCACCGGCGCGGGTCAAGATGCCCAGCGCCCGCCCCGAGAACAGCGCGAAGACGTCGAGCACCCGGCCCGGCGCGGTGAACGCCAGCGGGCCGACTTCGCCACGCCCGACGTCGAACGAGCGCAGGCCGCGCTCGCCGGCCAAGATCACGCGGCGGCCGCTCACCGGAAACACCCGCTCGTCGGGCCGTGCCGCGATGACCTCGACGTCGCACTTCACCCCTGCCGCGCTCGCGAACATCGGCGGGGCCCCGTGGAGCACGGCGGCCGGCACGCCATCGCCGAGCACCGGCGATAGCGCGGTTGCCGAGCCCGGCAGGTCGATCGGCGCGAACGCGGCGAGGCCTTGCGACCGGTGGAGGGGCACGCGGTGCAGCCGCTGACGCTCGAGCAGCCACAGCACGTCACCGACGAACGCGAAATCGATGACGTCGGAGCCCGCGAGCGCTTGGCGCTGCGCGATCCCGAACGCGTCGATCAGCGCGATGTCGCCGGCGGCACGGATCGCGACGTGGCGGCCGCTACCGGCGATCGCGGCGCGCCGCGGCCAGCGCCGCTCCGGCTCATCGCTCATCGCCGGGCGCCGGCGCGACAGGCGTCGAGGGCGAAGGATCTGGAGCAGGGATCCGGCGCTCGAAGTCGAGCCAGATCCGCGAGTCCTGCCGGCAATCGTAGACCCGACAGGTCGCCGGCCGCTGCTCGTAGACACCGCAGGCATGGGTCTCGCGGCTGCAATGCACGCAGTACCCGTCGGCGCGCTGGCGAATCTTGTAAGGAAACCGATAGTCCCATTGCACGACACGCTCGTCGAGATCCTGGAACGACAGCGGAAACGCCAGCGTGCAGCACCGCGCTTTGCACAGCGCGATCCGCGCCGCACAATCGATCTGCGGCAGATCAGTGAGCGCATACTTGTCGGACGCCTGCGCGAGCGAGACATGCGCCCGGGTCACGGCGCGCTCCTGTTCCTGGGCGTACAAGCGGCCGCGCCGCTCGTCGTACGAGACGAGATCGACCTGCTGCCGGCTCACCATCTCCTCGAGCAGCGCGTAGAATCGCGTGGTCAGCTCGTGGACGTCGCGCTTGGTCTGCATGCCCATGACGTGCAGGAAGCGCAGGCCGGCGTCGAGATCCGCGCGCAGTCGCTCCGAGGAACCGGCCGGCGCGGCCAGCTCCGATCGTGCATCCGGATCGGACCTGTCAGGAGCGTCGTCCATGGCCTCGGTCTCTCACTTAAGCGCTGCCGCCAGGTCCTTGAGCGCTGCCGCCAGCTCGCTGGCGTTGGGCGCGTCGCCAGCTGCCCGGGCGCGCTCGTGCAGCTTGGCGGCCCGCAGCTGGGGCGATACCTTGAGCAGCGAGCGCAGGTAGGCGAGCTCCACGCGGTCTCGCTGCTCGAGCTCCCAGCCGACCAGGACGACCTCGACCAACCGCTCCGCCTCGGCCGATCCCGGCTTGGCGTTCGCGAGCGCGGTCACGAGCAGCTCGATCGCCGCGGCGCGCACCGCGGACGGATGGCTTGGGTGCAGCAGCTCGGTGCCCGCGAGCACGAGGGGATCCAGCGCCGCGTCACGAACGGCGATCCGGAGGGCGTCGAGGGCCAGCAGCGGATGGCCGGATCGGATCGCGGCCAGCGTGGTGTCGGCCGTCGCCTTGGCCTGCCAGCCTGTGAGCTTGCGTGCCTCGGTCCCGAGGTTTGCATCGGCCCCCAGCAACGCGAACGCCCGCACGGGCGCGCTGGAGCCGGTGAGCACGGCGCCCCTGTGGTTCGCCCCCATGGGCTGCACGACCGGCGGGCCACCCACGATCACGAGCACCGAAAACGTCGCCGGCCACGGTCGATCGAACAAGCGCTGCGCGTCGAACGTCAGCGTGGCGTCGCGCGGATCATCGGCGCGCTGCACGGCCGCGAGCTGGGTGTAGCCGGTGAGGGTCGCCTTCGCGGCCGGAGACGCGACCCCGCGCACGACGGAACACGCCGTCAGCTCCAGCACGCGCTCGTGCAGGCTCACCGGACCGAGCTTGGTCTCCGCGCCTGCCGGCCTGTCCGGAGCCGGGGTCGCCGTGCATTGCAGTGCGTACGCGCCCGCGAGCGCGGTGGAGATCAGCGACTGCTCGGTGAAGAAGCCATTCATCGCGTGCCCTCGTTCCTGCGGTGCCCCGGCGCTGGTCGTTGCAGCGAGACCACCGATCACGCCGGCGATCACGCCGAGCCGCCCCGCGAGCCGTGGGCGCGTCACGACCATGTCAGCGTGGCGACGTTGTTGGCGACGGCACCGGTGAGGTTGGGCGCATTCCCACCCTGACCTGCCCCCGAGCCGGTGCCCGCGGTGGCCCCCGTCGTCGCGGCGACCGTCTTGGCGCCCTTGCTCGCGTAGTTGGTGGTCGCGGAGAAGTCGACCTCCCAGGTCTCCCAGTTGATAAACTGGATCGTGTTGGGCGCGGTGCGCTTGCGCACGACCACCCACGAAGTGAATTTGTCCTTTCCATCGGTGTGGTCGAGCTTGCCGGCGCCATCGGGCGTGTCCCAGGGAAACTGCATGCCCGGGCGATCCCACAGCGACACAGCCTCCGTCGTTCCGGTCTTGCTGAACGCCTTGACCGCGGTCGGATTGGCGCTGTCGTACCACGGCGCCGCCCCTGCGGGGTTGCCATCGCGCGTGTTGGCCGGCAGCGCCACGGTGAACGTGGTCTGCTTCGCCGAGCCGAGGTAGTGGCCTTTGCGCGAGGCAGCATTGACCGTCTGCAAATAGCCAACATCCCAGGCGGCGGCATCGGCGTCGGTCCCGCCGGTCACCTTGACGCTTCCGGAGGACGAGAACGCGCTGCTCTGCACGGCGAGCCCGGCCGCTGCCGGGGCTGCGGACGCCGCCCCGCCGGCCCCAGGTGCGTGCGAGACCGACGTGAACGTCAGCGGCGCGGGCGCAGGCGTTGGCGCTGGTGTACCTGGCGTTGGCGTTGGTGTACCTGGCGCCGGCGTCGGCCCCGCCGGCGACGGGGAGCCGCCCTGAAACACCGTGGTCGCTGCGAACCGCGGAGGTGCGGCGAACCAGAACGCAGCGTCACCGGCGCTGGTGGACACCACGCTCGCCACCGGCGCACCCGCCTCGCTGGACGCGTCGCGAACATGCGCCCCGTGCAGCGCCGAGGTCAGCGTGTGCTTGCCGGCTGTGCTTTTACCGCCGTGGTCGCCGGAATCTCCAGCGTCCTTATGATTGCGGAATGCATGTTCCGCTTCTCCATGCCAGCTCGTCATGGCTCCCCCGGTCAGCGCTCGCAGACTCGAGCCTGACGGCTTATTTTCCCATGGCGATGACACAGGTCAAGCGAAATCACGATGGCGGAACGCACAGTCAATCCGCCATCATCGATGCATCAGTACGGCCTCCGTGAAATTTTGCGCGCACGAGCTTTGCTCGCTACGGCCCGTCGAACGCCCGGCCGTGGCGCAGCGACGGCAGCGCCTGGCGCGCCTCGTCGACCTTGTCGAGATCGATCTCTGCGGTGATGAGCCCGGGCTCGGCGCCGCCGGCGTCCGCGAGCACCTCGCCCCAGGGCGAGACGATGATCGAGTGACCGTAGGTCTTGCGGCCGCCCGCGTGGTCGCCGACCTGGGCCGGCGCGAACACGAAGCAGCCAGTCTCGATCGCGCGCGCGCGGAGCAGCACGTGCCAGTGGGCGCGGCCGGTCGGCACGGTGAACGACGACGGGACCGAGAGCAGCTTCGCGCCGGCCTGCGCCAGCTTGAGATAGAGGCCGGGAAACCGCATGTCGTAGCAGATCGTCATTCCGAGGCCGCCCCAGGGCGTCTCTGCGAGCACCGCGCGACTGCCCGGCTGGAACGTCGAGGATTCGCGATAGACCTCGCCCGAGGGGAGCTGGGCGTCGAACATGTGGATCTTGTCGTAGCTGGCGACCACGCCGCCGTCGGCGTCGATCAGATAGGACCGATTGGCACAATGCGCGTCGTCGATCCGGATGTGGACCGTGCCGACCAGGAACCACGCGTGCAGCTCGCGGGCGAGCGCGCGCGCCGAGGCCAGGCCCGGGTGCGTGGCCTCCGGTTGCGCCTTGGCGAGCGTGTCGGCGCGATTGGCCCCGAGCATCGTCGAGTTCTCCGGGGTCATGATGAAGGTGGCGCCCGCCGCGCTCGCCCGCCGCGCCTGCTGCTCGATGAACGCGATGTTCGGCGCGATCTCGTTGCCGGCGTTGACCTGGATCAGCCCGACCGTGAACTTGCTCATACCCCGTCATACCCGCTTCCCGGCGGGAGCGCAGCGGGCGAGCACGGCGCGCGCGGGATCGGGCGGAGCGCGGTGGCCGCGGGCTGTGGGACGGCGTTCACGCGATCGGCCGCGACGCAAGCGCTGCGAGGGGGCTATCTGATCAACCCCAGCATGGGTGGGGGTCTCCACACCGTGCTCGTCGGCCGGCGATCCGGTTGCGCCCGCGTGGGCAAGTGCGCTCATACGCGGTGCGTCAGACCGGTTCCGCGTTGACGTTTGTCGAGCCAGCGCTCACGATTCGCCCGTGCAGTCTCACGCCGGTGCTCATGTAGGGAGTGGCGCGTACGCGATCGGGATCGACTTTGGAACCGACTCGGTCCGCGCCGTCGTCGCCGATGCTCGCGACGGGAGCGTCGCCGCCGCGGCGGTCGCGCCGTACCCGCGGTGGGCGCGCGGGCTCTACTGCGATCCGCAGTCGAATCGGTTCCGCCAGCATCCCCGCGACTACCTCGAAGCCATGGAGCTCGCGACCCGCGAGGCGATCGACCGCGCCGGGCCCGGCGCCGGCGCCAAGGTCCGCGGCATCGCCGTCGATACGACCGGGTCGACGCCGGTGCTCGCCGATGGCCAGGGCCGGCCGCTCGCGCTGACCCCGGGGTTCGAGGACGACCCCGACGCGATGTTCGTGCTGTGGAAGGACCACACCGCGGTCGCCGAGGCCGCGCAGATAAACCAGCTCGCGCGGACGTGGGGCGGCGTCGACTACACCCAGTTCGAGGGCGGGATCTACTCGTCGGAGTGGTTCTGGGCCAAGGCGCTCCACATCATCGCCTCGGGGTCGGCCGCCGGCCGCGCCGCGGTCACGGTGCTCGAGCACTGCGACTGGATCCCCACGGTGCTGACCGGCACCGACGACCTGCGCAAGATCAAGCGCAGCCGCTGCGCCGCCGGCCACAAGGCGATGTGGCACCCGAGCTTCGGCGGCTATCCGTCCGACGAGTTCCTCGCCCGGCTGCACCCCCAGCTGCCCGCGCTCAAGGCGACGTTCGGCGCGCAGACGTACACCGCCGATGTCCCATTCGGGACGATCGCCCCGGCGTGGGCCAAGGCGCTCGGCGTGCCCGCGGACACCGTGGTCTCGGTCGGCGCGTTCGACGCACACATGGGCGCGGTCGGCGGCGATATCCGGCCGCACCGGCTGCTCAAGGTCATGGGCACCAGCACGTGCGACGTGATGATCGCGCCCAGGCCGGCGGGCGCCGAGAAGCTGGTCGCGGGGATCTGCGGCCAGGTCGACGGCTCCGTGATCGCCGGCATGATCGGCTACGAGGCCGGCCAGTCGGGGTTCGGTGACGTCTACGCCTGGTTCAAGGATCTGCTGTGCTGGCCGCTGACCGCGGTGCTGCCGACCTTGCCGGGCATCGAGCCGGCACACGCGGCGGCGCTCGCGGCGTCGATCGAGGATCGGATCATCCCCGCGCTCGAGCAGGCCGCGCTCGCCGTGCCGGCCACCGCGAGCGGCGTCCTGGCGATCGACTGGCTCAACGGCCGGCGCACCCCCGATGCCGATCAGCGGCTCAAGGGCGCGATCGCCGGCCTCGATCTGGGCACCGACGCGCCGCGGATCTACCGCGCCCTGGTCGAGGCGACCGCGTTCGGCGCGCGCGCCATCGTCGACCGGTTTCGCGCCGAGGGCGTACGGATCGACGGCGCGATCGCGATCGGCGGCATCCCGCGCAAGAGCCCGTTCATCATGCAGATCGTCGCCGACGTGCTCGACATGGAGATCGAGGTGACGGCCGGCGAGCAGCCGGTCGCGCTCGGCGCGGCGATGTTCGCGGCCACCGCGGCCGGGCTCTACCCCCGCATCGAGGACGCCCAGCGGGCGATGTCGGCCGGCGTCGAGCGGACCTATCATCCGGAGCCTGCGCGCGCCCAGCTCTACGCTACGATCTACCGCGACTACCTCGCGCTCGGCGGCTTCGTCGAGCACCACCTCACCAAGCCCTCCATCCACTAGGATCTCCCCATGATGAATCTGAAGCGCCGCGAAGTCTGGTTCTTGACCGGGAGCCAGGAGCTCTACGGCGATGACACGCTCAAGCAGGTCGCCGACCACTCGACCGCGATCGCCCGTCACCTCGACGAGGCCGGCGGGCTGCCGGTCAAGATCGTCTGGAAGCCCACGCTCAAGAGCGCCGACGCGATCCTGAAGGTCTGCCAGGAGGCGAGCACGTCGGCCGACTGCGCCGGCGTCATCACCTGGATGCACACGTTCTCGCCCGCCAAGATGTGGATCGCGGGGCTGACCCGGCTGACCAAGCCGATGGCCCACCTCCACACCCAGTTCAATCGCGAGCTGCCCTGGGGCTCGATCGACATGGACTTCATGAACCTGAACCAGTCGGCGCACGGCGACCGCGAGTTCGGGTACATCGGCGCGCGGCTGCGGCTCGCCCGCACGATCGTGGTCGGCCACTGGCAGGACCCCGACGTCATCGCCAAGCTCGACGTGTGGGCGCGCGCCGCGTCCGCGCTGGCCGATGCGCGGGAGCTGAAGATCGTCCGGTTCGGCGGCATGAACATGCGCGACGTCGCGGTCACCGGCGGCGATCGCGTCGAGGCGCAGATCAAGCTCGGCTGGTCGGTCAACGGCTACGGCGTCGGCGACCTGGTCGGGCGGATCGCCGACGTCAGCGACGCCGAGGTCGACCGCCTGGTCGGCGAGTACGGCGATGCCTACCGCGTCGTCCCGGCGCTGCGCAAGGGCGGCGACAAGCACGCCGACCTGCGTTACGCGGCGCGTCAGGAGCTCGGCATGCGCGCCTTCCTCGAGGAGGGCGGCTTTGGCGGGTTCACCACGACGTTCGAGGATCTCCATGGCCTGAAGCAGCTACCCGGCCTCGCCTGCCAGCGGCTCATGGCCGACGGCTACGGGTTCGGCGCCGAGGGCGACTGGAAGACCTCGGGCCTGATCCGCGCGATGAAGGTCATGTCGGCGGGGCGGCCCGGCGGCGTGTCGTTCATGGAGGACTACACCTATCACCTGGTCAAGGGCCAGGAGCGCGTGCTCGGCGCCCACATGCTCGAGGTCTGTCCGTCGATCGCGGCCGGCACCCCGACGCTCGAGACCCACCCGCTCGGCATCGGCGGCAAGGCCGATCCGTGCCGGCTGGTGTTCGACGCCGCTCCCGGCCTCGCGGTCAACGCGACCCTGGTCGATCTCGGCAGTCGGATGCGGCTGATCGTCAACGAGGTCGACGCCGTGGCGCCCGACCACCCGATGCCGAACCTGCCGGTCGCCCGCGCGATGTGGGTCCCCCGGCCCGACTTCAAGCGCGGCTGCGAGGCCTGGATCCTCGCCGGCGGCGCCCACCACGTGAGCTTCAGCCGCGCGGTCTCGATCGCCCACCTCGAGGACTTCGCCCTGATGGCCGGGATCGAGCTGGTCCACATCGGCGCCGAGACCAACCTGTCGGCCCTGCGCAACGAGCTGCGCTGGAACGACGCCTCGTACGGGAGCGGCTACCGATGACCACGGGGCCGCGCCTGAGCCATCGCGAGCTGCGGGAGCGGGTGCTCGCCGCCAACCTCGAGATCCCCCGCCGCGGCCTGGCGATCTACACGTTCGGCAACGTCTCGGCGCTCGATCCGGCGGCCGGCGTGTTCGCGATCAAGCCGAGCGGCGTGCCGTACGACAAGCTCGCAGTCGACGATATCGTCGTGGTCGACCTCGAGGGCAAGGTCGTCGACAGCCGGCTGCGCCCATCGTCCGATACGCGGACCCACCTGGTGCTGTACCGTAGCTTCGCCGGGATCGGCGGAATCATCCACACCCACTCGACCTACGCCACGGGCTGGGCCCAGGCGTGCACGCCGATCCCGATCTACGGGACGACCCACGCCGACCACCTCGCCGAGGACGTGCCGTGCACCGGCCTGCTCGACGATGCCGCGCTGGCAGGCGACTACGAGACCGCCACCGGCCACCAGATCGTCGCGGCGTTCCGCGACCGCAATCCGGTTCATACGCCGATGGTCCTGGTGGGCGGCCACGGGCCGTTCGCCTGGGGGGCCGACGCTGACAAGGCGGTATACAACGGCGCCGTCCTCGAGCAGCTCGCCCAGATGGCGTTTATTACGCGCAGCATCAATCCCGACGCACCGCGTCTCCCCTCATCTATTGTGCATAAGCACTTTGAAAGGAAGCACGGAAAAGACGCATATTACGGGCAGAAGGTCTTTGGCGACAAAGACCAATAGCAAGGACACTCCCATGATGAATCGACGTTCAGTGATCGCGGTTATGTTGTTCTCGGCGCTGGCGATGACCGGGCAGGCTGCCCGTGCCGACAAGAAGATCACGCTGGGGTTCTCCCAGATCGGCGCGGAGAGCGAATGGCGCACCGCGAATACCAAGTCGATCAAGGAAGCCGCGGAGGCCTCGGGCATCAACCTGAAGTTCTCCGACGCCCAGCAGAAGCAGGAGAACCAGATCAAGGCGATCCGCTCGTTCATCGCCCAGAAGGTCGATGTCATCGCGTTCTCGCCCGTCGTCGAGACCGGCTGGGAGCCGGTGCTGCGCGAGGCCAAGGCCGCGAAGATCCCGGTGATCCTCACCGACCGCGCGGTCAACGTCAAGGACGACTCGCTGTGGGTCGCCTTCATGGGCTCGGACTTCGTCGAGGAGGGCCGCCGCGCCGCGAACTGGCTGCTCGACCACACCAAGGACGCCAAGGAGGTCAACATCGTCGAGCTCCAGGGCACCGTGGGCTCGGCGCCGGCGATCGACCGCAAGAAGGGCTTCGAGGAGATCATCAAGGGCAAGGACAAGTACAAGGTCCTGCGCTCGCAGACCGGTGACTTCACGCGCGCCAAGGGCAAGGAGGTCATGGAGGCGTTCCTCAAGGCCGAGGGCAAGAAGATCAACGTGCTCTACGCCCACAACGACGACATGGCGCTCGGCGCGATCCAGGCGATCGAGGAAGCCGGCCTCAAGCCCGGCAAGGACATCCTGATCATCTCGATCGACGGCGTGAAGGGCGCGTTCCAGGCGATGAAGGACGGCAAGCTCAACGTCTCCGTCGAGTGCAGCCCCCTGCTTGGACCGCAGCTGATGAGCGCGGTCAAGGACCTCGTGGCCGGCAAGACCCTGGCCAAGCGGATCGTGACCCAGGAGGGCGTGTTCCCGCAGGAGGTCGCCGCCAAGGAATTCCCGAACCGCAAGTACTAGCCGTCGGCCGCCACCACGCAGCCGACCCTGCGGAGACGCGCCCGAGACGAGGACAATGACCGATCCAGCTCCGGTTCTCGAGATGCGAGGGATCACGAAGTACTTCCCTGGAGTACGCGCGCTCTCCGCGGTTGATTTTCGCTTGCTGCCCGGCGAGGTCCACTCGCTGATGGGCCAGAACGGCGCGGGCAAGTCCACGCTGGTCAAGGTCTTGACCGGCGTGGTCACGCCCGACGCCGGCCAGCTGCTGCTCGACGGCCAGGACATCCGGCCGCAGGGCCCGCTCGAGGCCCAGCGGCTCGGCATCAGCACCGTCTTCCAGGAGGTGAACCTGTGCACCAACCTCTCGGTGGCGGAGAACATCTTGCTCGGCCGCGGTGGCACCAGCACCGTCGCGATCCGGTGGCGCGAGCTGCGCCGCCAGGCGGTGGCGCTGCTCGCCGAGCTCAACATTCACATCGACGTCACCGCGCCGCTGGCGAGCTACCCGCTCGCGATCCAGCAGATGGTGGCGATCGCCCGCGCGCTCACCTCGGAGACCCGCGGCGGCAACGCGATCCGCACCCGGCTGCTGGTGCTCGACGAGCCGACCTCGAGCCTGGCCGACGACGAAGTCAAGATGCTGTTCTCGGTGATCCGGCGGCTCAAGGCGCAGGGCATCGCGATCCTGTTCATCAGCCACTTCCTCGACCAGGCGTTCGAGATCTCCGATCGGTTCACCGTGCTGCGCAACGGCCAGCTCGTCGGTGAATACCCGGTCGCGCAGCTCTCGCGCATGGACCTCATCGTCAAGATGGTCGGCAAGGAGATCGCGGAGACCGCGCCGGACCGCGCGTCGCGCACCGCGGCCGCCGATGCCCCCGCCGCCGTGCCCGTCGTGCAGGCCCGGGGCCTCGGCAAGACCGGCTCGGTCACCGGCCTCGACCTCGCGGTCGCGCCGGGCCAGGCGATCGGCGTCGCCGGCCTGCTCGGCTCGGGGCGCACCGAGACCGCCCGGCTCCTGTTCGGCATCGACAAGGCCGACCACGGCACGCTCGAGATCGAGGGCAAGCCGGTGCGGTTCAGCTCGCCGCTCGACGCCATCGTGCACGGCATGGGGTTCTGCCCCGAGGACCGCAAGCACGAGGGCATCCTCGCCGAGCTCTCGATCCGCGAGAACATCATCATCGCGCTGCAGTGCAAGCGCGGCATCTTCCGCAGCCTGTCGCGCGCGCGGCAGGACGAGATCGCCAGGTCCTACATCAAGCTGCTCGGCATCAAGGCACCCGACGCCGACGTGCCGATCTCCAAGCTGAGCGGCGGCAACCAGCAGAAGGTGCTGCTCGCGCGCTGGCTCGCCACCGATCCCAAGATGCTGATCCTCGACGAGCCGACCCGCGGGATCGACGTCGGCGCGAAGATCGAGATCATGGCCGAGGTCATGGCGCTGTGCGACAACGGCATGGCCGTGGTGTTCAGCTCCTCGGAGATGGACGAGATCCTGCGCTACTCCGACCGCGTGGTCGTGCTGCGCGACCGCGCCAAGGTCGGCGAGATGGCGGGCCACGACGCCGACGAGCAAAAGGTGTTTCAGATCATCGCCGGAGGCTCGCCATGATGCCGGTCCCCCCGACCCCCGAACCGCCGCCACCGCCGGTCGTTCCTCCGCCGGGCCTGGTGCGCAGCATCATCGGCCGCGACCACTTCTGGGCGCTCGCCACGCTGTCCCTGCTGATCATCTACAACCTGGCGACCAACCCGCACTTCTTCGCGATCTCGATCCAGGACGGCCACCTCTACGGCAGCATCATCGACATCCTGAACCGGTCGGCGCCGCTCATGATCATCGCGATGGGCCTGACCCTGGTGATCGCGACCCACGGCATCGACATCTCGGTCGGCGCGGTGGTCGCGATCTCGGGCGCGGTCGCGGCGGCGATGATCGGCGGCGAGCTGGTGATGAGCGGCGGCACCGGCATGGACGACGTCACGCGGTTCTCGATGCCGGTGGTGATCGCGGCGGCGCTCGGCGTCTCGCTCCTGTTCGGCATGTGGAACGGCGTCTTGATCTCGTCGTTCGGCATGCAGCCGATCATCGCGACCTTGATCCTGCTCGGCACCGGCCGCGGCGTCGCGCAGCTCATCACCAACGGTCAGATCATCACGATCTACTACCGCCCGTACTACGCGATCGGCAACGGCTTCCTGCTCGGCGTGCCGTTCTCGCTGTTCATCGTCGCGGCGGTCGCCGCGGTGATCCTCCTGCTCACCCGCAAGACCGCGCTCGGCCTGTTCATCGAGGCGATCGGCATCAACCCGCTCGCGGCGCGGCTCGCCGGCGTGCGCGCGCGCACCATCACGTTCGCGGTCTACGCGGTGTGCGGCCTGTGCGCCGGCATCGCGGGCCTGATCGTCAGCTCGAACGTCAAGAGCGCCGACGGCAACAACGCGGGCCTCTTGTTCGAGCTCGACGCGATCCTCGCCGTGGTGCTCGGCGGCACGGCGCTGACCGGCGGCCGGTTCTTCCTGCTCGGCAGCGTGCTCGGCGCGCTGATCATCCAGACGCTGACCACGACGATCTACGCGGCGGGCGTCGCCCCCGAGGTCACGCTGGTGGTCAAGGGGCTCGTCGTGTTCATCGTCAGCATCCTGCAGTCCGACAAGATCAAGGCGATGATCCATTCAGCCGCGCCGGCGCGCCGGGCACAGGGGGGGACGCCATGAACCGCGAAGGCGCCCCGCTGGTCGATCGCCGCCCGCGCTCGATCCTCCTGCGCAACCAGCGGTACCTGCCGCTCGCGGTCACGATCGGGCTGTTCCTCGTCATGTACGGCGCGGGCGCCTACCTGTTCGAGGGCTTCCTCTCGCTCCAGGTGTTCCTCAACTTCTTCATCGACAACGCGTTCCTGGCGATCACCGCCACCGGCATGACGTTCGTCATCATCTCGGGCGGCATCGACCTCTCGGTCGGCTCGGTGATCGCGCTGACGACCATGGTCTCGGCCACGCTCGTCGAGCACCACGGCGTCAGCCCGGCGCTGGTCATCCCGCTCGTGCTCGCGATGGGCGCGGTCTACGGCCTCGCGATGGGCCTCGTGATCCAGTACTTCAAGGTCCAGCCGTTCATCGTCACCCTGGCCGGGATGTTCTTCGCCCGGGGGCTCTGCTACCT
>Ga0302262_10000217_pt1 | contig 24100 bp, 23 predicted proteins | sample II_Fen_E3_4_FD_194557 | JGI IMG/M metagenome (GOLD analysis project Ga0302262, IMG submission 194557) | Peat permafrost microbial communities from Stordalen Mire near Abisko, Sweden - II_Fen_E3_4 | ecosystem: Environmental > Terrestrial > Soil > Wetlands > Permafrost | place: Sweden: Abisko...
CGCAACCCATGCTTGGTGTTCTGCGCCCAAAGATTCCCTCCCTGACGTTGCACCGCATTCCTCGCAATACTCAATCCCAACCCAAAACCTCCATCCCCTGGCCGCGAGCCGTCGAGGCGGGTAAATGGCAGGAAGATCCGCTCCAGATCGGCTTCCGCCACGCCGCTACCCTGATCCTCCAGCCACAGATGCCAATAGTCACCCTCACGCTGCCCGGCAAGCCGGACAATGCCACTGGAAGGTGAATGGCGAATCGCATTACGCAGCATGTTTTCCAGCGCTTGAGCCAGAGTATTGAGATGTCCGCGAACCCAACAGGACGCATCCACCGTGCACTGCAGTTGATGCGCCGGCCAGCCACTTTCATAGCAGGCGTTTTCCGCGAGCATTTCCCACAGCGCCTCAACCTGGATCGCTTCATCGGGCAGTCGGGTGCGCTCGGTGTCGAGCCAGGCCAATTGCAATGTGTCTTCGACCAGGCGTTGCATACCGTCGACTTCGCGTCCTATGCGTTCGCGCAGTTGCGTCAGACTTTGTTCGCTTTCACTGGCTACTCGCAGGCGGCTCAGCGGCGTGCGCAATTCATGGGACAGATCGCGCAGCAATTGCTGTTGCAAAGCCACCGTGCTTTGCAGGCGCTCGGACATGTGATCGAACGCCCTGCCCAGCTCGCCCAATTCATCCGCACGATTGGTGGTGCTGCTCGACAGTCGCACATTTAATTGGTCCGCACGCCAGGCATTGGCCTGCTCACGCAGGTGATTGAGCGGCACCACCAGCAGACGGTAAAGGCCGACACACAGCAGTAATGTGAACAGCCCCGGAATCACCCCATTGGTGATCACACGCCAGAAGACTTTGTAGCGCCCCGGCATGAACCGCTGGGGCAACTCGATGACCAGGCTGCCGGCGTACGGATCGCCGGGAAACGGCAGACGTAGCCACGGCAGGCCCTTGCGGTGAATGGGCCAATCGACACGACGCAGAAAGGTCAGGTGCTGGACTTCCTCGTCGGTCAGAGGCTGGCTGCTCAGCGACTGCAAATCTCCATCGATGACGCCAACCCAGCCCGACTCCTGCAGTTGCATTTTTTTCAACCAGCCATCGACGCCCGCCCGCCGCCCCTGCTGCCACGCCTGCTCGGCTTCGGAGGCATAGCGGTTCAAGGTGCTGCGAGCCTCATCTGACAGATACTGGTTTTGCTCTTCCATATAGCGCCCCCAGGACCAACTCAACCAGATCATCAGCAAACAGAACGCCACTAACAGGCAAGCCAGTTTCCAGAACAGCGAATGCCGGCCCGGCAAGTTATAGGTCATCGCTGACACTCAAGGTGTAACCCTTGCCCCAGACCGTGCGCACTTCCCGCTCGGTGTAATCGATGGCCTTGAGCTTGCGGCGAATCTGGCTGATGTGCATGTCCAGGCTACGGTCATGGGCTGCGTAGCCGCGTTGCAGCACATGCTGATAAAGGAAAGCCTTGCTCAACACTTCGTCGCCGTTGCGATTCAGGGTTTCCAGCAGCCGATATTCGCTACGGGTCAGGCCGGCAGCCTGCCCGCCATAAATAACGTCGAAGCGCTCATCATCGAAACGCAGACTGTCCACCGCAGGAGCAATCGCTTCCGGTATCGGTCGACGGTCGAGTGCGACCCGGCGCAGGATCGCCTCGATTCGCACCCGCAACTCGACCATGCTGAAGGGTTTGGGCAAGTAATCATCGGCCCCCAAACGAAAGCCGCTGATCCGATCCGCCTCGGCGCCGAGCGCGGACATCAACAACACTGGAGTGGAATGGCTCCGGCGCAGTTGCGTCAGCACCGACAATCCATCCAGCCCCGGCAGCAAAATATCCATCAGCACCACATCGAACGCTTGCTCGCGGGCCGCGTTCAGGCCTTCCTGGCCGTTCTGGCACCAGGTCACCTGAAAGCCGCTACGGCCCAGATGCTCATGAACATAAGCACCAAGGACGAGATCGTCTTCAATAGAAAGGATGCGGGGGGAGCCAGCTGCAATGGGCGTCATGAGTATCTGCAAATAATTCTCAGTTGACAATTATTCAAGATTGCGCCGACGACGGCAACCCAAGGCCATGTCCTCAACGCAAAAGTGTCGGGCTGACCGACGAATGACGACATCAATTTTACAAAGATTGCCCGCCTGCAAATCGCTACACTGCGCAAGTGGTACGTGCCGGATGCACGTGCAGCTCTATAAATAGCGGGATGCAGGAGAGATGCGTGCTCAAGAAACTGGGAATTAAAGGCCGCGTGCTGTTGCTGACCCTGTTGCCGACCAGCCTGATGGCCTTGGTTCTGGGCGGTTATTTTACCTGGATGCAGCAATCCGACCTGCAAACCCAACTCATGCAGCGCGGCGAAATGATCGCCGAGCAACTGGCACCGCTGGTGGCTCCGGCCATGGGGCACAAGAACAGTGAGTTGCTTGAGCGCATCGCCACGCAGTCCCTGGAACAACCGGATGTGCGTGCGGTGACCTTCCTCGCGCCGGACCGCACGCCATTGGCCCACGCGGGCCCGACCATGCTCAACCCGGCACCGCTGGGTGATGGCTCGCAAATGCTGCGCCGCAGTGGCAGCGACGCAACGCGTTATCTGCTTCCGGTATTCGGCAAGCACCGCAACCTGGCCGGCGACCTGATTCCCGATGAAGCCGACCGCCTGCTGGGCTGGGTCGAGCTCGAACTGTCCCACAACGGTATGTTGCTGCGCGGTTATCGCAGCTTGTTTGCCAGCCTGTTGATGATTGCGGCCGGCCTGAGTGGCGCGGCGCTGCTGGCATTGCGCATGGGCCGCACCATCAATCGACCGCTGACTCAGATCAAGCAAGCCGTGGCTCAGCTCAAGGATGGGCATCTGGAAACCCGTCTGCCCCCCCTCGGCAGCCAGGAGCTGGACGAGCTGGCGTCAGGGATCAACCGCATGGCTGGCACCCTGCAAAATGCCCAGGAAGAATTGCAGCACAGCATCGATCAGGCCACTGAAGACGTGCGTCAGAACCTCGAAACCATCGAAATCCAGAACATCGAACTCGATCTGGCGCGCAAGGAAGCGCTGGAGGCGAGCCGGATCAAATCCGAGTTCCTGGCCAACATGAGCCATGAAATTCGTACGCCGCTCAACGGCATTCTCGGTTTCACTCATCTGCTGCAAAAAAGCGAACTGACCCCGCGCCAGCTCGACTACCTGGGTACCATCGAAAAATCAGCCGACAACCTGCTGGGGATCATCAACGAGATTCTCGACTTCTCGAAAATCGAGGCCGGCAAACTGGTGCTCGACCATATTCCGTTCAACCTGCGCGACCTGCTGCAGGACACCCTGACCATCCTCGCCCCCGCCGCCCACGCCAAGCAGCTGGAACTGGTGAGCCTGGTCTACCGCGACACACCGCTGTCGCTGGTGGGCGATCCGCTGCGGCTCAAACAGATCCTCACCAACCTCGTGAGCAACGCGATCAAGTTCACCCGCGAAGGCACCATCGTCGCCCGGGCCATGCTCGAAGACGAACACGAAGACAGTGTGCAACTGCGCATCAGTATTCAGGACACCGGCATCGGTCTGTCTAACCAGGACGTACGCGCGCTGTTCCAGGCCTTCAGTCAGGCCGACAATTCGCTGGCGCGGCAACCGGGTGGCACCGGTCTGGGGCTGGTGATTTCCAAGCGCCTGATCGAACAGATGGGCGGAGAGATCGGCGTCGACAGCACGCCGGGAGAGGGGTCGGAATTCTGGATCAGCCTCAGCTTGCCCAAGACTCGCGACGATGCCGAAGACCTGCCCGGCCCACCACTGATGGGACGACGCGTGGCGGTACTGGAAAACCACGAACTGGCCCGCCAGGCGTTGCAGCACCAATTGGAAGACTGTGGACTCGACGTCACACCGTTCAACACCCTGGAAAGCCTGACCAACGGCGTGACCGGCGCTCACCAGACCGAACAGGCGATCGATCTGGCGGTATTGGGTGTCACCAGCAATGACATGCCGCCGGAACGCCTGAACCAGTACATCTGGGACCTCGAGCACCTGGGCTGCAAAGTGCTGGTGCTGTGCCCGACCACTGAGCAGACGCTGTTCCATCTCTCGGTACCCAACCCTCACAGTCAACTGCAGGCCAAACCGGCCTGCACCCGTAAACTGCGTCGTGCGCTGTCCGATCTGGTCAACCCGCGCCAACTGCGCAGCGAACCCGAAGAACCGGTTTCCAGCCGCGCGCCAAAGGTGCTGTGCGTCGACGACAACCCGGCCAATCTGCTGCTGGTGCAAACCCTGCTCGAAGACATGGGCGCCAAGGTGCTCGCGGTGGAAAGTGGTTATGCCGCGATCAAGGCGGTGCAGAGCGAGACGTTTGATCTGGTGCTGATGGACGTGCAGATGCCCGGCATGGATGGGCGCCAGAGCACCGAAGCGATCCGTCAGTGGGAGAGCGATCGTCATTGCACGCCATTGCCCATCATCGCCCTCACCGCCCATGCCATGGCCAACGAAAAACGGGCGTTGCTGCAAAGCGGCATGGACGACTACCTGACCAAACCGATCAGCGAGCGGCAACTGGCGCAAGTGGTGCTGAAATGGAGTGGCCTGGCGCTGCGCAACCAGCATCCGGAGCGCTTGGGCGACAGCCACGGCAGTGCCTTTGAGTTGCAGGTGCTCGATCACGATGAGGGTTTGCGCCTGGCGGCGGGCAAGGCCGACCTGGCGGCGGACATGCTGGCGATGCTGTTGGCCTCGCTGGAAGCCGACCGTGAAGCGATCCGTCAGGCTCAGGAAAGCCACGACCACAATGCCCTGATCGAACGGGTCCATCGTCTGCATGGCGCCACCCGCTATTGCGGCGTTCCACAACTGCGCGCCGCCTGCCAGCGCAGCGAAACCCTGCTCAAGCAACAGGACCCGAGGGCCTTTGGCGCTCTCGAAGAACTCGACCGGGCGATCAATCGCCTGGCCGTCCAGGCGCGTATCAACGCCTGATGCACTTTCCAGGAGGACAACATGCGCACGATTCTTTTCAGCAGCCAGACCTACGACCGCGACAGTTTTCTCGCCGCAGACCTGCCCGCCGATATCGAGCTGCACTTTCAATCGGCACGCCTGAGCCTCGATACGGTGGCATTGGCCGAGCAGCACGAGGTGGTCTGCGCCTTCATCAATGATGACCTCGGCGCCCCGGTGCTCGAACGCCTTGCTGCGGGCGGCACCCGGCTGATCGCCCTGCGCTCGGCCGGTTACAACCATGTCGACCTGGCGGCGGCGAAACGCCTGGGGCTGGCGATTGTGCGCGTCCCGGCCTATTCGCCGCACGCGGTGGCCGAACATGCGGTGGCACTGATATTGGCGCTCAACCGCCGCTTGCACCGCGCCTACAACCGCACCCGCGAAGGCGATTTCAGCCTGCACGGGCTGACCGGTTTCGACCTCGTGGGCAAGACTGTCGGCGTGGTCGGCACCGGGCAAATCGGCGCGACCTTCGCCAGAATCATGAACGGCTTCGGTTGCAAGCTGTTGGCCTACGACCCTTTTCCCAACCCCGAAGTCGAAGCACTGGGCGCTCGTTATCTGAGCTTGCCGCAACTGCTGGCCGAGTCGCAGATCATCAGCTTGCATTGCCCGCTCAACAAAGAGAGCAAACATTTGATCAACCGCGAATCACTGGCGCACATGCAGCCGGGCGCGATGCTGATCAACACCGGACGCGGTGGCCTGGTGGATACACCTGCGTTGATCGATGCCTTGAAGGATGGTCAATTGGGTTATCTGGGGCTGGATGTCTATGAGGAGGAAGCGCAGCTGTTCTTCGAAGACCGTTCCGATTTGCCATTGCAGGACGATGTGCTGGCGCGACTGCTGACGTTCCCCAACGTGATCGTGACCGCGCACCAGGCGTTCCTGACCCGCGAAGCCCTGGGCGCGATTGCCGCGACCACCCTGCAGAACATCGCGGCATGGATGGCAGGCAACCCCGAAAACCGGGTCGAGGGCGACTGAACCTGATCGAAGGTCATATGCCCGCGCCATGCTGCGCGTATGCCCGTGCTAGCATATCGCGCATATTTGGAGGACCCATGGTCGAACACGATTTCCGCTACAACCTGATGAACCCGCAACACACCCTCACCGAATGCCGCGCCCTGGTGCCGGGGCGTTATCAAGTCACCGGCAACGGCGGCTCGATTCGTAACAACGACGTGCTGATCGTGACCCTCAAAGGCGCCAAGGACTTGTCCATGCGCCTGACCGTCGAAACGGTTCGCCACCTGATCAACCCGCCCGGCCAATGGGTCGCGGTGGCCAGTGGTCCGGTGTTCGGCGAATTGGCGATCCACACCTGGCAAGTGAACTGTGACAGCTGCGCCAAAGAATTGAGTTTCGAGTTCGCGGTCGACGCCAAACTGGGCAATAAAGCGGAAAAACCTGCGGCCACTGCGCGGATTGCCGAGCTGGGCTGGAAGTCCGTTGGCGAGAAACACCTGTGCCCGAAATGCCAGGAGCCCGCGTGATGAAACGCCTCGCTCTGACCGCGATGGTCGGTGCCAGCCTGTTTGGCTGCGCCGCCGAGCCGGTGCAATTGCAACAAAATCGTAGCTACATCCTGGAGTGGATCGGCGAACGTCCCCTGATGGATTACAGCCACCTGACCATCACCCTCGCTGACGACGGTCGGGCCTACGGTAGCGGCGGCTGCAACCACTGGTTCGCGCCGTACACGCTGGAAGGCGACAAGCTCAGTTTTGGCAAAGTCGGCAGCACCCGCAAACTCTGCGCGCCGGCGCTGATGGAGCAAGAAAAACGTTTCCTCCAGGCGCTGGAGAATGTACAGCGTTGGGACGTTTCGCCGATTGACCAGATGCGCTTCTGGCCGGCTGAAGGCAAGCCGCTGCGCTGGTGGCTTGAAGAAGGTTGATCAGCACCCTGTCCCGCTCATGTGAATGACTGTGGCGAGGGTGCGGCGATCCGACAGCCCCTCGCCACAAGCGTTCACATCGTTAAAGTCAGTTTTTAGCCTGCAACGCCTCCAGCTTCGCCATCACCCCCGCCGCCGTTTGCTCGCCCATCAATTGTTCGCGCACCTTGCCCTTGTTATCGATGATGTACGTCACCGGCAACGCCTCGCTGCGTGGAAGTTCGAACAAATCGGCTGGATCCTGCGCCAACACGGTGAACTTGATCCCGAGTTTCTCGCTGGCACCTTTCAGATCTTCGCCCTGTACATTGTCGAAATTGACCCCGAACACACCGATCTTCTTGTCCTTGAGTTGGTCGGCCAAGTGGTTCAATTCCGGAATCTCGGTGCGGCACGGGCCGCACCATTCCGCCCAATAGTTGAGTACCAGCCACTTACCGTCCAGACGATCGGCGGCGACTTTCTGTCCGTTCTGGTCAATGCCATAGTCATTACCGCAACCCCCCAGCATCAACGCCCCGATGATCGTCAATGCCGCTGCCAGTCGCCTTGTCATGTCGTGTTCCTTGTCAAAAATTGAATGCGCCTGCGACCCATCGCCTCTCGCGGTTCAGGAATGCGCGCTGCACAGTTAGAATAGCCGCCACCTTACGCAAGATGCGACCCGCTCATGACCGATCTGACGCTTTATCACAACCCGCGCTGCTCGAAATCCCGCGGTGCGCTCGAACTGCTTGAATCCCGTGGCCTGACGCCGTCGGTGGTGCGCTACCTCGAAACGCCACTGGACGCCGCACAAATCCAGAGCCTGCTGGGCAAACTCGGGATCAGCGCCCGACAACTGCTGCGCACTGGCGAGGACGAGTACAAGAGCCTCAACCTGGCCGACAGCAGCCTGAGCGAGGCGCAATTGATCGCCGCCATCGCCGCTCACCCTAAACTGATGGAGCGTCCGATTCTCGAAGTCGGCGACAAAGCCGTCATCGGCCGTCCGCCGGAGCAGATTCTGGAGCTGCTGCCGTGACTGCGCCCTACATTCTGGTGCTGTACTACAGCCGCAGTGGCTCGACCAACGAAATGGCCCGGCAGATTGCCCGGGGCGTCGAACAGGCCGGCCTTGAGGCGCGGTTGCGCACGGTGCCGGCGATCTCCACCGAATGCGAAGCCGTATCGCCAGAGATTCCGGACGAAGGCGCGCTCTACGCCACCCTCGACGACCTGAAGAACTGCGCCGGCCTGGCAATGGGCAGCCCCACCCGCTTCGGCAACATGGCGGCGCCGCTCAAGTATTTTCTCGACGGCACCAGCAACCTGTGGCTGACCGGCGCCCTCGTCGGCAAACCGGCCGGGGTCTTCACGTCCACGGCGAGCCTGCATGGCGGCCAGGAAACCACCCTGCTGTCGATGATGTTGCCGTTGCTGCACCACGGCATGCTGATTACCGGCCTGCCGTATAGCGAATCGGCGCTGCTGGAAACCCAGGGTGGCGGCACGCCGTATGGCGCCAGCCACCATGCGGGTGCCGACGGCAAAAGCGCTCTGGATGCCCATGAAGTGGCGCTGTGCCGCGCGCTGGGCTCACGCCTGGCCAAGACTGCCCAGAAACTGGAGCGCTGAAGTGGCCAAGAAGCCGAAGATCCTGCCTTCCATCGAGTGGCTCACCCCCCGGGTCCGGGCCATGCGCGTCATCAGCCTGCTGTGCTTTTTCGGGCTGGTGGGGCTGCTTTGCGTCTACTACCTGGCGGTCGCCGATCTGCACGGTGCGCGGCCTTGGGTGATCCTGCTGATCGAACTGGTGCCGCTGCTGTTGCTGGCGCCGGGAATGATCGTCGGCAGCGCCCGTGGACATTCATGGATGTGCTTTGTGGTGAACCTGTATTTCATCAAGGGCGCGTTGGCTGCCTATGACCCGAACCGGCAGATTTTCGGCTTGCTGGAGATGGGCGCGAGCCTGGCCGTGTTCTGCTCGGCACTGTTGTATGTGCGCTGGCGGTATCAGTTGAACCGCAAGCGGGCGGGCGAAGGCGAAATCTCTGCCGCCTGATATGAAGCCATCGCGGGCTTGCCCGCGATAGGTCGACTCGGTCTCAATGATTCACGGTGTAAGCCAGCATCATCGAAATCTGGCTCATCGGCCGTCCGCCACTTTCCTCATGCCACTGGTTGAACACACCCTGCACCAACGCCAGATCCCGCTGGCTGCTGGGCACCTTGTCAATGATGTTCTGCGCATTCAATGCCGCCACCACGTCATAGCTCGGCACAAAAGTGTCTTTGCCAACCATGCGAAGAAAACGCGGCGCCGACAGACCGCCTAACTGATGGCCACGCTTTTTCAGGAAGGTCCAGAGCCCGACGATATCGGTCACCGGCCAATCGGCGATCATCGCGCCGAAGCTGCCCTTTTCATGGGCCACATCCAGCACGAACTGCGCATTGCGCGGCACGCTCTTGAGCTTGCCCAGGTGGCGGATGATCCGCGCGTCCTGCATCAGGCGCTCCAGGTGTTCGGCGCTCATCAGCACGACTTTTTCCGGGTCGAACTTGAAGAATACCTCTTCGAAGGCCGGCCACTTGGCGTCGACCAGACTGTGCTTGAGCCCGGCACGGAATACACGCAATGCCATGGTCGAGAGGTAGCGATCGTCGCTGATTTTGCGCAATTGCGCCGGGGTCTTGGGAACGGGCAGATGGGCTTCCAGTTCAGCCGCCGAACCGAAACGGTTCAAGCAGTATTCGTTCAGCCACTTGTAGTCGCGCATGCCCTCTCCTGAGGAATGAAACAAAAACCAAAAGTGGGAGCGAGCTTGCTCGCGATGGCGATGTGTCAGCCGGTAGTGTTGTCGACTGACTGGACGCAATCGCGAGCAAGCTCGCCCACCGTAATTGTGGTTACAGGTTGACCACATTGACGAAGCGGGATGCAGCGCTTTCGTCGATACGCAGGCTAGTGAAGTCGAACAGGTTGCGGTCTGCCAATTGCGACGGGATCACGTTCTGCAGACTGCGGAAAATGCTCTCGGTACGACCCGGGGTCTTGCGCTCCCAGTCCTGCAGCATTTCCTTGACCACCTGACGCTGCAGGTTTTCCTGGGAGCCGCAGAGGTTGCACGGGATGATCGGAAATTGCTTGAGGTCCGAATAGGCCTGGATGTCTTTTTCGTTGCAGTAGGCCAGCGGGCGGATCACCACGTTGCGGCCATCGTCGGCGCGCAGTTTTGGCGGCATGGCCTTGAGCGACCCGTTGAAGAACATGTTCAGGAAAAACGTCTCGACAATGTCGTCACGATGGTGGCCGAGCGCCATTTTGGTCGCGCCGATTTCGTCGGCGAAGGTATAGAGCGTGCCGCGACGCAGGCGCGAGCACAGCGAGCAGGTGGTCTTGCCCTCCGGAATCAGCTCCTTGACCACCGAGTAAGTGTCTTTCTCGACAATGTGGTACTCGATGCCCAGCTCTTTGAGGTAGGCCGGCAGCACGTGCTCAGGGAAGCCCGGTTGCTTCTGATCCATGTTCACCGCCACGATCTCGAACTTGATCGGCGCCACCTTCTGCAAGTGCATCAGCACATCGAGCATGGTGTAGCTGTCCTTGCCACCGGACAGGCAGACCATGACTTTGTCACCGTCTTCAATCATGTTGAAGTCGGCAACTGCCTCACCGGCCTGACGGCGAAGGCGCTTTTGCAGTTTGTTCTGGTTGACCGTAAGAGTGCCCATGACGCGAAATCCGTGAGGTGTGACGAAAGGCCGGCATTTTACGCAAAAACACTCCGCTGGCGAAGGCCCTCGGGGCCCATGTGGCCAGCGAGCCAGCTCCCTCCCCGTAAATTCGGTCCTGCACAGACTCTACGGCGATTAAGACACGCGTTTACAGCGCGATTTGCTCTAATACCCCTACTCCCTCAAGGGAAACTCCTTCCTATACTGCGACATAAGGTCGCATTCATATCCAGACCTGTAACTTACTTGGCCAATTTGGCCCGTAAGCGCTCCACTGGGGGGCGACGGTAAAAACAAGAGGAGTGACTGGCATGATCCATCACGTAGTGGGGCTTTTCACCCACCCTGATCAGGAATGGAAAGAAATCCGTGGCGACCAGGAGGAAAGCATCAGCCACATGTACCTGACCCACACACTGATTCTGGCGGCGATTCCCGCGGTGTCGGCGTTTATCGGCACCACACAGGTCGGCTGGGTCATCGGCAATCGAGCGCCGGTGATGCTGACCCAAGAGAGCGCGCTATGGATGACCATCATGTCGTACCTGGCCATGCTGGGCGGCGTGGCAGTCATGGGCGCGTTCATCCACTGGATGGCCCGCACCTATGATGCCAATCCAAGCCTGGCGCGTTGCGTGGCATTTGCCACCTACACCGCAACCCCGCTGTTCATTGGCGGCCTTGCGGCACTGTACCCGCACATGTGGCTGGGAATGATCGTCGGCACTGCGGCGATCTGCTACACCGTTTACCTGTTGTATGTCGGCTTGCCGACGTTCATGAACATTCCATCCGACGAAGGCTTTCTGTTTTCCAGTTCAGTACTTGCCGTAGGCCTGGTGGTGCTGGTGGCCATCATGGCGTTCACCGTGATCGTCTGGGGACTCGGCGTGGGGCCGATCTATACCAATTAGCAACACACCCTCCAAAAACTAGATCTGCCGACACACCGGCCGCCGCAAGGCGGCCTTTTAATGCCTCCAGTACAGACAACGGCAACAACCATTCGGCGCTTCGGCGATTCGCAAGGCTCGAGGGTTGCGGCATACTCGACACCTCTGGAGATCCATCAAGCATGCCCGAGCAACTCAATATCCGCGTCGAAGACTGTTTCCAACAAGCCGAATCCTTTTTCAAACGAACTTTCAAACGCCCCGTGGTCAGCCTCAAGCTGCGCGGGCAAAAAGCCGGTGTCGCGCATTTGCACGAAAACCTGCTGCGCTTCAACCCGCAACTGTATCGGGAAAACACCGAAGACTTCCTCAAGCAGACGGTAGCCCACGAAGTCGCGCACCTGATTGCCCATCAACTGTTCGGCGACCGCATCCAGCCCCATGGCGAAGAATGGCAATTGATCATGCGTGGCGTGTACGAACTGCCGCCCAACCGCTGCCACACCTATGACGTCAAACGCCGCAGCGTGACCCGTTACATCTATAAATGCCCGTGCGCAGACAGTGACTTTCCGTTTTCGGCGCAGCGCCATAGCCTGGTACGACAGGGCCGACGGTATTTGTGTCGGCGGTGTCGAAGCACGTTGGTGTTCAGCGGGGAAATGCGGGTCGAGTAGTGGACGCTAGAGAACCACTTTGGCACGCCGCAATTCAGCAATCCGCTCAACGCTATACCCCAACTCATCCAACACCTGATCCGTATGCTGCCCCAGCGTCGCGCCAATATGTCCGGGTTGCGGCAAACCTTGCGAAAACTTCAATGGACACGCCATCTGCAGCTGGCTCGTACCATCCCCCCGTGGCACCTCGGTCACCAATTCCCGCGCCTGCATTTGTGGATGCTGCACCGCCTCGCTCAGGCTCAACACCGGTTCGACACAGGCATCCAGACCGGCAAACCTTGCACACAACTCGGCAAAATCATGCTTCTCGAACTCGACCTTCAGCGCGTCCTTGAGGCGCTTTTGCTGGGCCGGTTGCGGCGATAAGCCGAGGTTGGCCAGTTCCTCCAGCCCCAAGGCCGTGCACAGCCGTTTCATGAAGTCCGGTTCCAGGCTGCCCACCGACAACCAGCGCCCGTCCCGGGAGCGGTAATAGTCGTAGAAACTGCCGCCATTGAGCATCTGGTCTTCCCGACCCGGCTCAACGCCACAGGCCAGATACCCGGCTCCGGCCATGGCGTTCAGACTGAACGCACAATCGGTCATGCTCACATCCAGGTATTGCCCCAGACCGGTTTGCTGCCGAGCGATCACCGCCGCCAACAGGCCGATCACCCCGTGCAGCGAGCCACCGGCGACATCCGCCACCTGGGCGCCCAAGGGCAGCGGCCCACTGTCAGCGCGGCCGGTGTAGCTTGATAGCCCAGCCAGGGCCAGGTAGTTGATGTCATGCCCGGCGCGATCCTTGTAGGGGCCGGTCTGCCCGTAACCGGTGATCGACACGTAAATCAGCTTCGGATTGATCGCTTTCAAGGCTTCATAGCCCAGGCCCAATCGTTCCATGACGCCAGGGCGAAATTGCTCAAGGACGATGTCGTAGTCCTGCAGCAGCTGTTTGATCACGTCCAGCGCCTCGGGTTGCTTGAGGTCCATCGCCAGGCTGCGCTTGTTGCGATTGAGGTAGGCATGACTGGCGGAAACGCCCCGGTCATGGGGCGGCAGCACGCGCAGCAGGTCCATGCGAGTCGGCGACTCGATGCGCAGGACCTCGGCGCCCATGTCCGCCAGCAGCAACGAGGCGAACGGCCCGGGCAGTAGTGTCGAAAAATCCAGAACCTTGAGTGATGCCAGTGGACCAACCATGAATGTTCTCCCTAGACGATGCCCCAGACTAGGCAGCCAGACGCTCAGGGGCAATCACCTAATGTGCCAGTGACGGTGACCCTTGTGCTCAGGTCGCGGGCAAAAAAAACCCGCCGAAGCGGGTTTTTTCATCATGACAAGGTTTACTTGGCGTTAGTCGGGGTTGCCCCTTCGACGTGGCCCAGGACATCGTCCTTAGGTTCATCGGCAATGCCGCGACCGCCCGAGGCCAGCTCGGCGTGCATCACGTCAGTGTCCAGTTCCTTGACCCACTTGGCCACCACCAATGTGGCAACGGCGTTGCCCACCAGGTTGGTCAGCGCACGGGCTTCGGACATGAAACGGTCGATACCGAGGATCAGCGCCAGACCGGCAACCGGCAGGTGACCCACGGCGGACAGGGTGGCGGCCAGTACGATGAAACCACTGCCGGTCACGCCCGCAGCGCCCTTGGAGGACAGCAGCAGTACCACCAGCAAGGTGATCTGGTGCGTGATATCCATGTGAGTATCGGTGGCCTGGGCAATGAACACGGCCGCCATGGTCAGGTAGATCGCAGTGCCGTCGAGGTTGAACGAGTAACCGGTCGGGATCACCAGACCCACCACGGATTTCTGCGCCCCCAGACGCTCCATCTTGATCAGCATGCGAGGCAGTACCGATTCCGAGGACGAAGTGCCCAGCACGATCAGCAGTTCTTCACGGATGTAGCGGATCACTTTCAGCACGCTGAAACCATGAGCGCGAGCGATAGCGCCCAGCACGATCAGGATGAACAGCAGGCAAGTGATGTAGAAGCAGGCCATCAACTGACCCAGTTGCACCAGCGACCCGACACCGTAGGCACCGATGGTGAACGCCATGGCACCAAAGGCACCAATTGGCGCGAGCTTCATGATCATGTTGATGATGTTGAACATCACGTGGGCGAAGCGATCGATGAAGTCGAGGATCGGCTTGCCGTAGGCACCCAGGCGATGCAGGGCGAAACCGAAGATCACCGAAAACATCAGCACTTGCAGGATGTCGCCCGTGGCGAACGCGCCGACGATGGTGGTCGGGATCACGTTGAGCAGGAAGCCGACGACACTTTGATCGGCACCGGCCGCAACATAGGTGGCGACTTTGGAGGCGTCCAGCGTGCTGACATCGATGTGCATGCCAGCGCCTGGCTGCACGATGTTGACCACAACCAGACCCACCAGCAGGGCGATGGTCGAAACGATTTCGAAGTAGAGCAGTGCGTAACCACCGGTCTTGCCGACCGACTTCATGTCCTGCATGCCGGCGATACCGCTGACGACGGTGCAGAAGATGATCGGAGCGATGATCATTTTGATCAGTTTGATGAACCCGTCACCCAGCGGCTTAACGGCCACACCGAGCTGTGGGTAGTAGTGACCGAGCAAAATACCGATGACAATTGCAACGATCACCTGGAAATACAGGGATTTGTACAGTGGCTGACGAGTCGTCATTGCAAAGTTCCTCAAGAGTGCGCGGTGACAACATCCATCTGTTATCCACGGCACCTGAATTGCGAACCCTCCTGCACTGGAGGGATTTGTTTTTTCGAGCCGCGCGACGGCAGGCATCTGCTCGTTGTATCGCAAGGCCCATGCCACCTTCCGCGAAAACCCTGCAAGCCTTTTGACAGCAAGGGTTGCAAGCATTTTCTGTTTATCCGGGGGATCCATTGCAGTGGCGGATTTCCGCCCATCGACCGGATCTCATCCTGCAATTTGGCGGATATCCGCCCTGTTCATTGGCAAGTGCCGCCGCTACCATCCGTCGCTCAATAGATGGATTTGCCTGTTATGCGCGAACGCACCATCGCCAGTCATTTCGCCCGTGCCGCCCTCGGTGGCGCGCAACGGCGTGGTTATGCCTATTCGGCTCTGTTGCAGCAATTGGGGATCAGCCCCGAATTGCTCAGCGAGCCGCGGGCGCGTATAGCTCCGGAACAGTTCGCTCGACTGATCCAGGCACTTTGGCTGGCACTGGACGACGAGTACCTGGGATTCGGAAAAGGCCAGAGCAAGCCGGGCAGCTTCGCAATGATGTGTCATGCCGTGATCCACTGCCGAAATCTGGATAAGGCACTCAACCGTGGCTTATTGTTTTATAGCCTATTCCCCGATGCCCCGCGCCTGACCCTGACGCGTGAAGATGAAATGGTCCGCCTGAGCCTGGACGATGCGCATCTGTGGGATCCGGACCATTTCCTCACCGAAAGCCTGCTGGTGATCTGGCACCGCTTCGGTAGCTGGCTGATCGGCCAGCGCATTCGATTGGAACAAGCCACGTTCAGCTATCCGCGACCGGAGCATGGGGCCGAATACGATTTGCTTTTTTCCTGTCCGCTTGAGTTTTCCACCCCGCACAGCAGCCTGCTGTTTCACAGCCGCTACTTGAACATGCCGCTGTTGCAGGACGAGCGGACGCTCAAGCTTTTTCTTGAGCGCTCCCCTGCCGATCTGCTATCGCGTCCTGACGATGGCGACAGTTTAAGCAGTCAGCTGCGGCGGCTGCTCAGTCGCGACAGTTCGCGCTGGCCGGATCTGGAAGCCGTGGCCGCGCACCTGCACATCAGCCCGCAAACCTTGCGCCGCCATTTGCGCGAAGAAGGCAGCAGTTTTCAGGAGTTGAAGGACCAGTTGCGTCGTGACATTGCGATTTATCATTTGAGCCGCGCCAACCTGTCGTTGCAACAGATTGCCGAGCAGCTGGGATTTTCGGAGCCCTCGGCGTTTCATCGGGCGTTCAAGAAGTGGACGGGGCTGACGCCGGGGGCGTACCGCGCGCAGGAGAATTGAAGGAATAACCTGTAGGAACCCAGGATCAAACCGCCGGAAAATGAATCCGGAACGCCGCTCCGCCCAAGGGTGAGTCGCCCAGGGTCAGTTTGGCGCTGTAGCTTTCAATGATGTCCTTGACTACTGCCAGGCCGATGCCCTGCCCCGGATGCTGGCGGTCAAGACGCTCACCGCGCTGCAGGATTCGCGCGCGCTGGTCGGTGGGGACTCCGGGGCCGTCGTCTTCGACACACAACTCGATGCCGCTCAAGGTCTGGCGAACACTGATTCGCACTTCACCAAGGCACAAGCGATAAGCGTTCTCCAGCAGGTTCCCCATCATCTCCAGCAAGGCGCCCTGCTCGATGGGCACATAACACTGCGGCGGCAAGTCCATGGCGACTTGCACGCGCTTGTCGCGATAAACCTTATCCAAAGTGTCACACAGACTTTGCAACACGGGCTGCAGCTGTACCTGATGGCGCACAAGACCGCTTTTGCGCAGGCTGGCGCGTTGCAATTGATAGCTGATCTGCTGACTCATGCGCTCGATCTGGGTTTGCAGGACCCGGGCTTGCTCACGATTTTCCGGGCGTTGCGCCATGTCTTCGCTGACGCCTTGCAACACCGTCAAAGGGGTTTTAAGGCTGTGCGCCAGGTCGTCAAGGGAGTCGCGATAACGGCTGCGCTGCTCACGCTCGCTGTGTAGCAAGCGGTTCAGGGAGCCAGTCAAGCGCAGCAGTTCGCGCGGATGTTGCTCGCTGAGACTTTCGCGGGTACCGCCTTCGATCTCGTCGAGCTCCTGACTGAGCCGGCGCAACGCCTGCAAGCCCCAGGTCAGACCGATCCACAGCAAGGCCAGCAATACCAGCAATGCCGCACCGAAGCCCAGGTAGAGGTTTTCCCGCAGGCCTTCAAGGGTGTGTTCGTATTCGCGCACCGGCTGCAGCGCGACAATGCTGAAAGCCGCGCTTTTACCACCCAGCAGCTTGACCTCGACGTCATAGACGAAGAACTCCTGGCCATTGGCTTCGTTGATTCTTGCGAACTCGTTACCGCGCCCATCGTAGCGCGGCTTGTAATTGATGTTTTCCTCCTGAGTACCCTTCGACCGCCAGACCAGATGACCTTCACGGTCATAGATATAACCGAGCAAACGGCTGTCGGTGAGGTTGAAGCGCTCGTCGGGCAATTGCGCCGGCATCTGCAGATGATTGTTCTCCACCCGGGCGGCGGAGATCAGCGTCGTCACATCCGATGCCAGACGCTGTTCGATGGAGTCCTGCAGAGCCAGGCTGAACGCACCCTGCATGGCCGGCAGCAACGCGAGCATGAACAACACCGCCAGAAGGGTGGCGGCGAGCATCAAGCGAACGCGTAGAGAACGAATCAACTGCAGCGCTCATTGAACAGGTAGCCGAGGCCCCTTACGGTATCGATCGGTTTGAACCCGACCGGCCCTTCCAGCTTGCGCCGCAGGCGGCCGACAAGCACTTCGATCACGTTCGGATCACGCTCGTCGTCATCCGGGTACAACTGTTCCATCAGGCGATCCTTGGCCACCACTTGCTGGTGATGGAGCATCAGGTATTCAAGGATGCGGTACTCGTATGCCGTCAGCGCCAGTGGCTGCTCGTCGAGCGATGCCTGCTTGCGATTCAGATCAAGCAGCAACGGCCCGGCGACAATGGTCGACTGGGTGAAACCGCTGGACCGACGCAGCAAGGCATTGAGCCGGGCATCGAGTTCTTCGAACTGGAACGGCTTGACCACATAGTCGTCAGCACCGGCGGCGAGGCCTTCGACCTTGTCCTGCCAGTTGCCACGCGCCGTGAGGATGAGGATCGGAAAGGTCTTGCCCCGCGAGCGCAGTTGGCGAATCAGGTCGAGCCCGCCCATACCCGGCAGACCGAGATCGATCACCGCCAGGTCATGATTGAACTGTTCGGTCTGGTACAAAGCCTCTTCGGCATTGGCCACGGACTCGACTACGTGTCCGCTATCCGTCAGGCGGGTTTGCAGGTGATGGCGCAATAGCGCCTCATCTTCGACGACCAGCAGTTTCATAACACGCTCCCAGGCAAATCAATGTCTCCAGAGGTACGAACAGCGCACCTCGATAGTGTACAGGCCGGCACCGGTTCAACCTCATGGCTGATCCGGTGCCGGCCCGTCGCGAACGTTTTTTTTCAGAAAGCGTAGTTGGCGGAAACGTAAGTCTGGGCGCTGCTGGTCAGGCTCAGAGCCCCCTGTTTGCTGCCACCGTGCTCGCTCATCTCGGTGCTGGCATTGCTTCGCAGGTAACGGTACCCCAGTTCAACTGACGTATTTCGCGAAATCTGCTGTAAAACTCCCGCCTGACCACCCAGCGCGTAACCGATATTGCTGTCGCGACTGAAACCTGGCGATTCCTGAGTCATTTTGGACAATCCCGCCGAGGCGCCGCCGAAGAGTTTGGTAGTGCCGCCTACCGGGTAGAACAAATCGTAGCTGCCCAAGAGGTTTTCCTGACGCAGTTTAATGCCATTGTGCGAGCCCGACACGTTGTCGTAAGTGGCGTAGTAGCGCCCTTGGCTGTTTTGCTGGCCCAGACGCACACCCCAGGTTGTGTCCTTGCCAATCACGCCGTCAGCGTTCGGACGATTAAGGTTGTCGTTCAGGGCGTGGGACTTTTTGATCTTGTCGCTGGTCTGCCCTAAAGTCAGGCTACCGAAAGTGTCGTCGGACGCGAACGCTGTCGTGCTTGCGCCCAAAACGGTGAATGCCAGAAGCAGTTTTTTGAATCCAGTCATAGTGAAACTCCTAGTGAGTTGCTTGTTTATTGGCTACGGGGCAAGACTACTTACGTCGCCCTGAACTCCCCCTGAACGCGCCCTTAACCTAAGCTGAACCAACTCTTCCCGAGTGTTTCCAAGAGTTTCAACAGGAGATTCGACCATGCGCATGTTCCTCGCTGTCCTCTTGCTGGCCTTGAGCGGGCTCAGCCAGGCCGCCATAAAGACCCAGGAAATCCCCTACCAAACTGCCGACGGCACGAAAATGATCGGCTATTACGCCTACGACGACGCGATCAAGGGGCCGCGACCCGGTGTTGTGGTCGTACATGAGTTCTGGGGGCTCAACGACTACGCCAAACGACGTGCCCGGGATCTGGCCGGTCTGGGCTACAGCGCACTGGCCATCGATATGTATGGTGACGGCAAGAACACCGAACATCCGAAGGACGCCATGGCTTTCATGCAAGCCGTTTTGAAAGACAGCGCGGTGGCCAGCGCACGGTTCCAGGCCGGGCTCGATCTGCTGAAGAAACAGCCGCAAACCGACCCCAATAAAATAGCCGCCATCGGCTACTGCTTCGGTGGCGGCGTGGTGCTCAATGCGGCGCGTCAGGGTGTGCCCTTGGCGGGTGTCGTCAGTTTCCACGGCGCACTGGCAACCAATACCCCCGCTACCCCAGGCAGCGTGAAAGCGAAAATCCTCGTCGAACACGGCGCCCGTGACAGCATGATCACTCCCGAAAATGTCGCTGCGTTCAAAGCCGAAATGGACAAGGCCGGCGCCGACTACACATTCGTCAGCCTCGACGGTGCCAAGCACGGCTTCAGCAACCCTGATGCCGATCGCTTGAGCCACGGCGATCATGGCGGGCCGGACATCGGTTACAACAAGCCGGCGGATGAAAAGTCGTGGGCGGACATGCAGGCGTTTTTCAAAAAGATTTTCAGCTGACACGCCCAACATCGGGAGCCGAGCATCCCTGTGGCGAGGGAGCTTGCTCCCTCGCCACAAAACCCTCGACTACTACCCAGCGCCAATCCAACCCGGCAAAATGCCAGACATGAAACCACTCCCCGCCCTGCCCGCTTTTTGCACCCCACTCGATGCCCATTGGCCGCTGCCCCATGTGCTGCCCGATACCGTACTGTTGAGCACGCACTTCAATACCTCGCAACTGGTCAGTGATGATTTCCAGCGCAGCGCCATTGAAGCGCCAGCGACCATCCAGCGCTCGGTCGCCAAGCGTCAGGCAGAGTTTCTCGCCGGCCGTGTCTGCGCCCGTGCCGCGCTGCAACAATTGGAAGGCCTGAACGTCAGCCCGGCCATCGGCGAAGACCGGGCCCCAGTCTGGCCGGCACACATTACCGGCTCGATCACCCACAGCACGGGCCGTGCCGCCGCTATCGTCGCAAAAAAAAGCCATTGGCGCGGACTGGGAATGGACCTGGAAAACCTGCTCAACGCCGAACGGGCCGAGCGCCTGGCCGCAGAGATCCTCACCCCGCCGGAACTGCAGCGCATGGCCGCCGGCCGTAACGATCAACTGGCGTTATGGGTAACCCTGACATTTTCCGTGAAAGAGAGCCTGTTCAAGGCGCTCTATCCGATCGTCCGGCAGCGTTTCTATTTTGAACACGCCGAAGTACTGGAGTGGACTGAGAGTGGAGAGGTGCGGCTGCGATTACTGACAGACCTGTCCGCCGAGTGGCGCAATGGCACCGAGCTGGATGCGCAGTTCGGGGTCAAGGATGGGCAGTTGTTGAGCCTGGTCAGTCTCCAGGCCTGAAAACTCCAGCGCCTGTATGGGACTGCTCGCAAAGGCGATTGCCCAGACAACCAAGCTCTCAGCGCTTCTCCTGGTTGCGCGGCCAGCTCAAACTGAAACAGGCCCCCCCAAGGCTCTTGCTCTTGCCGATCAACGCCCGCCCGTCGTGCCAATGAATGATGCGTCGCACGATGGACAACCCCAATCCATGCCCGCCCGAAGCACGGGTTCGACTGTCGTCGAGGCGCAGGAACGGAGTAAAGATTCTCTCCCAGGCGATTTCCGGCACGCCCGGCCCGTCATCCTCGACATCGACCCGACAGCGTTGCTGCCCAACCTGATAGCTGATGGTCACCCGTGATTGCGCGTGACGCATGGCATTACTCACCAGGTTCTGCAGCGCCCGATGCAGGTAGCGCGGCTCAGCCTCGACCCAGGCGTCGTCGCAATCGGCCGCCGACAGGCACAACCCGCGCTGCACCGTGACGTCGGCACGCAAAGGCGCCAGCTCCTCGATCACCTGATTGACCAGCGCATCCAGGTCGATGCGCTGGAAGTTCAGCGCCGGCGAGCCCTGCTCGAGCCTTGCGTAAGTGAGCATTTCGTCGACCAGTCGGTCGAGATCCTCAATGTCGTGGTCCATGCCTTCACAGTACTTTTCCAGGGCTTGCGGTGTGGTGGCCGAGCCAATCATCTCCAGACCGAAACGCAGGCGCGCCACCGGCGTACGCAGTTCGTGGGAAACGGCGCGCACCAGTTCGCGCTGGATTGCCAGCAATTGTTGCAAGTGTTCGGCCATGCCGTTGAACGCCGACGCCAGACGCCCCACCGAGTCCGCACCGCGCGCCGGCACACGGGTTTCCAGGCTACCCCTGGCGATGCGCGTGGCCGCTGCCTCAAGACCGCGCAAGCGGCGCTCCAGTTGGCGAACCAGCAAGTAAACGATCAAACCGATCAGCGTGAGGCCCAGTGCGGCAATCAGCACGAGCCATTCCGGCGGATAAGGATTCATCTGATACAAAGGGCCGATTTCCAGGACCCATGGCGTCCCGACCATGCCAGCGAACACGCGGATCGAATCGCCCTCCTTGCCCAGCGCCATCACCGTGTCACCTTCGGACACTCGACGACTCTGGTCCTCGTCCATGTCCGCCTCATCGACCGTGACCAGACGCAAGTCGAAGCCAAAACCCTTGTCCTGCTTCAGTTGTGCCAGACGTTGGGGTTGCTCGGCCACCGGCACGCGCACCAGTTCATCGGTCAACAGGTAAATCGTCGCCCGCGCCAGTTGCTCACTGATCTGCTGGACTTCCCCCGTGAGTACCAGTTGTTCCTTTTCGCTGACCAGCCGGTAAACCTTCGCCGCATGCGGACCGGTCTGCTCCACCAGCGCTTGCCCGTGCAGCACGCGGGTGCGCTGGGTCAGGTCAAGGTCCGTCTGGTTGAAGGTTTTCAGCGCCAGCGGAATCCCCAGCAGGCGTTCCCACACTAACAAGGCACGATGGCGCTCGGTCTCGTTCATCGGTTGCAGGTTGTCGGCCATCAACGAGAACGTGCCATGGGCCAGGCGCTCGCGGTACTGCTCGCTGCGTACCTGGTTGAGCATGTGTAACGCCAGCACACCGAGCACCGCCACCAGCACCAGCGCGGCGCACATGCCGCCGTAGATACGCAGGAAGATCGAGTTCACAGCGGCGAGTCTACGCAGGCCTCAGGAACGAACAGGTAGCCTTTGCTGCGCACGGTCTTGATCAGACGAGGGTGATCCGGGTCATCGCCGATTTTCGGACGGATGCGTGAAATGCGCACGTCAATGGAGCGATCCTGGCCGTCATAGCCGATGCCACGCAGCGCCGTGAAGATTTCTTCCCGGGACAGAATGCGTCCGGCATTGGCTACCAACAGCCAGAGCAGATCGAATTCGGCGCTGGTCAGTTCGATGCCATTGTCGTTAAGCCAGGCTTCGCGCAAAGCGTTGTCCACGACCAACGGACCGAACTGCAGCCGCCGTTGTTTCTCCGGCGCGGCTTCTGGTGCTTCACTGCGCCGCAACAGCGCCTGGATGCGCGCCAGCAACAAACGCGGGCGCACGGGTTTGCATACGTAGTCGTCGGCGCCCAGGTCGAGGCCGAGAATCTGGTCGGTATCGTCGGTCCGCGCGGTGAGCATCAGGATCGGCCCGTCATAGCGGTCGCGGACTTTGCGGCAAATGCTCAAGCCGTCCTCGCCGGGCAGCATCAGGTCGAGGATTACCAGGTCCGGTTTTTCCTTGATGATGCGGCCAGCGGCGAGGGCACCATTGCCTTCGATCGACACTCGCAGGCCGTTGGCTTCCAGGTAATCGCGGGTCAGCTCGGCCAGACGCTGGTCGTCCTCGACAATCAATACCTGCCAGGCTTCTTGCTCCACGGGTGACCTCTTCTTGCCAGTAACTCTAATAAGGAAGGATCCGCCCGTCTTTTTGTAACGATTGGGGAGGATAAATTGCCTGCATGCTGGCCGATTGTATAAACGTCGCTCGCGCAGAACACAAGCCGCTAAATGCGTTCGGACAAGACGGTTTTTTGTGATAGGGTTCGCGCCCTTAAAAATCCACCCGGCCGTTTTCGATCATTGAAAATTGATGAAAAAAGGTCCGGTCCAGCAGCATTGCGGCCTACACGCCGATTCGCTCTTTCACTCACAATTTACGCACAGGCTTATCCACAGGTAGTACGTTGCAATCCCCCCCCAAAACGCATTATCTTGTACCTCGGCGCCAAAAAAACCCTAGATGTAGGGTTTTGCGCAAAAGACCAAACACAAACCGGACACCAATTTCAAGCGCTTTTCTTGCCACCCTCCGGTTGAACCAAACGTATTTTCGACAGCCAAAACCGCGCGTGCGGATGGTTACTGTATTTCGGCCCATAAGGGTGAAAACGGTACGGGTGTTGCAGTCCCCAACTGTCACCTCAAAGGACCCCGGCCTCCCGCCCAAGGCGTGAGACCAAAGACTTCGGCATGGAAGCGGCGCCCAAATAGCCCCCTTCCTACTGTCCCGAAGTTGTTATGCCCGGCATTCGCCGGTTGTAGTGCTTCAGGACAGAACGGTGGGCACCGTGATGGTGCCCAAACAAACATAGAGAACGTGGAGACACCCATGCAAACCGACACAACTCGCGAGAACCCGCAGGGCACCTTGCCTCAGGCCGCTGATTCGAATTCGGATCTGTCCGCCACCGCGCCGGGCCAGCTTCGCGTGATCAAGCGTAACGGCACTGTCGTTCCTTACACCGATGACAAAATCACCGTCGCCATCACCAAAGCGTTTCTCGCAGTTGAGGGCGGCACCGCTGCCGCTTCGTCGCGAATCCA
>Ga0302262_10000219_pt1 | contig 24089 bp, 24 predicted proteins | sample II_Fen_E3_4_FD_194557 | JGI IMG/M metagenome (GOLD analysis project Ga0302262, IMG submission 194557) | Peat permafrost microbial communities from Stordalen Mire near Abisko, Sweden - II_Fen_E3_4 | ecosystem: Environmental > Terrestrial > Soil > Wetlands > Permafrost | place: Sweden: Abisko...
GGGGCGCACCCGGGCCCCCCGGCCGCGGCGGCTTCCAGCTTTGCGCCTCTTTACTCCAGACCACCGCCCAAAGCTCGGAACAGCTCGACAAAATTGCCTTGTTTTTCCAAGCGGATCGTCACGACATCCTGCCGGGCGGTGTAAGCGCTGCGCTCACTGTCCAGCGTGGTCAGGAAGGGATCGACGCCCTCCTGATAGCGGGCCCGCGAAATGGCCAGCGCTGCCTGAGCCGCCGCCGCCCGCTGCTTTTGGGCGCCCAGTTGATCGTCGATCGTGGCTCGCCGGGCCAAGGCATCGGCCACTTCGCGAAAGGCCGTCTGAACCGTTTTGCGATAGGTGGCCAACATCGCATCGCGTGTGGCCTTGGCGTAGTGCAGGCTGGCGGCGTTGCGGCCTTCATCCAGGATCGGCAGGCTGATGCTGGGCTGCACCGACCAGGCCTGGCTGCCATCCTGGAACAGGTTGGACAGGCCCAGACTCATCGAGCCAAAGGCCGCCGTCAGCGAGATATTGGGGAAGAAGGCCGCGCGGGTCGCCCCGATATTGGCGTTGGCGGCCAGAAGTTGGTGCTCGGACGCCAGAACATCAGGGCGCTTGAGCAGCACGTTGGACGAGAGCCCTCCCGGCAAGTTGGCCAGCATTTGCGGCTGGGGGTCCTGCCCGGCGGGCAGCAGCGCATCGTCCACATGATCCCCGGCCAACAGGTCCAGCGCGTTGCGATCCTGGGCGGTGGCGGTGATCAACCGGGCCACATCGGCCTGCGCCTGTTGATAGGTGGTTTCGGCCTGATGCACATCCAGATCCGAGGAGACGCCCATGGCCGCGCGCGCCTTGGTGATCGCAAGGGTCTGGGCGAAGGTTTCGGCGGTTTCCCGCGCGATATGCAACTGTTCGCGATCAGCGGACAGTTGCAGCCAGCCCCGCGCCACTTCCGCCACGATCGAGACCTGCGCCGCCCGGCGGTTTTCGGCGCTGGCGAAATAGGTTTCCTGCGCGGCGCGGGTGAGATTGCGCACCCGTCCGAACAGATCGACTTCCCACGCCGAAACCCCCAGTTGCGCGCGATAGAGATTGTAGCGCGAGGAGGCACCCTGCACCCCGCTGCTCAGCCCCGACAGCCCGGTGGGAACGCGCTCGATATCGCCGCTCGCGTTGGCCGAGATGGTGGGAAACAGGTCTGAGCCTTGCACATGGTACTGCGCACGGGCCTGCTCCATACGCGCCACCGCCAAAATCAGGTCCTGATTCTTGGCCAGCGCCATGGTGATCACGGCGCGCAGGCGGGGATCGGTGAAAAAGGTCTGCCAGGAGACCGGCGGCGTTTCCTGCGCGCCCGCCGCCAGAACGGTCTGGGGCAGCTTGGCCCCCATACCGGCAGCCACCAGAGCCTGCGCGTCGGGGGGCACCGGCAAAGCCGGGCGCGGCATATGCGGGGCCATGTTGCACCCGGTCAGCAACAGGCCAGGCGTGAGCAAGGCCAGAGCCTTACGAAAAGACTGCATGAATCAGATTTCCTTTTCTGCGCCTTGCCCAGTCTGATCCTGACGGAACAGTTGCTTGACGAGGCGGAAGAAGGTGGGAACGAAGAAGATCGCCAGAACCGTGGCCGAGAGCATCCCCCCAACCACCGCCCAGCCGATCGCGTTTTGCCCGCCCGAGCCCGCGCCATGCGCCAGCGCCAGCGGCAACACGCCCAGCGTGAAGGCAAAGCTTGTCATCAGGATCGGGCGCAGGCGCAGGCGCGCGGCCTCGATGGCGGCCGCCCGGGCGCTCAGCCCTTCGCGCATCTTCTCTTCGGCAAATTCAATGATCAGGATCGCGTTCTTGGCCGAAACGCCCACGGTCGTGATCAGGCCCACCTGGAGATAGATGTCGTTGCTCTGCCCGGTCAGCCACGAAGCCAACACCGCACCGAACACCCCCAAAGGCACCACCAGCAGCACCGAAAGCGGGATCGACCAGCTTTCATACAGCGCAGCCAGACAGAAGAACACGATCAGCAGCGAGAGGATATAGAGCGCACCGGCCTGTCCCGAACTGTGCATCTGTTCATAGCTCAGCCCGGTCCATTCATAGCTGACCCCCTTGGGCAGCTTGGCAGCCAGTTCCTCCATGGCCTGCATTGCCTCGCCCGAACTGCGGCCAGGGGCAGGGGCGCCCATGATTTCCAGCGAAGGCTCGCCATTATAGCGTTCCAGCTTGGTCGGGCCAAAGATCCAGCGCCAGCTCGAGAAGGCCGAGAATGGCGCCATCGTGCCGCTTGATCCGCGCACATACAGATCGCCAATCGAATCCGGCGTGGTTCGGGCATCCTTGTCGGCCTGCACATAGACTTTCTTGACCCGGCCCCGATCCATGAAATCGTTGATATAGGTCCCGCCAAACGCGCTGGAGAGCGTGCTATTCACATCGGCGAGCGCCAGACCGAGCGCCCCGGCCTTGTTGTGATCCACATCCAGCTTGATCTGGGGCGTATCGTCCAGCCCATTGGGGCGCACAAAGGCTAGTCGCGGATCCTTACTGGCCATGGCCAGCAACTGGTTGCGCGCCGCCACCAGCCGTTCATGCCCGATATTGCCCACATCCTTCAACTCGAAGTCAAACCCATCCGCGTTGCCCAGTTCGAACACCGCCGGCGGGCCAAAGGCCAGAGCCTGCCCCGAACGGATGGCGGGAAAGGCCGCGTTAGCGCGGGCCGCAATGGCCATGGCGCTATTTTGCGCCCCCTTGCGCTCCGACCAGTCCTTGAGATGGGCAAAGACCAGACCGACATTCTGCCCCTGTCCGACAAAGCTGAAATTCCCGCTGGCAAACACGCCATCGACGTTGGCGCCTTCCTTTTCGCGGTAATAATCGGTGACGCGAGACAGGGTCCTTTGCGTTTCCTCAAGGGTCGAGCCCACCGGCAGGGTCACCTGGGTGAAGATAAAGCCCTGATCCTCTGCGGGCATAAAGCCACCGGGCAGGCGCAGGAAGATTGCGCCCATGCCCACCACCACCAGCGCATAGACCACCAGGGTCCGCTTCCAGTTGTGATCGGCCTTGCGAACGCCATCCTCATAGCGATCCCGCGTGGCATCGAACGCGCGGTTGAACCAGGCAAAGAAGCGCCCGAAAAACCCGGAAAGCCCCTTGCCGTCGCCGGTGTAATGGGTCTCCCCCGAATGATCGCCCGCCTTCAGGATCGTGGCGCAAAGGGCCGGCGTCAGGATCAGCGCAACCAGCACCGAGAGTACCATCGAAATCACGATCGTCAGCGAGAACTGGCGGAAGATCACCCCCGCCGAACCGCCGAAAAACGCCATGGGCAGAAACACCGCCGAAAGCACCAGACCAATGCCGACCAGCGCGCCGGAAATCTCCCGCATGGATTTAAGCGCCGCATCGCGCGGGGAAAGCCCTTCCTCATGGATAAGACGCTCGACATTTTCGACCACCACGATGGCATCGTCGACCAGCAGGCCAATCGCCAGCACCATGCCGAACAAGGTCAGCGTGTTGAGCGTAAAACCCGCCAGATACAGCACCGCGCTGGCCCCCAGCAGCACCACCGGCACAGCGATCGTGGGGATCAGCGTGGCGCGCCAGTTCTGCAGGAACAGGAACATCACCAGAAAGACCAGCACCACCGCTTCGAGCAGCGTATGGACGACCTCTTCGATCGACAGTTTGACGAAGGCGGAATTGTCCAGCGGATAGACCACCTCTACATCGGGGGGAAACTGGCTGGCGATCTGCGCGATCCGGGTTTTCACCGCGGCCACGGTATCCAGTGCGTTGGCGCCGGGCGCCAGCTTGATGGCAAAGCCGGAGGCGGGCTTGTTGTTGAAGCTCGAGATGAAATTGTAGTTTTCCGAGCCCAGTTCCACCTGTGCCACATCAGAGAGGTGGACGCTGGAACCATCGGTGTTGGTGCGCAGGATGATGTCGCCGAACTCCTGCGGCGTGGTCAGGCGTGTCTGGGCGGTGATCACTGCGTTGAGCGCCTGCCCCTTGGGCGAGGGGATAGAGCCGACCTGCCCGGCGGAAACCTGCGCGTTCTGGGCGCGGATCGCGGCCATCACATCGTCCATCGACAGGTTGAGGTTGGTCAGCCGGATCGGATTGACCCAAACGCGCATCGCATATTGCGAACCAAACATCTGGGTATCCCCCACGCCTGAAACGCGGCTGATCGGATCTTGCAGCCTGGAGGCGATCATGTCGCCAAGATCAGCCTGTGAATGGCTACCATTCTTGGAATAAAGCCCAAAAAACAGCAGGAAGTTCTTGGCCGCCTTGGTCACGGTCAACCCTTGGCGCTGTACTTCCTCTGGCAGCATGGGCGTTGCCTGTTGCAGCTTGTTCTGCACCTGAACCTGCGCGATGTCGGGATTGACGCCTTGTTCAAAGGTCAGGGTGATCGTCAGATTGCCTGAACTGTCGCTGGTGGAATTGAAATATTCCAGATGGTCGAGCCCCTTCATCTGCTGCTCGATCACCTGCGTTGTGGTTTGCTCCAGCGTGCGGGCATCGGCGCCGGGCATACTGGTGGCAATCTGCACCATGGGCGGCGCGATCGCGGGGAACTGCGCCACGGCCATGCTGCGCAGGGCCAGTGTTCCGGCCAGCATCAGGATGACCGCAATCACCCAGGCAAAAATGGGGCGGTGGATAAAAAATCGGGACATGCAATCAATCCTTGGCCGCAGAGGAGGGCGAGGCGGCGCGTGTCACCTGCTGGGGCGTGCGCGCGACGGCGCCATCGCCCGGATGCACATTCATCTGCCCTTCGACGATCAGGCGATCCCCCCGGTGCAGGCCGGATTCCACCACCCATTTATCGCTTTTGGCCCCGCCCAGGGTCACCGGGCGCTGCTCCACCTTGCCGCCCACGTTCAGGACCAGAGCCACGGCCTCGCCGCGTTCATTGTGGGTGATGCCCTGCTGCGGCGCGAGAAGGGCATCGTGGCGCACCCCCTGCACCAGCCGGGCGGTGACATACATGCCGGGCAGCAACAGGCCATCGGGGTTGGGGAAGCGCGCGCGCACCGCGACCGAGCCGGTACTGTTATCCACCGTGGTGTCGGCAAATTCGATCTCCCCCTCGATCGGGTAAAGCTGGCCGTTGGGCAGAAGCAATTGCACCCGGGCCGCCGAAGGCGTGTCGCGCGAAAGCCCGCCCTTGCGGATCGCCTCGCGCAGGTCGAGCAATTTGCCAGCGGATTCCGTTACATCGACATAGACATCCCCGATCCGGCTGATCAGCGCCAAGGGCTGGGCCTGCCCGGTCTGGGTCAGGCCGCCCACGGTAACAAGCGACCGCCCGATGCGCCCGCTGATCGGAGCCCGCACTCGGGTAAAGCCCAGATTGACCTGCGCCGACATCACATCACCGCGCCGCGCCTCGACCAAGGCGCGGGCCTCGGCTGCGGAAGCCTCCGCATTGTCCAGATCCTGCTGGCTCACACCCTTGATCGCGATCAGGCGACGATAGCGCTCGGCCTGCAGGCTGGTGGAACGGATCGAGGCCTGCGCCGTGGCCAGATTGCCCTTGGCCCCGGCCAGCGCCGCGCGGTAGGGCGCATCCTCGATTTCATAGAGCACTTGCCCGGCCTTCACCAGCGAGCCTTCCTCGAACAGGCGCCGGGTGATCACGCCATTGACCTGGGGGCGCACCTCGGAGGTTTCCAGCGCCACCACCCGCCCCGGCAGCGAGGTGGTAATCGTGGCATCTTCAGGCATGATGGTTACCACGCCCACCTCGGGCAGGCTGGGGGCCGGGAGGGGATCCGCCTGCCCATGGCAAGCAGCAAGAAATAGCGCCAGAGACGAAACTCCGGCGGCGTACATAACGCCGCGTCTTTGCATGCTATAAGGTTCCTGAAAAAGTCATATATTCGGCACGTTGTAATGGCATCGTAAACTTCACTTGAAGTTCGGGTTTGCGGTATTACAATGTGTCAAATCACGGGGGATTGTGACCAACGAGCGGAGCTGGATGCAAGAGGACAAGCCAGGCCAGCGACACTCATACCGACCGGTATAGATTCCAGTTTCCATACTGAAAACACGCGATTACCGCATGGGGCTATGAATTTAATTCATCAATGGAACGGGAACGGAATGACTTGTGAACGGTTGTGGCGATAATCCGGTTCATAGGCTGATGCCGCTAGGCGCCCCTGTCAGTCGATTTTATCCCACATTACCGGCCCAGCCCCTGTCCCGAGATCCATCGCCATGAACCGAACCGACCTTGCCGATCTGTCAGCTTTTCTGGTTGTGGCCGAAGAGCGCAGCTTTACCCGCGCCGCCGCCCGGTTGGGCCTTTCCCAATCCGCGCTGAGCCACGCGATGCGCCGACTGGAAAGCCGGATCGGTATTCGCCTGCTCACCCGCACCACCCGCTCGGTCTCCGCAACAGAGGCCGGGGAGAAACTGATCGGCATCATCGCCCCGGCGCTCGACCAGATCGATGGCGGGCTTACCGAAATCAGCCATTTCCGCGACAAACCCTCCGGCACCATCCGCATCACCACCACCGATCACGCCGCGCGTAGCCTGCTCTGGCCTGCGCTGGAGCGCCTGCTGCCCGATTACCCCGACATCCATGTCGAGGTGAGCCTCAACAATGGTTTTGTGGATATCGTGGAAGAGCGTTTCGACGCCGGTATCCGTTTGGGCGAGGCAATCGCGCGGGATATGATCGCGGTACGGATCGGCCCGGCTTATCGCATGGCCTGCGTGGGCTCGCCGGCCTATTTCGCCCGCCATCCTATCCCGCAAACACCGCAAGATCTGGCCCACCATACCTGCATCAACATGCGTATGCCGTCCTCTGGGGGGCTCTACGCTTGGGAATTTGAGAAAGACGGACGAGCCATGAATGTGCGCGTCGATGGGCAATTGACCTTTGGCGGATCGGGGCAAATGCTGGAGGCCGCCGCCGAGGCTGGCTTCGGGCTGGCCATGACCCTGGATAGCATTGTGGAGGAGGCCATCCGCGAAGGGCGCCTAATTCGCGTACTCGAAGACTGGTGCCCGCCCTTTGCTGGCTATCACCTGTACTATCCCAGCCGACGGCAGGCCTCCCCCGCCTTTGCGCTGCTGGTCGAGGCTCTGCGCTACCGCGAAGCTTAGGATCAGGACTTCTGTGGTTGCCGCCCGTGGTGCAAGAAGATTTTGATTCGAGTGCGGTCTTCTGTAAGGCCTTCGATTGCGACACTATCAGAAGCCGCTGGCCGCTGCCGCATCCAATGCCGGCGCTCTTGGCTCGATAGGGGGGCGACCGATGCGGCTGGGGCCAAGGCCATGATTGACAGCCTGCGCCGGCAGACGACGCAGGCTGTCAACGTCAATCTTTTCGTCCACGCCCCGCCGTAGCCTGATGCTTCGAGGGATAAGGCATGGCTTGACGGGCTAAGGCCTGTGTTCGCGCAGTTTGGTGCCGAGCCGCCAGGCCACCCTTGCCTGCGTCACGATAGCCGCTGTGTTCATCGGACATCACGCGGGCTTCGCGCGCCACATTGGCAATGACGATGGGCATCAAGGTTTCAGCCTTCACGTTGTCGATTACCATGGTGCGCGCCCGGCCGCTGTCACGATCTACCAGCGCCAGCACCTTCATCTTATGATGGAAGGCACGCTTCTTTTCCGCGCCTTTCAAATGGCCGATGAAAGTTTCATCCACCTCAACCACGCCGCCGCCGCTACCGAACGGCGAGAAGTCACCCGAGCGCATTGCTTCGCGGATACGGTGGGCCAAAAACCATGCCGTCTTGTATTGCACCTCAAGGATGCGGCTAAGCTGGTGGGCGCTGATACCCTTCTTGCTCGACATAATCAGGTGGACGGCTTGCAGCATCTTATGAAGCGGCATGCGGGCATGCTCAAAGACAGTGCCAACCTTGACGGTGAACTGCTTGCGGCACTCACCACACTTCTTGAGGCCATAGCGCAGCGCGCCCTCGGGGTTCTTTTCGCTCGGTTTGCCACGCACGCCTGACAAGTCATAGACGCGCTGCCCGATCACGTCGCAATGCGGGCAGGTGACGCCTTCCGACCAAACAATGCTTTCGAGATATTCGAAGGCTTTGGCTTCATCGTGGAAATGGGGCTGAGGCAGAACAGACATGGGTGACTCCTATGTCATTTTCTCTATCTCATTTTTCTGGGTTTGTAAAATACACAATCGCCTTCATTTTGTGCCCACGTCCTGCTCAAGGCTCAATGCTGTCGAGGGGTTCTTTGCCAAGCTGACCCGGCGGCGCCTGAAAAACGGCGTCCTCCACTCTGTCGTCGATCTCCAGGCAGCCATTAACCGCTTCATCAAAGAGCACAATCAGGAACCGCGCCCATTCGTCTGGAAGGCTGATCCCGCCAAGATTATCGCCGCTGTTCGGCGTGGGCACCAAACGTTCCGATCCATCCACTCTCATGTTCGCCTCTTCAAAGGGTAGGCGTGACAAAAACTTTCCTGCCACCCCCAAGCGGCAGGATTGGTTGATCGGGTCTGCAAATGGGCAAAGTAGGGGGCACGGCCTTGAAACGACGGTTGATCATGCTCTGATACGCGGGTTGGTTACCGCCGGACCTGATGCGTCGCGGAGCTTCCTCTGTCTAGAAACCAGCGTCGGACAAATGTCCGGCTGTTAGTGGAAACGAGGGTTCTCCTACCGTGGTCGTGCCCCCAACTTTACCCAAATCCAGATGAGGGATTGGCGAGCGTCGTCTCCTTTTTAGGCGATCTGGGCGTTTACGCCGCCGGTTTGCTGACCTCATGCGCGATGGCCCAGACGAAACCTGCGAGTTGGCGAGCAATGGCCGTGGTCACCGTGGTGATCGGCTTGCCGGCTCGGCTTAGTGGAAGCAAAGGCGTTCCTGCGCCTTCCAGGCGATCACCCTGATTGGGGCGGCGAGCTGTTCCTGTCGCAAGAGTTGCTCCCGACTTACCCGTGCCGGAAAACGATAGCTCCAAGCCGCTTCAACCAACATGCGCCGGGCCGCACCGTTTCCGGCCTTGGTGATGCCGCCCTGTTGGCGTCGTTTTCCGCTTGAGTTCTCCGAGGGGACCAGCCCAAGATAGGACATCAGCTGCTCTGCTTTGGAAAACCTGCTGATATCACCAAGCTCTGCGACAATGGTGGCCGCCGCCATCAGCGCCATACCTCGACCGGTGCCAGAGTCCAGTTCACCAAGCGTTGCTCGATCGGCCCCGTCAACCGGTCACGTCTATCCTTTGCGTCATCAACCGTTGCGATGCAGTCTTCCAGCACGATATGATGCGTGTCTTCAGCAAACTTAAGCCCCGACAACCAGCGCCTATGCATCTGTGTCCAGGCCGGGCGGTGATAGTGTTGACCGTGTCGGAGCAAAAAGCCGGATAATTGCTGACGGGCCTGGCGTAAGCTGCGCACAGCCGCCAAGCGCGCGCGAACCAAATCACGCATCGCCTCGTGGGCGCCGTCAGGAATCCATACTGACGTGAGCTTGCCAGCGCGATGCAAACGGGCCAGCTTGACCGCATCGCGGCGATCCGTTTTGACGCGGTCTCCTGGGCGACTTGGAATCAGCGACGGGGCGACAACGGCACAGCTATGACCGGCAACCGCCACTTGACGCTGGATGCCGTATCCGCACGGCCCCGCTTCATAGCAAACGTGAAGTTCGACATCCGGCCCACCCTGCTTCCCGAACAGCTTGGCCAATGCTGCTGGTGTGTTCGCAATCTCACCGTGTTCACGAACTTCAGATCTCTTGCCATCCTCGGCAACGGCTACCGCTATCGTGTCCTTGTGGACGTCCAGGCCCACATACTTGACCAACTGGCTCATCGACCGCCTCCATGCATAGATCGCACCGGAAAACCGGGCAGGACCTCAACGCTGCAGATTACAAGACGGGCCGCCAAGCCTCAGGCGGGCATGTGGTCTAGGTGCTGGAACGCCAGGGCGCCTGCCACCCGCTGGGGCCAATGGGGCCATCACCGGGAACTTGCCAAACCTGGGCAGTTCCCGGTGCCGCAGCGGTCAGTCCGCAAGGGGGCCGTGCAAGATTTCGCGAACAGTGGATGCTGCGCGCGGTTGACCCGCTCAAGCCCCTTTCAGAAACTTCAGCACAGCGCCCAGAAACGCTCCAGGCTGTTCGACATTGGACAGATGAGCGGCGGGGTCTAGCACGGCCATCTGCGCATCGCGCGCCGCCCCGGCCAGGAACTGGCTATCCGCCACCGGCGTGGCCAGATCCTGGGCGCCAGCAATCAGCAGGGTGGGCAGACGGTTGAGATGGGCCGTTGGGCGTTGATCCATATCCCGGATGGCCGCGCAGCAACCGGCATATCCGGCGGGATTGTTGGCCAGCAGCATGGCTTCGATGGCGGCAACCGCGTCCGGCGCGCGGGCGGGGAAATCGGGTGTGAACCAGCGGCCGATCGAGGTGGCGGTGAGCGGTGCCATGCCATGGCCCAGCACGCCCTGCATCCGGGCCTGCCAATTGGCGGGCGGGCCCATATAGGCCGAGGTGTTGGCCAGCACCAGCCGCCCGATCCGCTCCGGCGCGCGCAGGGCCAGCCATTGCCCCACCATGCCGCCCAGCGACAAACCGCAGAAATGCACCTGTTTCAACCCCAGCGCGTCGAGCAATTCCACCGCATCGCGCCCCAGACGGTCCATCGCATAGGCACCCGCAGGCGCATCGGAGGCGCCATGGCCTCGGCTGTCATAACGCAGCACGCGAAAGTACCGGGCCAGACCGGCCACTTGCGGGTCCCACATGTGCCAATCGGTGCCCAGCGAGTTGGACAGCACCAGCACCGGGGCATCATCCTGCCCGTCCCAGCGATAGGCAAGGCGGCAACCGTCGCCGGTGGTGATCATGTCGGCCATCATACGCGCTCCACAATCAGGCCGATACCCTGGCCGACGCCGATGCACATGAAGGCAAGGGCGTAGCGGCCACCGGTGCGGCACAGTTCTTCTACGGCGGTCTGGGTGATCCGCGCGCCCGACATGCCCAGCGGGTGCCCCAGCGCAATCGCGCCGCCATGCGGGTTCACACGCGGATCGGCCGGATCAACGCCCAGATCGTTCAGGGTCGCGATACTCTGGGCGGCAAAGGCCTCGTTGAGTTCGATCACATCCATATCGCCCATGGTCAGCCCGGTGCGCGCCAGCAGGCGCCGGGCGGCTTCCACCGGGCCGATGCCCATCACGCGCGGGGCCACGCCCGCGCTGGCCATGGCCACGATGCGCGCGCGCGGGATCAGGCCATGCGCGGTGATGGCCGCCTCGCTGGCCACGATCATTGCCGCTGCGCCATCGTTGAGCCCGCTGGCATTGCCCGCCGTGATGGTGCCATCGGCGCGCACCACGGGCTTGAGCCGGGCCAAGGCCTCCAGCGTGGTGGCGCGGGGGTGTTCATCGGCGGAGAAAATCAGCGGGTCCCCCTTTTTCTGCGGGATCTCCACCGGCACGATCTCGGCGGCGAGGCGGCCAGAGGCCTGCGCTGCAGCGGCTTTGCGCTGGCTGGCCAGTGCAAAGGCATCCTGCGCCTCGCGGGTGATGCTCCATTCGGCGGCCACGTTTTCGGCCGTTTGCGGCATGGTGTCCACGCCGAAATCAGCCTTCATCGCGGGGTTGATAAAACGCCAGCCCATGGTGGTGTCCTCGATCTTCTGATCGCGGCCAAAGGCGCTGCCCGCTTTGCCCAGCACATAGGGCGCGCGGGTCATGCTTTCGGCGCCGCCCGCGATGATCAGATCCGCATCGCCGCTGCGGATGGCCTGCGCCGCCACGCCGATGGCGTTCAGCCCCGATCCGCACAGGCGGTTGATCGTGCTGCCCGGCACAGTCTGCGGCAGGCCCGCCAGTAACAGCGCCATGCGCGCAAGGTTGCGGTTATCCTCGCCCGCCTGATTGGCGCAGCCCAGCAGCACATCGTCCACCGCCGCCCAATCCACGCCGGGATTGCGCTCCATCAGCGCGCGCAGGGGCAGGGCGGCCAGATCATCGGCGCGGATGGTGGACAGGCTGCCATGAAGGCGCCCGATCGGCGTGCGGATGGCGTCGCAAATGAAGGCCGCGCTCATGCCATCACCCGCAAGGCGGCGCCGGTGCTGGCGATGACCTGTTCGGGCGTGACGCCGGGCGCGCATTCGATCAGCGTCAGCCCGCCTGCCTGCTTGTCCACCGCGATCACCGCCAGGTCGGTAATGATCAGGTCCACCACGCCTTTCCCGGTTAGCGGCAGAGTGCAGCGGGGCAGGATCTTGGGCGCGCCGCTTTTGGCGCAATGATCCATCACCACCACGATCCGTCGCACGCCCGCGACCAGATCCATCGCGCCGCCCATGCCTTTGACCATCTTGCCCGGAATCGTCCAATTGGCCAGATCGCCGTTTTCGGCCACCTCCATCGCGCCCAGCACGGCCATGTCGATATGGCCGCCCCGGATCATCGCAAAGCTGTCGGCGCTGGAGAAAAAGCTGCTGGTGGGCAGGGCGGTGACGGTCTGCTTGCCGGCATTGATGAGATCCGGGTCCGCCTCGCCCTCATAGGGGAACGGGCCGATGCCCAACATGCCATTCTCGCTTTGCAACGTGACGGTGATATCCGCAGGCACGTAATTGGCCACCAGCGTGGGGATGCCAATGCCCAGGTTCACATAGTAGCCATCGCGCAATTCCTGCGCCGCGCGCTGCGCCATCTGGTCGCGAGTCCAGGCCATTATGCGGTCTCCTTCTGGCGCGTGGTCAGCTTTTCAATGCGCTTTTCATTGATGGTGGACAGCACGATACGGTCCACATAGATCCCCGGCGTGTGGATGGCGTCGGGGTCAAAACTGCCCTCGGGCACGATTTCCTCCACCTCGACCACGGTGATGCGGCCTGCGGTGGCCATGGTGGGGTTGAAGTTGCGCGCCGTCTTGCGGAACATCAGATTGCCCGCCGGATCGGCCCGCCACGCCTTGATGATCGACAGGTCCGCGCGCAGCCATGTCTCGCGCAGATATTCCACCCCTTCGAATATCTCGGTCGGTTTGCCTTCGGCCACCACCGTGCCCACGCCGGTCTTGGTATAGAACGCGGGTATGCCCGCGCCCCCGGCCCGGATACGCTCGGCCAGCGTGCCCTGCGGGGTCAGTTCCAGATCCAGGTCACCCGAGAGATATTGCGCCTCGAACAGCTTGTTCTCGCCCACATAGGACGCAATCATTTTGCGGATCTGGCGGCTTTCCAGCAGCATCCACAGGCCGAAGCCATCCGCGCCCGCATTGTTTGAAATCACCGTCAGGTCGCGCACGCCGGCCTTGCGGATTTCCGGGATCAGGCTTTCGGGATTGCCCGACAGGCCAAAGCCGCCGGACATGATCGTCATGCCATCGTGCAAAACCCCGGAAAGGGCGGCCGACGGGCTGGGGTAAATCTTGTTCATGATGAATGGTTCCGCTGGCTCAGCCCAGATCGCCGCCTGCCACGGGCAGGATCGAACCGGTGATGTAGGAAGCCTCGTCGGAGGCGAGGAAAAGGATGGGGGCGACTTGTTCGTCGATGGTGGCATAGCGCCGGAGAAAGGACGAACTGGTGACCTGTTCCACAGCTTGCGCCATCCAGGCCTGTTCCTGCGCGGTGTCGCCCTCTGTATTGCGGGGCACACGGCGGGGCGGGGCACTGGTGCCGCCGGGCGCGGTGGCCACCACACGGATGCCGTCAGGCGCATATTCCATGGCCAGGCTTTGCGTCAGCGCGTTGATCCCGCCCTTTGCCGCCGAATAGGGCACGCGGCGAATGCCCCGCGTGGCATTGGACGAAACATTGACGATCGTGCCCCCCCGCTGCGCCAGCATCGCGGGCAGCACGGCATGGCACATATACAGCGTGGGAAAGAGCGAGCGGCGGATTTCCGCGTCGATCTGCGCGGGGGTGAAATCGGCATAGGGGCGCATCCGGATCGCGCCGCCCACATTGTTGATCAGGATGTCGATCCGGCCCAACAGGGCGCTGGCTTGCGCTGCGGCTTGCGCGGCGCCCTCGTGGGTTTCCAGGTCGGCGATGATCGCCTCCGCCCCGATGGCGCGCGCGGCTTCGGGGGTGAAATCGGCGCGGTCCGCGATCAGCACGCGCCCGCCTTCGGCCACGATCCTGGCCGCCGCCGCATGGCCGATGCCCTGCGCCCCGCCGGTGATCAGCACCGCCTTGCCCGCGAAACGGTGGGGAAAGATCATGCGGGGGCCACCTCGCTGGCGGCAAATTTCTCGTAATGGAAATTGGCCGGGGTGATACCCTTGTCGCGCAGGAACAGGCGCACCGCTTCCACCATCGGCGGCGGGCCGCACAGATAGACGTCGCAGTCCCCGCCATGCAGCGCGGCCTCGGGCAGATGGGCGGTGACATAGCCTTTGGCGGGATGCTGGCTGGCGGGGTCGGTCACGGTGGTGATCACGCGCAGGCCGGGCAGACGCTGGCCAAGGGCCTGCAAGGTGTCCTGTTCGACCAGATCGTGGTCATGGGTGACGCCATAGATGAGATGGATCGGCTGGGTGCAGCCTTCGCCCGCCAGCACCGTCAGCATCGAGAGCAGCGGCGCCAGACCCGTGCCCCCCGCCAGCATCACCAGCGGGCGCAGCGCGGGCCGCAAGAAAAAGCTGCCATTGGGGCCGGTGAAGCGCATGACATCGCCGGGGCTGGCGCTGCCGGTCAGCCATCCGCTCATCCGCCCGCCCGGTACGTTGCGGATCAGAAAACGGAGCTGCGCCGCGCCGGGGGCGGATCTGAAGGAATAGGCGCGGGTTTCCTGCGTGCCGGGGATGGCCAGATTCACATACTGGCCGGGCAGGAAATCGATGCCTTCCGCCATATCCAGGGCGAGCATGATCGTGCTGGGGGAGACCTGCTCCACCCTCGCGATCGTGCCGCCATGCTCTGCGGGGCGCAGTTTGCACGCGGTGGCGGGCACGGGCACCGCCACCACGCAATCGGACAAAGGCACCATCTGGCAGGTCAGCACCTTGCCTTCGGCGGCCTCGTCGGGCGAGAGGGCATCCTCGATATAGTCCGCCCCCTGATCATAGCGCCCGCTTTCCGCGCGGCATTTACAGGTGCCGCATACCCCGTCGGAACAATCCATCGGCAGGTTCACCTGCTGGCGATAGGCGGCATTGAGCACCGTTTCGCCCGGATTGCAGGCGATGATGCGGGTGGCGCCGTCCTCGAAGTTCAGCGCGATGCGGTAGGCCATGTCTCTCTCCCCGCCGCCTTGGGTCAAATGTGGTAAATGTCGATGACCTGGCGGATATAATCGTTCTTCAGGACCACTTTCTTGGCCGCAATCTCCACCTTTTCGCCGATGCGCAGCGTGTAGAAGGACGTGCCGAAAAAGCTGGTCGTGGTGTTGTAACGCTGGCTGAGCGTATGCCAGTTGAAGCGCAGATCGATGGCATCATCGCGCCGGGCCAGCACCTCGATCCCGCTGATCATGTGGCCGGTGCGCGGTTCGGGGCTGCTGGCGCCCGAACGCTCGGTCTTGATGCGGAAGACGCGGTCTTCCAGACCTTCGCGGTTGGGATAGTAGATCAGCGAGACATGGGCCTGCGGATCCTCGACCAGCCGGTCATCATCATCCCATGCAGGCATCCAGAAGGTGACATCGCGGGCATAGCAATCGAGCCATGCGTCCCATTCGCGATCATCGAGCAGCCGCGCCTCGCGATAGAGGAAGGTAGCGATGGCATCCTGCGTCAGTGCGCGGGGCAGCGTGTCGGTGTGGCTCATGCCGGTTCTCCCTGGGGTTCGGCCAGCAAGGCTTGGCGCATGGCCTTGGCCCAATATTCATGCTGGCGGACAAACAGGCCCTCATCCTCGCTCCGCTCGCCCGAGAGCAGCGGCTCCAGCCCCATCGCGGCGGCATTGGCGTCGGCCCCGTCGATCCAGCGGGTGGCCCCGCGCGACAGATCGTTCCACAATTCGCCCGCGCCCGTATAGGCCTGCTGGCAGGCGCGGAATTCTTCCAGATCATCGGGCGTGCCCATGCCCGACACGTTGAAGAAATCCTCATACTGCCGGATGCGCAGCGCGCGGTCTTCGGCGCTCTCGCCCTTGGGCGCGAAGCAATAGATGGTGACCTCGGTCTCGTTCACGCTGATCGGGTGCACCACGCGGATCTGAGTGGAAAACTGATCCATCAGATAGACGTTGGGATAAAGCGCCAGATTGCGCGTCTGGTTGATGATGAAACCGGCGCGCTCCTCGCCAAACTTTTCGGCCAAAGCCTCGCGCTGGCGATAGACCGGGCGCACCTCGGGGTTGAGCAAGTGCGTCCAGAGCAGGATATGGCCATGCTCGAAGGCGTAAACGCCGCCCACGCTTTTCGACCAGCCATCCGGATCAACTGCGCGCGTGCCTTGGGCATCATAATTGCGGTGGCCCATGGTCGCGGCATAGTTCCAGTGCACCGACGAGACGTGATAGCCGTCCGCGCCATTTTCCATTTGCAGCTTCCAGTTGCCTTCATAGACATAGCTGGAACTGCCGCGCAGCACCTCGATCCCCTCGGGGGCGGCATCGACGATCTGGTCGATGATGGTGCACGCGGCGCCCAGATGATCGGCCAGCGCGGGCACATCGCCCTTCAGGCTGCCAAACAGAAAGCCGCGATAGGTTTCAAACCGCGCCAGCCGCGTCAGATCATGCGAGCCATCGGTGTTGAAGGCTTCGGGATAGGCGCCGGTCTTGCCATCCTTCACCTTCAGCAGCTTACCCGTGTTGCCAAAGGTCCAGCCGTGGAACGGGCAGGTGAAGCTGCCCCTGTTGCCATGCTTGCGCCGGCACAGCGTGGCGCCGCGATGGGCGCAGGCGTTGACAAAGGCGTGGAGATCGCCGCCCTTGTCCCGCGTGATGACAACTGGCACCCGGCCCGCCCAGGTGGTGAAGTAATCGTTCACCGCAGGGATCTGGCTGTCGTGGCCCAGATAGACCCACCCCCCTTCGAACAGTTGCTTCATTTCCAGATCGAACAGTGCGGGATCGGTGAACACATCGCGCCGACAGCGGAACGTGCCCGTGGCGGGATCATCCACAATCGCGCCATCAAGGTAATCGAGCAGGGCGGTTGTCATGACATACCTCCCCTGATCAAGCCGCCGCGCGGACGCGGGACGAGAAGGCTTCATCAGCCTTTTCGTCGGCGCGTTGCAGCACGAAATCGAAAGCGATGTGGGCGCTGTCCCCCTGGCGATTGGGCACGGGCAGCAGGCCCTCGCGGGTGGCAAAGGCGAAATCGTCGGCGGCAAACGGATCGTCGCCGAAATTGATCTGGGTGGTCAACTGGCGATAGCCGGGCGCTTCGATGAAGAAATGCACATGGGCCGGGCGGCTGCCATGGCGGCCCAGCGCCTTCATCAGGCGGTCGGTCGGGCCATCGGGCGGGCAGCTATAGCCATTGGGCATTTTGGAGCGGAAGGCATAGCGCCCGTCGGCGCCGAGCTGGATACGGCGGCGGTTGTTGAACGGGGTCTGTTCGCGCGTGGGATCGAAATGCGAATACCAGCCCTGCGAATTGGCGTGCCACACATGCAGGATGGCGTCGGCCACCGGCTCGCCATCTGGGCCTTTGATGGTGCCGTGCATGAACAGGGTGGTGGTGTCATCGGGATCAGAGGTCAGATCCACCTCGCCCTGGCCATCGACCAGCGGCGCGCCAGCCACATAGAGCGGACCTTCGATCGTGCGCGGGGTGCCGCCGGTGCGGCCCGCTTGCGCGTCCTTGGCATCGTTATACAGGTCGAGGAAATGTTCCAACCCGATGCCGGGCATGATCAGGCCAATCTCGGGGGCGCTGGCGCTCAGATATTTGGCGGCGTCCCAGAATTCATTGTCGCTGATGTCGTGGCGCACGATGACATGCATCGCGGCCTCGATGATGTCATGCATGATCGTCTTCAGGCGGGGATCGCCATCGGGCGCGGCCATGCCGCTGGCACGTTCAAGCAAGGTCTGGATTTCAGGCGTTTTGACAAAATCTTCGGTCATTTTTATCTCTCCCGATATAGGCAAAAGGCTTTTATTGATCAGGCGTCATCGTCGCGGATCGAGGAAGGGTGGCGGCACAGCGGCGTCACCGTGATGGTCATGAAGGGATAGAGCGGCAGGCCCATCAGGATGTCGTGCAGCCTTTGGTTGCTCTCGACATCAAAGATGCTGACGTTGGCGTAGTGCCCGGCCACCCGCCAGATGTGGCGCCATTCGCCCGACTGTTGCAGGCGGTGCGAATAGGCTTTCTCGGTGGCCTTGATCCGCTCGGCCTCGTCCTTGTCAAAGTCGAGCGGGATGGCGACGGTCATGTGTACCTGAAACAGCATGGCTCAGGCTCCTTGCAGGCTGTGCTGGGTGGTGGTGCGGTCGCGCCGGAAATGGGCGACCTTGTCCTCGTCGAGCGTAATGCCCAGACCCGGCCCGGTGGGCACCACCATCTCGAAATCGGCATAGGTGAGCGGGTTGGTCACGATATCTTCGGTCAACAACAGCGGCCCGAACAGTTCGGTGCCCCATTGCAGCGCGGGTAGCGTGGCAAACAGATGCGCCGAGGCCGCCGTGCCCACCGTGCCTTCCAGCATCGTGCCGCCATACAGGCCAATGCCCGCCGCATCCGCGATCATGCCCACCGCATGGGCGGGGAACACGCCGCCCGACTGGGCGATCTTGATGGCATAGATCCGCGCGGCGGCGTGGGAGGCGAGGGTGAAGGCCTCGATGGGACCATACAACGCCTCGTCCGCCATGATCGGAATGGCGTGGCGGGCCGAGAGCCGCGCCATCGCGGCCACCGCATGGCGTGCAACCGGCTGCTCGACCAGATCGCAGCCCACATCCTGCAACATCGCCATGCCGCAGTCGGCCTGCACCTCGTCCCAGCCCTGATTCACGTCCACCCGCACGCTGGCCCGATCGCCCAGCGCCGCCTTGATGGCGCCGACATGGGCGACATCGGCATCAACCGAACGCTTGCCGATCTTCAGTTTGAAGATGTTGTGGCGGCGCGCGGCCAGCATGGCCTCGGCCTCCTCAATGTCCCGGGCCGTGTCGCCGCTGGCCAATGTCCAGGCCACGGGAAAGCTGTCACGCCGCCGCCCGCCGCCGATCAGGGCGCTGGCGGGAACGCCGACCCGCTTGCCCGCCAGATCGAGCAGGGCGGATTCCACGGCGCATTTGGCGATGTGATTGCCCACCACATATTTGCCCACCACCGCCATCGCCGCGCCGATGCGCGTGATGTCGAGCGTTTCGAGCAGCGGGGCGATATAGGTGTCGATCGCCAGCTTGATGCCCTCGGGGCTTTCCGGGCCATAGCTGAGCCCGCCGATGGTGGTGCCTTCGCCCAGGCCTTCCAGCCCGTCGCTATCGGTAATCCGCACCAGCACCATGGATTGGCAATGCATGGTGGCCATGGCCAGCACATGCGGGCGGATCGTGGGGAGATCCACAATAAAGGTATCAATCTTTGCCAGCCTGACCATTACCGTTCCTGCGTTCAAAACCGTCTTTACGAGGAGAAAACTAGGCCTATGCTGGGGTTGAAGGCAAAGATCATTGCGGTCTGGTTATGATACCTGAAAGGTATGGGGATGGATCTTAGGCAATTGCGCTACTTTGTGATGGTGGCCAGCGAGCGCAACTTTACCCGCGCGGCAGAGCGCCTGCATATCGCCCAGCCGCCGCTGAGCCGACAGATCCAGCAGTTGGAGGAAGGGCTGGGGGTGGCGCTGTTTGACCGCACGGCGCGGCCCTTGCGGCTGACGCCGATGGGGCACCTGTTCTATGAACATGCGCGGCAGGTATTGGGGCGGGTGGAGGAAATGCGCGCCATGATGACCCGCGCCGCCGGGCTGGAAAAGCGCCGCTTTACCATCGGGTTCGTCGCTTCCACCATCTATGCCCGCCTGCCGGGGCTGATCCGCCGCTTCCGCGCGGAGGCGCCGCATGTGGAGCTGAGCCTGGTGGAAATCGGCAGTCTGGATCAGGTGAACGCGCTGAAAGAGGGCAAGATCGACGTGGGCTTTGGCCGCATCCGTTTCGAGGACCCGGCGGTGCGCCGCATCGTCCTGCGCGAGGAAAAGCTGGTGGCCGCTGTCCCCGCGACCCATCCCCTGGCCACCAGCCAGCAGCCGGTTGCGCTGGCCCGCATCGCGGAGGAACCGCAAATCCTCTACCCCCGCGCCCCGCGCCCCAGCTATGCCGATCAGGTGCTCTCGCTGTTCCACGACAATGGCCTGACCGCGCGCGTGGCGCATGAGGCGCGCGAGTTGCAGATCGCGGTGGGCATGGTCGCGGCGGAGGAGGGGGTGTGCATCGTGCCCGAATCGGTGAAACAATCACGCACCGAGGACGTGTGCTACCTCGATCTGGTGGAAAACCTCACCTCGCCCATCATCATGAGCCATCGGGTCAATGATGTGTCGCCGGACCTGACCCTGATGGCGGAGGTGATTGCCCAGACCTATACCGAATGGGGCTATGATGTGCCCGCAACGATCCACGATTTGCGGTAAAAAGGGGGGCGTGCTTGCGCCCCCCCGGCGTTCACTCCCCGCGAAAACGTCGCCCGATCGGCAGGGCGAATTCCAGCCAGAACTTGTTGCCTTCCGGCCGGTTGGCCACATCAAATTCGCGCTGATATTTGAGCACGATGCCCTTGCCCGGCCCGAAATTCCAGCGCACCTGCGGCCCCAGCGCATTCTGGCGCCCGCGAAAGCCAGTCGGCCCCACGCGCAGGCCATTGAGCGTATCGTCGGAAAACTGGCGGAACACGTCGCCTTGCAGGCCCAGTTGCAATTGGGGCACGTGTTTCAGCGGTTTCCAGCCGACAATGAAATCGGCGGCAAACGTGTTGCCCGACCGATAGCCGGTCGCGGTGTTGGCGCCCAGCGCGAAGCCGGTCCAACTGTCCACGCCGATTTCCAGCCGCTTGGTCGGCGTCCAGGTGGCGCCCACCTCCATGTCCATCGAGGCATAGTTCAGCCCCGCGTTGACGATCCGCCCCGGCTTGTAGGCCCCCGTGGGCAGCCAGAAATTGGGGGCGACCGTGACATGCATGGTCTTGTGGTTGGTCCATTGCACCATGACCGGGGCGAGATCGGTATCGGCCAGTTGAAAGGCGTGGCCATGCGCGCCGTCCACATCCAGCCGCGTGTCAAAAGCGTTGACCGCGACGCTGCTGCTGATCGTGAAGCCGTTCCATTCCGCTGGCCAAGTGTAGATCAGGCGGGAGGCTTCCACTTTCACATTCAGGTTGAACTGGGGCATCAGTTTGTGCCCCTGATCGTCGTTGAAGCGGTCGGCGGAATAGATGGCGTTGTAATTGTAGAACTCTGCCGTGCCGGGCGAGGGCATCACCGATCCCGATGCGGTCATCAGCCCCACCGGATAATGCTGATTGCCATTTTCCGTTGCCCGCGCCGCGCCGGGTCCCGCCAGCAGGATGAGCATGGCGAACGGATAGGCTCTGATGAGGTTGGTATTTTTCAAGACAATTCCTCCCCATGTCCGAAATCATGAATGATCGGATCATGCTTTTTCGATTGTCGCAAAACATCTCCCGCAAGGATGCCGGTCGCATCTCTTGTTCTGTATTTTCGCGATGGTGCCTGATTAATTTTTTGGCGCGGCTTGTGTCCAACACCGATGCGGTATGGGCCCAATACCTTGCGTCCAAGGCGTGATGGTGCCAATTACGATGATCAACAAGCTATAGAACGCTTCCGCCCGACCGGTTCGGGGCTGAGCACGTCCGCTCTGGAGGTACTGCTTGAAACCATCGACGCCAAGCCTTCACGCCATTGGATTGCGATCCATGTCCCCGGCAATCTCGACGAAGCTCAATGGAGGAGTAGTGCCCTCAGCCATCAGTTCACACTGGCCCTGCTCTTCAGGCTATGCTTCCAGCGCAGTCTCAACTCGCCCGGACGTTGATTGTGGTGATCATCCATGAACTGGGCCGACAGGATGCGATCGGTGCGGAAATGGCGAAAATCCTGCCGCATCTCGCACCATCCGGCCAACATGCGCGCCGCCTCGAAATAGCCCAGGATGACCGGCCAGATGACCCGCTCGCTGATGGTGCCTTTCTCGTCGCGGTAGGTGATCGCCAGCTTGCGCCTCTCGCGAATCCAGATGCGGGTCCGGGCCAGATCGATGCCGTCGGGCACACTGGCCGATGATGGTGGCGTCCCCGCTGTGGGGTTGACGATGAAGGGACGCAGGTTTTCGGGCACGACCGAGGTGATCTTGGCGATCAGGTCTTGGGCGGCGCTGGCCAGCGCCGGATCGCCGCGGCCCATCACCCATTGCGCGCCCAGCACCGCCGCCTCGATCTCCTCGGGGGTCAGCATCAGCGGCGGCATGTTGAAACTATCTTCGAGAATATAGCCAAAGCCCGCCTTGCCCTGCACCGGAACGCGCTGGCCGATCAGATCGGCCATGTCGCGATAGACCGTGCGCGGCGACACCTCCAGTTCGCGGGCCATATCCTGCGCGGTGACGGGCCGCGTCGAGCGGCGCAGGATCTGGATGATGTGGAACAATCGGTCGGCACGGCGCATGGGGCTTCTCCCTGCTGGCACCATGCTGTCAGCAGGCCTGGCGCACAAGGGGCTCGTCAACCAACAGGAGGTCCCATGATCACGCTCTATCACGCGCCGCAATCCCGTTCCTCGCGCATCATCTGTCTGCTGGAGGAACTGGGTGTGCCCTATCGCATCCAACCTGTGTCGATCTTTCGCCCGATGACCGGTGAAGGCTATCCCGATCCCGCCAATCCGCATCCCGACCAGCGCGTGCCTGCCATGGTGCATGGCGATACGCTGATCACGGAATCGGTCGGCATTGCGCTTTATCTGGGCGATGTGGTGCCCGAGGCGGAACTGGCGCCTGCGGTGGGCAGTGCCGGGCGCGGCGCCTATTGCAGCTGGCTGGGCTGGTATGCCTGCGAAATGGAGCAGGCCATGTTTGCCAGCCTGTCCGGCGCGCTGGCCGCATCGCCCGCAAAGCAACGCGACCATGGCTTCTGCGCTGGTGTCTGCCGCGAACGCATTCACGCCGACCATGACATAGGGGGCCTGGAGCGCGGCGGATGGCTGGAACGCCTCGCGATACAGGTGGGTTGCCGGGATCAGTTCGTGCGGCGCAAAATGCGATGCAAAGGCATAGGGCAGGCCCAGATGCGCGGCGAGGCGGGCGCTGTTGGTGCTGGATCCCAAAATCCAGAAGGGGATATCATGGCGTCCCGGAATGCCCCGGACGGGCTGGCGGCCATTGTCCAGAAGGTAATCGGACAGGATGCCGATGTCCTCGGAAAAATCCCGCTCTGGCGCCCGCCTGCGCAAGGCGCGCAAGGCAGGACCCGCAGAACCGGGCGCCCGGCCCAGCCCAAGATCGATCTGGCTGGGATAAAGCGTTTCGAGCGTTGCGAAGTGTTCCGCCACGACCAGCGGCGAATGGTTGGGCAGCATGATGCATGATGCCGCCGGCGCCCACCCGTATCGTGCGGGTGGCCTGCGCCAGATGCTGCATGATCAGCGTTGTTGCCGAGGACGCGATGCCGGACAGCACGACCTGCATCAGCCATGGTTGCATAGCTTTCATGCGCGCTTCCAGTTGGCCATCCTTCGAGGCAAACCAGTGATAGCGGTTGAAGGACGCGCCGAGGCGCGGGAGGTTGAACTGGCGACACAGTTCGACCACCTGAGAGGTGGTTTGCGTGACATGGCGCAGGTGGGGATAGAGCGCGATGCGCAGGCCCCGCCGCTCGGCGATGGGCAGCACGAGGAAACGGTGCGCATGATCGCCGCGCTACCGTTGAGCGAGGTCTGTACCGCCAGTTCGATCAGCTCGACACCTTCCACGCTTTCAACGATGTGCCGGATGGCTGGATGCCACCTACATCAAGGTACGACGGGAAGGCCGGATCGTCTCGGTCGCCGTCATTATCGCTGCCGGCGTGAACAGCGATGGTCGCCGCGAGGTGCTCGTCATCTCCGACGCCCACGAGGGTATCAAGGCTTGTGTCGCCAAGGTCTTCAGCGCGACCTGGCAGCGGTGTCGTGTCCACTTCATGCGTAAT
>Ga0302262_10000221_pt1 | contig 24053 bp, 10 predicted proteins | sample II_Fen_E3_4_FD_194557 | JGI IMG/M metagenome (GOLD analysis project Ga0302262, IMG submission 194557) | Peat permafrost microbial communities from Stordalen Mire near Abisko, Sweden - II_Fen_E3_4 | ecosystem: Environmental > Terrestrial > Soil > Wetlands > Permafrost | place: Sweden: Abisko...
ATTTCATCATATTTGAAAAACGGGAACCTCCTTTGGCTTGAAATGAACTGTCGTTTTTCAGTTCCAGTCGGGAACATACAATTCCTTTTCCATCCAAAAATTCAATGTGAAGCATCCCTTTGTTTGCCTGATCGGCCATCATGTCAAACGATACATTCAGGTTTTTGGTGGAGGGAATTTTCCGAACCACTTTAGCATAATCGAATGGATCTTTATCTTTCAGCGTCAACCAGTTTTTAGCACCCACTTTTTCCAGCGACACTGGTGCCCAAAGGGGTGAATAGATGTTCCAGTCGGTGAGTTCCGATAGTTTTGAGTAGCTATCAAAATTGTCGTTTGCCTGAGCTGTAGCATTGATTTTTAAGGGTACCGGTATGCGCGAAGTCCAGATGTCTTCTTTGTTTACACTATACACTACCCACATGTTTTTGTCGGGAGGTGTTCCGTTTCCTTCCTGGATGCCACGGGTATATTGCGGCCCGTACGATTTGTAATTACCACCGTAGCGCATGGGAGTTATTTCGCCGTGAACAAGGTTTAGTGTTGTGTAATTCAATCCGTCGGCCGATGTAGAAATGGCTAAGGGCCACCTGAATTCAGACGGATTATAAACCGTTGCATAATTTCCGTCGGTGAGGCGTTGTCCCCAAATTTTGGCATTGCTGGTTACAAATCCTTTGGCACGCTGCACATTTAAGTCCCAGGTTTTTCCTTCATCTTCGCTGATGGAAGTAAGTGCAAATTTCCATAAACAGGCCACTTTGCCATCGGGCAAATGATAGTAATTAAATGCTTTGTACTCTTTGTTTAATGGAATGATTTTATCTCCACGATCCGATTCTTCCACCCATTGCATCATGTACAAGGGGTTGTTCAGAATTTCCTGACAACTTTTTACAAAACCTTTGTCTTTGCTTTTGGTGAAATAAGGATAGTCTGTATTTTTTTCATTGAAAGCATGGTTGTAATGTATAAAATAGATTGGTCCGTAGGTGCCGTCTTTTTTTATTTCGCGCACTACGCGTCCAATGCCGTTTCCATCGTTGGGGTCGTCTTTTTTGTCCAACGCAACGCCATAAAAAGCCATGGTGATTAAACGTCCCGATTTGGAAACATAAAAGCCAACGCGCTGATGCATGATGGCTGTCTGGTTTTTGGCAACGCCTTTGTACTCGGGTTTTGTGTAGCCGTCGGGAACTTTATACAAGGGGAAAAGCACCTGAGGATTGGACCATGTATAACCATCGGTCGAAGTTTGCAGAAAAGTCTGCGATGGTGGAATGTGTTCACCTACTTCGCCACTCAGATATTGGAGGTAATATTTTCCGTTCCAATAAGCCAGCATTGGTTGATGGTTATAGGTCCATCCATTGCAGTTTGAAGCGTCAGGATGTTGACGGTTTGCCCGCATCACCTGAATGTTGTGAACCCCGATGACGGGGGATAGCTGTCCGTCGTGGTAAGCCGGATTGGATAATTCGGTACCGGAATAATGAATCTTATTTTGTGCGGATAGCTGATTTGCCGAAAAGCAAACAGAGAATCCAATAAAAAATAGAAGTTTCGATCTTTTCATCATGCTTTGAAAATTAGACAAACAAAGGTAATTAAGTTTCACCGAATTGCCTTGAGTCTATGTGGATGTGAATTATTTTTTTCTAAGTCCGGGTTAAGCTCATGCTCATTCCCCCAACGACATAATTAAATATTACGGTGCTTCCGTCAAGTCGGAATGTTCCAGCTGCACCTAATGATTATAAAACAATGCTAAATGCTACAAATATTGAGGGACTATGTCCCTCAAAAATGATTTGTTTCTGAAAACAAAATATAGATAACCGATCTTGTAACTCGTAACTATCAATATTTAATGATCTGTTTTCTAAAATCAAAATTCAGATAACCGATCTTGTAACTTGTAACTCGTAACTATTTTTGTTCTTTGATCATATTTCGGATAATCGATTCGGGAGCTTTAAAGATGGTTCCGTGCTTATGTCCTTTGGGGACGGATACCTCAGCGCGATTAAAATGAATAAAATCCTTTGTTTGTACAGCTCCGAAACTGAATTTTTGGTATTCATCGAAATAAATGAGGTATTTATCACCGAGTTTCTCAACGGTAGGGCCTTCGGTGTAACTTTCAGAAAATGCTTTTCCCGATTTAGAATACGGCCCTGTCGGACTTTTTGAAAATGCAACTTTCAGGTTTCGGTTTGGACGGGTGTTGTCTTTGAAAACCAATACATAATCGTTTTTCGACCGTTTTACTATCGTGCCATCAATGGAACTAAAGCCGGGATCGTAGAGTAGCTTTGCTTCCGAGATTGTTTTGAAATCTTTGGTGGTGATGTAATATAACCGATGATTATTGTTTTCTTCTTCCTCACCTTTTTTGAATCGATTGGGGATGCAAGATGCCCATACTACAACAAATTCCTGTTTTTCGTCATCGTAAAAAATATCCGGAGCCCAAACGTTTACTGTTGTAGGTTCTTTTTGCATTACCGGAATCATTTTTACATCAGACCAATGAATTAAGTCTTTCGAATTGGCATATCCAAAACCAGGATCGCCTTTCCAGCTGCTTGTCCAAACCAGATGGTAAACACCGTCGGGAGTGCGGGTGATAGATGGGTCGCGTAGTATTTTTTGTTTCCCGATTGTTGGTTTTAACCATGTCCCGGGAATGCTGTCCCAATGGATACCATCTTTACTATAAATAAATCTTAGCCCTTCGTTGGCAGGCTCATGAAAGGATGTGAAAACAAAAAAATCTTTTTCGGCTTTACAAGGTTGCAACAATAGCAAGAAGGCGGCTACTAATTTTATAAACTTAATCATCAATCTCTTTTACTTTACGTTACTAAATAGGAAAACAACAAATACCTGCTTCTTAGAATTGAGACGATAAAGATATTAAATAGTACTCAGATAATTTTAAAAATAATGACTATTAGCCACAGTCTGAAATATCACGCAGCATTTGTAGTGTGTGTTCCGTTCACTGCATACAAATGTTCTTTGAGATCGTACTAAAGTCGGTTTAGATTGCACTTTTGTTCCTTGAGATCGTACTAAAGTCGGTTCAGATTGCACTTTTGTTCTTTGAGATCGTACTAAAGTCTGTTGAAATTGTACTTTTGTTCTTTCAGATCGTACTAAAGTCGGTTTAGATTACACTTTTGTTCTTTGAGATTGTACTAAAGTCGGTTTAGATTGAAAATTTCCGAGTGTTGATACAGAGAATATCTTATCCCTCCGTGCACTATCCTTAATTATTCCGGTTTACTTCAGAAAATCGGGATAAACAATTCCGAATCTGGAGCGAAAACCGGCTCTCCATTCAAAACGAATGAAAATATTAAGGCAATTTTTTAATAATCTACAGTACAAAAGTACCCGCTTCTGCGTCTAATTCAGATTAGTTTTAATGTCTCATTAGAAAAATATTATCATTTAATTATGAAGAAGATTTTCTTTATTTCCTTTCTTATTGCCTTGGCTTCTGTGTCTGTTGTTGCTCAAAACCGGGGTCTCACAAATACCTCTGTCAGTAAATATACCAAAATGAGCAGTGCCAATATTGACGCTGTGCATTGGACGAACGGTTTTTGGGGCGAACGTTTCGGAGTGTTTAAAGACACGATGATATTTTCAATGTGGCGCACGCTGAAAGATGCCGATTTGAGCCATGCGTATCGTAATTTTGAGATTGCAGCGGGCCAATGCAGCGGAACCCATTGCGGACCTCCGTTTCATGATGGTGACTTTTATAAATTCTTAGAAGCTGTAGCCGTTATATATGCTCAAACCAAAGATCCGAAACTGGATAAAATGATGGATGAGATCATTGCTGTGATTGGAAAAGTACAACGTCAGGATGGTTACATTCATACACCGGTCATCATTTCCGAAATGAATAAGGGCGTTGATTCGCATAAGCATGAAACTGTTTTAACCGGAACAAAAGTAGGGAACAAAGATGATAAAGCATTTGAAAACCGCCTCAATTTTGAGACCTACAATCTGGGGCATTTGATGACGGCCGGAATAATTCACCACCGGGCAACAGGAAAAACCAATTTGTTGAATATAGCCATTAAAGCAACTGATTTTCTGTGTCATTTCTACGAAACAGCATCGGCCGAACTGGCCCGAAACGCTATTTGTCCTTCGCACTATATGGGCGTGGTGGAAATGTACCGCGAAACTAAAAATCCACGTTATCTTGAACTATCGAAAAACCTGATCAATATTCGTGGTATGGTTGACAATGGCACCGACGATAATCAGGATCGCATTCCTTTCCGGAAACAATATCAAGCCATGGGGCATGCCGTTCGTGCTAATTATTTGTATGCCGGAGTGGCCGATGTATATGCCGAAACAGGTGAGGAACAACTTATGAAAAACCTCACCAGCATTTGGTCGGATATTGTGAATCGGAAAATGTATGTTACCGGAGCATGTGGGGCACTTTACGACGGAACTTCGCCGGACGGAACTTATTACACACCGGATAGCATTCAGAAAGTACACCAAAGCTACGGTCGAGCTTACCAGTTACCTAACTTCACGGCACACAACGAGACCTGCGCCAATATTGGAAACATGCTTTTTAATTGGCGAATGTTACAAACTACCGCTGATGCTAAGTATGCCGAAATTGTAGAAACAGCACTTTACAATAGTGTTTTAAGCGGGATAAGCCTGGATGGAAAACGGTTTTTCTATACCAATCCGCTGAAAATATCAGAAGATTTTCCTTACACGCTCCGTTGGTCAAAGGAACGCGAGGTGTATATCAAGTTGTGCAACTGCTGTCCACCCAATACGGTTCGTACACTTTGCGAAGCACAAAACTATGCTTATAGTTTAGGAAACAATGCGGTGTGGTGTAATTTATATGGCGGCAGTCAGCTGGAAACTGTATTAAACGGCAAAGATAAAATTAAACTCACTCAGGTGACCGACTATCCCTGGGATGGCAACGTCAAAATAGCAGTAGATAAAGCTCCGAACAAAGCATTCTCGCTGTATCTGCGCATTCCCGAATGGTGCGACAAAGCATCGGTTACCGTAAACGGTCAGCTTATTCCGGCTGAAAACAAAGCCAACACATACACCGAAATTAATCGGGTATGGAAAAAAGGCGATGTTGTAGAGTTGGTTCTTGATATGCCGGTGAAGTTGTTGGAGTCAAATCCGTTGGTAGAGGAAACCCGCAATCAAACGGTAGTAAAACGTGGTCCGCTGGTTTATTGCCTCGAAGGTGCTGATGTAGCCGGAGGAAAATCGATTGATAATGTATTGATCCCTTCCGATATGAAATTCAGTCCGCGCAAAACAATGATTGCCGGAAGCTCTATTGTAGTGTTAGACGGAACAGCCCGACTTGCTAACGAAGGTTCGTGGAAAAACACCTTGTATCGCGAAGTAGGAAAATCAGATAAAACCATCAACATTACGCTGATTCCATATTACGCCTGGGGAAACCGTGGAAAGATGGATATGACGGTGTGGATGCCGCTTATTAAATGACATTTACACTTCGTGTGATATTCGCTTCGCTGATATTTGCTCCCTTCGGTCGCGATATTTTGGCTTTGCCGATGTTATTTACACTTCGTGTGATATTTGCTTCGCTGATATTTACTCCCTTCGGTCGCGATATTTATTGATATTGAAAAAAATGATTTATGCTTAAAGTTATCAAATACATGCTATCTAAAACCCTCTATTTGTGGGTTGGGGTTCTTTTTCTTTTATTCTCCTCTTTTGATATTTACGTCTCCCCTACGGGCAAAGACAAGAACGATGGTTCAGCATCAGCACCAAAGGCTACTCTTTCGGCGGCTTTGCGGCAGGCGCGTGAGTTACGGCGATTAAATACTGCCGGTATTGAAAATGGTATTCAGATTATTCTGAAAGCCGGAACCTATGCTCAATACGAACCGCTTTTTGTTCGCCCCGAGGATAGTGGCACGGCGCAATCGCCTACCATTATTTGTGGTGCGGAAGGCGAGAAGGTGGTACTCAGTGGCGGTATGCAGATAAAAAAATGGAAAAAATCGGGTAACCTTTTAGTTGCAGATGTTCCGGACTTCAACGGTCGTCCGCTTGATTTTCGTCAGCTGTGGGTAAACGGGAAAAAAGCCGTAAGAGCCCGTGATGTGTCTGACTTTGAAAAGATGAGTCGCATTATCCGCAACGATAAAGTGAATCAAATTCTTTGGGTACCTGCAAAATCAGTAAAAGCTATTCAAAAAGCTCCTTATGCCGAAATGGTGTTGCATCAAATGTGGGCCGTATCGTTTTTGCGCATCAAGTCTATCCGTATTCAGGGCGATTCGGCCGCCGTTCGCTTTCATAATCCCGAAAGCAAATTGCAGTTTGAGCGTCCGTGGCCACAACCTATGGTTGAAGCCGGAGTAAATTCGCCTTTCTATCTGACCAATGCCTTGGAATTACTCGATCAGCCCGGCGAATGGTTTCATGATATAAAAACGCACAAGCTATATTATTATCCGTTGCCCGGCGAAAAGGTAACCGAAGTAATTGCTCCGGCTATTGAAACCTTGGTACAGGTCGAAGGAACTCCTGACAGACCGGTGGAACATGTGATTTTTAAAAATATCACTTTTAGTCATAGCACGTGGATGCGTCCTTCCGAAAAAGGGCATGTGCCTTTGCAAGCCGGAATGTATCTGACCGAAGGATACAAACTAAGTCCCAAAATAGATCGGGTAGATAATCATAAGCTCGATAATCAGGGTTGGTTAGGACGTGGAGCTGCTGCAGTAACTGTATCGGGTGCAAATAATATCGACTTCCAAAGCTGTTGTTTTGAGCAGCTGGGATTTTCGGGTCTCGACTATGTATCGGGAACAACAGGCGGCAAGGTGGAAAACTGTACGTTTACCGATATTGCCGGAAATGGTTTGGTGGCCGGTGGCTTTTCACCTGCTTCGCTCGAAACACATTTGCCATACAATCCGCAGGATTCGCGTGAGCTTTGCATCGGACTTGAAATCCGCAATAATCTATTTACCGATGTGACCAACGAAGACTGGGGCTGTGTGGCTATTGCTGCCGGTTATGTCTCCGGTCTTAAAATAATAAATAATGAAATCAGCGATGTTTCTTATTCCGGTATCAGCCTTGGTTGGGGATGGAACCGTAATCTGGTTTGTATGAAAAACAATCTGGTACAGCGCAACAACATTTATCACTATGCCAAACATGTGTATGACGTGGCAGGCATCTACACGCTCGGAGCACAGCCCGGAACATTGATTTCTGAAAACTGGGTACACGATATTTGTAAACCAGGCTATGTGCATGACCCTAAGCATTGGTTTTACTTGTATACCGACGAGGGTTCGTCCTACATCAGGATACAGAACAACCGTACTGATAGCGTGAAATTTCTGCAAAATGCCAACGGTCCCGGAAATATCTGGGAGAACAACGGACCTATGGTGAATGATAGTATTAAAACAAATGCGGGAATAAAGAAATAATAAAAAATACCAGCCCCCTAAATCCCCCATGGGGGACTTTGAATAGTATTAATTGATAAACTCTAATATAAAATGAAATTTTTTGCTAGTATAAATAGAACATTCTTCAAGTCCCCCATGGGGGATTTAGGGGGCAGATTTCTTCTTTGCCTTCTTTGCCTTTTACCTCTTTCTGCTTTCTCCCAATCGTGGATCTGGTATCCGGGTGATTACGAAATATGGTTGGGTAATCAGATGAATAACCGTCGCACGGAGCGGGGTGCATTTTTTCCTCCGTTTTGGAAGATGGACAGCCATTATGTGTTGGTAGAGTTCAGCAAAAAGATTGATTTGGCAACTGCCGAGGATATTGAAATTGCTGTAGAGGGTAAATTCAACATTAAACTGGATGGCAAACTCCAGTTTGGTATGCCGAAGAAATTCAGGTTACCTGCCGGAAAACATAGTCTGAACATCAAGGTATGGAATCAGGCAACGCCACCTACTATTTTTGTAAATGGTTCGACGGTAAAATCCGACGGTTCCTGGAAAGTGACTTACGAAGACAAAGAATGGATTGACGAAAGCGGAAAAGCCAGCGACACTTCGGCCACCATTTATATGGATGCCGCTACTGCGGATAACTTTAAAACAGCCACCACACCACCATCGAAATACAAACTGGAGACTACGCCACAACTTGCTGTGAAACGCGAAAAAGTTCAAGGCGGTGAGTTGATTGACTTTGGAAAAGAAACCTTCGGCTTCCTTCGTTTCCATCAGTTGAAAGGCGATGGAAAAGTAAATATCTATTACGGCGAAAGCAAAGAAGAAGCACTGGATACTAAATCCGGTGAAACGATCGATCGTCTTTCTGTTACAGGTAGCGGTGTGACTGATGAGGCATTGGCAGCAACAAGTCCGTTGTCCGACATCTATACGCTCAGCAATAACAAAGCTTTTCGCTACGTGTACATTACCAGAGAGGGTGCTGTAAATTACAAGGACGTAAGCATGCTGTATGAATATAAACCCGAAGTGCAGCGCGGTTCGTTCCGTTGCAACGACGAGGAGGTAAACCAAATGTGGAACGTAGGTGCTTACACCATGCAGCTGACCACACGTGAGTTTTTTATCGATGGCATTAAGCGCGACCGTTGGACCTGGAGTGGCGATGCCATTCAGAGTTATCTGATGAATTATTACCTGTTTTTCGATACCCAGACAGTGAAAAATACCATTTGGCAACTCAGGGGAAAAGATCCGGTAACAAGTCACACCAACACCATTATGGACTACACCTTCTATTGGTTTTTGTCTATCTACGATTATTATAAATTTACCGGCGACACGCATTTTATCCAGCAAGTGTACCCACGTATGCAAACCATGATGGATTATGTGCTGGGGCGTACCAACAAAAATGGCATGGTGGAAGGCCAGACCGGCGACTGGGTATTTGTGGACTGGGCCGACGGGTATATGGATAAACACGGTGAGTTGTCATACGAACAGGTGCTGTTTTGCAAGAGTCTTGAAACAATGGCGCTTTGTGCGGACTTAGCTAAGAATACCGACGATAAAGCAAAATACGATGGATTGGCAAAGGCATTGCGCAGCAAACTGGAACCTGCTTTTTGGAACGAAACGAAAAAAGCACTGGTGCATAACCGCCTTGATGGAAAACAGCAAGAACAAATTACCCGCTACTCCAATATGTTTGCCGTATTCTTTAATTATCTATCACCCGAAAAACAACAGCTGATCAAAAAAACGGTGTTGATGAACGATTCCGTGATGAAGATCTCAACGCCTTATATGCGCTTCTACGAGTTGGAAGCCCTGTGTGCCATGGGCGAACAAAAGCAGGTGATGAAAGAAATGAAAGATTACTGGGGCGGCATGATTCGCGAAGGAGCTACCTCATTTTGGGAAAAATACAATCCTACCGATAAAGGCACACTGCATTTGGCTATGTACGGTCGTCCGTATGGTAAAAGCTTGTGCCACGCTTGGGGAGCCAGTCCGGTTTATCTGTTGGGGAAATATTACCTCGGCATTCAACCTGTAAAAGCCGGCTACAGCGAATTTGCCATCAACCCCAATCTGGGCGGATTGAAATGGATGGAAGGAACTGTGCCAACTCCTAAGGGTGAGATAAAACTGTTTATGGACAACAAAACCATTAAAGTAAAAGCCTCCGAAGGCAAAGGGTATCTGACGTTTGTTAGTAAATCGAAACCCAAAGCCAGCAAAGGGTTTGCCGAGAAGCTGGAAGGTAATAAGTACCGCCTGCTGATTGATGGAAATAAGGAAGTGGTAGTAAATTATAAGTAACTTTCCTGATTGAAAATAATAGAAACCGCCGATAAAATTCAATGTTTTATCGGCGGTTTTGGTTTTAAGGTTCATACCGTGACTGGTTGGTGTTGTAACAGCTTGATGGCTTTCCCCAATTTCCTTATCCCGATTTCAATATCCTGCACATTGGAACAGGAAAAATTGAGACGGCAGGTATTCACGTCTGTTTTTCCGACATAAAACGGATTGCCGGGAACAAAAGCCACGTTTTCACGAATAGCCAGATCAAACAGGCGCATGGAGCTCTGTCCTTCGGGCAGGGTAAGCCATAGAAACATACCACCTTCGGGGCGGGTAAACTGTACTTCGGACGGAAAATATTGCTCAATCGCAGCAATCATTGCCTCGGCCTGCTCACCATATAACTTGCTGATGCTGGCAATGTGTTTATCTATGTCATAGTTGGCAAGATACAAATGCAGTAGGCGTTGTGTAAAATAGTCGGTATGCAGGTCGGCAGCTTGTTTGGCAATCACAAGTCGTTCCATCACTTCATCGGGAGCCACTATCCAGCCCATACGGAACGCAGGTACTACTGTTTTCGAAAATGTTCCGAGCAAAATGGTTTGTTCCGGAAGATAATGATGCAGCGAGTGTTTCGCCTCACCACTGAAACGAATATCGCCGTAAGGGTCATCTTCCACCACAAACATCGACTTTCCACGGCAGATGTCGGCCACTTTCCGCCGTGTGTCTTCGGTATAACTGATGCCCGACGGATTCTGAAAGTTAGGAATCAGATAAGCCAATACAGGGTTCGTATTCTCAACGGTTTGCTGCATTTTTTCCGTGTCAATGCCGTCGGGAGAAAGCGGCACGGTGCAAAATTCCGGTTTAAAAATAGAAAAAGCCTGTATGGCACCCAGATATCCGGGTTCTTCGATAAGCACGGCATCGCCTTCGTTGATAAAAACTTTTCCCAACAAGTCCAGTCCCTGTTGCGAACCATTGGTGATAAGTATATTGTTTGGGTTTATCACTAATCCTTTGCGTGCGTATCGTTTGGCTATTTGTTCACGTAAGGGGAGGTAGCCTTCGGTGTTGGCATATTGTAAAATGTTGCGGTCGGAACCGGACAGGAGCAGGTCGGCACATTCGTGCAGTTCTTCGAGTGGAAACAGGTCTTTGTTGGGCAGACCACCTGCAAAAGAAATAATGTCGGGCGAAATAGCGACCTTTAGTATTTCGCGGATAAACGATCGGGGAACTCCGTCCATACGACGGGCAAACGGGATTTGAGAGCTTGCATTCATAACTGGATTTTTTTTGAATTAAACATAAAATAAAAAATCCCCTTCAGGCATTGCCTGAAGGGGATTGAATAATATCGTATATGATTACGTAAGTCCTACCTTCGGCAAATCCATTGGATTCCGATGACGATAAGAATGACGATAATGAGTTGGTTGAACAATTTCATTTTGTGTGTTTGTATTTACGTTGCAAAGATAAGTATTTTAGAGAAGAAAATATTGTAACGATCGAAATTTATATAAAAAAAAGGTACAGAAGGGGTCCTGTGATTGCTGTTTTTTATAAAAACAAAAGGAAATCATTGCTTATAATAGGCCAACGGCCATTTAAAAAATTTCTAAATGGCCGTTGGCCTATCAGCGGCAATCAAATAATTTTCAGAATTGCCACCGGTGTGTCAGCGGCAATAAATGAGCGGCATAAAATTGCCTTCGCTACTTCAGCGGCAATAAAATAAATTTTAAAATTGCGGCCGGTATACCAGCGGCAACAAAACAGCAGCATAAAATTGCCGCCGATACCTTAGTGGCAATAATACCTGAACAGATAATCACTGTTGCGGTATCATTGCAACTAAACCGAAGCCTGGACGAGTTGATTCTTTCTGTTTTTTTACCTACCAACTTTATTTTTTTTCTGTTTTCAATGAGCTGGATACTAAATGAGAACAACTCAATAATGTAGAATATTAAATTGATTAAAAAGAATAATCAAGTCTGTAGGAGCGACATTAATTTATCAGAAGATAGGATGTTGAACCCCTAAATGCACCTAAATCTTTTCTGATAAGGCATTGATGACTCTGACTTTTGAGTACACAAAGGCTTTTTTTACGTCCTGCTAGTATTATTTACAATAGCTATATTGAATTATGACTATGAAACTTAGAAGTTTAGTTTTCGCCTTTTTATTTTTGTCGGCAGTGTCTGTTTTTGCCGAAAATATTCATGTTATTACGTCACCTACGGCTTCAAACCGGGTGTCGTTTGCCGTGGAAATGTTGACTAAAAAACTTAAATCCAGTGGAATTGATGTATTTCCGGCCACAGGATTGAAAGGCAGTTCCCGAAAAGAAAAAAACATTGTTGTTTTCGAAAAAAACGATCCGAATGCAGCTGTATTTTTAAAGAAACTTCGTGTTCAACTTCCTCAGGAACTGAAAAAAGAAGGTTTTCATATTGAAACAAAAGGAAATGTAACTGTTGTTATCGGAGCCGATGGTAACGGAGCTATTTACGGTTGTCGCGAGATTATTGACCGCTTACAAAACGAAAAGAAACTCGATTTACCTGCTTCGCTTACCGATGCACCCGAAATGGTAATGCGTGGGACTTGTATCGGTGTACAGAAACCAACCTATCTTCCCGGTCGCACGGTGTACGAATATCCTTACACGCCCGAGACTTTCCCCTGGTTTTACGATAAAAAAGAATGGATTAAATACCTCGACATGCTGGTGGCAAACCGCATGAACTCGTTGTATTTGTGGAACGGGCATCCGTTTGCCTCTCTGGTACGACTGAAGGAATATCCTTTTGCCGTGGAAGTGGATGATGCCACGTTTAAAAAGAACGAAGAAATTTATAGCTTTCTGACTCACGAAGCTGACAAACGTGGCATCTTTATTATTCAGATGTTCTATAATATCATTCTTTCCAAGCCTTTTGCCGAACATTACGGACTGGTGACGCAAGATCGTAACCGCCCTATCACACCGCTTATCAGCGATTATACGCGCAAAAGTATAGCTGCTTTTATTGAAAAATACCCAAATATAGGATTCCTGATTACCCTCGGCGAAGCGATGGATACTTACGAAGATGATGTGAACTGGTTTACAAAAACCATTATTCCCGGTGTAAAAGACGGCTTGAAAGCCCTGGGGCGTACCGATGAACCGCCTATTATTCTGCGTGCGCACGATACGGATGCTAAAATGGATATTGCAGCGGCCAAACCGTTGTATAAGAATTTGTATACGATGAACAAATATACCGGTGAGAGTCTGACAACTTACGAACCGGGTGGTCCGTGGTCGCAAACCGACCGCGACCTGAGTAAGCTGGGAAGCGTGCATATCAGCAATATTCATATCCTGGCCAATCTGGAACCCTGGCGGTACAGTTCTCCCGTATTTATTCAGAAAACGGTGAATGCTATGCACATTGCAAAAGGAGCTAACGGCTTGCATCTGTATCCGCAGGCTTCATTCTGGGATTATCCGTATACTGCCGATAAACTGCCCGACGGAAGTCGGTTGAAACAGGTAGACCGCGACTGGATGTGGTACAAAACATGGGCGCGTTATGCCTGGAATTGTCATCGCGACAGGAACGAGGAAATCAATTACTGGGATCAACAGCTGGGTGATTTTTATGGTGTAAGCGACAACGATGCCCGCAAAATTCAGGAAGCTTACGATGAAACCGGTGAGATTGCACCAAAGTTGCTTCGCCGTTTTGGAATTACCGAAGGAAATCGCCAGACTCTGTTACTTGGTATGTTTATGAGTCAATTGGTGAATCCGTACAAATATAAAATCTATCCGGGCTTTTACGAAAGTTGCGGTCCGCAAGGCGAAAAGCTGATTGAGTATGTGGAAAAAGAATGGAAACATCAACCGCATGTAGGCGAAATGCCACTCGACATCGTTGCGCAGGTAATTGCACATGGTGATAAAGCCATTGCTGCCATTGATCAGGTGGAAGGCAAGGCCACCAAAAACAGGGATGAGTTTGAACGACTTCGCAACGACATGCATTGTTACCGTGAGTTTGCTCATTTTTTCGAGAATAAAGTAAAAGCGGCTAAGCTGGTGCTGGATTACCAATGGGGCAAAGATGTGAAGAATCTCGATGCTGCTGTTCCTTTTCTTGACAAAAGCCTTGAGCATTACACTAAACTGGTGGAACTGACAAAAAATAGTTATTGGTATGCCAACAGTATGCAAACTTCGCAACGCCGTATTCCGATAGGCGGAGACGATGGCAAAAACAAAACCTGGGAGGAGTTGCTGGTACATTATCAAAAGGAATTCCAGAATTATAAAAACAACCTGGCTTTGCTAAAATCGAAGCTAAACAGTGGCGTTCAAAAACCGGTAGTAATTACGCCGCTTCCTGCTGCGGATATAAAATTAATCAGTAATATTGCAACGGTAAAACTTGCTAACGGAGTATCCTTGTATTCGGATACTAACTCGGATGTTGAAGAAATAGCTCCGGAACTTGTTGGGTTGAATGCTTGTCTGTTGAATTCGGCCGAGCAGGCTAACAAAGGTACCATCATCGAGTTTGAAAGTAAAACAGCGGTAAAACTGCTGGTGGGATTCTTCCGCGACGATCAACGTAAATATGCCAAAGCACCCACGCTCGAAACCGATGCGGCTGCCAATCTCTACGGTCAGGCTGATCCGGTTCTGATGAATGCCTTGAAAGTGGATGATCTACCGGCTATCAATGTACATGCTTATAATTTCGAAGCAGGAAAAAATAAGCTGATGTTGCCTAAAGGGCTGTGTGTTGTTTTAGGATTCACAAATGCTAACATCGCTACCCGTAATGCCGGACTTGCCGGAACAGGCGACGAAGCAACTATGGATTGGATGTTTTATTGAGACCCCTGACCCCTAAAGGGGGATTTTTTGCCTTCAGCAAATTCAGAGGTTCAATGAAATAAATATCAAAATTGATGAAACTAACTTAGTCCCCCTTTCGGGGATAAGGGTCATATGAAAAAACTTTATTTACTTACCATACTCTTTTTTTCTACGTTTGTTTCTGCCCAGGAGGTGCTTCAATCCCGCATGGCTGAGATTTACGAGCAGGTAAAAACGCCTTATAAATACGGATTGGCACTTGCTCCTAAAGATAATAACCACAAAATGGATTGCCCCACAGTATTCCGGAAGGGTGACAAATGGTATCTGACTTTTGTTATTTACACTGGAAAAACGGGTAATGACGGCCGTGGTTACGAAACCTGGATGGCAGAAAGCGACGACTTGTTGCACTGGAATGTAAAAGGACGCCTGCTCTCGTACCGCGATGGTATGTGGGACTGCAATCAGCGGGGTGGATTTCCGGCTTTGCCCGATATGGACTGGGGTGGAAGCTACGAGCTGCAACCTTACAAAGGCAAATACTGGATGACCTATATTGGTGGCCCGACTGCAGGATATGAGCAAGGACCACTAAGCATAGGACTGGCTTGGACGGATGTAAAAAATCTGGGGAAAGCCCTGGAATGGCAATCGGCACTAACTCCTGTTCTTTCCAATAAAGACAAAGATGCACAGTGGTTTGAAAACCTGATTCAATATAAAAGCACCATTTATTGGGATAAGAAGAAAACTCTTGGAGCACCCTTCGTGATGTATTACAATGCGGGAGGTATACATCCTGAAACGAAGCTGAAAGGCGAGCGCATTGGTATTGCACTTTCGAACGATCTGAAAAGCTGGAAGCGTTTTTCTGGAAATCCGATTTTTGCTCACGAAATACAAGGCATGATTACCGGCGATGCGCAGATTCAGCAGTTTGGAAACCTGTACGTCATGTTTTATTTTTCGGCGTTTAATACCAATAAGCCTTACAAAGCCTATAATACTTTTGCCTGTAGTTACGACCTCATTCACTGGTACGACTGGAAAGGCGATGATTTGATTATTCCTTCTAAAAGCTACGACGAAAAGTTTGCTCATAAAAGTTATGTGATCAACTACAAAGGCGTAGTTTATCACTTTTATTGTGCCGTAAATAAGTTTGATCAACGCGGCATTGCTGTGGCTACCAGTAAACCCATGGGACGTTCGGAAGTAAATTTCCCGACACCGGAAGTCAAAGAGCGTCGCACAACGATGAATCTCAACGAGGGTTGGAAAACATGGATGAAGAATGATACGCTGAAAGTAAATATCCCTCACAACTGGGACGATTATTACGGTTATCGTCAGCTGACACATGGAAATCTTCATGGAACGGCTACCTATTCCAAATCGTTTATTGCTCCCAATGTTAATGCCGGTCAACGGAGTTTTATTCGCTTCGAAGGCGTAGGAACTTATGCAACCGTGATATTAAATGGAAAAAATTTAGGTCGGTTTGTCGGTGGACGAACCACGCTGACGCTCGATGTAAGTGACGCTATTAAACCCGGACAAACCAATCAACTGACTGTTGTGGCTCAGCACCCCGAAATGATTTTGGATATGCCGTGGGTGTGTGGTGGCTGTTCGTCGGAGTGGGGTTTCAGCGAAGGTTCGCAACCATTTGGTATTTTCCGGCCTGTTGTATTGGAAATAACGAATAACGTTCGTATAGAACCGTTTGGTGTGCATATATGGAATAACGAAAAGGCTGATTCTGTATTTATCGAAACGGAAGTAAAAAACTATTATGCCGAAACGGCCGACATAGAGGTGGTGAATAAACTGAATAACGAAGACGGTATTGCTGTTTTTCGCCTGTCTGACAAATTAACGCTAAAAGCCGGTGAAACAAGAATAGTAAAACAGTCATCGCCAGTTACCAAACCAACGTTTTGGAGTACCGATAAGCCTTATCTTTATAAACTGGCTTCCATGATTAAGCAAAATGATAAAACTACCGACGAAATTTCAACGTCTTATGGTATTCGTACTATCAGCTGGCCGGTGAAGCGCAATGATGGTGACGGTCGTTTTTATCTCAATGGAAAACCGACTTTTATCAACGGTACCTGCGAATATGAAAATCAGTTCGGTCAGTCGCATGCTTTTTCCAACGAGCAAATCGCTTCGCGGATTAAACAAATTCAGGCAGCCGGATTTAATGCTTTCCGTGATGCCCACCAACCGCACAATCTGGAATATCAACGTTTGCTGGACGAAAAAGGCTTGCTGCTTTGGTCGCAATTTTCTGCCCATATCTGGTACGATACCCCCGAATTCAGAGCTAATTTCAAACAATTACTTCGTCAGTGGGTGAAAGAACACCGCAATTCACCTTCACTGGTAATGTGGGGCTTGCAAAACGAAAGCGTGTTACCCCGTGATTTTGCGAAAGAATGTTCGGATATTATCCGCGAAATGGATCCTACAGCCCGCACCATGCGTGTGATTACAACCTGTAACGGGGGCGAAGGGACGGACTGGAATGTGGTTCAGAACTGGAGCGGAACCTATGGTGGAAATATTGACAATTACGGACATGAGCTGGCACAGAAAAATCAGTTGCTTAACGGCGAATACGGTGCATGGCGTACGCTTGGTTTTCATACCGAGCCTGCAGCTTTTGATGCTAACGGCAAATGGAGCGAAGACCGTGCTTGTCAGTTGTTGGAGAGAAAAATAAAGTTGGCCGAGCAAGCTAAAGACAGTGTTTGCGGTCAGTTTCAGTGGGTGCTTAGTTCGCACGACAACCCTGGTCGTCGTCAACCCGACGAAGCTTACCGGGTTATTGATAAAGTAGGACCGTTCAATTACAAAGGCCTTGTTTCGCCCTGGGAGCAACCAACGGATGCTTATTATATGTATCGGGCCAATTACGTTTCGGCTAAAAAAGATCCGATGGTTTATCTGGTTTCGCATACCTGGCCCGACCGGTTTAAAAAGCGCACCCGTACTACGGTGGAAGCCTATAGTAACTGCGACAGTGTGAAACTGTATAACGATGCCACTAACGATAATTATCTGGGAAAGAAAAAGAATAACGGACGTGGTACACACTTTATGTGGGAAAATAGGGATGTCCGTTACAATGTGCTTCGTGCTGTGGGTTATGTTGGAGGAAAAGTAGCAGCGGAAGATGTAATCGTATTGAATAATCTGGAAAAAGCACCGCATTTTGATGCGCTTTACACGCGTGATCAGATGACTTCAGGTCATCCGATCACTCAGGGTGATCCGGGCTACAATTACCTTTATCGCATCAATTGTGGTGGTGATAATTATACCGACGAATCCGGCCAAAACTGGGCAAAAGACGATAGCACCGTTTCCCGTTCGTGGGCTGGTGATTTCAAGGAATTAAATCCTTATCTGGCCAGTCAGAGCGTTACAAACGATCCGATTCGCGGAACCAGAGACTGGCCTTTGTTCGGACATTTTCGTTTTGGTCGTCAGAAACTGAACTATCATTTTGCCGTTCCTGATGGACGCTATCGTGTTGAACTTTATTTCACCGAACCGTGGCATGGAACAGGAGGTGGCGTGGCTACCGATTGCGAAGGCTTGCGTATCTTTGATGTGGCTGTAAATGACTCGGTGGTGTTGAACGACCTTGATATATGGGCGGAAAGCGGTCACGACGGAGCGTTGAAAAAAGTGGTTTATGCGAATGTAAAAGGTGGAAAACTGGAAATATCCTTCCCCGAAGTAAAAGCCGGACAAGCAATTATTTCGGCTATTGCCATTGCTACGATCGACAAAAACAGCAAGGCTGTTCACCCTCAACAAACCAACTGGTCGTGGGAAAAGGCGGACAAAGATGTATTGGAGAAAACGCCTAAAGAAATGCTCCCTGAAGATAAAAATGCCCGGACAAGTACTGTTTATGAAGCTGAACAAGCTACAGTGAAAGGAAAATCGGAGAAAATAAGCATTAAAAATAAGGTGGGAATAAAGTTTGGAAAAGCAAGTTCTAACTCCATTCAGTGGAATGTCTCTACCGGATTGGCACAAATTTATGCCCTGCGTTTCAACTATACGAATACGACCGGAAAAGCCATTAAAGTTCGGATGCAATTAATAGCCGCTAACGGAACCGTGCTTCGAAGTGATGATATTACTTTTCCCGAAACTCAGGAAAAATGGAAACAAGTCAGCACTACCACCGGAACCTATATTAATGCCGGAAGTTACCGCGTGGTTCTTTCCGGAGAAAACATGCAGGGACTGGCGTTTGATAGTTTAGAGTTACAATAGTCGTTTTGAGTGGATGATCCGATATTGATCATTCTATTTGTAATTTAGCATGAGTTTGGTCTAAGCAAACTCTTATGAATCAAGGGAAATTAATATTTAAATTCTGAGGGAATTCAATGTAAGTAACCCTATCGATACATTATACCGCTTAATGACTAAACCGGAACTAGAGTATTGAAACAGGTCAATAACATGTATTTATATATTGAACCCCATTCGGGGTTCCTATTTAAGTTTTAGTTTTAACCACGGGTTTTACCCGTGGTTATTCACATTCAAGTCCTTCGGACTTGTAAAACTTTGAAATTTATAGAATTTGATATTTAGCTCACATAGATTCAGCGTGAATTTAATATAAGCAAATTATTTAGAGTTATGTGTTTAATGCTTTAGAATCCCGAAGGGATTCAATATGAATAGCCACGGGTGCAACCCGTGGTATGAGTATAAAATGATTAGAACCCCGAATGGGGTTCAATATCATAGATTTTTATTCCGCTAAAAAATGAGACGAATATTTTTTTGTACCTTATTATATTTTGCTTGTGCTTTTGCTTTGAAAGCCGAACAACCTGACTGGGAGAACCAGTATGTTCTTCAGATCAATCGCGAACCTGCCCGGGCTGCTTTTATTGCTTATGGCAGTCAGTCGGGCGATCGGAGCATGAGTTTAAACGGTGTGTGGAAATTCCATTGGTCGCCAACTCCCGAGGAACGAATCGCTGATTTTTATACTGAAAATTTCAATGACAAAGCCTGGGTCGGTTTTCCTGTTCCGGCCAATTGGGAAGTGAATGGATATGGTACGCCTATCTATGTATCGTCAGGTTATCCATTCCGGATCGATCCTCCCCGTGTAACTTCTGTTCCGAAAGAAAATTATACCACATTCAAAGAGCGTAACCCGGTAGGACAATACCGCCGCACTTTTGTTTTGCCGGCAGAGTGGAAAGCGGAAGGGCAGACTTTTTTGCGTTTTGAGGGTGTACAAAGTGCGTTTTATGTCTGGATTAATGGCAAGCGTGTTGGGTACAGTCAGGGAAGCATGGAGCCGAGTGAGTTTAATGTGACCAATTACCTCCGGCCGGGCGAAAACAAACTGGCTGTGGAAGTGTATAAATACTGCGACGGCTCGTATCTCGAAGATCAGGATATGTGGCGAATGGGAGGAATTCAGCGTGACATAACACTGTATCATACCCCCGATGTCCGAATTACGGATGTAGCGGTTCGTACTGTGCTGGATAAAAAATACGAAAATGCAAGCCTGGAAATAGATCCGAAATTTTCTGTTTTCGGCTCAGCCACCGGCTCGGGCTACAAAGTGCGTGCAACAATAGAAAATCTGGTAAATGTCACTGCTGATGTATCGGACATTCTGAACCTCGACCATAAAGCGGCTTTGATGAACGAATGGAATCCGCAGCGTGGGCCACGCAAGTTCGGACGCTTGAAAGCAGAGATCCGAAATCCGTTGAAGTGGACAGCAGAAACTCCGAACCTATACACATTACTGATTTCTTTGGAAGATTCTTCCGGAAAAGTTGTCGAAAGAGTTTCTCAGCGAATCGGTTTTCGTTCTGTCGAAATTTCGAACGGGCAAATGCTTGTCAACGGTAAACCGATTCGGTTACGTGGTGTAAATCGTCATGAACATGACCCGCAAACGGGAAAGGTGATGACCGAAAAACGGATGTTGCAGGATTTATTGTTAATGAAACAGGCGAATATCAATGCCGTCCGAACCTGTCATTATCCGAATGTACCCCGTTGGTATGAGTTGTGCGATTCGCTGGGAATGTACTTAATTGATGAAACTGATATTGAAGAACATGGTTTGCGTGGCGGACTGGCTGCCGAACCTGAATGGGCTGCAGCATTTCTCGATCGTGCCATCCGACTGGCCGAACGCGATAAAAATCATCCTTCGGTAGTGATGTGGAGTCTGGGCAATGAAGCCGGTTACGGACCTAACTTTGCTGCAAACTCAGCCTGGTTGAAAGATTTTGATCCTACACGTCCCATTCATTATGAAGGAGCGCAGGGGTTGAACGGTGAACCTGATCCGTCGACTGTGGATGTGATCAGCCGTTTTTATCCGCGTGTGGAGCAGGGATATCTGAACCCCGGCGTAAAAACGGATAAAGGAGAAGCCGAACGTCCTGAAAATGCCCGTTGGGAAAGGTTGCTGGACATTGCCCGACGAACCAATGACACTCGCCCGGTGATGACCAGCGAGTATGCCCATGTGATGGGTAATGCGGGTGGAAATCTACAGGATTATTGGGACGAAATGTACTCGAACAAGCGGATGTTGGGTGGTTTTATCTGGGAGTGGGCCGACGAGAGTTTATATAAAACACTTCCAAATGGAAAAACACAGGTTTCGTATGGTGGCGATTTTGGCGATGTGCCCAATCTGAAAGCATTTTGTATAAAAGGGATCGTAACCGGCGAACGCGAACTTACGCCCAAATATTGGGAAGTGAAAAAGGTGTATCAGCCTGTTGCCATTTCAAAGCAGGATGACAAGCTGTTGATCATAAACAGAAATAATCATATCGATTTATCTTCATACCGTTGCGTGTGGACTCTGACCGTAGAAGGAAAAGAAACGAAAAAAGGGGAGATCGTTTTGCCTGCGGTATGGGCGGGTGATAGTGTGCAGGTGACTTCTCCTGTTGCCGGAATGAAAATGCCGCTTGGCGATGTTCGTCTGAAAATTGCTTTTGTGCTGAAAGCCGATTGTGTCTGGGCTAAAAAAGGACACGAAGTGGCGTGGGAACAATTCTGCATTCGGGAAGCTGCGTTGGCACCCTCTGAAATTTCAAATAAGGGGAAATTGAAAATCATTGAAGCGAATAACAGCCTGAATGTTTCCGGAAGCGGATTTTCGGCAGTCTGGAATACAAAAACCGGAACGATGAAATCTTTGGTTTATGCGGGGACGGAAGTGTTGGCCAAATCTGCCGGATTCGAAAATCAACCGGTTATTCAGGCATTCCGTGCACCAACCGATAACGATAAAGGTTTCGGAAGCTGGATTGCCAAAGACTGGAAAACGCAGGGACTGGATTCTCCGAGGGTGGCAGTTGATTCGGTTATCCATTTCATACGAAAAGATGGAGCCCTGGTGCTTCAGGTTTATAAAACTAATTACTACAAAAATGGAAAAATAAGCACAAAAACAAGCTATACAGTAAACTCCGACGGACAGGTTGATCTGGAATGTAGGTTTGATCCCACAGGAAATTTGCCCGAACTGCCGCGACTGGGCATTGCATTGGCACTGAATCCGGATCTCGAAAATTGCAGTTGGTACGGACAAGGACCGTGGGAAAACTATCCCGACCGGAAAAGCTCTACAACCGTAGGGGGTTGGAAAAGTACCGTTACCGGGCAGGCTTTTGATTATCCCCGTCCTCAGGAAACCGGGAATCGCGAAGATATCCGGTATTTAATGCTTAGCAATAAAAAAGGACAGGGCATCCATGTAGAAGCTGTGGAAAAAAGATTTTCGGCTTCTGCCATCCACTATGCCGTTAATGATCTGGCTAATGAAACGCACCAATGTAACCTCATTCCACGTAAAGAAGTTATTTTAAGTCTTGATTGTGCTGTTTTGGGTTTGGGAAACAGCAGTTGCGGGCCGGGCGTGCTGAAGAAATACGCCATTGAGAAAAAGGAACATGTGCTGCACATTAGATTATGCAGTTTTAAATAATTAAATATATAGCAATGACTAAAATTAAAAATTATGCGGTTTTCAAAGCTACAGCTCAGCTTAAAAAGCCAATTGCAGATGCAACGCACACACTGACAGAAATATCTTTTCTGGTGTTGCGTATCACTACCGAAAGTGGTATTGTAGGTGAATCATATCTTTTAAGCTTTCAATACAGCCCGGGAGCTATTGCCGGAGCAATGAAGGATGTAGGTGAAATGGTTATTGGACGTGAAGTGAATGAAACGGTAAAATTCTTCGAAGACCTGAATCATGCAAATGAATATTTCGGATTGGAAGGTATAAACCGTTGGGCACAGGCTGCATATAATATGGCCATGTGGGATGCCTGGTGCAAAAAACTCGGTCAGCCTATCTGGAAAGTACTGGGTGGTTCGCGTAAGCCAATTTCAATTTACGGAAGCGGCGGTTGGAGTTCATACACTCCCGAAGAATTGATTGACGAAGTGACCGATTATAAGTCACGTGGATTTCGTGCTGTAAAGATCAAAGTAGGTAAACCAGACTGGAAAGAAGATTTTGATCGTCTTCAACAAGTTCGTGCAGCCGTAGGAAATGAAATAGGAATTATGATGGATGCCAATCAGGGAATGACGGTTCCCAATGCATTGGCATTGGCTCGGGCAGCCCGGGATCTTAATATACAATGGTTTGAAGAACCAATTGATCACTCCGATTTTGAAGGATATGCACTGCTGCGCAATCAGGCAGGAATCTCTTTGGCTATGGGCGAACGCGAATATTCTACTTTGCCACTACGTGAACTTTTAACCCGTAATGCACTGGATATTTGGCAACCCGACATCCTTCGTTTGGGTGGTGTGGAAGCGTGGCGCGATAGCGCTGCATTAGCAAAAAGCTTTAATATTCCGGTGCTTCCTCATTATTACAAAGATTACGATATCCCTTTGCTTTGTACTGTAAGTAACGGTGTAGGTGCCGAGTCTTTTGATTGGATTGACCCGCTCATTGATTATCCGCTCGAAATTAAGAACGGTTATACACTTCCTCACGATCGTGCGGGATGGGGATTTTCATTTAAAGATGCCTCATTAACTGAAATCTGATATGGATAAACTACAGCAATTATATTCACTCGAAGGGCTTCGGATTATTGTCACAGGCGCTTCGAGTGGCTTGGGTCTGCAGCAGGCCATTAGTATGGCTCAATGTGGTGCCACTGTTTTCGCATTGAGTCGTTCGGGAAAACCCAAGGTTGATATTAATCAAGCTATTCCTGAAAATGTGATTTTTGATACTATTGACGTAAGTAGCGAAGAAAGTA
>Ga0302262_10000224_pt1 | contig 23885 bp, 19 predicted proteins | sample II_Fen_E3_4_FD_194557 | JGI IMG/M metagenome (GOLD analysis project Ga0302262, IMG submission 194557) | Peat permafrost microbial communities from Stordalen Mire near Abisko, Sweden - II_Fen_E3_4 | ecosystem: Environmental > Terrestrial > Soil > Wetlands > Permafrost | place: Sweden: Abisko...
CCCGCCCCCACAGATGCTAGAAACCCACCCGCACACAACAAAAAGGAACCGCACGATGAAGGCTCTGGCACGCATGATGGCGATTGGCTTGCTGGCCGGGGCCGGGGCCGCCATCCCCACCCCCGCTCTGGCCAAACCCGCCCCCCACAAGGTGACCATCACGCGCGACACCTGGGGCATCGCCCATATCACCGGCCAGACCGACGCCGACGCCGTCTACGGCATGATCTACGCTCAGGCCGAGGATGACTTCCCCCGCATCGAGCAAAACTACCTCACCAACCTCGGCCGCCTCGCCGAGGCCGAAGGCGAAAAGGCCCTCTGGCAAGACCTGCGCCAACGCCTGTTCATCGACCCCGCCCAGCTCAAGGCCGATTACGCCAAAAGCCCGCCCTACCTGCGCGCCCTGATGGATGCGTGGGCCGCCGGTCTCAACGCCTATCTGGCCGATCACCCCGAGACCCACCCCCGCGTCCTCACCCATTTCGAACCGTGGATGGCCCTGTCCTTCACCGAAGGCTCGATCGGCGGCGATATCGAGCATGTCCCCCTCTCCCAGCTCGAATCCTTTTACGGCAGCCGCAAACTGGCGCTGACCGACGCCGAACGCGGCATCCTCTTCCGCGAGCCCCAAGGCTCCAACGGCGCCGCCATCGCCCCCAGCCACAGCCAATCGGGGCACGCCCTGCTCTGGATCAACCCGCACACCACCTTCTATTTCCGCTCCGAATTGCACATGACCAGCAAACAAGGCCTCAACGCCTATGGCGCGGTCACTTGGGGCCAATTCTTCATCTATCAGGGCTTCAACGCCCACGCCGGCTGGATGCACACCTCCAGCGGCATCGACAATGTCGACGAATTTGCCGAAACCATCGTCGATAAGGATGGCATCAAAACCTACCGCTACGGCGATGAACTGCGCCCCCTCGCCATCATCCCGATCACCCTGTCCTACCGCCAGCCCGATGGCACAATCGCGCAAAAAACCTTCACCACCTACGCCACCCACCATGGTCCCATCGTGCGCGAAGCGGGCGGCCAATGGATCGCCTTCGCCCTGATGAACAAGCCCATCGCCGCGCTCGAACAAAGCTTCCTGCGCACCAAGGCGCGCGATCTCAAACAGTTCATGGCCATTTCCGAACGCAAGGCAAACTCGTCGAACAACACGCTCTTCGCCGACAGCCAAGGCCACATCGCCTATCTCCACCCCCAATTCGTGCCCATCCGCGACACGCGCTTCGATTGGCGCAACCCCGTCGATGGCCGCAACCCCGCCGCCGACTGGCAAGGCCTCCACGCGATCAACACCCTGCCCAATGTGCTCAATCCGCAAAACGGCTGGGCGTATAATACCAACAACGCCCCATGGTCCGCCGCCGGCCCGGATTCCCCCCAACAATCCGCCTACCCCGCCTATATGGACCAGATCGGCGCCAACCCGCGCGGCCCCCATGCCGAACGCGTGCTCAACGCCACCCCGAAATTCACCCCCGAAACCCTGCGCGCCGCCTTTTTCGATTCCTGGCTGCCCGCCTTTGATCGCCTGCTGCCCGGCCTGATCGCCGCCGATGCCGCCGCGCCCGATCCGGCCCGCGCCGCGCCCATCGCCCTGCTCGCCGGATGGGATCGCCGCAGCGCAGCCGATTCCACCGCCACCAGCCTCGCCGTGTTCTGGGGCGAAGCCCTGTGGGCCAAAGGCGCCGAAGCGGCCAAGGCCCAACACATCCCCGTATGGGATTGGATGGCCACCCAAGCCACCCAGGCCCAGCGCCTCGCCGCGCTCGATGAAGCCGTGGCCCGCCTCAAGGCCGACTTTGGCGATTGGCAAATCCCTTGGGGCCAGATCAACCGCTACCAACGCCTGACCAGCGCCATCACCCAGCCCTTCGATGATGCCCAGCCAAGCACCCCCGTCGCCATGGCCTCGGCCCAATGGGGCGCGCTCGCCTCCTATGGCTCGGCGCGCAAGCCGGGCACCAAGCGCTACTATGGCACACGCGGCAACAGCTTCGTCGCCGTGGTCGAATTCGGCCCCCGCCTCACCGCCCGCGCGATCAGCACCGGCGGCGAAAGCGGCTCCCCCGCCTCCCCCCATTTCGCCGACCAAACCGCGCGCTACCTCTCGGGAAACCTGCGCGATGTGTGGTTTTACCCCGAAGACATCGCCAAAAACCGCAAATCCACCCAGATTTTGACGCGAAAATGATCCCAAAAACATGGCGGAGACCGGCGGGCCAAAATCCAAACCCCCGTTTTCCGCCATTCTTGTCCAACCGCCCCCGCCCCAAAATCACACTAACCCGCCCTTAACCGCCCCTTATCGACACCTTTCCCCAACCCCCTGAAAACCGACAAAAATTTGCCTCCTTTTCATCCCCTTTTTCCCGTTCTACACAAAACGCATGTCCAACGCCGAACTCTCCGCCCTGTTCTTCCTGCAAATGGCCGCCATCCTGGCCACCTGCCGCGCCACCGGCTGGGCCGCCAACCGCTGGCTCGGCCAGCCGCAGGTTGTTGGCGAAATGGTCGCAGGCGTCCTGCTCGGCCCCAGCCTGCTCGGCGCCCTCTCCCCCGGCATCGAAGCCGCACTTTTCCCCGCCGAAACCAAAAAGCTCCTCTATGTCGGCGCCCAATTAGGCGTTGGTTTATATATGTTTTTGGTCGGCCTCACCTTCGACCGCGCCGAATTCCGCGCCAATGCGGGCAAGGCCGCCGCCATCTCCTTCGGCGGCATGGCCGCCCCTTTCGCCGTCGCCGCGCTGATGATCGGCTGGCTGATGAGCCACCCCGGCCTGTTCATGCCCAAGGTCAGCGCCCCCCAAGCCAGCCTGTTCCTCGGCGCCGCCATCGCCATCACCGCCTTCCCCATGCTCGCCCGCATCATCCATGAACGCGGCCTCGCAGGCACAAAGCTCGGAACTTTAAGCCTTTCTGCGGGCGCCATGGGCGATGCCGGGGCATGGATCGTGGTCGCCCTCGTCCTCGCCAGCCTCGGCGCAGGCCAAGCCTTGGCGCTCAAAACCGTCGGCGGCGCACTGGCCTTCGCCGCCTTCATGACCCTCCTCGCCCCCCGCCTCCTCGCCCCGCTGGGCCGCCGCGTGGCAGAAAAAGGCTTGGAAGACGGCACCTTGGCCCTCACCCTCATCCTCTTCCTGCTCAGCGCCTGGGCGATGGACGCCGCCGGGATGCACGCCGTCTTCGGCGGCTTCCTGCTGGGCACCGCCATGCCGCGCGGCGCCTTGGCCGATGGCCTGCGCGCCAAGCTCGAACCCTTCGCCACCGCCTTCCTCCTGCCGATGTTCTTCACCTTTTCGGGGCTGAACACCCGCCTGCAAGTCCTTGGCGAACTTGATCTTTTGCTGGTCACCCTCGCCATCCTCGCCGCCGCCATCCTCGCCAAAGGCGGCGCCTCCTACCTCGCCGCCCGCGCCGTGGGCGAGGATCACCGCGCCGCGCTGGGCATCGGCGCCCTGATGAACGCGCGCGGCCTGATGGAACTCATCATCATCAACATCGGCCTGACCAATGGCATCATCGGCCCGGGCCTCTTCGCCATGCTGGTCCTGATGGCCATCGTCACCACACTCATGGCTTCCCCGTTGTTTTCATGGACACAACGCGCCTGATCGCGCCTGATCGCACTTAATGCAATCGATTGTTGCGCTCCCCTCCCGCAACGGTTAGGATAGGCTCCACACGACAGGCGCCCCCTCAACCAGCGCCGCGAAAGGATGCCCATGGCCCCCAATTCCCCCGCCGATCCGGCCCGATTCACGCCCGGCGCGCGCAAACCGCACCTATCGCTGATGCGGATTATCGAGATGAATCTGGGCTTTCTGGGCCTGCAATTCAGCTTTGGCCTGCAACAGGGCAATATGGTGCCGATCTATTCCTGGCTCGGCGCCGATGAAGCCAGCTTGCCCTTCCTCCAGCTGGCCGGCCCGATGACCGGCCTGCTGATCCAGCCGCTGATCGGCGCGCTGTCCGACCGCACCGATTCGCGCTTCGGCCGCCGCACCCCCTATTTCCTGATCGGCGCACTGATCTGCACCCTGGGCCTGCTGGCCATGCCCTATTCCTCCAGCCTGCTGATGGCCGCCAGCCTGCTCTGGCTGCTCGACGCGGGCAATAACACCACCATGGAGCCTTACCGCGCCTATGTGTCCGACCGCCTGAACCCCGATCAACACGAACTCGGCTTCCTCAGCCAAAGTGCCTTCACCGGCCTCGCGCAATTCCTCGCGTTCCTGTCGCCTTCCATCCTCGTCTACTGGTTTGGCTTTGATCGCAATGCGGTAGACGCGCATAACATCCCCACGATCACCCATGTCAGCTTCCTGATCGGCGCGGTCCTGTCGATCACCACGATCGCGTGGTCGATCCTGCGCGTTCCCGAATTACCCACCAGCGACGAGCAACGCGCCCATATCGCCGCCGCCCCCAAATCCGCCATCGCCGCGCTGGGCGAGATCTGGGCCGCCATCCTCGATATGCCCAAGGCCATGCGCCAAATGGCCTGGATGAGCCTGTTCCAATGGTATGGCATGCTCACCTATTGGAACTATGCCAGCCTCTCGATCGCCCGCTCCGTCTTCCACACGGCGGACAAGACCAGCGCCGCCTATCGCGACGCCGTGCTCACTACGCAGCAATTGGGCGCCTTTTACAATCTGTTAGGCTTCGCCGCCGCCTTCGCCATGGTCCCCGTGGCACGCAGGCTGGGCGCCTCGCTCACGCATATGGCCTGTCTCGCTTTGTGCGGCGGCGGCCTGTTCTTCATGGCCAACCTCACCGGCACCGCCACCACCCCGCCCGCCCTCTTCGCCACGCTGGCCATGCCCGAACTGGGCAGCCATCTGGCGCTGCTCATCCCCGCTTTCGGCCTCGGCCTTGGCTGGGCCAGCATCATGGGCAACCCCTATGTCATCCTCGCAGGCAGCATCCCGCCCGAGCGCACCGGGGTTTATATGGGCATTTTCAACATGATGATCGTGATCCCCATGCTCATCAACGGCCTGACCTTCGGCTGGATTTACAATCATGTGCTGGGCAGCGACCCACGCCACGCGGTGGCCTTTGCTGGCGCCCTGCTGCTCTGCGCCGCGCTCACCATGCTCTGGGTGAAAAATCCGGAGAAAACTCATGGCTGAGTTCATCACCCTCCATTCCCCCGCCTGCACCGCCATCTGGGAAGTCAGCCCCACCGAAGCCCCCCTCTGGCGCTACTGGGGCCCGCGCCTGCCCGATGGCGCCACCCCCGGCCCAGCCTTGCGCGACACCCGCCCCGAACCCAGCTTCTCGCTCCATTTTGATCAGCCTTTATCGGCCTTCCCCACCATGGGTCTGGGCTGGTTCGGCCAAAGCGCCCTGCAAGCCCATCGCTCCGGCCGCGACTGGGCGCAGAGCATCACCACCTGCCACACCGAGCAAACCGCTGATACGGTGCGCTTTACCATGGCCGATGCGGTCGCCCATCTCGCCATCACCCTCTCCGCCCATCTCGATCCCGCCACCGACACGCTCACCCTCTCCACCACGCTGACCAACACTGGCGAGAGCCTGCTCGATGTCGCATGGCTCGCCTCGGGCAACCTCCCCCTGCCCGAAGACGCCACCAGCGTGCAAAGCTTTGCCGGGCGCCACAATGCCGAATTTGTGCCGCAAGAAGACACGCTCACCCGCAGCCAATGGCGCCGCGAAAACCGGCGCGGCCTGACCAGCCACGATGCCTTCCCCGGCGCCGTGGTCCTCTGCTCCGATGGCACCGCCTATGGCGCGCAACTGGCATGGAGCGGCAACCATATCCAATCGATCGAATGGCTTGATGATGGCCGCCGCCACTGGCAAATGGGCGAAGGCCTCGCGCCGGGCGAAATCCGCCTCGCCCCCGGCGAAAGCCTGACCACGCCAGAGATCCTCGCCACCGCCTCCGCCGATGGCGTCAATGGCGTCTCCCAAGCCTTCCACCGCGCCATCCGCGCCCGCATGACATGGCCCGGCGGCAGCATGAAGCCCCGCCCCGTCCATCTCAACACGTGGGAAGGCTTCTATTTCGACCACGACCTGACCGCCCTGAAAGACCTCGCCAGTGCCGCCGCCAAGGTCGGCATCGAGCGCTATGTGCTTGATGATGGCTGGTTCAAAGGCCGCGATGATGACACCAGTTCGCTCGGCGATTGGGTGGTGGACCCGGCCAAATACCCCGATGGCCTCGCCCCGCTGGCGGCCCATGTCACCAGCCTTGGCATGGAATTCGGCCTCTGGGTCGAGCCGGAAATGATCAACCCCGACAGCGACCTCTACCGCGCCCATCCCGATTGGGCGCTCCACATTGCCGGGCGCCCCCTGCTCACCGCCAGACACCAATTGGTGCTCGATATGCAGCGCGATGATGTCCGCGATTACCTGTTCGAGGCCATCGCCACCCACCTGCGCGCCCTGCCGATCACCTATCTCAAATGGGATCACAACCGCGATCTCACCCACGCCGGCGCCCAAGCCAGCTTCCGCGCGCAAGTGCTCGGCACCTATGCCCTGCTGGCCCGCCTGCGCACCGCCTTCCCCGCTGTGGAGATCGAATCCTGCGCAGGCGGTGGTGGGCGGATTGACGCCGGGATCATCGCCCATACCCACCGCTTCTGGGCCAGCGATTGCATCGACGCGATCAGTCGCGTCCGCATCCAGCGCGGCTTCCTCACCTTCATGCCCCCCGAAGTCATGGGCAGCCATGTCGGCGCCTGCCCCGCGCATAGCACCGGCCGGATGCAGTCCATGCCCTTCCGCGCGGGCGTCGCCCTGCCCGGCCATTTCGGCGTCGAGCTAGACCTGCGCCTGCTGTCCGACACAGACACCGCCGAACTCGCCGCCACCATCGCCCGCTACAAAACCTTGCGCGACCGCCTGCACCACGGCGCCGTCTGGCAAGGCGAAGCGGGCGATAGCGTGGTCTGGCAAGCCCATGGCGACGCGCAAAACCTGCTCCTGCTCGTCACCCGCACCGCGCCGACCACCCAGCGCCACATGCCCCACCTGCGCCTGCCCATGCTCAGCCCCACCCAGCACTATCGCATCGCCGCCCAGGGCCAGAGCGAACAGGTGCTGGATGGCGCGTGGATCGCCCGCGCAGGCCTGCCGCTGCCGCCCATGTTGGGGGAGCAGGTCTTGGCATACGAAATCACGCCGATCTGATTGCATCATTTTCGCAAACCATTGCATAGGCGATTGACGGCAATTGCAATCGATTGTTAAATGCCGCCCATACAGCGACACAAGCCGCGCCACGACACGATTCCCGGGGGAGCCAACCTGCCATGACCACCATTAGCCACCCCTCGCCGTGGAGCGCCGAGCATATTGCCGCGATCACGGATTGGCCCCGCAACACCATCCCAGAAATCGCCCCGGCCAGCGTCCAGCCGATCCTGCCCGGCATCGACCTGTGGGATCTGTGGCCGTTGCAAAACGCCGATGGCACCACCACCCGCTTTGATGGCACCAGCCTGTGGTTCGTGCTCTGCGCCCCGGCCCTGCCCGATCCGGAAGAGCGCCACGCCATCGTCCGCATCCGTCTGATGAGCCTCTCTGCCAATGGCGTCTGGGCGGATCATGGCAACACCCTGCCCGACGGCTTCAACCCCGGCAGCCGCGAATGGGCGGGCAGCGCGCTATTTCACCCCGAAACCTCCGAAGTCACCCTGTTCTACACGGTGGCGGGCTACAAAGGCGAAGCCCAATCCTCCTATGCCCAGCGCCTGTTCCAGACACGCGGCAAGCTCGGCGCCGATCTCCTGATCACCGGTTGGAGCGAGGCCAAGGAGAGCTTCACCAGCGACGATCATCACTATATGCTCGTCAACCAACGCGATGGCGCGCCCGGCGCGATCAAGGGCTTCCGCGACCCCGCCCATTTCCGCGACCCCAAAGATGGCGCGACCTACATCGCCTTCACCGGCTCGATCAAAGCCAGCACCAGCACCCACAATGGCTGCATCGGCATCGCCCGCGCCACCGATGCCAGCCTTGAAAGCTGGACCCTGCTCCCCCCCCTCGTCTCTGCCGATGGGCTGAACAACGAACAGGAGCGCCCGGTGCTGATCCACCGCGATGGCCTCTACTACCTGTTCTGGTCTACCCAGCGCAAAGTCTTCGCCCCCAATGGCCCCAGCGGCCCCAATGGCGTCTATGGCATGGTGGCCAGCGATGTGCTCGGCCCATGGGTGCCGCTCAATGGCACCGGACTGGTGGCGGCCAATCCCGAAACCGCGCCGTTTCAGGCCTATAGCTGGTGGATCGATGCCGATCTCGATGTGTGGGGCTTCATTGACTATCCCGGCTGCACGGCGGAAACCAAGCAGGATGACCCGGCATGGCGCCGCGCCACCTTCGGCGGCACACCGGCGCCCACCTTCCGCATCGCGCTGGATGGTGGCAAGGCTTGGGTCCAAGGCTGAGGGGGAGAGACGACATGGCACAGTATGGCTTGATCGAGGCAGGCGGCACCAAATTCGTGCTGGGCGTGGCCGATGAACACGGCAACCTCTCCGCCCGCCACCAGATCCCCACCACCACACCCGAGGAAACCATCGGCGCCAGCCTCACCTGGTTTCAGGCGCAAAACCTGACGCCCGACGCCTTCGGCATCGCCAGCTTCGGCCCGCTCGACCTCAACCGCGCCAGCCCGACATGGGGCCATGTGACCAAGACCCCCAAGCCGCATTGGAACGGCGCGGATCTGGTCGGCCCCTTCGCGCGCGCCTTCGGCTGCCCCATCGGGATCGAGACCGATGTGAATGGCGCCGCCTTGGCCGAATCCCGCTGGGGCGCGGGCAAGGGGCTTGGCTCGCTGCTGTATCTGACTATCGGCACCGGCGTGGGCGGGGGCTTTGTCTCCGATGGCCGCCTGTTGCATGGGCTGTCGCATCCAGAGATGGGCCATATCCGTCTGCCGCGCCACCCAGACGACCTCGATTTCGCGGGCGCCTGCCCCTTCCATGGCGCCTGCCTCGAAGGCCTCGCCGCCGGCCCCTCCATCATCGCGCGCTGGGGCGCCTCGCTGTCTAATCTGCCCGCCGATCATCCCGGCGCGGGCATCATCGCATGGTATCTGGGCCAAGCCATCACCACATTTCAGGCAATCATGGAGCCAGAGCGCATCGTACTGGGCGGCGGCGTAATGGGCACACCGGGCCTGATCGAACGGGTGCGCGCGGTGGCGGCAGCCTCTGGCGCGGGCTATTTCGCGGGCGATCCGGACAAGGTGGTGGTCAGCCCCGGCCTTGGCAGCAATTCGGGCCTCTTGGGCGCGCTGGCGGTGGCGTTGGCCGCTTAGGCCGAAACACGGGCCACCAGTTCGGGCGTCATCACCACGCTGGGCGCATTCTCTCCGTTGATGCGCGCCAGCAGGCGCTCCACCAGATGATCCGCACCCAACGGCAAATTCTGGCTGATCGTGGTGAGCGGCGGCACGGTCTGCTCGCCAATGCTCAAACCGTCATAGCCGATGACCTTCACATCGCCGGGCACCGTCAGGCCATATTCGGCCAGCGCGCGCAAAGTGCTCATCGCGATCACGTCGGAGGCCGCAAAAATCCCTTGCGGCCGCTGGCTGGTCGATCCCAAATAGCGCGCAATGTCGGGATGCGCCGCCTCGGCCACCAGATGCGCGGGCACCACCACCGGCGGCTCCAGCCCGGCCCTCGCCAGCGCCTGCTGGCATCCGGCGAGGCGTTGGCCGATTTCGGGCGCTTTGGGATCGCCAAAAAACGCGATGCGCTCGCAGCCCTGCGCGATGAGGTGGCTGGCCGCCATATCGCCGCCGCTGAGATTGTCCGAACCGACCGAGCAATGCACCTGATCGCGCGCATGCCCGCCCCACACCACCAGAGGGCGATAGCGCGCGGCCACTCGCTCAATCGCCTCGCCCTGATCCGATTGGCCGATCACGATCAGGCCATCCACCCGGCCCGAATTGGCGAACCGCTCCAGCCAGTCGCTATCGGTGGGGATCACGCGGCTGAGCAACAGATCATAGCCCCGCTCGGTAAGCTTGTCCGCCAACAGACCCAGCATCGTGATGAAGAAGGGATCGGACATATGCTGCCCGGTCTCATGCCCCAGCGGGATCAACACGCCGATGGCATTGGTCTTCTGGATACGCAGATTGCGGGCCAGCACATTGGGGCGAAACCCATGCGCATCAGCCAGCGCCTGAACCCGCTCGCGCGTTTTCTTGCTGATCAGATCCGATCCGGCCAGCGCGCGCGATACTGTGCCGGTGGAAACCCCGGCCAGCTCGGCCAATTCCTTGATATTGCGGATCTTGCTCATGCCTTGCCGGGGGTCCTGTTCATGCGGGCCGCACTGTGTTGAGCGCGCTCTTCGCAATTGCAAGATGAATCTGTCGTCATCAAGCAGAGGGCACGATGTCAAAGGCGATATTCAGCCTTTCTCCGCCCGCCGTGGGCTTGGTGCCATGCCACAAGGTGGAGGGAAACAGCACCAGATGCCCCACCTGCGGCGCGATCGTGGCATAGGGCGGCAGATCAAGGCCAAGTTCGGGCGGCGGGGCGCCATAGTGAAAATGGCCAGCGGGCGCGGCCTCATCGGGCACAGCCACATAGAAAGCGCTGCTGATCCAGCCCATCGGATGCGAATGGGTGACATTGAAGCCCCCACCCGCCAGCCGGACCGACCAACTGCCACTGATCATCAACCCTGCGCGCGGGCGGGAGAGCAAAGGATGCGCCGGATCATGCGGCGGCAGCCCGGCCACATAATCCTCAACCGCCGCCATCAGCGCCTCGCGGGCGCGCGCCAAGATCGGTTCATGGCGCAACAGCACGCTGCGGTCGGTCTGCGTCCCCCCGCGCACCGATTGTTCGGGATAGGGCCATTGCGCAATATGCAGCGAACGGAGCAGATCGGCCAAATCCGCCAGCTCCCCCGCGCCCAGCCCGACCGAGGCCGCGCGCACATAGGGCGGGTCGCCATCCAACCACCCGGCCCGCGCATCGCCCAACAGCCGCCAACAGGTCGAAACATAAGGCCACACCTGCCCAGCATTGCGCCCCCGCGTCTCGGGCAGGGCCAGCGCCAAGGCTCGTTCCGGATCGCGCCGGCGCAAGGCCTGCCGAATGCGCGCCATGGTGAGGAAATCATCCTGCCCATCCGCCGTGGCAGCCAGCAGGTGCTCTGTTTCCGCCAGATCGCCGCTCTCGCTGGCGATGAACAGGCGGGCTTGCAGGATACCCCTGGCGGGTCCGACATGCCGCTCGGCCTCGTCCAAAATCGCCCGTGCGCGAGGCCAGTCGCGATGCTGCGCCACGGCGGCGAACCAGCCCAACCACAGGCCCACCACGCCCGGATGCGCCCGCGCCGCCTGCGCATAGCTGGCATCAAACCCCGCCGCATCCCCGCTGACCCAGCGCAAAGCCGCCAGAACCCGGTGCCCCTCCAGCCAATCGGGCGCCCCGGCCAACGCGTGGCTCAACAGATCAACCGCCACACCCACCCGCCCCTCGCTAGCCTCAGCCAGAGCGCGATTGCGCAGGGCATCGCGATTATCGGGCCACAGCCGACAGGCATCGGCAAACAGCGCGGCAGCAGGATGCCCCAGCTCATAGCGCGCCTGCGCATGAAGAAAGGCGATCAACGGATCACTGGGCGCCAAGGCGCGCGCCTGCGCAATGGCAGCTTCGGCCTCGACCATGCGTTGCTGCCCCCGCAAGGCGCGGGCCTGCGCCATCAAGGCGCCCGGATCGTTCATGCCGGGCAATGCTGGCGCAAGACATCGCCATGGCTGGGTGCGCGCGCGGCCTCCGCCGCCATCGCCCCGCGCAATTTGCCCAGCCATTCGCGTGCATCCCCCCCGCGGTGCTCCAGCAAGGGGTCAAGCGCTTGCGGCATATTCCCCTGCCCGATATGCACCGCCAACCAACTGGGCGCGGCAAACAGATCGAGATCGCGCGCGATCAGCCGCCCATGGCGCCGGAAATGCTCGATCTTCAGCGCCAAAGTATCAGGCACCTCCATCGCAGAGACATAGCGCCACAGCTCGCCATCCTGCCGCTGGGTCAGCTTATAGTGCAGGATGATGAAATCGCGGATGCGCTCCATCTCGCCATGGGCGATGCGGTTGAATTCATCGCGCGTGGCCGGATCGAAATCGCGCCCCGGAAACAGGCCGATGATCTTGGAAATATTCGCCTGAATAAGGTGGATCGAGGTGGATTCCAACGGTTCCAGAAAACCCGAGGACAGGCCCACCGCGATCACATTCTTGTTCCAATGCTGGCGCCGCCGCCCCGCCGTAAACCGCAAATGCCGGGGATCTCCCAAAGCCTTGCCATCGAGCCTTTGGCTCAGCAGAGCCGCCGCACGGTCGTCCTCCATAAACTGGCTGCAATAGACATAGCCATTGCCGGTGCGATGTTGCAGCGGGATGCGCCATTGCCAGCCCGCCTCGCGCGCGGTGGAGCGGGTGTAGGGCGTGGGATCGCCCGCCTTTTCGCACGGCATCGCCACTGCGCGATCGCAGGGCAGCCAATGCGACCAGTCATCATAACCGGTCTTGAGCGCCCCCTCGATCAGCAGCCCGCGAAAGCCCGAGCAATCGATGAACAGCTCCGCCTCAAACTGCCGCCCATCCTCCAGCGTCACGCCCCGCACATAGCCGGTCTCGCCATGCAGGCTGACATCAGCGATCTTGCCTTCGATCCGGCGCACACCCCGCGCCTCGGCCTTTTCGCGCAGGAAACGCGCATAAAGCCCGGCATCGAAATGATAGGCATAATCGAAGGTGGAAAGCACACTGCGCGGATCGCCCGAAGGATGGGTAAACTTGCCCGCCTTGGCCAAGGCCCATGCCATGGAGTGATCATCAAGCGGGGCAGTTTCGCCCTGTGCCCGCGCTCTCAGCCAATGCTGATGCAGCGGCACCATGTCGAAATCGCGGCCATAGGGGCCAAATGGATGGAAATAGCGCGAAGCCTCCGCGCCCCAGCCGACAAACTCGATCCCCAGCTTGAAGCTGCCTTGCGTGCGCGCCATGAATTCGCGCTCGTCGATCCCCAGCGTCTGGTTGAACAGGCGGATCGGTGGGATGGTGGCCTCGCCCACGCCTACCGTGCCGATCTCCTCGCTCTCGATCAGCGTAATCTGCGCATCGCGCTGCAAGGCGTTGCTCAGCATCGCCGCGGTCATCCAGCCCGCCGAGCCGCCCCCCACAATCAGGATTTTGCGGATGGTGTGATCTTCGCCCATGGCCCTCGCCCCCTTTGTCAGGCAGGAGTATTCCCCTTACCCGCGCGCATCAACCCAAACAGAAAAGGCGGGCGGAAGAGTTTCCCCTCCGCGCCCGCCCGTCTTCCAAGCCGTTAGGCGCGGATCAGAAGCGATACTTGACCGAAGCCGTGATGGTGCGGCCCAACATCGCGGAATTGTCAAAGATCGCCTGATTGGCCGAAAGGCCGCCCACGCCGCCAGTCGCCTGAAGGCTGCCATTGTTGGCGCGATAGCCCAGCGTGTTGAACAGGTTGTTGACGTTGAGGCCAACTTCCACCGCTTCCACCGGACGCACCTTCACATAGCCATTGGCGAACATCGAGCCGGGCGCCATATATTGCCCGATCGAGAACTCCGACTGGCCCGACAGGCTAACACCCACAGCGGCCACGCCCATGTCATAGCTGGGCGAGATCAGGTAGGTCCACTTCGGCATGGCATAGGGCACCAGATTGGTCTTGGTGTCCTTGCTATCGGTATACACGACATAGCCATTCACCGCGAACTTGCCATAGCGCACATCGCCCGACAGTTCGACACCGGTCGAATGGAAGATCGTGTCGGTGAAGGGGTTCTGACCACGGCTCACCGCCGTAAAGTCATAGTTCGATTCCTTCACCTGCGCCCGGTAGAAGGTAGCCTCCACCCGGTAGCGCGCACCGCCCAGCGTGTTGCTGTGCTTCACGCCCACTTCCTGCTGCGTGACGGTGTTGACCGCCAAGTGATCGCCACCCGCCGTCAGCTTGCCATCGGCGGTGAAGTTGTTGCCGCTATAGAGCATACGGTCGGCGTTGAACCGGCCACCGCTCGATGCGCGAACGAACACATTGGTGGTATCGGTCGCCTTGTAGAGGGCGCCCACCGACCAGCTCGAATAGCCCTTGGTATAGTTCAGACGATCGGCCACCACCGAAGAGGTGTTGTAGGTCGGCACCGTGGCGCTGCCCAGACCATCGGTGATGGTGGTGGTGCCGGTGTAGGTGGTGCCATAGGACGTGCCCTCGCCATGCATCGAATCCTGGCGGAACGAGGCAGAGAGATTCAGACGGCCCAGATCGGCTTCCAGATCCAGATAGGCTGCATCATCGGTATAGGCCACATTGTAGCTGCGCCCGCCGCAGCAGCCGCCCCACTGGTTGTTATAGCCGGTCTGGCCATTGGCCGAGAGCTGCGCACCCGAGGCGGTGAACAGGTCGAGCGGGACCGGGTTGCCATTGCTGTTGAGCGTCTGGATCGCGTTATTGATCCGCCAATCCATCGCCACCGCCTGACGCATGTGGAACCAGCCGGCGCGCGCGTTCAGCTTCTTGCCGCCGCCCAGATCGAACTTGGCCTTCAGCGTCAGATCGCTGGCAAGGCTGCCCACATCCTTCATGTCGACATAGGCTTGCGCGCTATTGCTGATGAAGGCGCCGGTATAGGCCTGCCCGGCCAGCGGACCGGTGGCATATTTGATGGCGGCAATGGTGCGCGCATCGCTGGTGGAATTGACGCTGCCGATGGTGGCGCCGATCAGGCTGCTGGTCGCCGCTTCGCCGGTCCACTGATTGCTGAACGAACCGCTCATGTCGGTCCAGCGGGCTTTTTCGTCGATCGAGAAGATCGGGCTGAACTCATAGTGGAATTCGCCGCCCAGCGTGGTGGCCACCGGATGAATGCCCTGCATCTGGGCATTGCTCACCGTGCCGTCGCTGTTCAGCACCTTGAAGGTCTGGTTGTAGATGCCGGTCGAGGAATATTGGCGCGCATCCACACCGGGGAGCTGGCTGAAGCCCGTGATCTTGTTGCCCGACAGATTGGCCAGAGCGGGCATCGAGGTGAAGGTCGGCTCCTGATCGTCAAGGCGCTTGAAGTTCAGGCGGATATAGCCCTTGCCGTCGGCGATCTCCTTGGTGATGTTGCCCTTGATCTGATAACCCTTGCTAGCGGTATAGCCGATGTGGGTCGGGCCATTGCCATTCACCACATAGCCGCCGACATGGTAGGTCACTGTATCCGAGGCGTGGCCGCCGTAATCGAAATCAAGGCGGAATTCGCGATAGTTGAGCGCGGTGGACAGGCCGACCGAGCCACCCTCTTCCTTGCCCGTCTTCGACACATAGTTGATCACCGCGCCCGGCGCCTGGCTGGCGAAGGTCGAAGAAGAACCGCCGCGAACCGCTTCCACGCGATCCACGTTGTTGTCAAAGCGGACCCAATAGTCGTTATTGCCAAACTGCATGTCGCCAAACAGCACAACAGGCAGGCCATCTTCCTGCAGGCCGACATATTCCGAACCACCGGTGGACACGGGAATACCGCGCACGCCGATGTTGGCGTTGCCGCCGGGGCCAGCGGTATCCTGCACGTTCAGGCCGGGGATCGCGCGCAGCACTTCTGCCTGCGAACGCGGCGTGAAATTGGCGATGGCTTCCTGGCTGATCTGCGAGACCGAGATCGAGCTGTTGCGTGCCGTTTTGCCAGAGCTGGCCGCAGTCACGACGATGGCGTCATCGGCTTTGGCAGGCGCGGGCGCCTGCTCGTCGGCGAAAGCTGGCGCGGCAAGCGTGGCCAGCCCCAGCGCGGCAAACGACACGTAAGACTTGAGAACGAACGTCTTCATCAGGTCCTCCCCCTAGAGGTATGGTGATCGCCCTCGCTCATGCTCGGGTCGATGCGGTGTCATGCTCATGACGCAAAAGACAATCGATTGCAATATGGTTTATGCAAAGGATTGCACCACTCTCTCATGCCAGTTCGGATTAGCAAAACCTGTGGCATCCGCGCCACAGGCACCGCAAAGGGGGCTATCCCTGCCCCACGCCTTCCACTTGACTGCGCAAAGCCGCCAGAATCGCGGGATTCACAGGCTTTCCCGCCGCAACCGCCCGTGCCAGAGCGTCGATCATATCCAACGCGCGCGCCAAACGCGCCTCGCTTGCCTGCTCTGGCGCGTTGCCCCCTTCGGGCACTGCGCAAACATTGGCTTTCCCGCAAGCGTTGCAGCGCGCGATCATCGCCTGTGCCTCATCCAGTGTGCGCTCGGACTGGCGGCGCTGGATGATCTCGCGCTCCAATTCATCCTTCAACTCATCGAAGGCCAGCACACGCATGGTCGCCCGCTCGTCCAACGCAGCATTCACCTGCCGTAAGCTCTCACTAGACCGCAGCTTGGCAAGCTGCGTCTCGATTCGCGCGCGCAACACATCAAAATCGATCGGCTTGGTCACATAATCATCCGCCCCGGCGTCCAGCGCCTCAACCACGGCGGCGCTTTCCGCGCGGGCGGTAAGCATGATCACGGGAATGCTGGCAATCTGCCAATCCTGCCGCATCAGGCGCAACACCTCGATACCGTTCATCGCGGGCATCATGTAATCCAGCAAGACCAGATCAGGCTTGCGATTGCGGATGAAATCCAGCGCCTGCTGGCCCGATTCGGCCTGATGCAGATCATAGCCGAAAGGTTCGAGCCGCCGACAGACCAGCTGGCGGTTGCCCTCGACATCGTCGACCACCAGAATGACCGAGCGACGCATACGACCGACGGGTGCGCTCATCGACTCTCTCCGTTCAGAGGGCAAAACATGGGTTCAGGCCGCATCCAGAACCTCGCTGATGCTGGATAACAGGCAACGAGGGCTAAGCCCGGCCTTCAGGATCACCGCCCTTGTGCAGCCCTCCAGCGCCGCGCGCTCCTCCGCGCGCAAGGACCGCCCGGTAACAACCATCACCGGTGGGCGCTGATCCAGCGGCAGATCGGCAATGGCCCGGATCAGGCCAAAGCCATCACCATCGGGCATGCCCAGATCGGTGATCACCAGCGCATAGGGCTGGGATGCGATCATGTCGGCTGCCTGCGCGCCATTGCATGCACGATCAACGACGAAACCGGCCTGAAGCAAACCCTTCTCATAGAGCCGCGCGGTGGCCTCATCATCCTCGGCCAGCAGGATCGTTCCGCTGCGGCGCGTGGCATAGAGCATCAGGATAGCTTCCAGTTCATCGCCCTTGATCGGCTTAACCAGATGTTCGCTCGCCCCCTTGGCCAAACTCACCCGCTTTCGATCATCCACGCTGACGATGATGGTGGGGATCGTGCGCGTAATCGGATCCGCCGCCAGCGCATCTAGCACTGACCAGCCATCCATCCGCGGCAACGCCAGATCCAGCAGGATGATGTCGGGCCGCACCTGTCGCGCCAGATCCAGCCCCGCCTCGCCATGATGCGCCACCAGTGCGTCATAGCCATCGCGATCCAGCATCCGGCGCAACAATTCCACACTGCTCGGCTCATCATCGACAATCATGGCCAAAGGGCGCGCGCGGTGCTGGGCGGCGGGGGCAACCGGCATAGCCAATGGCGCCGAGGCGGGCGCATGATCGGGCGCCAGATCGCGCGGCACACGCAGGGTGAAGACCGACCCCAGCCCCACATCGCTGGTCACGCTGATCGTGCCGCCCATCATCCGGGCAAAACGATCCACCAGTGCCAGCCCCAGCCCGGTGCCGCCGTAATGGCGCGTGGTGGAGGCATCGCTCTGGGTGAAAGGCTGGAACAGCCGGGCAATCTCATCCTCGCCCATGCCGATGCCCGTATCCGATACCGCCAGCACCAGGTCATCGCCCTCAATCCGCGCCTGCACCGCCACAAAGCCAGCCTTGGTAAACTTGCAGGCATTGCTACCCAAATTGAGCAAACACTGGCGCAACTTGGTAGCATCGCCCAGCATGGTGCCAATCTCCGGCTCGATGGTGAAGGTGAGCATGTTATCTTGGCGCGCCGCCAGTGGGATCAGCAGGGCCTCGACCTCGGCCAGCACCTTGCGCAGATCAAAACTGTGCAGATCCAGCTCCATCTTGCCCGCCTCGATCTTGGAGAGGTCAAGCAGGCTGTTGATCAATTCGAGCAATTGCAGCGAGGAAGAGCAGATCCAGCCCACATCTTCCTGACTGCGGCGCAGACCGGCGCGTTCCAGATCCTCACGCAGCACTTCGGCATAGCCGATGATCGCATTGAGTGGCGTGCGCAATTCATGGCTCATGTTGGCGAGGAATTCCGATTTGGCCACATTGGCCGCCTCCGCCGCATCACGCGCGCCAGACAGTTCCGCCATGGTGGCGGAAAGGCGAGCGTTTTGCCCCTCGATCTGATCGAGCATGGCGTTGAAATTGTCGATGATCGGGGCAAAATCGGGGTCGCTGGCCCGTTCCACCCGCGCGGCCAGATCACCCGAGGCGCGCACCCCCTGCATCGCCGCCTGCAAACCATGCAGCGAACGAAAGACCATCCGCCACATCTGCGTTGCCAAAGCAATGGCCAGCGCCATACTCACCGAGAAAACCAACACGGCCACAGGCAAAGTATCCGCAACGATCGCCCCGAGGCTGCGATAGCGATAGCCCAGCACCAGCGTTCCCACCACGCGATGGTTGGCCTCAATCGGCAAGCGATAGGTGCCAAAACTACCAAAGTCGCCAAAGACCCGATCTGTTCTGGTATCGGCGCCCGCGCGCAAAGCTTCGGCTTGTTCTGCCGGGGTCATCTCTGGGCTGAGATAATCGACAACATGCTGATTGCCGCTGGCATCACCATCCAGCCACAACAAATCTTGCACACCGCGCACAGATTGCAGAACCGCCACAGCCGCATTGCGATCATGCAGCGCGGCCCCCAGCCCCAGATCACTGGCCAAAATCTCGGCAACTTGCCGGAAATGCTGATTAACGGCCTGCCTCTCGTGCACATTCTGCACCAAGACCAACCCGAGCGCCGAAACCAGCAACGCAAAAACCGTCACCACCAGGCTCAGCGCGGTCAGCTTGGTGCGAAAGGGCGCTTGGTTCAGCACGCGGGTGATCAAGCGCGCGATCATGAGGGGTTAGGTCCGGTTTGCGGTTGTGTCATGATTATGCCCGTGGCCATCTGCGGGCCTCCCTGCCCGCATGTTTATGCCTGCCGGTTTAACGGCGCGTGGTTAACCTTTCAGGCCGCGCCGCGCTCCGCAATGTCCCGCATTTTGCCAATATGACTGAACAATTCGGTCTCGGGCATCGGGCGAGCCAAGTAGTATCCCTGAATCGTATGGCACCCGGCAAGGCGCAGCAGATCAAGCTGCGCCCGCTCTTCCACGCCTTCGGCCACCACCTCAAAGCCCAGTTCGCGCGCCATGCCAATGATGCTGGCGGCAACCACCTGCTGGCGGCGATCGGCGGTAATATGCTCAACCAGCGAACGATCCAGCTTGAGCCGATCCATTGGCAGGCTCATCAATTGCGCAAGATTGGAATAGCCCGTGCCAAAATCATCCAGCGCCACGCTCACGCCATCGCGGCGCAGCCCATTGATGCGCTCCAGCGAGAAAGCCTCGTTATGCATGATCGCCGCCTCGGTAATCTCGATTTCCAGCAAATGCGGCGGCAGGCCAAAGCGGGTGAGGCAAGCGCGCAGCATCGGGATCAACTCGATGCGGTAAAGTTGCTTGGGGCTGACATTGATGGACATGCGCAAGGGGCGCCCGGTGGCATTCCAGCATGCGGCGGTGCGAATGGCCTCCATCATCACCCAATCGCCAATATCATCGATCAACCCATGGGTTTCGGCGAAAGGAATGAAATCGCCTGGATAGACCAGCCCACGCGTGGGATGGTTCCAGCGGATCAACGCCTCGACCGTTTCCACCTTGCCGCTCTCGATCGACCATTGCGGCTGGTAATGCAGGCAGAACTCGCCGCGCTCCAACGCATTGCGCAGATCCATTTCCTTTTCCAGCAATTCATCCGCCGCGCGGCGCATCACCGGCGAATAGAACATATAGCCCCCCAGCCCTTCCGCCCGCGAGCGCGCCCGCGCCGAATCCGCAGCCGCCAGCAACAGGTCGAACTTGTCCTCCTCCACCCCGGCCACAGCCACGCCAATCGAGGATTTTACCCGCAGCGATTGCGAGCCGATATGCAGCGCCTCGCCCATCACCCGTTGCAACCGCTGGATAAAGCGCTCCAGATCCTCACGGCTGCGCTCACCGGGCAAAAACGCGGCATATTCATCGCCGCCAAGTCGCCCCAAGAGCACCTCATGCCCCGCTGGTGGCTTCGCCCCCTCATTCAAGGTGGAAATCATCAACCGCAGCCGATCCGCCAAGGCGCACAGCAATTGATCGCCCCCGGCATGGCCCAAGCTTTCATTCACCTGGCGCAGAGCATTGACCCCAATCACCAGCAATGCCCCACGCGGCGGCGACACCGCCAGTTGATCTTGCACCGCCATCTTGAACGACGTGGAATTGAGCAGATCAGTCATCGGATCATGGCGCGCCGCCCATTCAAGCATGGCGATCGTGGCCTGTACCCGCGGCACAAGCCGATCCCACGCCTGCCCCACCGGGCGCAGAACCCCACTATCAATCACCACATTATCCACCACAGTGCCGTCATTGGTGAGACCATCAAGCGCCTGGCAAAGCCTGTCGCGATCCCGCCGAAACCGCTGGAACAACCCTATCCCGATAATCACCAATCCCAGCCCAACGATCAGCGCCAGACCAGAACCAAGGCTCACATCGGGAGAAATAGGAATGTCGATTGCCATCTCACAGCCATGCCCAGCCCGCATGATAGCAAGGGCCCGTTAGCTGCCAAGCCTAGCCCACACAGGCTTAATCTCCAGTCAGGCCGCCGTTAAGTGGAAGCCCATGGTGAATTGCAGTTGTACCGTTTTTCTGGACAGGGTGATAAGCTCATGACCAGCCCCCCGAAAGTTCCCTCATTCTAGGTCGTAGACTCATAAACACGCAGCCACAGGCGCATTGATGCGAGTTGGACCATGGCCAAGAAGTTCTCCGCCAGCCTGTCGTACCGGGTTGCGACGCGTCGGAAGTGCTTGAGCTTGGAGAAGAAGCGCTCGATCAGGTTCCGCTCTCGATAGAGCCACGTGCTGAAGTACGGCATCGACCGTCGGTTCACCTTGGGCGGGATATTGGCGAACGCGCCCCTCTCACGGAGCGACGCCCGGACGCGGTCGGCATCGTATGCCTTGTCGGCCAGCACTATTGTTCCGGCGCCGACATGATCAAGCAGATCGTCAGCCACTTGCCCGTCATGGCTTTGCCCGGCGGTCAGGCTCAACCGGATCGGGAGGCCTTGCCCGTCGACGACCGCGTGGATTTTGGTCGTGAGGCCACCTCGGGAACAACCGAGACAATGATCTCGATCCCCCTTTTTGCGGTCGCGGCCTGCTGGTGGGCGCGAACGGAGGTGCTGTCTATCATCTGGATGTCGCCGTCGTGTGCGGCGGTGATGGCGTCCATCATCCGGTCCCACACGCCTGCCTTTCGCCATCGGGTAAAGCGGTTGTAGCAGGTCGTGCGCGGCCCATAGCGTTCCGGCAAATCGCGCCACGGCGCACCGGATCGAAGCACCCAGAAAATACCGTTCAGCACGCGGCGATCATCAACGCGTGGCACGCCTCTGGGTTTGTTGGGCAGCAGCGGTTCGATCACGCGCCACTCGAAGTCGGTCAGATCATATCGGCTCATGCCGACTCTGAATCAGAGTTGCTCGGCAAATGAAAGTGCCCAGCCTCTATGCATCGTCGGTGGCGTAGCGGATCAATCGCTCACACGCTGCCTCGTCTACATCATCTGGCGCATCCAGATCGTCGAGAAAATCACGCGCGATGAAGCCCTCCAGAAAATAAGCATAGCTCTGCCCATCTTGGACAATCGGGCCCGTTGTGTCCGGCGTCGCGTTCGACAGAAGCGCATTCGCGTCTCCACCCCAAGGCTCGGCCACGTAAATGGTATCCTCATCCGACCAATCGCGTCGACCGCGCAGCAACTCTCGCAACTTCATGCCAACCCCCATCGTCCGCATCCTTATGAATGCGACGATGCTTCGAGTGCCAGCAGATTTATGGGTTCACGGCCTAGGGCGTAGACTCATTACGCGGCGCACCAGATGCGGGTGCAAACGAGTTTGACGGCAGCCATGAAATTGGCGGGGTCCTTGTCATAACGGGTAGCGATCCCACGGAACTGCTTGATCCGATTGAAGACGCGTTCGACAAGATTGCGCTGGCGGTAAAGCCAGGGCGAGAAGCCGAAGCGTTGCTTGCGGTTGAAGCGATTGGGAATGTTGGCCCAGATGCCCTTTGCCACAGCGGCTTCTCGGATAGCGCTGCTGTCATAGCCCTTATCGCCTAGCAGTGTGGCGCCGTCGGGGATGTCGGCGATCAACGCTTCGGCCTCTCAGGCATCGTGGACTTGACCGCCGGTCAATCGCAGGCCGACAGGACGTCCCTCAGCGTCGACAAGAGCATGGAGCTTGTTGGTAAGGCCACCCCTGGGCTCGGTGCTCGCCCATGCCATGATCGGATGATCCCCTTTTTTAGCGGTCGCACCATGCTGGTGGACGCGCACGCAAGTGGAATCGATCATCACCAACTCGCCGTTGAATCCCGCAGAAGCGGCCGCCAGAAGCCTGTCCCAGACCCCGGCTTTGCGCCAGCGCACGAACCGGTTGTAGCAGGTGGTGGACGACCCATAACGCTCGAGAACTTCCGCCCAAGGCAAGCCCGAGCGGAACCGCCAGAGAATGCCGTTCAACACCCGTCGATCATCCACCTGGGGCACGCCGCGCGACTTGTTGGGAAGCAGGGGCACGATGATTGCCCATTCCTTGTCCGTCAGTTCGTAACGCCGCCGCGCCATCAGCACCCTCCATCTCAGACGGGTGCAGAATCACGCAATACCAGCAAACTCAACATGATTTATGAGTTTACGCCCTAGGCGGCGTGGACAAATTTGAGCCAGTGCGAGATGGACCATTCCGAGGAAGCTGTTGGCAAGCTGGTCGTATCGGGTGGCGTTGGCGCGGTTGATTTTGAGCTGTCCGAACATGCGCTCGATGCGATTGCGCTGTTTGTAGAGTGCCCGGTCGTGTTCGATCTTCACGCGGCGGTTTGATTTGCCGGTGATGACAGCCTCGATTTTCCGCTCGGCGAGGTCGGCACAGATGGCATCGGCGTCGTAGCCCTTGTCGGCAAGCAGGGCGTCGGTCGTGCGCTCGGGCAGACCTATGAGCGCGTCATATGCTTTGCAGTCTGCTGCTTCCCCGACCGTCAGGTGGAAAGCGAGCGGTCGTCCGAGGGCATCAGCCAGGCGGTGAAGTTTACTGGCCTTGTAACGGATTTGTGCCGGTCACCAGTCTCCCTATGCCACCTTGGCTTCGAATGCGAGTGGGCTGATGCCACCCAAGTATGAATGGCGCCTACGTGGGTTGTAAAAGCCGTTGATGTACTGGAAGATGGCGGTCTCTGCCTGGCGCCTGGTTGACCAAGTCTGGCGCCAGAACACTTCGGCCTTCAGGCTTTTGAAAAAGGTTTCAACTGAGGAGGACCCGGTTTTCCGGACAGGATGCTAAGCTAATCCCGACCTGAAGGACTGGTGCGGGAATGAAGACGACGAGGAAGCGCTACAGCGCTGATTTCAAGGCGCAGGTTGCGCTGGAAGCGATCCGTGGCGACCTGACGCTGGCGGAGCTGGCAGCCAAGCATGGCGTGCACCACACGATGATCGCGTCCTGGAAACGGCAAGCGATCGACGGGATGGCGGGCGACGTTC
>Ga0302262_10000227_pt1 | contig 23699 bp, 21 predicted proteins | sample II_Fen_E3_4_FD_194557 | JGI IMG/M metagenome (GOLD analysis project Ga0302262, IMG submission 194557) | Peat permafrost microbial communities from Stordalen Mire near Abisko, Sweden - II_Fen_E3_4 | ecosystem: Environmental > Terrestrial > Soil > Wetlands > Permafrost | place: Sweden: Abisko...
TCTTCGGCACCGAGAGCGCCGCGCCGATCGACTACGACATCCAGCCCAACACCATGCGGTCCGGCGCCTACGCGAGCATCCAGAGCCAGGCGACGGCACCGGTGTATCACCTGGCCGGCTCGGTCAATATCTGCCAGACCATCAGCATCCTCTGGCTGATCAAGATCAAGCTGTGTGGCAACAGCCAGTTCCCCGGCGGCTACGGCGATGGCGCCGTTCCGGTCCATTCTGCCGCCGGCTACGCGGATACGGGTGCTCACGCGAACACGCAAGATGGCAGCGCGAAGTATGTATTCCGGGCCTACGAGCAGACCCCGCTGTATCCCGTCGATCACCGCGGCGCGCTGGGTCCGCTGGTCAACGCGGGCAGCCTGCGGCTCGGCGTCGGGAAGGTCGCGGACTGCCCCAACATGCCCGCCGTGTCGGCCAGCATCCCCGACGCGTCGATCATCTATGACGACGGCGACGGCGCGTTCACCGATGAGTCATCGCCCCTGAACATGCTCATCGTGTGCGGCCAGGACATGTGGAACGGCTCGCAACCGCTGTACGCGAGCTGCCTCGCGACCGCGGGGTGCTGCACGGCGTTCTCGAACGGCGACGCCGGTGGCTGCAGCTGCGGCGAGACGATCTGCAAGCAGGCGCAGATCGCGCGCCGCAGCTACTACACCGGAACCGACTGCACTGGCACCGAGTACGCCGAGGCGCTATCGCTGACCGACTACGTCTCGTACAATGGCCTCGGGATGGATGGCGAGACCACGAGATCGGTCACGGTGCGCTCGGCCCGATCCTGGCCCGACGGTCGCTGCCAGCAGCTGATGACCACGACCTGCTACGGCAAGATGAACAACTGCTGTGACAGCGCGCCATCGTCCAAGACACTCGCGGCCGCACGCGTGGTGTACCGCCCTGCCGCCGGGCCGACGCCCCCGGCCGGCAGCGGCACCGACGTGACGGTCTCGACGGTCAACCACCCGAATCTTCTATGCCCGTGAGTCCGCCGGCTCACCCGATCCCGTCGAGATGCTCGCGAATCGCGACAGCGACGATGATCGCGGATCGCGCCCCGCGTTGCGGCCGTTCCTGCATGCCTGGCTGTATGCGGCGACCACGCCCGCGGTGCCCGGCCACCTTGACAGGGTGAGCGGATCGCCCGCGGCCCGCGCTGCCGCGCAGCGGCCGTGATCGGACCTGGGCCTTCGTCGAACACGACGCTCGCGCCCGCCCGCGGCCGCGCGCCGGTGGCTGGCGCTAGCGAACCACGCCCGCGGCCAGGTCCTGCGTCCTGGCGGTTTGCAGAAACGCGCGGGTCTCCGCCACGACGCGGACCGCGAGCGCGTCGTCGCGCACCGCGGCCGAACCGGGCTGCGGATGGCCGCCATCATCGAGGTACGCGCCGTTCGGGATCAGACCTGAATCATCCTTCAGAAGCCGCGCCGCGACCCGCGCCGCGCGCCTGGGTGTGCTCCAGCCCTTCTTGAACCGCGCCATGACCGGCATGAGGTAATGCCAGGCGACGAACATCAGCGCGCTCTTCACCTCGCCGTGCGCCAGGCCGGTGCCCGGCACCAGGCCCGGATCGAAGGCGAAGAACCGGACGCGCTCGGCCGGCAGCTCGCGCGCGAGGCCGCGCGCCGTGACGATGTTGCAGAGCTTCGACGTCGCGTATGCATCCAGCCCCGGCACCGTCGAGCCGCCCGGAGCCCATCGGCCGTGCGCGCAGTCGGCGACCGACAGAAACCGGGCTCCGCGAAACCCGAACGACGCCGCGCCTGGAGCGTCCGGATCCTCGGTCTGGGATCCGAGAAACACCACGGCGGCGCCCGGCGCCAGCGCGGGGACCAGCGCATCGGTCAGCGCGAACGCGGCGAGATGGTTGACCGTGTAGGTCAGGTCGAGACCTTGCGCGTTCTTGCTCGGACGGCGGTGCTGCATGCCCGCGTTGTTGAGGAGCCCGACCAGCCGCAGTCCGTCTTGCCCGGCGCGCGCGATGATCTCCTGCGCGGCCCGCGCGACCGCGGCGAGATCGGCGAAGTCGGCCACGACCACCACGGCGCGGCCGCCGGCCCGGGCGATGTCGCCGGCCAGCGCGTCGAGCTTGGCGCGGTCGCGCGCGACCAGGAACACCGTCGCGTCAGGCGTCGCGAGGGCGCGCGCCATGCTGCGGCCCATCCCCGAGGTCGGCCCGGTGACGACGAACGCGTTGCGATCCGAAGGATTCTTCATATTCTTCACCATATGTCCCGACCCTCGACCGGTCCATTCGCATCCCCGGCGGCGAAGGCCGCGACGCGAACCCTGCGAAAACAGCCCCTGCAGCGCCGCGCGAAGGCCACGATCGAAGCGATCCAGGAGGCCGCGCTTCAGGTTCTGCGCGACGTCGGATACGAGCGGATGACCACCACGCGGGTCGCCGAGCGCGCCGGGGTGTCGGTGGGCACCCTCTACCAGTACTACACGGACAAGGAGGCCCTCGCGCGCGCTCTCGTGGTCGCCTACGTGCTGCGCGCCGAGCGAGCCATGAAGGCCGTGCTCGAGGAGGACACCGACTTGCACACGCTGGCGCGCCACTTCGTCCGCCGGTTCATCGCGTTCAAGCTCCAGCTCGACCACGACGAGGCGCTGCACACCACCTTCCTGTCAGGCGCCGGGCGCGAGATCGTGAACGCAGCCACCGCGTCGGTCGTCGCCACGCTCGCGCAGCGCATCCGGGCGAGCCGGCCGCACTGGACGTCCGCGCGCGTCACCGAGGTGGCCAACATGTGGACCACGCTGGTGCTGGGCACGACGACGTCCATGCTGGAGCGCCAGCCCGACTTCGTCGCCGAACCGTGGTTCGCGGAGACGCTCGAGCAGGCGGTGATCGCGCTGTTGCCAGCCGGCACCCGCCCGGCGGTCGATTGACGCGTGCCCGCCGCGACACCGCGACCGCGCCATCGCGACGACCCGATCAAGCGGCGTCGACACGCCCGAGAAAGTCGAGGACCGCCTTGGCCAGCTGCTCGGGCGCCTCCATGGCCGCGTAGTGTCCGACGCCCTCGAGGACGGCGGCGCTGACCTTGGTCCTCGCGGCCTGGGTCATGGTGTTGACGGTGAACGAACCGCCGCCCGCGCCGACCGCGAGCACCGGCACGGTCAGCCCGGGCGCTTCGGCGAGCGCATTGATCTCGGCGGCTTCCTTCAGCATCGACTGGTAGAGGCCGATTGCGCCGCGCCAGCCGTCGGGCCGCGCATAGCTGCGGACGAACTCGTCGATATCACCTTCTGCGATGGCACCTGGAGTCGCGGTCATGGCGGGGAATGCGAACTGCCCCAGGAACTCGCGCTCGCGGCCGGCGAGCAGCAGCGCCGGGATGCCGGGTGCGGCCAGAACACCGATGTGCCAGGCGCCCCCGTGGGTGACATCCGCCAGCATCTCGAGGCCGAATCCGGCCAGGCCCATCTCGATCGCGGTGAAGCTGCGTACGTCCCCGGGGTGTGCGGTCGCGAGTCGGAACACGGCCGCTCCGCTGATGTCCTGTCCTGTGACGTGGACCGGGCCAACGCCGAGCTGTTCGATCAGCTGGTGCAGGTCTTCGGCCGAGGTCGCGCTGCCGTAGTCGCCCGGCCCGTTCGCCGAGTCGCCGAAGCCACGGAGATCGACCGCGAACACCCGGTGGCTCGCGGCGAGCAGCGGGATGAGCTTCCGAAACGTCCACCAGGTCTCGGGAAACCCGTGGACCAGCAGGATCGGGGAGCCGGCGGCGCCCGCGGCCACGTAGTGCAACTCGGTTCCGTTCACCTGCACGCGGTGATGGGTGATCCCTGCGATGGTTTTACCTACTGGACTGATCTTCATTGGGTTTCTCCGATTTCGACAACTTTGTTGTCGAACTATAGATAGACACCCTGGTTGTCGTTGTCCAGTCACTGCGGGAAACTTTTCCGATGCCCCGCCCTGGCGCCGACCTCGCCCTGCTCTTGCTCGGAGGATTCCGCTCACTTGTGGACGCAGCGACGGCGGAGCTCGCCGCCCGGGGCCACGACGACGTGCGTCCGGTGCACGACTTCGCCATGCGAGCCATCGCGGCGGGCGCCGACAACGCGTCGGAGCTGGGTCGCCGCCTGGCGGTCTCCAAGCAAGCAGCCGCGAAGACGATCGCCGTACTGCAGGACCGCGGATACGTCACGCGCGACGCGGACCCGCGCGACGCGCGCCGCAAACGCCTCGAAGTCACCGCGCTCGGCGCGAGCGTGCTGCAACAAGGCGAAGCGATCTTCGACGAGCTGCGCGACCGCTGGGCGCGACAGATCGGCGCTGGCCAGCTCGAGATCCTCGAGAACCACCTGTCCGCGCTGATCGGCGCGGGGCCCGCGCACCTCGAGGATACGCCGGGCTGGATGAGCCGAGGACTTGGCGAGTAAGGAGCCGCCTGGCCGATCAGTTCGCTTCGGCGTTGGCCTTGGCCGGCTCGCACGCGATGTCGATCGCGCCGTCCTTGAGGTCGACCCGCGCGGTGCCTCCGTCCACCAGCTTGCCGAACAGGATCTCGTTGGCGAGCGGGCCCTTCAGCGTGGTCTGGACCAGCCGGCCCATCGGCCGGGCGCCCATCGCCTTGTCGTAGCCATGGGTGACGAACCAGTCGATCGCCGCCGGGCTGACCTCGAGCTGCACCTTCTTCTCGGCGAGCTGGCCGTCGAGCTCGTCGAGGAACTTGCGCGCGACCTTGCGGATCACCTCGACCGGCAGCGCGTCGAAGAACACGGTGGCGTCGAGCCGGTTGCGGAACTCGGGGGTGAACACCCGCTCGAGCGCCTTCTTGCCATCCTTGGAGTCGGCGATCGAGTCGCCAAAGCCGATCTTGCCCAGCGCCATCTCGCGGCTGCCCGCGTTGCTGCTCATGATCAGGATCACGTTGCGGAAGTCGCTCTTGCGGCCGTTGTTGTCGGTCAGGGTCGCGTTGTCCATCACCTGGAGCAGGATGTTGTAGATGTCGGGGTGCGCCTTCTCGATCTCGTCGAGCAGCACGACCGAGTAGGGGTGCTTGTTGATCGCGTCGGTCAGCTGACCGCCTTGATCGAAGCCGACGTAGCCCGGCGGCGCGCCGATCAGCCGCGACACCGTGTGCTTCTCCATGTACTCGGACATGTCGTAGCGCAGGAACTCGATGCCCATCACGGCGGCGAGCTGCTTGGCGAGCTCGGTCTTGCCGACGCCGGTCGGGCCCGCGAACAGAAAGCACCCGGTCGGCTTGTTGGGGCTCGATAGCCCGGCGCGCGACAGCTTGATCACCGTCGCGAGCTGGTCGATCGCCTTGTCCTGGCCGAAGATCAGCTGCTTGAGCTCGGTGTCGATCGCGCCGAGCTTCTTCTTGTCCTGGGTCGACACCGAGCGCGTCGGGATCCGGGCGATCTTGGCGACGATCTCCTCGATCTGCTGCGGCCGGATCAGATCGGGGCGCTGGTCTTCCGGCATCAGGCGGGCGCGGGCGCCGGCCTCGTCGAGCACGTCGATCGCCTTGTCGGGCAGGTGCGAATCGCTGATGTGGCGCGCCGACAGCTCGACCGCGGCCTCGATCGCCGGATCGCTGTACTTGATGTTGTGGTGCTCCTCGTAGCGGCTCCGCAGGCCCTTCAGGATCTCGATCGCCTCGGGCACCGTCGGCTCGCCGACGTCGATCCGCTGGAACCGGCGGGCCAGGGCGCGGTCGCGCTCGAACGCCTGGCGGTAGTCCTTGAACGTGGTCGAGCCGATGCAGCGCAGCTCGCCGTTGGCCAGCGGCGGCTTCAGGATATTGGCGGCGTCCATCGTGCCGCCGCTGGTGGCGCCGGCGCCGATGATGTTGTGGATCTCGTCGATGAACAGGATCGCCTTGGGGTCGGCGATCAGCACCTTCATCACGGCCTTGAGCCGCTCCTCGAAGTCGCCGCGGTAGCGCGTGCCGGCGAGCACCGCGGTCATGTCGAGCGAGTAGACCGTGGCGTCGGCCAGCGGGCCCGGGACCTTGCCCTCGATGATGCGCAGCGCGAGGCCCTCGGCCAGCGCGGTCTTGCCGACGCCGGGCTCGCCGATGAGCAGCGGGTTGTTCTTGCGGCGGCGCGACAGCACCTGGATGATGCGCTCGAGCTCGTTGGCGCGCCCGATCAGCGGATCGATCTTGCCGTCGCGCGCGCGCTGGGTGAGATCGATGCAGAAGCTCTCGAGCGGGTTGGCCACCTTGGCATCCTCGGATCCATCGTCCTCGACGCCGGTCGCCCGCCGTGGGACCACGGGCCCGCCCGACGCGACCTTGGAGACGCCGTGCGAGATGTAGTTGATGACATCGAACCGCGACACGCCCTGCTTCTCGAGCAGGTACACCGCGTGCGAGTCGCGCTCGCGGAACATCGACGCCAGCACGTTGCCGGTCGTCATCTGCTGGCGGCCGGCGGCCTGCACGTGCGTCGCCGCGCGCTGCAGCACGCGCTGGAACGCGAGCGTGTGATCGGGGCCGCTCTCCTCGCCCTCGGGCAGCTCGTCGACCTGCTCGTCGAGGAAGCGCTCGAGATCGGCGCGGAGCTTGTCGATATCGCCGCCGCACTTGACGACGATATCGGCGCCGCTGGGGTCGTCGAGGATCGAGAGCAGCAGGTGCTCGAGCGTCAGGTACTCGTGGCGGCGACCGCGCACGTCGTCGACGGCGCGTTGCAGGGTGGCTTGGAGCTCGGGAGAAAGCATGGCTACCTCTTCCGCGGTTCGTCGTGGCGGTCGTTACTCGGTCGGTTCGATCGAGAGCTGGAGCGGGAACTGCTGAGCCTTGGCGAGGTGCGTCGTCTTGGTCACCTTGGTCTCGGCGACCTCATAGGTGTACACCCCGGCGACGCCGACGCCGTTGTTGTGGACGTGGCTCATGATCGCCACGGCGTCGCTCTCGCTCTTGTGAAACACGGTCTGCAGCACCCAGACGACGAACTCGCGGGTCGTGTAGTCGTCGTTGTGCAGCAGCACCTTGTACATGGGGGGCTTCTTGGTGCGCGTCCGTTCGTCGAGCACCAACCCCGTCTGGCGTTCGCCGTCCCGCTTGGGCGGCGCCGGGGGGTTCTTGTCATCTGCCAGCCGGATCACCATGCCTCCAATGATACGAGAGCTTGCGGCTCTGTGTAACGCCGCGATGCGCTGGTTGCAGCCCACGATTTCGGGCAGGTTTCGCAGGGTTCGCACCTCCAGCACGATCACAGCCTAGCGTGGATGACCGGCGCGCCCAGTCCGCAACTTGTCGCGGCAGCCGGCCGGGGCGCAGGCCGTGGTGCCAGGCCCCTGGTGCCCGCCCCCGGTGCCCGGCCCCGATGATAGATCCCACCCGCGATCGCAAGTAGAGTGCGCCGATGCCCGTCGCTGACACCACCACGAAGTGGACCGAGGAGCTGTTCGCGTCCTCGATCGTCCCCACGCTCGTCGATTACATCAAGATCCCGAACAAGTCGGCGATGTTCGATCCCGACTGGCGCGCGCACGGTCACATGGACAAGGCGACCGAGCTGCTCGCGGGCTGGGCCAAGAGCCAGCTCCCCGCGGGTGCGACGCTCGAGGTGGTCCGCCTCGGTGACCGCACCCCGGTCATCTTCATGGACATCCCCGCGACCGGTGGGCGCGCCGGCGACACGGTCATGCTGTACGGCCACCTCGACAAGCAGCCCGAGATGGCCGGCTGGCGCGACGGCCTGAGCCCGTGGACCCCGGTGATCGAGGGCGACAAGCTCTACGGCCGCGGCGGCGCCGATGACGGCTACGCGATCTTCGCATCGCTGACCGCGGTCAACGCGCTGCGCCGCGACAAGATCCCGCACGCCCGCTGCGTGATCCTGATCGAGGCGTGCGAGGAGAGCGGCAGCTACGACCTGCCGGCGTACATCGACCACCTCGCGCCGCGGATCGGCCAGCTCTCGCTCGTGGTCTGCCTCGACTCGGGCTGCGCCAACTACGACCAGCTGTGGTCGACGACGTCGCTGCGCGGCAACATCACCGGCAACCTCGAGGTCTCGCTGCTCACCGAGGGCGTGCACTCCGGCGATGGCACCGGCGTGGTCGCCGCCAGCGAGCGCGTCGTCCGCCAGTTGCTCGACCGGATCGAGGACGTCCACACCGGCCAGATCAAGCTGGCGGCGCTCGCGACCAAGATCCCGGCGCAGCGCGTGCTGCAGGCCGAGCGCACCGCCGAGGTGATCGGCGAGGAGATCTTCACCAAGTTCCCGCTGCAGCCAGGCGTCGAGCCGCTGACCCGCAACGTCGTCGAGCTGATCCTCAACCGGACGTGGCGCCCGAGCCTGGCGATCACCGGCGCCGAGGGCTGGCCGGCGCTGGGCAGCGCCGGCAACGTGCTGCGGCCGTTCACCCGGCTCAAGCTGTCGCTGCGCATCCCGCCGCGCGTCGACGCCAAGGCCGCCGCCCTGGCGGTCAAGCAGGCGCTCGAGCAGGATCCGCCGTACGGCGCCAAGGTCGCGTTCACCGAGATCAGCGCCGGATCCGGCTGGGATGCGCCCGAGATGGCGCCCTGGCTCGATCAGGCGCTGTCGGCCGCGTCGCAGCGCCACTTCGGCAAGCCGTCGATGTACATGGGCGAGGGCGGCACGATCCCGTTCATGTACATGCTGGGCGAGACGTTCCCCAAGGCGCAGTTCTGCATCACGGGCGTGCTCGGGCCCGGATCCAACGCGCACGGCCCCAACGAGTTCCTCCACCTGCCGACGGCGCGCAAGCTGACGCTCTGTGTCGCCGACGTGCTCGCCGAGCACGCCAAGCAGTAATCGCAGATCGCGCGATCGGCAGCGCGGTGCCTGGGGTCGCCGGCCCCTACGACCAACGAAGATCGTGGGCGCCTGGCCCCAGGCGTGAACGCGCGACGCACCGGTCGGCCGCGAAGTCGCCGAGATTGCACGTGTCGGTGGGTGGCACATCTCGTGAAACCGCCTGCACTGACGATCTGCTGATCGCACGTCAGGTGAAGCCATTGTCTCGCTATCATTCACTCACGATCGTGAACATCGCGGCGCTCGCGGCGCTCGGGGTCGCGCACGCCGATGTCTCCGTCGGGGCGCGGATCGGCGTCGAGCCGCTCGCGCTCGATCCATCGACGACGACGCCGTACGTCGGTGGCTACGTCAACGAGGCGATCAAGGCGTACAACGCCGCGTCCACCGCCTACAACCGCGCCCACGGGCTGTCCGCGTCATCGCCCATGGCGGCGACCGCGATCGACGCGGGCGACCTCGGGCTCCACACCACGCTGGTGACGTTCGCGCCGGGGGTCGATCTCGGAGTCGGGGTCTTCAACTTCCGCGCGGAGGCGTTGATCGGCATCTCCGATCAGGTCCGCGCCTACGGGATCGGCATCTATCCGCTCGGGATCACCGTGCCGGTGCCCAGCATCGGCGTCACGCCCTACTTGATCGGCGGCGCCACGCTGCGCTGGCTCGACCGCAACGACGGCGACGTCGGCGGCCTGCTCACGTTCCGGACCGCGCTCGGCGCGCGGCTCCCGCACCACATCGTCGCCGAGCTCGGCGCTAGCTTCTACGCGGTGGGCGGGCTCTACAACAGCGCCGTGCTGCACTCGATGACGTCGTACGATCCGCGCGGCAACGCGCCGCCGCCGCCGCCCGATCGCGCGGTCTCCGGCGGCACGCAGTCGGGCATGATCGACGTGTCGCTCGGCTTCACGCTGTAGCGCGACCGCCACGTCGTGCAAATCGTGGCTGTCCGGCCGGGGCAGCGTAAGCTACCGCCATGACCGCGCTGGATCGGATCAGCATCGTCGATGGTGACATCACCACGCTCGCGGTCGACGCGATCGTCAACGCCGCGAACACGAGCCTCCTGGGCGGCGGTGGGGTCGACGGTGGCATTCACCGGCGCGCCGGCAAGCAGCTGACCGAGGAGTGCCGCAAGCTGCTCGGCTGCAAGACCGGCGACGCCAAGCTGACCCGCGGCTACGACCTGCCGGCCCGGTTCGTGATCCACACCGTCGGCCCGCGCTGGAGCGACGGCAAGCACGGCGAGCCTGGCCTGCTCGCCTCGTGCTACCGGCGCAGCCTCGAGGTCGCGCGAGAGCACGAGCTCGCGACGATCGCGTTCCCCGCGATCTCGACCGGCATCTACGGCTATCCGCCCGACCGGGCCGCCGAGGTGGCGTTCGCCACCGTGCTCGCCGAGCTCGAGGCCCACGAGCTGCCGCATCACGTGATCTTCTGCACCTTCGGTCCACAGTCGACGCAGATCGCGCTCAAGCGGCTCGCCGACTTGAAGGCCGCGGCGGCCCTCCGGGACCTCGGCCCGCTCCTCAATTGACCGAAGAAACTGATCGAAACTGATCGATCAGAACGCGGGCTTGATCTCGTGGCGGTGGCCGCGCTCGTAGTGCGCGGGGACGGCGGCCGACGGCGGGGCGATGGTCGAGCGGACCAGGAACGGCGCCGGGTCGACGTAGCGGGTATCGGTGGTATCGCCGTGCTGGTCGGGGTGCAGGGGCACCTCGAGGCTGAAGTGCAGGTGGGGCGCCGACTGGAACACCGCGGTCGCGCCGAGGGTGCCGACGTACTGGCCGCCCGCGACCCGATCGCCGACCCGCAGATCGGCGACGTCGTCCATGTGCATGTAGGCCGTGAGGGTGCCGTCGTCGTGCTCGATGCGGACGTAGCGGCCGCTGCGGCCGTCGAGGCCCAGCTCACTGAGCTCGATGCGGACCACGGTGCCGGCGGCGACCGCGACGATCGGCCGGCCGCGCGGGCCATCGAGGTCGACGCCGCAGTGGCCCTCGCCGCACTCGGGGCGATCGATGCCTTCGCGGTGCGCGCCGAAGTGCCGGCTCGATTGCTCCGGCATCAGCTCGGGGGTGCCGGACACCGGGTGCACCCACGTGCGCAAGGTCGGAAACATCTCGTCGAGCCGGCCGGCGCCGCGGACCGGCACCGGGTAGCGCGCCTGGAGCTGGGTCTCGACCGTGACGAGCCGGGGCGGGACCTGCTCGTAGGCAGCGAGCGCGAGCCGCGGCGCGAGCGCTTCATCCGGAGTCGCCAGCTCGATGTTGGCGGCCGAGGCCGGCGGGAGCGGCGCCGACTCGCCCCAGCTCCACTGGCCGATCACGATCGCGAACAACGCGGAGCCCAGCACGGTGCCGCCGAGCGCGCGGACCAGCCGCGGGGTCGGTGGCGTGGGCAGGAAGTCGGCGGGAGTCGAGCGCGTGACGAGGACATCGCGATCGTCGAAGCAGTCGCGGTGCCATAGCTCGACGACGCCGTCGGCGTTGATGAACGGGCGCCCTTCGTGCAGCGCCACCGTGCGCTCGCATCGCGGACATGTACCGGCCACCATGCGGGCAGAATAGTGCAAGGCAGCGGTGAGATCGCTCGACACGGTCAAGATTCTAGCTGTCGCAATCTCTCCTACACGGATCTCCTGCGTGTAGCTTTCCGTCTACCCCGATCTATCGCCGAGCTCGTCTACCCCTTCTTCTTACGCATGATGATCAGGTGGTTTGCGTTGTTCTTGTCGTAATAGCCGAACCGGAACTGCAGGTCGCGCTTGGGCTCGCCCTCGAACTCGACGCGCCAGTCCTTCGCGATGCTGCCGCCCGCCGGGATGTGCGGGCCGATGAACTCGCCGTAGGTCTCGTAGTCGAAGCCCGCCGGCTTGCCCCACTTCGGCGCCACGCCGGTCGCGTCCGACACCATCCAGGTGACGTGGCTGGTGAGATAGTTGCGCACCATCGAGAAGGAATCCCACGACAGGAGGTAGCTCGCGGCCTTGGTCATGCCGGCGATCTCGCCCTTGGCCTCGAGGTGCTTGAGCACGCGGCCATCGACCTTCAGGTGGTCGTTGTCGAGGTTCTGCTGGATGTGGCGATAGACCTGGACGTGGCCGCCCGGCCGCTTGAACTGGACCTCGACATTGGCAAAGATCCGATTGCGGACCTCCGGCTTGGCCTTGGTCGGCGCGGCCGCGACCTCGGCATCGTCGAGGTAGTGGATCTTGCCGTCGGGCTCGAGCTTGAAGTAGCGCAGCGAGACGACCTCGTAGCCGTGGATCTTGAGCGCGGACAGCCCGAAGATCAGCTGGGTCGGCAGCACGCCCGAGCGCATCGCATCGATCATGTTGATCGTGTTGCTGAAGTTGACGCGGTAGAGGAACTTGAGCTCGTACTCGACCTTCTTGAGCGCGGCGTCGAGATCCTTGCCCTTGAGGCTGGTCAGCGCGCGCGGATCGCCCGCCGGCTCGAGCGACAGCGTGGTGATCTCGTCGGCGTCGGGGTACACGGTGAGCGCGGTCGAGAGATCGCCGCCGGCGAACGGATAGACGACCTTCTTGGGCACGTCGCGCGGCACGTGCTCGCTGAAGAAGCTGTGCGCCGGCCGGACCCACTGCTCGAGGTAATCGGCCTGCGCCTTCTTGATCACGTCGCAGTGCGCCGCGAGGACCTGGGGATCGAAGCCGGCGGGCGGCGGCAGGTCGCCGCACGCGCCGACCGAGAGCAGCGCCTTGCCCTCGGTGGTGAAGTCGTGGCCGCCGGGCGGCAGCGGATCGACCTGGCGCGCATCGGGCTTGATCTCGGGGGTCTTGACCTCGGCGACGGTCGGGGCCGCCGGCTCGGTCGCCGCGGCGGCGGGTGCGCGCGCCGGTTCGGCGGCCGCGACGACCACGGCAGGCGTGGTCTGCGAAGTCGACGCCGGGTCCACCCCGCCCTTGGCAGGATCAGTTCCATGACAGGCGACCGCAGCGAACGCGGTAGCAGCGAGCAGAAGTGAACGACGCATGGGGGCGCATCATGCAACGAACCACCGGATAAGGCTATTCCGTCAACGCTCGACAAAGCGCAGGACGCGATCGGCAGCGCCGCGGCGAACCAGCAAGCGGACCTCGCGGCCCTGCGGCAGCAGCCGAGCGAACATCTCGCGCGAGCTGACGAGCCGGCCGTCGACCGCGACCACGAGATCGCCGGCGTCGAGCCCCAGGTGAGGCACCGCCGCCGCGAGCCGCAGGCCGGTGATCGCGCCGCTGTCGACGACCGGCGCCGCCTGCCCGGCGCTGACGATCAGCAGCAGCTCGTCGCGCAGCCGGCGCAGCGTGACCGTGGCAGCGTCGAGGCAGCCGCCCCGCGCGGGATCCGCACACGCGGTGTCGGGCCGGGTGCGCGGACCGCCGTGCGGATCGGCCCAGCCGATCATCGTGCGCGCCGCCGCGGCGAGGTCGACGTCGTCGGCGTGGTCGAGCCGCACCACGACCTGGTCGCCGGCGCGCGAGGTCGAGAGCCTGGCGGCGAGCCCCGCGGCCTGGGGATCGCCCTGCAGCTGATCGATCTTCAGCTTCACGGCTTGCTCGAGCGCGTCGCCCGAAGGCGCGCCGGAGGTATCGATCGCGAGCCACGCCTCGAGCGGCTGCGGCTGCGCCGTGGCGATCGCGCGGGCGTCACCGACGCCGAGCACCACGGCGGCGATCGGCGCGGTCCGCAGGTAGCGCCGGGCGCGCGCGAACCGGTCGTCGTCGAGCACCGAGGTCGCGCCGGCGCCCGGCGCCGCGGCAGGCGCGCCGATGGTGGCGACCCACAGGCCGGGCGCCCGCTGGCTCAGCGCCGGGCAGATCGGCGCCGCGGCGGTGGCGAGCAGCGCCGTGACGTTGCGGCCGGCGTCAACCGCGAGCGCGGCCTGGTCGGCGGCCAGCGCGGCCTCGACGACGCAGCCCATGCCGGGCGGCCACTGGGCGGCGACCACGTCGAGCACCGCGCGCCCGCGCGGATCCGCCAGCGCCGCGCCGTCGGCGACCACGACGATGGTCGCCCCGCCGGGGATCTCGGCGAGCAGGCGATCGCGCGCGGTCGGCCCGGCGCCGCGGCACGCCGCCAGCGCCGCCACGCAGAACGCCAGCCGCGTTGCCATGGGGAGGATCATGCTTGGTTTCGCGCCTCGCCACGAGCGTAGCGCGGCCATGAGCCTGATCTAACAGCTCGAATCCGTGTATTTCCGGATCCGGCCGCGCACGCTAAGGTGGTGCCATGGCGACGATCAACGACGCTCGACTCCGCGAGATCTTGTCGACGTCCCCGACCATCGCGGTGCTGGGTGCGCACCACGAGCCGGAGAAGGCGGCGTTCTACGTTCCCGAGTACCTCCACGAGGAGGGCTACCGGATCCTCAGCGTGAACCCGCAGTTCGCCGGAGAGCAGCTGTTCGGTGAGCCGGTGCACGGCACGCTGGCCGAGCTCGGCGAGCCGGTCGACCTGGTCGACGTGTTTCGCCGCGCGGAGCTGATCCCGCAGCACATCGAGGACATCCTCGCGATGAGCCCCCGGCCCAAGGTCGTGTGGTTCCAGCTCGGGATCAAGAACGACGACGCCGCGCGCATCCTGGAGGCCGCCGGGATCACCGTCGTACAAAATCGCTGCACCCTCGCCGACCACCAGCGGCTCGGCCTTGGAATGCCCGCTCGCAAATAGCGCCCAGTCGGGGCGGCCGCGCACGCAGCCCGGACGCGTTCGCCACGATCCTGAGAGCTTGCGGCCTGGCACGCGCGATGCTGATACCCAGGCCATGCTCGATTCACAAACCGCACAGGGGCTCATCAAGCCGCACATGGCTGTCGTGTGCTCGGACAACGGCCAGTTCGCGGTCGTCGACCACCTCCAGGGTCGCGACATGATCAAGCTCGCGAAAGATGCCAGCGGCCAGCACCACTATATCCCGCTCACCTGGGTGACCTCGGTCGACGACAAGGTCCACGTCGATCGCCCCGGATCACAGGCCATGCGCGACTGGTCGACCACACCGAACCCGTCCACCCCTTCGTAGTTGGAGGTCTCCCGTGAGCGCCGTCCTCAATGGCAAGATCGAGAACACCACCGACGCGACCCGCGGCCAGCCGCTGGCTGCGCGGGTGCTGGCCCGCAAGAACGAGCTCGAAGACGCGCTCGCCGACTGCGGCCCGCACGACGCCTGGCAGCGCCACGCGATCCAGACGGCGCTCGCCGCGATCTACATGCTGATGACCGGCGACCTGGTCCATCCACCGCAGGTCGTCGCCAGGGCGCTGTCGGCCTGGCTCGAGCGCAACAAGTACGTCGCTTGAGAAGATCCGTTTCGCTGCGACGCGCCGCGTAGTAAAAGCGCTTGTGCGCGTCGCCATCCAACACCGCAGTCGCTACCTGTATCCGAGCCCCGCGTTGCTGGGCCCCCAGACCGTTCGCCTGCGACCCGCTGACCACGCCCGGGCGTTGATCGAGCGCTACAAGCTGGTGATCGAGCCGGAGCATCGGCTGCACTGGCAGCGCGATCCCCACGGCAACCACGTCGCCCGGGCGACCTTCAAGGCGGGGCAGACCACGACCGCGCTCGATATCCTGGTCGAGCTCGCGGTCGATATCCGGCCGGTCAACCCGTTCGACTTCTTCATCGACGACCGCGTCAAGGCCTACCCGTTCCGGTACCCGGATCATCTCGACGCCGAGCTCACGCCGTACCTCGACACCAGCGATCCGGCGTACCGGATCGGCCGCAAGGCGACCGATCTGCTGGCCCAGCTGCCGGCGCACGGCGATACGCTCGGCATCTTGACCGGGCTCAACACCGCGGTCCACGGCCGGACCGCCTACGTGATCCGCGACGAGCCGGGCGTGTGGACGCCCGAGGAGACGCTCGGTCACGGCCGCGGCAGCTGCCGCGACGCCGCCGTGCTGCTGGTCGCGCTGATGCGGCACCGCGGGATCGCCGCGCGCTTCGTCTCGGGATATCTCGTGCAGCTCACCGACGAGGGCATGATCCCCAACGAGCCCAAGGGCGTCGGCCGCGACGTCGTCGATCTCCACGCCTGGGCCGAGGCGTATCTCCCCGGCGCCGGTTGGATCGGGTTCGATGGCACGAGCGGCCTCTTGTGCGGCGAAGGCCACATCCCGCTCGCCGCCACCGCGTCGCCGTCGCACGCCGCGCCGCTCGATGGCACCAGCAACGTCGCCGCCAGCGAGGTCGAGTTCACGACCTCGATCGTGCGGCTCGGCCACGAGGCGCGCCCGACCGCGCCCTACACCGAGGACGTGTGGGCCGAGCTCCAGGCCGGCGGGGACCGCGCGGACGAGGTGCTGACCGCCGCGGGGCTCGAGGTGTGGATCGGCGGTGAGCCGACGTTCACGGCGCGCGAGAACCAGACCGCCAAGGAGTGGCAAGGCGAGGCCCTGGGCCCCGACAAGTGGGCGCACGGCCGGGCGCTCGCCGCCGAGCTGCGCGATCGCCTGGCGCCCGGGGGGCTGCTGCTGCACCGCATGGGCAAGCACTACCCGGGCGAGAGCCTGCCGCGCTGGGCGCTCGACGTGATCGCACGCCGCGGCGCGCCGCTGTGGCCGCACCGCGCGCTGCCGGCGACCGACGCCGTCGCAGCCGCGCAGCAGTTCGGCGAGCACCTGGCCACGGCGCTCGGCGTCGCGCCCGAGCTGCACCCGGCCTACGAGGACCCGTGGGAGGTGATGCGGCTCGAAGCGAACCTGCCGGCCGTGGCCGATCCGCGGACCGCCGGGCTCGATGACTCCGAGGAGCGCCGCCGGCTCGCCCAGATCATGAACCGCGGGATCGGCCAGCCCGCCGGCTTCGTGCTGCCGCTCGCCAGGACGGCCGCCGGCTGGCGCACCGAGCACTGGACGCTGCGCCGCGGTCACCTGTTCCTGGTGTTCGGCGACAGCCCGATCGGCCTGCGGTTGCCGCTCGGCAGCATCGTCGGCGCGCCGGCCCCGGAGTGGGCCGAGGCGATCGATCTGCCGGACCCGCGGCGCGACCTGCCCGACGACGGCCAGGCCAAGCGCGAGGGCGCCCGGGCGCCGGCCGCGCCGCCTCCGCCCCCCGGCCCGCTGCCGGGGATCCGCACGGCGCTCGCGATCGAGCCGCGGGCCGGCGAGCTGTGGGTGTTCCTGCCACCGACCGCGACGTTCGACGAGTTCTGCGCGCTGATCGCCGCGATCGACCGCGCCCGCGAGCTCACCGGCGTCGCGGTCCAGCTCGAGGGCTACGCGCCGCCACCGGCGCCCGACCGGCTGCGGTTCGCGGTGACCCCGGATCCGGGGGTGCTCGAGGTCAACCTGCCGCCGGTCGCGAGCTGCCGCGCCGCGACCGAGCTGCAGCACACCGTGTTCGACGCCGCGCTCACCACCGGGCTCACCGCCGAGCGCTACCTGCTCGACGGCCGCGCCTCGGGCTCGGGCGGCGGCAACCACATCACGATCGGCGGCCCGACGCCGGACCGCTCGCCGTGGCTGCGCGATCCGGGGCTGCTCGCCAGCCTCTTGACGTTCGTCCAGCACCACCCATCGCTGTCGTACATGTTCACCGGGATGTTCGTCGGGCCGACCTCGCAGGCGCCGCGCCCCGACGAGGCGCGCCACGACTCGCTGTACGAGCTCGAGATCGCGCTGCCCCGGCTCTACGAGTCGCCGCCGGCCTGGCAGATCGACGGGCTGCTCCGCCATCTCCTGGTCGACATCGCCGGCTCGACCCACCGCGCCGAGATCTCGATCGACAAGCTGTTCGATCCGAACACGCCGTACGGCCGGCAGGGCCTCGTCGAGCTGCGCGCGTTCGAGATGCCCCCGCACCCCCGGATGCTGGCCGGCCAGGCGATCCTGGTGCGCGCGCTGCTCGCGTCGTTCGTCGGCGCCCCCTACCGCCACACCCTGGCGCGCTGGGGCCAGGAGCTGCACGATCGGTTCCTCTTGCCGTTCTTTCTGTGGCGCGACTTCGAGGACGTGCTCGGCCACCTCGCGGCGCGCGGCGTCGCCCTGCCCGCCGAGGCGTTCCGGCCGTTCGTCGAGCTGCGCTGTCCGCTGGTCGGCACGATCGACGTCGGCGCCGCCTGCGTCGAGGTCCGCAACGCGATCGAGCCGTGGCACGTGCTCGGCGAGGAGGCCACCCAGACCGGCACGGCGCGCTACGTCGACTCGTCGGTCGAGCGCATCGAGCTGCGCGCGATCGGCCTCGACGAGGAGCGCTACAAGGTCTGCGTCAACGACCTGATCGTCCCGCTGCGCCAGGGCGCCGGCCGCGACGTCCGGGTCGGCGGCGTGCGGTTCCGCGCGTGGTGCCCGCCGCACGCGCTGCACCCGCACCTGGGGATCCACCACCCGCTGCGGATCGACGTGATCGATACCTGGGCCAAGCGCGGCGAGGCCGGCGCGATCTACCACGTGTGGCACCCCGAGGGCCGCGGGTTCGACGCGCCGCCGCTCACCCGGATCGAGGCCGAGGCGCGCCGCAACCGCCGGTTCACGCTCGAGGGACCGTCGCCGTGGCCGACGCGCGCGCGCGCGGTCGCCGCGCACCCCGATCAACCGTATACGCTCGACCTGCGCCGGCTCGATCCCGGCCATCCGATGCCCACCGACAAGGAGTGGCCCACGCCGTGACGTCCTTTGGCAGTGACGAGCTCGATGCCTCGCTCGCCATGCACGACGAGCTGATCGCGCGCCGCGGCGTCGAGATCTCGGTCGGCGCGGAGCCCACGTTCACGCGCGGCGATTCGCTCGATCCGGCGTGGACCAGCGCCGCGCAGGGCGACGACAAGCGGGCGCGCGCCTACGCCCTGGCGGTCGCGCTCGGCGACCGGCTGGCCGGCGCCCAGATCTCGCGCGTGGCCGGCCGGCAATTTCCCGAGGAGGACGAGCCGCGGTTCGCGTTCGGCGTGCGGTGGCGCGATGGCTCGCAGGCGCTGGCGGCGCGCGGCGACCCCGACGCGGCCCCCGAGCCGCCGCCCACCGAGCTCGGCAGCGATCACTGGCTGACCGTGACCCCCGATCCCGGCGTCGTCGAGGTCAACATGGCGCCGTGCACGTCGATGCACGCGTTCTCGCACCAGGCGCGCCGGGTGTGGGACGCGGCGGCCGCGGCGGGCCTCTCCGCCTACCGCTACCGGTTCAACGGCGACGTCGCCGATGCCGGCGGCGGTGGTCAGCTCACGCTCGGCGGCCTGCGGCCCGAGGCCAGCCCGTTCGTGCGCTACCCGCACGTGCTGCCGGCGCTGATCCGCTACGTCAACAACCACCCGGCGCTGTCGTACTGGTTCGCCAACGACTGCGTCGGCTCGGCCTCGCAGGGCCCCCGGCCCGACGAGGGCACCCGCGAGCGCTGGGACGAGCTCGCGGTCACGCTGGGCTGGCTCGAGCGGCTCGCCGACCGCGGCGAGCTCGCGCCCGACCGGCTGTGGCAGGCGCTCGGCTCGCTGCTGGTCGATTCCTCGGGCAACGCGCACCGCGCCGAGCTCAACGTCGAGAAGCTGTGGAACCCGCACATCGCGCCGCACGGGCCGCGCCACGGCAAGATGGGCGTGGTCGAGCTGCGCGCGATCCGCATGCCGGAGCGCCCGCAGATGCTGGTCGCGCTCGCGGTGCTGCTGCGCTCGATCGTCGCGCGGCTGGTCGTCTCGCACTACCGCGAGCCGCTGGTCGACTGGCACGACGAGCTCCACGATCGGTTCGCGCTGCCGGCGGCGCTGTCGCGCGATCTGCGCCTGGTGCTGGGCGATCTCGACGAGCACGGCCTCGGCGTCCCGGCCCAGCTGCGCAAGGAGCTCCTGGCCTGGCGCCCCACCGGCATCGCGTGCCGGCTCGGCGACGCCACGCTCACGCTGCGGCCGGCGCTCGAGTTCTGGCCGCTGGTCGGCGACGTCGCGTCGCAGGAGCGCGCCGGCGCCCGCATCGTCGACGCCTCGACCCAGCGCTGGGAGATCTCGCTCGACGGCCCGGGCCCCGACCGCGTCGTCGTCGGGGCCGGCGGCGAGACCCCGGCGCGGCCCCGCTGGGCCCACCTCACCGCGCTGGGCGATGGCGTCCGCGCGGTCGGCGTGCGCCGGCGGATCTACCAGCCGATGGTCGGCTTCCACCCCGACCTGCCGCCCAGCGATCCGCTGATCGTCGAGTGGGGGTGGGCCGGCCGGTCGCAGCGCATCACGCTGTGGGCGTGGCGTCCGGGCGGCGGACCCTACGCGGGCCTGCCGGCCGACGAGGCCGAGGCGGTGACCCGGCGACAGGAGCGGATCGCCGTGGTCACCCGCGACGGCACCGCGTCGGCCGAGGGCCACTGGACGTCGCGCGCGCCGTACACGATCGACCTGCGCACGGTCTGATCGCCGTGGCGGCGGCGGTGGGCATCGCGATCTCCGGCGTCCTGGCGCACGAGCTCGGCCGCGGCGCGAGCAGTTCGATATTGGGATAGGCTCTCCTCGACGAGATGGCGGCCAGCTACGAATGGCGCGGCGAGCTCCACAACACCGAGATCAACCTGCTCCACGCCGAAGGTTTCGGACACGGGCCGCGCAACGACGACTGGGTGGGCCAGCTCTCCCGACACAGCCTTGGATGGGTCTGCGCTCGCGACCAGGGCGTACTCGTCGGCTTCGTCAACGTCGCCTGGGACGGTGGGGTCCACGCCTTCGTCCTCGACACGCTGGTCCGCACCAACGCGCAACGCCGCGGCATCGCTACCCGGCTGGTCGCGCTGGCGGTCCACGAAGCCCGGGCCGCGGGTTGCGAGTGGCTGCACGTGGACTTCGACGAGCACCTGCGAAGCATCGAGCCATCGACGCTGGGGTGGCTGTTCCCCAGGTCCAGGGCGAAACGCGCGGTGGTCGCGATTCTCACCGCCTTTGCGATCTTCGGCTTCTATGGCGGTGCCGGCTGGTTCGAAGGCGGGCCGATATCGCACGTGACGTCCGTCGTCTCGGTCTGCGGGCTGTTTCCTGCCATGGCGCTCGTGGGGGTATCCGCTGCACGAGCAGCGTTCTTCCCGGATGAAGCAAGGGTGCAGATCGGCCCATGTCACGCTGCCTTGAGCAAGGTGGGGAGTTCTGCAGGTGTTGAAGATTGCAGGCGAAGTCGCGTGCAATCGCGTTGCGCGTCCGAGCGCATGCGATCATGAACGAACTCCACGAAGTGGTCCCAGTCGCCATTGGCCTCGATGCACCGCAGCTGCACGACGGCCTCCACGCGTTCCTCGATCCAGCGCATCCCGCCGTGGTCGTAGCGCTTGCCGATGATGTTCTTGACTGCGCCCTCGACTGAACCGCTTCCCAGCTCGAGATCCTGCTTGATGATCTGGTCGTAGGGCATCTGGTGGACTCGCTTTCGCAGATAGCCGATCACGCTGAGCAGGCGCTCGCGCTTGCCCTTGTTGCCGGGTCCAGTGACAGCGATGGCGTGACGACGCTGGCATAGCTCAGCGATGATCTCATCGACGTTGCCCGCGTACAGGCGCTCCTTCTGCGCCTCGATCCACTGACGCAGGGAGTCGGTGCCTTCTCGAAACCAGCATTCGCCAGCAGTCCAGAGCTTCTCGATCACGTGCATCACATCCATGGTGTGCATCGCCTCGGAGAAGTACTCGGTGGCGTAGGTCGCGAGGTCGGGGTGACCGTCGGTGACGATCTGGATGAGCTTGCCGGAGCCGGGGCCGAACCCGCGCTTGGTCGCCTCGCGCCGGACGACGGCGGACGCATGCCGCTTGGGCGCGAACGAGGCGTACAGCTTGCGGTTGATCGGACCGAGTAGTTTGTTGCCATGCGGCTTGAGCGTGAACATCACCACCATCGTCGCGATCCTGGCGTTCTTGGACTTGTCGCCTTTCTTGCGTCGCGGCTTCTTGCCGTAGCGCCGACGGTGATGTCGGACGCGATGACGCGATGACGCGGTGACGCCGGGATCTGCCGGCGCCGCCGCTTGCCGCGCCGGCGGCTCAACTCGGACTCCGTCGCCGTCGGTGCGCCCTTGCCGTCGAACATGATCACCAGCACCTCGCCGTCGCCTTCTGGCGCGGGTGCGTGCTCGAACCAGGCCACGCAAGCGGCCACAGCGATTGCCGGAGGGCTCAAAGCGGTGGAAAGTCCACGTCGCCATCATTGGCCTCATCGTCACGTCAGGTTCTCGCGCGCAACCAGGCTCGCGCGGCTTCGCCTTCGAGCCGATGCGGCTCGTCTTCGCCGATGTCGATCCACTCGACGCTCGCGGACTCGAGGGCGGTCGCACCGGAGAGCTTCACACCTGCAACCCGCGCGCCGGTGAGCCCAACCCGCTCAAGATTGCCTGCCAGGATCGCTCCTCGCAGATCGGCGTTGGCTAGATACGACTTGAGCAAGTCGGCGCCGGTGAAATCGGCTCGCCGCAGATCTGCACCCGAGAAGGTCGCTCGAACGACCTTGGCACCACGTAGCGAGGCGTCGATCAGACTCGCTTCGTCGATGTTCGCCTTGGCGAGGTTGGCGCCGTCCAGCACAGCACGATCGAGCCGTGCACCTGCGAGCAGGCTCCCGTAGAGGTCTGCGCGGACCAGGCGAGCGCCCTCCATGCGGGCCTCGCGTAGATCAACCTCGCAGAGGCGTGCATCCGCCCAGTCGATCTCGGCCAGTCCCGCCGCGCGCAAGTCGAGCTGTTCGCCATCAACGCCCTCCGAGTCGAGCCACTGCTGGTGGCGCTCGATGCACCGCTCTAGCGCATCTCGTTGCTGGTCGTCGCTCATGGGTACCACCTCACGCGAGCATCCCATCCCTTTGCCGTGATTGCCGCTCGCAGGTCGGCAATGTCCTTCGTGTTCATCTTGCTTGTGTCGACGATGACGTTCTCGCCGTTCGCTAGCTCTTCCCCGACCTTCGCCACACCATCGACCAGCTTGAAGGCTCCCTTGACGCTTCCAGAGTAGAAGCCCTTTACGTCCCACGGTACCTTGTCGCCGTCAAGGAACTCGGCCGCCGCGCCAGGGTAACGCGTGATCGGTGGCCGCAACACGCCCCGTGCTTCCAGCTCCAGTCCCACCCGGGCTTCCTGGATCGTCTTGAGCGAGATCTTGTTTCCGTGCGCTGCGTCGCGTGACAGCTCGAAGACGCGCTCGATCCGCTCGGCGGTCTTGAACTCGTCGATCAGCGCCTGCAGCTCCTTGCCGGGGTCCTTGATCCGCTCGCCGCCTTTGAGCACGTCGAGGAACTCGATCGCCACGTCGGTGACATCGTCCGCGTCATCATCGCCCCGACCTGGCGCCCGAACTTCAGATCCACCACCACGAGATGCCGTGCGGCGTCCTGGACGACAGCCACGCCGCGCCGCGCCGCGATCCGCACCTTGCCTTGTGGCACGGCGACGCTCTGCAGCACGCGCCCGCTGGCGAGCGCGACGACGACGATGCGGCGCCCGTGGGGGTGCTCGGCCACCAACGCGAGCGAAGTCCCTTCGAGGATCACGCAGCCGCCTGCGATTTGCGCCCCGTTTTCCAGCGTCATCGCGGCTCCGGCAGGAAGCGTCAACCGCGGCCCCCCATAGGGAGCGAGCCGACTGCCGACGATCGGAATCGCGGCGGTCCCCTGCGCCGCCGTGCACGCGACGCGATCCATGTCCTCGAACAGCATCACCGACTCGCATGCGGTCCACAGCGCCGCAGGCGCGCCGATCATCGTCGGACGTAGCGCTGCGTTCGAGTCGACCGGAATCGGATGCTCGCCGAGCTGGCGACCGTCGACGACAAACCGCTGCAGCATCCCCTTGCAGGTCGCGACCCAGACCTGATCGGCGAACGCGGCGATCGACTGCACTTCCTCGATCGCGATCCACCGACGATCAGGACCCGCGCGCTCGACGAGCCTGACCCCATCGCGCTCGGCCACGACCAGCGTACGTCCGTCGCGCGTGAACTGGAGCTGGCTCGAATGGACCGGTGTCATGGCTTCGCCCGACCGCCCACGG